>Ga0302116_1001003_pt1 | contig 17153 bp, 4 predicted proteins | sample AG5_SCM_MG_FD_203124 | JGI IMG/M metagenome (GOLD analysis project Ga0302116, IMG submission 203124) | Marine microbial communities from Western Arctic Ocean, Canada - AG5_SCM | ecosystem: Environmental > Aquatic > Marine > Oceanic | place: Canada: Western Arctic Ocean | collected 2017-10-01 | reverse complement strand
CCCGTCTTTTTTGTTATCAAACCGTCCGCACTGTCTTCGACCTCGTCTTCTATGCCACCGTCTTCTCTCTCGCCAAAAGCGTGCCTCTTCTTTCTCCCTCTGCCCCCCCCGCCCAAGCTTTGCATAACGTCGCTACTCAGCTGCTTTGCCAAGACGCTCTTGTCACTCAGGCTTAAGCCCATTTCGTCCATGGTCATGTCCTTGTCCAAGCTCATGTTCAAGAGACTCGTTGACAAGCTCCCATCGTGCCCTTCGTGCCCACCTCCCGCCTCATCACCCTTTCCCGTCCTCTGGCTCTGATTGCTCATTTCGAAGTTCTCGTCCCCCATTAAGTTGAATCCGAACTCTTCACCATCGTGCGAGCCGGCATTCGCGCTCTCGTTGACGTCCCACTGCCCCCCCCCCCCCCCCCCTGCTGGGCCTGTTGCTGCCACATGACCTGTTGCTGACTGCTGCCGTGGCCAAGGATCCCTCCCACCATTTTGGCGCTGGGTTTCTTTTTCCTGGCACCTGTCTTCCTTTTGACCTCGTTTGCGGCGCGTACGGTAGCCTCCGCCTTGCTGGCAATGCCAGCCAGGTAGGCACGGTGAATTAAATCCCGCTCGCGCTCTGTTAGATTGGAGTCCTCGAAGAACAAGTATTTGAGACTCTCTTCATTTGTGGTGGCGGCAATTGCGCCAGCGTTCATCGCGCTACCAGCCGCGTTGTTTGGGTCCGTTGCCATGAGAATGCCGTTGATGCTGTCGAGCTGGTCAGCAGCCGAGGGCTTCTTCTTCCCGTTGGCTCCAATCGACCTGCCCGCGGTGCTCTTTTTGCCCCCCCCCTCCTTCTTGTCGCTGCCGGAAGAACCGCCGACTGAATTCTTTCTCAGAATTCCAACTTCTCCGCTGGTGCCGGTGTCGCTCGGGCTGCCGCTGCTTTCACCTCCACCGCCACCACCACTGCCGCCAACAACCACTGGGGGGAGCATAACGCCCCCAATAATGCTGTCGACGTCGTTGTTAAGCTCGTCGGCATATTCCTCCAGCATCATCGAGTTTGCCGAGGGAGTTCCGTGGAGCTCCTCCAGCAGCTGCCTCTTCTTGACCATGAGGGCGGTTCGAGCCTCCTTGGATAGCTTGATGGTGTCCGGATCATCGTCCTCCGGCGCAATTTTCCCGTTCTCCTCGGCGATAATTTTTGCTGCAGCCATCCTTGCCGAGTACAGAACTGCAGAGGCCGTAGTGTCTCCCTCGAAGATCATAGCGTCCGGATCGTTGAGGTTCTCCAAGTACCGGGTAGACACTGACCCTTCAATCCCCAGGCTGACATTCGCCCTCCTCCTAGTGGCGCTGTTCCAACGATTCTTGACAGCATTCTCGCTTCGTCCCGGAAGAAGCTTGGCAATTTTCGTCCAGCAGTTACCCCACTTGGCCTGCGCTTCAACGAGAATGGCGTCCTCTTCCTCCGTCCAGCCGCCTTTCTTCAAACTTGGGTCTAAGTGGTTGAACCACCTCTCCCTGCACTGCTTCCCAATTCTGCCCGGAATTCGCTCGGCAATCTCGCTGCGCCGTTAATGAAGCATGAGCGAGACGAACGAGCCAAAAAAGATACGAATTGAATGGGTTAGTTTAGTTTGGATGTGGTGGTGGCTATAGCCATTCTTTCGAGCGCTTTATCGCAAGTATAGTCGCACCTCCATTTGGTGATGCCAGCATCTATACAATCGATAATGATCTGGTCCTCCTCCTTCGTCCACGGACCCTTAACAAGACCAGGCTGCAAAACCTTTTGCCAGCGGTGCAAGCATTGCACGTCCGAGCGTTGCTCCCCCAGGAAGTCCTGCGCGATCATTTTCCAATTCTTCGCCGAGCGAAGCGAGGCGCATTTTTAATGAATGAAGCATGAGCGAAACGAGAGAGGCAAACGAATTAAATGGGTTAGCTCAGTATTGGATGTGTGGGTGACTGTAGCCATTCATTAAATTACATTACATTACCGCTTGTTCGCTCGCTCACTCACTCACTCCTCACCTGAGGGCCCACAGCGGCAACGGCGGCGCGCAATTTTTGGTCCTCCTCCTTCGTCCACCGACCTCCACCACCCTTATTGTTGAGTTTCTTGCTCGTGGTGCGACGGCGGGAAGAAGTTACTTTCTTGCTACCGCCACCGCCGCCACCGCCGGTTTCGACACTGTAGCCAGCTCCGCCAACTTGAACAGGAGATTGGAGCCCCCCCATACCAACTTGGTTGGGGACAACTGGTGGGCCTGTATGTGAGGGGTGGGTGGGGTGTTGTGGGTGGGGTGGGATATTGTGGGTGTGGGTGGGTGGTGTGGGAGATATGTTAGTTAGAGCTGGAGCATTGCAGGTGTGTGTTTTTCTCATTTTTACTCACCAATCTTTTTAAAATCTGCTCCTGAAACATAAATAAACGGGTCGGCTTCCGCACTAAAATTGGGACCTGATTTTTTCGGTCTCAGACCTTTGGTGCGAACACCGTTGCCAGAAGCTGTTGTTTGAGAGTCGAGCTCCATAAAATTATTCGTCGTATGTATTATGTCGTAGTCACTGTGAATTTTATTTCCATTTTTGTTGCTATTTTCGTTGTCAATGCCATTGACGGCGCCATTGACGGTGCCATTGTCGTTGTCGTCGTTGTCGTTAGTGTCGTTGTCGTTATCAATATCAATATCAATATCATTGTTGTTGTTGCTTATTATTTCAGGGGGGTTCATTTCAGGGGTGATGGTAGAAGAGAAACGAGCAGCGAATGCAAGCTGGTTGGAGGAAATTAGATTAGTTGTATCGCTGCCATCAAGCTTCTGGCTCTCAGACTGGATACTGTCTGCAGGGTCGTTGGCCCAGGTTGGAGTTTTTGACAGGTCCTTCTTCTTGGTTGGGTTTGTGCTCGTGAGTTGGTCTGTTGTCGAGGGTGTGCTCGATGAGCTGTACCTTTTTTTAGAATTATTGAAGCCTCTCTGTGGTGAGGGGGGGAGATCATTCTCCATGTTAAATTGATATATAATAGCACTATTCAAGTGAGTAATAATTTAAACATTTTTTTAAAATAGGAATTGTCACACTGTCAAACTAAAAAAATCCTTTGTAAGGAGAAAATTGACAAGTGTAGCTTAAATTTAGCACAATAAATTACATGCTTATTCTATAATTGTTGTTGTTGTTGTTGTTGTTGTTGTTGTTGTTGTTGTTGTTGTTGTTGTTGTCGTTTTGCTTGATCACCCCCTAATCATCCAACTGAGTCAAAATGGCCAGGCCTCTCTTGATCCAGTGTTTCTGTTCGTGGTGTTTTGCCATGGGGATGCTTAAGAACATGACGAAGTTGGTACTGTGACCTGTTGTGCTCAGCGTTCCTTGCCTCACACTGGTCTTGTAGACCGGTGTCATGTAGATATGATTGGTCCCCAAGATGCTTCCGCTGTACAGCTCAGGCCTTCCCTTGGTAACTGGAATATCCGTCTTACTCCGGGGCCACAGATGAATGTACGGGCAGCTCACAAACAGCTCCCTTGGCATGCTCTCCTCAACGCAATGCGTCTCTTCGTCCCACCTTGCCCCATCAATGAAGAGCCCGCTGATGTAAGCCCCATCCTCAGGCGGAACGTTCTCACTCATCACCATCTCGTCCTGCGTCAAGACTCTGAAGTCAAAGTCGACCATGTCGATCGGCTTCTTCTCCTTCCTCGCGTAATTTTGCAATGTTCCAGTGATGAACGCCTGGGTGAAGAAAAACCCGCTCACCCAGTACAGACTGGGCGCCTTTCCGTTCCTGTTCCAGCTCCCCAGGAACTCCAGCCTTTGCAGCAAGTCGTTCACCCAGCTTCCCAGTGGTTTCAAGCTTGGGTAGCTGACCTTGCCCCATAGTCCCGGCACCTTGCTCAGAACCATGTCATTTCCCATCTCTTCCAGGTCCCCGCTCATCACCACCAAGCCCTTGATCGCTCTCTGCACGTCCTTGAGCGTGCTGCTCACGCAATTCGTCAGCCTGTTGAACCTGATCAGCTCCTGGGTCAACACCGTGTTCATGCCCTCCTCGTACTTCACGGGGAAGTCCAGCAGCGCCTTCTCCATGTCGAATTCCCCGGGCAGCCTCTTCTCGATGTCCACCGCCAGCTCTGCCAGAATCTCGGCCCACCCCTTGCCCTCCCCGGCCAAGCTCTTGGGCTGCAAGCTCAACGCCGTAAGCAGCAAGCTGTTGGTTTCGCTCAAGGCACAGCTGATGTTGGCGTTCTCGTGCAGCCCGAACACCTCTGGCCCCTCAGTCATCGGCAAACTCTCGATGTACGACTTGTAACTGTCAATATCACCCTCCTTCGGCGCGAAGTAAGTTCCGCTCGTGCTGAACTTTCTGTCGGCGTCCTGAATCGTTGCATTGTAAAAGTCGTCCAAAATATTTGCCAAGCACCTCCTGTCCTTGTCATCAGTCACCCTGCCTCCGTAGTTGCACTCGGCCGTCAAGTAGTGCAACGCCGGGTAAGGAACGGGCAAACCAACGCTGTCGTCGACGAAAATCCTCAATTGATCCATGCTAATCTTCAAGTCCGGCCCGCTGAAAACGTACTGAATGTTCCAGCCGAGAGGCCCGAACTTTTTCCTTTCCCTAACGGTTGCGTGGAAAAAGGCAAGCGCGAACAGCATTTTCTTAAACTCCGCGGGCCTCTGGCTGCCCTCGAAGAAATCGTTTTCTATGCTGTAGTAGCTTCCCAGCAAGTTCGCCCTCATTCCCTTGGGGGGCTCGACGGTCATCTTCACGCCGTTCTGCAGAATAAATACCGGAAAGCTTTTGCTCGGCTCACTCGTCAGCCACAATCGGAACTTGTCGTTGACTCGATCGGCGCTGAAACCCTCGCAAATCCTCTCAAGAACTCCCATCCAACTCACGCTCAAATGGCAATTTTGCAAACACACCCACGTTCCCTTGTCGGCAGCCTCTTGGATCGCCGCCTCGGCAATCGGCCCCTGTCCCTGCCCTAGGCTAATCGCGTTCAGCTTATTCCCGCCGAAACCCATCTCATCCGCGAGTTTTGTTAGCTCGTTCATGGGCGCGGCTCCGGGGGTAAGCACAAAGATCAGCGGCGAGCTGCAGGTGCTGTCCTTGAAGCACAGGCTCAAGTCGAACTGGGGAACTTCGATGAACTCCTTTCCAATGTTGGCCGCCACGAATTCCATAGTGGCGGGTACGACAACGTCCGGCCTCAAGCACTTCAGAACGATCAACAGGTGGAACTGGCTGAACTTTTCCTCCTCGCTCTTTCCAAGGCTCAAGAATTCCTCCAAGTCTTTCATTGGGGTCTTGCTGTTGTAGATTCTCTCCCACTGGTCAAGGTTGTTCGCAAATTTTTCGTCGAACCCCTTGAACACCGCAATTGTCTGGCTCAGAGCAATCAGTTCCATCCACATCTTGTCCGTCAGGAAGCTCTCGTCGCCTTTGGCCGGATTTGGTTTGGCCAGCTCCAAGGCCGTGCTACCTTGCAAGAAGAACCTCAAGTCCAGCTGCCTCAGCAAACCCCTGCTCAGCATGATCTTCGAGCAGAGCAAGAAACTGAACAAGAGCTTGTCCTTGGCGAACAGGCTCCTGCAAATGTTGCTATAGAGGATACTAGTGAAACTATTCTGCAAGTTCTCCACTCGCTCGTCCTTGTCAAACGTCTTGGGGGTTCCCCGAATCGCGTTCTGGAATAGCCCAATGAACCACTCCAAGCTGTACTGGTACATGGGATCCACGTTGGCAAGCTCGGAAATGCAAAAGAACAAGTTGCTCGCGTGGTAGGCCACCACCTTGTAGCTTAACCTGACCTTGGCAATCACCGCAGTAGTCTTTGCCGCCACCTTGACCTTCTCCTCGATGGTGTTGCTGGTAATCTTACTCTGGTGCAACGTGTCAATCAAAACCTCGTCGTCCAAAATGTTTCCCTGCGCGTTCTTCAGCAAGTGCAAAATGGTGTCCTCAATCTCCTTCAGCTGCTTCTGGTTCTGAGCGTCCTCCAGGACCAAGCTCTCCCTCTGAGCCTCCAGTTCCGGCTCTTCCATGGCAACAAGTACACCGAGCATCTGGTCCTCCAAGCCATCGAGAGTGGCCATGAAGTTAAGCAAGTTGACCTTCACGCACAGCTCTGGGGGATAGTGAGGGTTGCTCAGCTTCGTCGTCATGTACAGTTTGAACTTGGGGTCGTACTCGACTGTCGAGTCCCCGAGCCTGATAGTAGCCTGACCGCCAGTGGTGACAATCTGCTTCTGTAGGATTGGGTCCAGGATCGGATCTATGCTCTCTCCGACGTTTTCGAGCAACACCGGACTTCCGAACTGTATCGCGTTCTCAATCGTTCGGACAAACGTGGCCTGGGTGAGCTTCACAACCTTGAGCGAGTTCTTCCCCTCGCTCTGCTTCACCCACTTGTTCGCCTGGGATTGGGGGTCAATCATCAGCGGCCACAAACTGCTCCTCTGGAGCATGATAGCGTTGTCGATGCTGATGCTGTCGTTGGGCAGCTTGTTGATGATCCACTCTCGAATCTGAACCTGGTCGCCAAGCGTCTCGCTCAGCTTGAAGGTGGGAGAGCAATTGATGTTTTTACTCATCAAAAGCTCGCTCCAAGCGGCAACCGCGTTGGTCCTGTACAGAGCAGTGAAGGCACCCAAGTAAGCGATGGCTCCGCTACTGAGCATGACGTCCCCAGTTACGTTCTCGTAGAGCTCACCAAGCAGCTTAACGCGAATCGCCCAGCTGTCCCTCTCGCCGCCCAAACCGGTGATCAGCTGCTCAGCCCTCTTCAGCTTGTTGCTGCAGTCCGTAACCTGATTCTGGAGCTCGAGCTTCTTCGCCTCCGCCTCATCCAGCTGAACCTGCAAGGCAGCCAACTTGTCCATAAGCTCCTTGAGCTGAGCCTGCTTCTCTCCGAGCTCCGCCTGCGCGCTGGCAAGTTGTCCTTTGGCAATGCCGAGCGCCTCCTTCTTGGGTCCAACGACCTTGTTCACTCTGTGATACACAACCATCGCATGCACCCACTTGCACAAGCCGGCAGCGGCAACGCTGCCCTTCTTGACTATTTCAGGCTGGAACTCGGGCAGGTCCGTAAAGGTCTTTACCTCGGCAACCATCTCGTCCGTCATGTTGTCCTTGTCGTAGGTCTCCAAGTTGGCCAAGAACCTAGTGTCTCCGAGCAAGTGCTTCTTGGCGGGTCCCCAGAAATCCTTGACCTTCTTGGTTCCTCCTTCGGGGTCTTTGATCATGTCGCACTTGACGCTCATCAAAACGCAAACCGCGTGCATGACCATCTTCACAGCCGCGGGCGGCTTTCCCATTGCCTTGACCTCCACAATGTCGTTCTTGCTCAACGACTTCAATGCCTTCATGGCAGAAGCGAGCGCGGGCAGAGCCTCGGCTAAATCCGCTTCGCAAGAAGCGGCCATCGCACTCGCCTCGGCTGCCTGCTCGTTGCAAATAGCCTCCTCCTTCTGCACCAAGGCCTTGGACTCGTTGGCCACCTTGGTGTCGACGGCAATGTGATCCAAGAGCTTGTCGGTGTCTATGGTGGCTTCCTTCAACAGCGGTTGAAGCGCAACTAGCTCCTTCTGCATGACGTCGACCTGCTCCTGCGTGTCCAGAATCTTGGTCAGACCATTCTCATACCTTGCCTTCCTGTCGGAAACGTCCGTTCGCTGCTTGTTTAGCAAGCTCTTGAAGGTGTTGATGAGCATCAGGTAGCTGGTCGGCGTGACGTAGTAGAAGCGTCCCATCTCCTTCTGGTACAGGACGCTCATATTCGACACTTTCTCCTGCATGTTCACGCAGCAATCGATAGCTCCTTGCTTGGTCGAATCGTCCATGTCGATGGAGCCCAAGAAGTACTTCGCCACGGACCTCAGGGCCTCCTCGGGCCATTCGGTGAACCAGTCGATCGTGCAGCAGTTCACCAGAGCGGGGAACATTCTAAGTCTTGTCCTGAACTGATCTCCGATGGGCGACATGGGAAGCACAATGTGCAAGTTCTTCTTGCATCTCTTGATGAAGTACGCGTACATCTCGGACTGACTCGCCGTGTTGACACCTTCGTCGTTCGCTTCCTTGCTTAGGGCCTCGATCATCATGCTCATCTCCTCGTTGTTGAACAAGTTGGCAACCTCGCCGGTATTTAAAATTCCGGAAATGTCTTCGAGCATCGCCTCGTACACGATCTGCGTGTCGTCGTAGAGGAACACCACCTGCTGGTTCTCAATACCGACAATGTTCATCATGGTCTTGATGTCCTCCCGCCAATCGAACATGCCGTAGCTTTTGCTGATTTCGATCTGGAAGAGCTTGAAGTCGGCAATGCTCGTGGCCAAAATGGAAAGGCTTTTCCTCCCACTGCCGCCCACTCCGACCAGCAAGGCGTTGCCGCTGGGCTGGTTGATGATTCTGCTGATCCTGGCAACGTGCTCGATAGCATTCTGGAAGAGAACCAAGCTCATGGGCCGGGAAGTCATCATGTTGTAATCTTCCAAGTACTCGTCCATGACTGCTCGCAGCTTGTCCTGGTCAGCAATTTCCACGTACGGCTTAACCACCGGCTTGGGGTCGAGGAAGTTTCCGTACATGAGGCTATCATTGCCTCCCATCACGCGCTTCCACTCCAAGTTGAACATCTCTTTCGTAGTTTCGCCGAGCATCGTCTTGAACCAGTCTCGGTCTTCGTTGTTCACCAAACGATCGTAGAAAACGCGGAACACCTCGTGCGCCCAGAGCCTAACACTGGACTCCTTGTCTTTGACGTTGTCCGGAGTGCACTGCAGCACACCCTGAAATACTTTACTGATATCGCGAAGGTTGAAGGTGTAGTGCGACTTGGCTGGCGTCGGGAGGAGAGTACTGCTGATGCTATTATAAACATTGATCGTAGACTGCACCAGTGACGCGCCAACCTGCTTCACAGGACCGACAAAGCCTTTCGCAAAGAACCAGTCAACAATCGTGGCAAACACGCGGGCGAGAGATTCGTCGTTAAACGGGACGAAATTAATCAGGTTGAAGTGCCTCACGTATCGCTGCGTGATTTGGGTTCGTCCACCACCGGGGGGCCCCATGGCAGCCATGAACTGAATGTCAACGATCTCTCTGAAAACGTTCTCCTTCCTGTCGTACCAACCACAGTGGTCCATCCACTGCCTCAGAATTTCGATGGGAGGCTGAGCGCCGTACTCCTCCTTGAGAGGCATGTTCAAGTCGTCGACGAAAATGATGCACCTGGTGCCAAAGTCGGGACCGAAAACTCCCTTCCTCCTCTTGCCAAGTTTGCTGTCGATAATATCCTGGGTGGCGTTGGCCTTCGTTTGCGCACTAAAGTTGAGGAACATGCTCGAGTAGTTGTTGTCGAGCCCGCCCATCAGCATGTTCTTCACACTGACCGATTTCCCGGTGCCGGTGTCTCCAGTCACCAAGATGTGCTTGTTGTGAACGATGAGAGTGTGCATTAGCTCAGCGTGACGGATGGTGTCGATCGTGGGAACCACAATGTCCGAGAAGTGGGCATCCTTGGGGATGACGAACTTGTGGTCAACGTTGTCGAGCCAGTTGATCCAAGTCATCTTCTTGGGGTCGAACATTACGTCGTACATGTTGGCGACGGTGTCGCAGGGCAAAGAATTTAGGATTCTCTCGGTTGTTCCTTCAGCAAGGGAGTCCAAGTAGAAAGGACTCTTGATGATGAATTCTTCGTGCTGAGCGCTCTCCTTCAAAATGTCAGAATTCCTGATGACCGCGTGGATGTAGTCGTTGAACTTGATCCTTCCCTCGCTGTCAATAATGGCGCCAACACTCCATATCAAAGCCTGCAAGAAAAGGCCCTCGAGGCACTTCTCCAGGTCGCTGCCAAAGGCCTCAGCGTCCAAAAAGCACTCCAAGAAGCGAATCAAGGACGTGCAGCACTCCATGTCAGTAACTGGAGTTGGAATCCTGCAAAACTTCTCGACGAAGAAGAGAGCAGGGGGAAAAAGCCAATCGAACAGACTCGAGATGAAGTCGAGGTGCGGTTCCCAGCCCCCCGGTATGGTTTCGCCCATAACGGTGGGGAGTCCCTTGAGCCAAACGTTCCTCAGCACCTGCCAGCCGAGGTTTCTCGTCTCGGTGAAAATGATGCTAAGGCGAGAAACAGTCGCGGGCGAAGCTTCTGTGAGGTCCTCCGCCTCGAACATCATGGTCATAGTGTCACTCATTTTGACAATTTCCCCGCTCATCAAGCAGAGCTTCTTGTTGTCGTCGAGCACGGTGTTCATGTTCTCGATCCAAACAGCATCGACTGGGCCGTCAAACAGCACCCACATGCGTGATCCGGAGGTGTCCTTGGCGCACGTCCTGTAAATAACCGCGAGAATGCCGTCGCTCCACTCGTGGGTGTTCTCGTCGAAGTTACCGTAGAGTTGGCCGCTCAAAACGGACTTGGGGTTCATTGTGTGGATGACTGTCTTCTTGAAATTTTCGTTTCCGCCCTCCCGGAGGGCGGACATGGCTTCGGCAAGAACGTGAGTTCCCACGGATTTGCCGGACCCTGTTTGCCCAACGACGCAAAGGCCGTGCCTGACCATGACCATTTCGTAAAGCTCAATGATTTTCCTCATGAAGGCGGGTTTTGGCTCGAGCAGAAACTGCCGCCCGGGACCAACCGAAACGCCCTGCAAGCAGCTGTTGATGATTGCAGGCTGCAAGTCCGAGTAGTCCGACTCGGGAAGGACAACACCGGGGAAAAGATCCGACGTGATACCGGCGAACAGTGGCAGGTCCTCCACAGTGAACTTGGCCAAGTTGACGTCGTTGACGGAGCGGAGCACAATCTTCGTCTCGTCCCAGAGAGGATTCTCCCCGAGCTGCTCCCTCAAGTTACCGGCGGCAACGAGAATGGAGTTCACCGCGCGCATTCCGTAGTCGTAGTGCTTTTGGGAAGAGAGCTGCTCGGAGCAGAGCTGCAGCGTCTTGACGAGCTTCTGGGCGTTGCTACGAGCAACCTCGAAGCCGAAGGAATAGAGCCTGATCTCAGAGATCATTGCATAATCAGGGACCATCATTGAGCAAGGCCTGAACAACGCCTTGAGGTTGTCGGGGAGCTCGGCACGTCCAGCGTAACCGGGGTTCATTGTGATGAACGGGTTGGCATTGTGGTTCAAGGTGATGTAAGATCCCTCGAACTGGAACTTGGTCAAACCAATCTTCTTGCCAGATTGGATTGTAAGAATTTGCTGGGCAATGACCGACAACACCTCAACGTTGATTCTGTTGAACTCATCGAAGCAGCACCAAGCACCGCAGGCGGCGAGGCCCTTGAAGAACTTTGCCATTGCGAGGTAATCAAGACCGTCGGAGCAGTTAAACACGACGCACTGAATGGCGACGGCCTTGGACAGGTCCTTGACGGTCTCGGTCTTGCCAGTTCCGGCAGGTCCCTCGGGGGCGCCTCCGTAAAGGAGGTCGATGGCCCCAATCATGGTTCTGTAGCAGCGATCTGTCAACGGGGTGATGACCAGTCGCATGGTGTTTCCCAGGTACTCGTAGCCGTAAAGTGCCTTGGCGTTGACGATTCTCGCCACGACGGTGTTCTCGTCTTTGTTGATGACGTAAATCATGGGACCGTTGTCGCCCTTCTTCATTCCTTGCGAGTTTGCCCAGCTCTTCTCCCAGTAGTAGCGCAGCTGCGACAGCCAGCCAAAATCGGTGACCGAGTTGACCTTGGAGGCCACCATGTTCACGCACGAGTCACGAGCGTGGACGTCAATCGTTGTAAGAGCTCCCAGAGTTTTTCGGTCTATTTTGGATATTTTTCCGCGGACCATTTTCACAATTCCTCCAAGCATCTCGGTCTGCTCGATGACGCCCTCTTTCATTCCCTCAATACCGCGCTCGTTGAGAAGCTTTTCTTGCCGCTGCGTCCAGTAAATTTGGCTAACGGCAAGGATGACCTGCGCTGGCCAGTGCAAACTCCACTCCTGGCGGTCGATCTCCTGGTACTCCTTGAGGGACGCCTTGGTGAGGTCCAGAACGGTCTCCCAGTGAATGTACTCGAGGAGAAGCAGCCACTTCTCGACGTTACCTTTGTTCTCGGGCTTCTCGGGGTCGACGAAAGTGTGCAAATCGACCTTTTCACCCTCGGCGGAGATCATCTGGGTGATTTTCAAATCTTTCTCGAGTTTGACCTTTGAAACCCCCTCGAAGGCCTTGTTGAGGTGAGGCTGCACGGCACGAGGGTCCTTTGTCTGGGAAAGAATTTCGAGAAGCTCGTCATTCGAAAGGAAGAAGAACCGCGGGAAGTACAGACGCTTCGTTTCTAGGTAGTCGGCTAAACCCTTTTGGATCTCGTCGAGCTTCTTGTTGGCGGCCAGAAACTTCTCCTCCAAGCGCTTCTCGGGGTCCGCCTGGAACATGAAGTTGGGCTCGGAGTTGCAGTCGAGCATGACCTTCTTCCACAGCGCGTCGACGCCCTGGTAGCGCTTGGACTCGGTGGGAAGCTGACGCATAATATCGTCCGAAGAGAAAATGGGCTCGAGGTACATCCACGTGCGCTGGCAGTTGACCCACTCGTCGATTAGACCTTGCGCGTACTTGAGACGAATCTCCCAGTCTTTGCAGGACTGCTCGATCGGTTTGATGAACGGGGAACCCCTCATGGTCTGCGTCTTGACAATGTGGTCGTCGAGGAGCGTGACGATGTCATCAACGCCGCCGACGACGGAGGTTCCAGTCTCCTTGTAGGCCTTAACGACAAACTCGATCGACTGCCACTCGACCTTCATGGCGTCGAGGGCCTTCTCGAGGCCGTATTGCTTCTCGGCAGCGACACAGACTTCTTGGATCTCGTCGATGTGCTTGGCAACGTCAAGCTCGAGTAGGGCGTTGAGAGTAAGCTCGTCGTCGGGCTCAATGTGAGCGCCCAGCTTTTCGGAGATTTCGTCCCAGTGGCGGTCCTTCAACGCCTTCGATGCGAGGGACCGGATGACGGGGAGGTGCTCCCTGAAATCGGTCGTGACCGCGCGCAATTTGCCAGCAGACTCAGCCGAGCCGGGGAACTCGTCCTCGAGCGTTTTGGTCATCTTGTAGGAGATCTTCCACCAGTCAGTGACATTGTTCTCGATCTCGTTGGCATCGAGCTCCAAGAAGGAGCCGTGCAGCCACTCTTGACGTGATAGGTGAAAGTCGCTGATCATGTTCCACAGCTTGTGGAAAGGGGCCAGCTCCTTCTTGCAGGCAATGAGGCCAGGGTAGTCGGTCGGTGGGAAACCAAAAACCTTCTCTCTCATGTTGAAGTTCTCCGCCTGTTCCTGGGCTTTTTCAACGGAATCCATGAGGGAGTTGACGGCCTCAACGTTCTGGTCCATCGCCTCGTAGTTGGCGAAGAGGGACACTTTCTTGACGTCGGCGTCGAAGGACTCAAGGAGGTGCTCGAACTTTTCCTTCTCAAGGGCGAGCTGGTCCATCATCTTGACCTTGTCGGCCTCGAGCGCCTCTAGGGCATCGGCAGCCGCGTGCTCCACCTTTCGGGGGTACTCCTTAATTCCCCACATGAGGTTGACGTCGTCCTGAGTAATTGGGTAGGCAAACTCCTCCATGGTGCTGATTCGGACGTGCACCGAATCGACCTGGGAAATGAGATTATCAATTGTGGCCTTGGAGTCGACGATGAAGTCCCGCAGGGCGGAGAGCTCAACCTCGTCCTTGGGCTTCTCGGAGACGCGGGAGAGAATGTTCTCGTACTCGTCGGTGATGTCGAGGTTCTCATCGCGAATGTCGGAGACCATGCGCTCGAGGAACGCGTCCCTGATCTCGAGGGCCTTTGAAATGAGAGTTGACTTCGCCTTGGCGGTGTTGACGCCAACGAGGCAGAAAAGCTCCTGGTCGAAGCCCATCGTTTGGACGGTCATGGCAGCATCGTGGAACTGGCGAACGGTGAGGAAATACTCGTCGGTGGTGGGTTTTCGGAGAGTGTCCTCCATGATTCCGTTCTCTGGGTCGGCCGGCTTCTCTACAACTCCCTCGATGAAAGTTTCGACGTAGTCGTCGGTATCAATCTCAATGAGGTAAAAGTACGTGTTGTACTTTTCGACAATTGTCTGGGGCTGAACAGTGCCGGTGGCAACCTTCTCCGTAATGAAGGCCTTGCACTGCGCGATGAGGGCATCGCAGGACTGTGTGGTTGGCTCGTTCTGTCCAACGTTGAAGATGATCCGAGGAGGGAGGTGGAGGAGACTCATGAGGTCGGAGTCAACGGTCGTGAGGGATCGGACGAATTCAATCATTCGTTCAACGCAGCCAATGAGGGCGTCCTCTATTTCGCTGGGGGAAGGGTAGAGGGTGAGCGAGTCATCGGTCACCACGAGCTCGGTTTGAATGAGGGATGTTTTCCCCGACAGACCGCGCTCGGAGGCCATGGAGGGGAGGTGATCCGTGTTGGCTTCCTCGCCTTCGACGGAGAACTGCTTGATGAGCTGAATCCAGTTGGTCAAGGATTGCTCGACGGTCTCGCGAAGGTGCTGCGCCATGCGAAGCTCGCTGTGTTTAAACAGCCTGTGAAGGGGTGACGCAAGGTATACCTTCTTGTCAGACTGGAAGAAGTCATAGACGTCTTGAACATTGTCAACGAGCTGCTCGGTGAACGAGCGGCGCCAGTCGAGGTTAAACTTTTCGCCAATGGTGGCAATGTGAGATTCTTGCAGTGTGCTAAAATCGGAAAGTTGGCAAGGGAGGGTCAGAGACTCCATGGTCATGTCCATGAAATGGGAGGAGGCATTGAAGTTCTGGTCCCACTGGTGGTTCAGCCACATGAAGGTCTTGAGGACTTCGTTAGTGGAGCAGTAGTGGGAGTGCATGGTGTGCGAGCGGTGCTGTGGGTTGAATTGGGTGGTTGAGCGAGTTGGAAGTTTAATTGAGTGAAGTTGGGTTGAGTGAAGTTTGGGTTGAGTGTTGGGTTAGTTAATTTTTTTGTGGTGTGGTTCCTGAGTGCCCACCGGGCGAGTGAAGCGAGCCGGGAGCTAAACGACATCGTTCGCTTCGCAATTCAATTCAACCCAATTCAACCCACCTCTTTATATTTATGCTCGGGGATGGTAATCTTGCCAGAGTAGGAGCAGGGGAGAGATGGGGGAATTTGGGGCAGCTTCAATCTGGTGTACTTGCTCAGGAAGATCTTGTTGTTTTCGAGGAGGTGGTAAACTATGGCCTCCTTCATGGATTTGGTGTACTGCTGGATCACCTCGCCAGTGAGGTTCCGGAGCAGGAGGCCAGCAGGAGTTCCCGGCTCGGGAAACTCGCAGGTAATGGGCAAGCCAGTGGCCACCATTTCGTGGATTCCTCGGAGGGTCTTTTGCTGCACGGGACGCACTTCCGAGACGGGCTGGGTGGAAACGAAGTGGTCGAACCGGAGCTGCATCTTGGACAACTCGCGAAGCTTGAAGGCAGACGACCGGCGATTCTCCCACTGAACCTTATCCTCGTCATCAAAGAGGAGATTCATTCGAGTGACTTGCTTGGTTACGTTGGACGGGGTGAAGGTGACGGTATATCTCTTGGTTGAGGAATCATAGGAATCGACCGTGACGCGGCGCCACTTCCAATCATTGCCATCGAACTTGGATGCCGAGGCTCCGCAACCTGAGGCGAGCCACTCGTCGGGAGTCTTGTCCTTCTCCTCGTAGTGGGAAGAGTCGTAGAGCTCGATTGGGAGTTTGGACTGGTCAATTTTTAGGAACTGGTCGTCGTCAACGGGGGTAATTTCCTTCTTCTCCTCGTCAGTGGGAGGTTCAGGAGGGGGGGTGTAGTACTTGTCCTCATCGAAGAAGGAGAGGGTGTTGTCGAAATCGGGCTGGCCGGTGGCGGGCGCAAAGTCCTTGCGTGGGCAGAAGTCGGCCTGGGATGTTAGAAAATTGGCCACACCAGAATCTGCAGCAATATCAGACGTGCGGATACTTCCAGGGAAGTCTCGCGCAGGCTCGGGAAGCCGGTTGCGCCTCACACGTTCGCGAATCAGGTCTTCCTGCTGGATCTGAGTTTGGGTCTTCCAGGCTTTCTTCATGTTCTTGAAATCTACCTTTGCCATCTCCTTGAGATCAGATGAGCCGGTCTTTTGTTTGGATTTGGCGTCTCTATCTTTGGCTGTGTTGGGATATGGTTTGGTGGGGGTGAGGGGAAGGGTGGAAAAGGAGAGGGGGGGGGGGGGGTGTTAGTAAAAATATAAGGGGAAGGGAGGTAGAGGGAGGGGAAAAGGCAAATGACACGAAATGATGAATATGTTTACGATGGGAACAGCAGAAAAATGCTTGCTTCGAACCTTTTTGGAACTGGCCAATCCACTCAGGAAGTTGACGTTCGGGGCACATTTCTTTCACATTTATTGTTGCAGGATCGACACCCACAAGGCCTTTGAGATTGTTTTTCGGCATGGTTTTGGATTTGATTTGGTTTCTTGGGGAGTGGGGGTTGCAAACTTATTCTAGAAGCACTTTGAAGTCGTTGTTGCAAAGTTGCCACGATGGGGGCAAATTGTGAATTGAGAAGGGCACACTGGGTTGTTAGTTTGAGCTCAAAAAGAAAAAAAACCTTTTATAAAAAAATTCCAAAAAAATCGTTAAAAGTTATGTGTCAACAACAGAGCTGCTAGGATTGAGCAATTGAACCAAAAATTACCACAGATCAAGCAAAAGCCAGTGAAATATCAAAACCGATTGATTAATCATTTGCAAGCAAAACGAGGAAAAGTTAGGGGTTGAACTGTTGGATTAAACGGCAGTGACAAGCATCGAGTTATTAATACGAATATGCAAGCTTCCGCTTCAGCTACCAACATGGCCATGACAGGAGGAACAACGGGAGAGCACGCCGGAAAAGTGAGGAAGCTTGGTCGGTCTCTGATGGATAGCTTCTATGCATCTCATGCCTCAGCCCCTGAGATTGGCTTTGGCACAAGTGTGCGGCCCCCCCTGAGTGAAAATACCGCCGAGGCTCCTGGTCCCGGAGCGTACCACATCAAGACAACAATGCTGGGCAACTTCCCTGAGAGTAAGATTCGCACTGCTCCTCAATTTTCCTTACGGTCGAGAGAAAAATTTGGCTCCAGCATGACTAAAGCCGAAGACACCACAACAATCATGGAGCCAGGGTAAGTTGGGGTTGGGGTTGGGGTTGGGGTGGGGTTGGGTTGG
>Ga0302116_1000998_pt1 | contig 17222 bp, 20 predicted proteins | sample AG5_SCM_MG_FD_203124 | JGI IMG/M metagenome (GOLD analysis project Ga0302116, IMG submission 203124) | Marine microbial communities from Western Arctic Ocean, Canada - AG5_SCM | ecosystem: Environmental > Aquatic > Marine > Oceanic | place: Canada: Western Arctic Ocean | collected 2017-10-01 | reverse complement strand
TGGAATCTATGTGTCCCAAAAGGGCGCAATAGCCGCCGTTGAGGAGTAAATATTAAAAAACAATAGGTTAAACAAAATAAACAATTATATATTCTGTTACTCTGTCCCAATTCCAAATATCTCCCTAACACTGTGCACACTGTTCTTTCTCCTCCTTGCCCCGCCCTCAGCCTCTATTATTGCCAAACGAGGCAAAAACTCGTCCGGCACCAAATCGATTTTCCACCACTCTGGCTGCTCAAGATTGAACCTGGCAATGTTCTCTCTCAACCACTCTCTCACTTCTTCCTCGCACTCCGCTATGTAACTCAGTCGATTATCGAAGGCTGCATCGAACTTCGATGCGTCGTCCTCACTGTTTCGGAACAATTCTACCGTGTATTGAGGCGCCGTCTTCGTGCCGAAAAATGTCCCCACAAAGCTGCTCTCGATGGAGGCGAAGAACAGCCCGTTCAGCACCAACCATAACCCGAAGCAGATGAACAGTGAGGTCTGCAGTTGCTCCTTATTATCTCCCTCGTACCACCCCAATGCTACGAAGGGCATGATTTGCGCCCAGATCATGCTCGCGCAGTACGCCGCCCCTCCGAGCTCGTACGAGTGGCGGAGGTGGATGCAACCCTGCATAAGTTGAAAGTGAATTGCGTATTAGTATAAAGCGCTTCTCTCGCTTCGCACGTTCCCGCTCACCGTGAAGTCCGCAATCACCTTGACTACCGTTCGCTCCAAAAGTGACATAATCACACTCAACATTCCCTCTACCCTCACCCAGTAGTATAAATCTCTCCTGAGCAGCTTGTACAGGAGGTAAGCTCCCACCTCTCCGACGAAGAACTTCAGCGCGAGGTTCAAATCAACCACAGCCAAAATAGCGTAGCCCAAGCTCCGGCTCAAATTGTGCAACGTGCTGATCAGCGTCATGAGCAAAAACGTCCGCCCTCTCTGATGTCTCCCATCCTTGATGTACCCGTAGAACAGTGGCTGCTTAGCACGGTGGGGCTGATCTGTGTCAAAATCGTAGGCGATCATGGCGCTCGTCAGCCCGGTCATGAAGGCGGAGATTCCGATGGAAATTATTGCCCCGCTATTGCTCCCAAGGCTCGGATTGAGCAGCAGCACGTAGCACTGCAGCACGCACCCGGGAATGCTCTCCGTTGCCAACTCAATTCCCTTATTCGCGAGCATTTCTGCCAGAGGGTTGATTATGGTTTCCGAATCTTCGTGTTTTTTGTGGACGCGCCACGCATCGACAAACGGCCTCATGAACAGCAGCGTGATGAGCCACTCTTTCAGCAAAGTCTTCCAACCCTTCTTCTTGTTCTGTGCCAGCACAACAACAAGTTGGATGAACATGTTGGAGGCGATCATTGCGATCATCGCGTTCGCACTGCTGTGAAGGCCATTTTTCTTGTACAGGTAAATCATAAAAACGTCAGTCATGGTGTCGACGGTCGTGAGCGTGATGACGATCTCCTTCATGGATGATATTGTTGTTGGTTGTAGCTTCTCTCTCTCTTTCTTGCCCTCCGCGACGGCGGCGTTGTTCAGCTGCTGGAGATTGCGTGAAGGAATGAACTCGTCCGGAATTTGGGAAATTAATCCCGGAGTGAACCAATCCATGCCCACAAACTCGTGCCAGTGCTCGAACGTGTACGCTTGGACCTCCTCCTTGATTGGTTGGATAAAACTGGGGGGAGGGGGGCGGGGGTTGGGGTGGCGGGGTGGGTGAGTGGTGGCTCGCTTCGATCGCTCTCCGCTGGCTTCGCTCGCCGCTGGCTTCGCTCGCTCGCTTTTACTCACCTGATGTGGTTGTCGAATGCGGTGAGCAATTTGGTCTCGGGGTCGTCGGAAGCATGGAAAGAATCAATCGTAAACTGCCAGCCCGTCACTGTGCTCGTGAAGGTGTGCCAAAATTCTTTTTTCGTGACCCACAAGAATGCAAGCACGCACAAGAACCACGAACTTGCCAAGACGATGAACACGGTGTTCAAAATGTCCACGTCTGCTTTGTTCTCAATATCGCTTATGCTGTAGAAGTACAGCGCGACGAAGGGGTAGCACTGACTCACAATCGTCTGGAACGAGAACAGAGCTCCTCCGGCGAGCTTCGGTCCCCGTGCGTGAGTCATGCCTTGTGAGGGGGGGGAGTGGGTTGGAGTGGAAAGATGTTGAGTATGATTTTTAATTAACCCGTAGCAGAGCTTACTCACCTGTATAGTCCACTATAATCTTCACCATGCTGTGAGTAACGAAAGCGCCGATGTACTTTAGAGTGCCTTCAAGGCCTGCGACCCAAAGCACGTAGTCTCTCCTCCCCACCTTGTAAAGATGGTACAAGAGCATTTCTGCGAGGATCACGCCTATCGTTAGCCTCTCGCTCACTGATAACAGTAGGGCCGTACCAATGGTGCGGCTGAGGTTGTGGAAACTGGCGAGCAGAATCTGCAAAATGAACGTGATCATTCGTTCCGTGTTTCCGTCCTTGATGTAGCCGAAGAACAGCGGCACTTCCTTCCTGTTTGCCACAGAAATGTCCATGTCATACGAGATCATGGCGCTCGCAAAACCGGTTGTCAGGGTGCTGATCAAAATCGAGATCAAGAGAAATAATGTCTTCTCCGGGGAATTGATGAAAATGTAGGCTTGGAGGAGCCCCCCGGGTATGCTCTCGAACGCGAGCTCAGCACTTTTTCCAATAGACATCTCTACTAGAGGGCTCATCACTGCGTGTTCGTCCTCGCGGCTGGTCGCCACTCTGTACGCGTCCACTCCAGGTTTCAAAAATGTTACGACGTAAACCAATTCTCGCAAAATCACCCACTTGCTCTTTTTCTTGTTCTGCGCGTAGGTGATCAGCAGCTGTACCGCCACGTTACTAGCAATCATGGCCATTAGTGAGTAAGCACCCTTCGTGTTCCCGCTCACTCGGTATGAGTTGATGACACCCGTGTCGGTGATCATGTCCATGATTGAGAGCCCCGCCCCAAGCCCGACCCGCCACTTCAGTCCTAGATTACTACTCTTCAGTAGCCCCTTCGCGATGGCGTTCATCATGGGCTCGAACCAATCTGTTTCCATCAAATCCTTCAGCTCTTTGTTGTCTTTAGTCCAAGCGTCCACCGCGGCGGATGGCTCTGTCGTTGTGAGGAGAAACATGGCGAACGTTTTGCCAATCTTGATTGCTTCACTTTTTGTGGTGTTTTCGTTCTCGTTCTCGGTAGGTCCCATAATCGCCGGCGCTATGTCAACCTTGTTGGCCGTCGTACTGATGCCTAAAGTAGCACTAAAACCAACTATACCAGACTTAATCTTGCCAATAGCAGCTTTTGCCTTTTGAGTCGTTTCGCCCATATCAACAATTTTGTTCTGTAGGATGTGGATCAGCATGCTTTCGAGGTGCGGAAAGAGATGTGGAAGGAGCTGCTTCAAGTCTTTCGACGTACCCACCACACGGGTCACCCGCTGCTCGAGGAGTTCATTGGCAATCTTGGAAGTTGTTAGTGCGGTTCCAAGCTTTTTGCCATCTACTGCTGTCAAGGAGCTGGGAATGGAAGAGGAAATTGATGGTGTGGAATCATTGAGAAGTGCTGGGGCAACCTCTTCTGGATTCATACTTCAAGTTAGCAGCAGAGAAGGACTGTTATATAATATATACTTTATCGAGCTATCCTTGTTCTATGTTTGTCAGTTGTATAAAATGTCAAGTGTCCAAGACGGGCCGAAAATATCATAAGTTTTTTTTGTTTTTTGTTAACTTGATGAACCACCGCCATAGGGCAACTGCACCGGCTACGCATCAAACGAGAAGAAAATCAAGCGTACTTGAAGTCCTGGCCAGTCACCTTCTAGAACCCCAAAAAATCCTGTCTTCAAAGTCCTCCTTGAAGGATTATTCAACCCTACATACCTCAAAGGAGCGAATTGACCAAGCGTGTCTAGTGTTTCACAGGGATGTCGAAGAAGCGTTTGAGGAAGAGGGGGCACCCGAAATGACGAGCGACGTCTTGAAGGAGTTTGTGATCGCCCAGAAGGCTCTGAAACTCTCTCAAAATGAGTGCGAAGAGCTGTTGTGCGAGCTCGCCTCTAAGCTGTTCAACGAGAAGAAGGGAGTCGACACGTTCAAGGCGCTGAAGGTTGTGGGGAAAACATTGGTATCGTACTTTGACTTGGTCACGGACGTGATGGTGTTTTTGGAATTGCGGAGGAAGAATTCGACAATGGCTGTGGTTCAGGGATTAACGTTAGGCTTTTCATTGTTCATGCAAAGCTTGGCAAGTTGGGCGCTGGGTCAACCAAAATTGGTGGCGCTGTCAGGACTGGTCGGTTTCAAACCGGCGATCGAAGCGTGGAGGGAAACGACAAATGCGAAACCGTTCCCAAACCAGATGGGGGACAATACATTTATTCTCGGTGTGAGTCGCATGTTGGAAATCACCACAGAAGCAATTCCTCAAGCGGTGCTACAGTCGGTCATCCTTTTTCTCTACTCGGACCAACGGACAACTGTGCAGTTCGTCTCCCTGTTTGCGTCCATGTTGACTACGGGGTTCACCGTCGCCTTCGCAGATAGGGACCAAGACACTAGCAAATATCAAAGAATATCCCACCCTAAACTTTACGGCTACGTTTCATCCACGAATAGCAATAAACAGGCCTTCTTCTTGGTTGTGTTCGTCACAACCTATATTATGGTAAAAATGTTTGCCCTCTCCCTCTTTATTGCCACTTCTTCTTCCGCCAGTTGGACTGGCGGTTTGTTGGGTTTGGAATACGCCGGGCTTTTGATATGGCGAATGCAATGGAAGAGTTGGAGATTGGCTGGGAAGGGCGTGGATGGAGCTGCACCAGCTTTATTTCTCCACTTAATATGGTACATCTGCCTTGTCGCCGCTCCTTTTCCAGGAATACGAGCTCCCAGCCTAATAACTCCCCGAATTTACTTTATTGGACAACTCTACATGCTGACCATCAACTTTGTCATCGTCTTTGTGTGTTTCCGCGTATTCAACGGCATTGACTTCTTAGAGGAAACCCACGCGTGGCTCATGTTGTCCACTGCGACCCTTCTCTGCCTTGTTTCAGGAGGAGTGTCTTTCTACTACGTCCCCAACAGCCACAGACACACCTTCTACCGGCAACAAACATACAAACAGTATGTCGAACAGTTTATTTGGGAAGAGAAAATGTTTGTTTTCGACAGCAATCACCGAGAGTGGACGGGACACGAGGCGGTAAGGGCGTTCTTGCCCTTTTTTTGGTCGCTTCGATACCTCCCGAAGGAGAAGCTGATAGAACTGTACAAAGATCGCTGGGCGATATGGTGCTCGGACCCACCAGGGTGGTTCGACGACGATTTCAAATCGATGATACCGAGAGAGTTGCTATATGGTGTCGATGAGATTTTTTGGGGAGGAGGGGGGGGGTGAGGGCGAAGAGGAGTTTTTTTAGAGGGGGGAATAAAATATCCATGCAGCACATAAAATCTCATTTTTAATTATTTTGCAAGTAGCTCGCAGGAACCCACCCTTCCGCCTTGCTTCCACTCCTGGCTTTGACCAGCCACCACTCTCCGTCTTCTTTATTAACAATTTCCACGACGCTCCCCTTCCTCAGCTTGATCATGCCTTCCTGTCCCTCGGCGGGTTCGTAGTCGAACAAGACCGTCGCGCTTGGTTCTGCTGACGGTGGCGGTGGTGGAGGGAGCGGTGGGACAGCTCCCGCTCCCGCTCCCGCTCCAGCCTTCTTGGGCGGCGGTTTAGGCTTATCTCCACCCCCACCCAAACTCAACCGCTCCATCTTCTTCTCCGCTTCCAACATTTTACTACTGACAAAGTCGGTCTTCTGGTAGCGCTTTGTCACCGGCCTCTCCAGGAAGCTCGCCACGCAATTGGGGATCTCGCTCAAACTCATTCCGTTGGTCCGTTCTCCGCCGTAAATTACCATGTGCATGCTCATCGTGAATTTCTCCAGCTTCTTGTCGTTGTCGCAGTGCTCCCTCAAGAACATGGCAACGTGGTTCTCGACAGAGCTCGGGGGAGGAAACGCCGACAGGTACAAGCTCAGGATCTCCCACCCCTTCGTCTCACTCCCTATGCTCGGGTTGTTGATGAGCTGTTTCATGATCTGCACGTACAACTCCGCCCTGAGCGCCTCGCTTCCGTTCAGTCCGCTCGTCACTAGCTCCTGTGCCAACGTGTCCGGGTACTGGTATTTTCTGTCGCCCATGTAGCCCATGACGTTGCGGAACATCTTTACTGCTTCCTTGGAAATCAGGCCGGGCTCGAGCTGGGTCAGTGGCGCGTGGATAGGCTTGAGGGCGTGGAGCAGGAACCCTTCTGCTATCAGCTCTGTGTTCCGCGCGAAGCTGTTATTTTGGTTATGGTTACGGTTACGTTAGTTTTAGTTTTGTGTGTGAAATCCACCTAATACTCACCTAAACAGCTTCATGCTTGCCCACTCCTCCGAGTCCCAGAGCAAGCCGAGTTTGTCGAGCGTGAACATGCTCCCGTACATATCTAGGTAGAGTTCCTTCAGCCTGATTTCCCTGTTGATGATGCGCTCCGGGTCGTGCATCTCGTTGGCGCGCTGCAACTGCAGCTTGACAAACTTCTCCTCGCTCAGCAAGAGCTTCTCCTTGATCTCCTCAATCTGGGCGGACGTGTAGCCGACCTGCGAAAAAAGAAATGTTAGTTTACCTCGTTTCGTGTCCACAAATGGACCCTCGGTGCTCCACTCCGCTCCGCTCCGCTCACCTCCTCAGCCTGCTGCACCACGTCGGCCATCTCGTCCTTTTTGAGCAGCCAGAGCGCCTCCTCGGCCAGCGGGTCGAGCCTCGGCCCGGCGCACGACTTCAGCATGCCCCTGCACTTCTGCTCGATGGCCATGTCGGCCGCGGTCCCCGGAATGTCGGTGATCTTGTTGGCGCGAATAATCGCGCAGCCCAATTCTTGGTACACCTCCTCGGCAATTTTAGTCGACAGGCCTCTCATAAGCTGCGCCGAGCGAAGCGAGGCGCATTTTAATGAGGCACAAGCGAACCAAGCGAGCCAAACGAATTGAGTGGAATATAATAATGTTAGTTCAGTAGTGTGGTGGATGTAGCCGTCCGTATGTAGCCATTTCGCGGGAATTATCGTTCGAATCTTCCTCAAAGCTCGCTCGCTCACCTCGGTCAGCTCCACTCTCTCCTGAAGTTTGTGACGTTGAGCCTGCGCCGAAAAGTAATTTGAATTTGTTAGTTGTTAGGTGTGCGCTGCCAAATTTGTGTTGTTATTGTAAAGTATTGTATTGTGCGTATATTCCTACCTTGCACGCTTCGAGCTCGGGGGGGTTGGCGGGGAACAGAATTCTCATCGGACCAAGAACATCGTTGACGCTCTTAATGGCCGCGTCGAGCATGTCTTTGTCATTTGCAACCTTCAACGCCTCCTGACAGATGCGCTTCACCTCCCTGACCTTTCTCAAAAATCTATACCCGATTCCCTTTCTCGCGCCCCTCTGCGCAAACGGAACGATGACCTCCAGCGCCAAGTTCTTCAACAGCTCCAGAATCCTGTGCTCCTCGGCCCTGTAGAGGATCATGGTGTTCCCCACCCTCACGCGACTGAAGTCCTGGGGCAGGCTCTTCATTATCGCCTGGCAGATCGCCCTGTCGTCATTCTGGTTTATTGAGGTAAGAGAAACGCGGTTCTTGGCCAGGCAGCGGTATCGGGCTGCGAACGACCGGTGGAGGTAGCGGAACGGGAATCCCGATTTGCGGATCTGGAATTGAATTGGGTTGGGTTAGTTGATGGTGTGCCACTGCTGGGTTGTTGTAGTATTTCTCACCTTCACGGCCTCGAAAACTCCAGCGTAGGTGAGCTGCTCAATACTCATCTTCATCTCGAAGTTGTTTGGCTGCGCCGAGCGAAGCGAGGCGCATTTTTAACGAAGCACGAGAGCAGCGAATAATGCGAGCAAAAATAAATGCGTGAATTAGTTCAGTAATGGATGTAGCCATGTTAAGCAATTTCGTTCAGAGTTTCGCATTCTTCTGTCACAAGGCTCGCTCGCTCACCTTCTTGGAGTCGTTGGGCTTGACGCATCTGATGTAGCGCGGCTGGCAGGTGTTAACGACGGCCATGAGGCTGACGAGCTGCACCGAACGAATTCATGCGAGATTGTGCGCATTTTTAATGGAGCAGGGGGGAGGCGAGCGAGCCAAAGAATTGAGAATAATGTTAGTTTCGTTGTGGCTCGTATATATTTCTCGTCTTCCTCAAAACTCGCTCGCTCACCTGCGTCCTGAACTGCCCGGAGATGGAGGTGATTCGACGGGGGTTCTTGTCCTTCGGAGGGAAGCAGGCACGGGAGACATCCAACGAACTGCGCAGAGCGAAGAAGGTGCGAAAACGAATTTAGTTGAATAATATAATGTTATTTTAGTAGTGGATGTAGCCATTATATTATGTCTGCAGCCATTTCGCGCTCACTCACCTCGTTGACATCAAATCGTACAAATCGCGGAACAAAGCGTCCTTGTTTTTGTCGTAGAAGCCCTTGGAACTGTACTCGACATCGCCGGCGTAGTGCCGAACCGTGAAGCTCGCTTTCTCCATGTGAACCATCTTGCTCTTGTCCGAAAGCCAGCAAGGGTGACTAGCGTGGTTGCTGTCGCACTTGGAATGCCACTTCTGGTCATTTCCCTGCGGCAGCCGAACTTCCTGCGCCGAGCGAAGCGAGGCGCATTTTTTTATGAAGCAAGAGCAAAACGAGTGAAGGCGAGTAAAAAAAGAATTGCGTGGGGTTTTGTTTAGTAGTTGATGTAGCCGTCTGTAGCAAACTCGAGTCTTCATCAAGGCTCGCTCGCTCACCTCGTCCAGGAGCACCAGCAGTCCAAACGGTTTCTTCTCGATCAAGTCCAACACGGGTTGGTTGTCAATGAATGGCACCTGCGCCAGCCAGCCAAAAAAACGAGAATAATGTTAGGTTAGTTTAGTAGTGGCTCGTATATTATATATTTCTCGCCTTTCCTCAAGTCTCGCTCGCTTCGCTCACTCACCTTTTCGAAATCGATCCCCTCGCTGATGTACACGTTCTCCTCCTCCTTAAAAGTGTTGGTGTTGAAGTGCTAAAATCGAATTCGAATTGAGTGTAAAAATGTTAGTTCAGTAGTAAGTTGATGTGGATGTGGCGCTCGCTCAGCTAATCTCACCTGCTGGAGCTTCTCGTTGGTGAAGTTGATACAGAGCTGCTCAAAGTTGTTCTGCTTGAAGATCTCAAATCCAAAAATGTCCAGAATTCCAATAAACTTGCCCGGCTGCCCAGTGTTGACGGAAAGGTTGATCTTCCTCACCAGCCAGTCGAACAAGTTGTTGTAAACGGCCTTCGCGAACGAGTCGCACGCCTCCCTAGCCTCGGCGGGTTTGTTTAGGATCTTGGAGACCTCCCCCCTAACCTCGATGGACCGCTCGCAGAACGCCAGCCCGAGCTTCTTGGCGTCGACCCCGAGGAGCGTGGAAGCGTTGTCCAAGTTCTGGATCTCGAACGAAGAATCGTCCAGCTGGATGGGAAATGGAATGGTTTAGCTATATAATTGTTATTTGTAAAAAATATTTTTTGGCATGGAATGCGCTCACCTTCGACCCCTCACCCCCATCACTCGTAAACTTGATGTTACCGATGTACAGCACAGCCGCGGTAATCCCGAAAAGTTCCCCAATCTCGCTCTCCAAGAACCCGAGCTGGTTAAGCGCCAGCTCAACGTCGTTAAAGTCCGCCGCGTCGTCGATCCCCCCAACGCTCTCGCAGCCGCTCTCCTTCAGGTATCTGAAGTCCTGGGGTCTCGTGACGCCGTAGGCCCCCCCGTACTTCTTGGACGTGCACAGCTGGTAGAAGACGTGGTAGTTCCTCTCCCCGGACGTCTGCTTCACGACCCGAACCTTCTCGAGGAGGTAGTTCTCGATCCGGCAGCCGTTGATGCTGCCCCTGGGATCAAAGCCAACCTCCATCCACCTCCCAAACCTACTGGAATTATTATTCCGAAGCGTCTTGGCATTTCCAAACGCCTCAAGAACCGGATTCGCGTTGAGAATCTTCTGCTCGACGTTGCTCTCGGACCCGGCAACCTCCGCCAGAAAGCTCAGGCACTGCGCCGAGCGAAGAAGGTGTGTGTTTGGGGGGCGCATTAAGCGAGTTGGTTTAGTAACGGCGCTCGTATTCTCGTTGGTCTTCCTAGAGTCTCGTGAGTCTCGCTCGTCTCACCTGCTTGGTGCACTCCGTCTTCCCCGCCCCGCTCTCCCCCGAGATAAGTATCGCCTGGTTAACACCCTCGAGCCTCATGGTCATGTAAGCGTGGTTCGCGATCGCGAAGGTGTGGGGTGGAGGGGGCTTGTTCGGGCTCGGCTTCGAGTGGATCTCCATGGCATTGACCGTGTAGATCGGCAGGCTGAATATGCCGTTGGTCGCGAAATATGCGAGATTGTAAGCAGTCATTTTTAACGAACGCAAGAGCGAACAAAACGAATGAAGAAGAAGGCGAGTAAAAAGAATTGGGGAAAACTAAAAACAAGCCAAAAAAAGGCGAAACCACCTAATCACCTAATCGGCCGTAACTCCAACGCATGGAGGTTTTAGCCGCTCAAATTTTGACACGGTTGCAGGTTCGGACAGGCGCATCTTTTTGCCCAAAACGATGTTCAGAAACGGTCCAAATCAGTATCCGTGTTTAACATATTTCGCCGCTCGCTTCGCTTCGCTTCGCTTCGCTCGCTCGGGTGCCTCACCTTTTGAACGGATTGACGCTAACGAGCACTGACTTATTCGCCCCCACCCAGGTGTATATCTCGTCGGCAGCGTACCGCTCCCTGAGCGCGTGCATGAGCAGCCCCTGGTTCAAAGCGTCGAGCATGACCAGGTCGTCGGAGGAGCCTGAAACGTGGGAGAGGGAGGAGAGGAGGAGGGGCCAAAGGGGCTCCTCCACGGGGTTTTTTACCGCCGTTTTGCGGAGGCCCGACTGGAGCTGGAGGGAGACTGACTCTCCGTCATTTAAATCGCTTCCATTCCCGCCCAGGACCCTCGCCGGAACCCACCCCTCCCCCCCCCCGGGCTTCTCCCCGGCGCTGACCCAAACCCAGTCCCCGCTGTCCTTCTCGAGCTCCTCGTTGGTCTTGAGGCAGTCGGGCTTGTCCCAGGACACGGCCTCTGTCGAGGGGTTCGCGTAGTACAGGGCGCCGTCGATGGTCACTTTTTCGACCCAGTGGCCCTGCTGGGAGAGGCGGGCGAGGTTTTTACCGCTGGGAGAGAGAGAGAGAGAGATGGGAATAAATGGGGGGATGGAGGTCAGTTATGTCACGCTTGTCACGAACATAACACACAACACAATCTCACCTTCGACTCGCCCTCCTATCCATAGTCCTACTCGTCCCCGGCACAGGCTTCGGCTTCGGCTTCGGCTTCTCCGCCATGGGCTTGGGCGGCGCCCTGGGCGGCGGATTCTGCAGGCTGACCTGCGAGTTCCTCTTCTTCGGCGGCGGCGCAACGCTCCTAACGCCCCCGGCGCCGAGGCCGGCCGGAGGGGCCCCAACGCGTTTAATCGCCGTGGCGGCGGCGGAGGGGACGGAGCCGCGCGAATACGACGACGAAGACTTGGGGGGAGGGGCGGGGGCGGACGGAGCGGGAAGGCCAGAGGGGGGCGGGGGGGCGACACCTGGTCCTTTAGGAGGGGGGGGGGGAGGGGGGGGGGGGATGGCCGCTGCAGCTACTACTACAGGGATCTTTTTAGCTGGGGCCATTGGAAGGAGCTTGGCCTTCAGGGGGATTATGTCCCCCAAGGGGAGCCACTCTGACTGGCCTTCCTTCCAGCAGTATGTATCGAGGTCTATTGATTTTGAGGTGAAGAGGGCGCGGAGGGCGGGGATTGTTAATGGACCCACTTGGGAGGAGGTTGAGTCCACGTAGAACCATTCTGAGTCGCTCATGGTGAAGTGTGGTGTTGGAAGTTGGAAGTTGTGGAATTCACCTGATTTGGGTTTTACACTGGTTATGTCTGAGGGTTAAAAGTTGGGGGGGAGTTAGGGTAACTTGCTCGCATGTGGAAATGTAATTTGAAATCTTATGAGCTTACCCTCTTTGTTTGATTGCAAGATGTGTTTTGTAAGATTTCGCAATCACATTTCCTTTTTGTGTTTTTACTTGCAAAGTTGACATAAACCTGTTCCATCTGCACAATGCTACTCATTCTACTATCCATCGTTAGCTTCCTGTTACCACCCACGAATCATGCATCCCCCATCACAAACAACCCCTACCCCTTCTCTGTAGAAGGCAAATACATCAAGGACAACAACAACAATAACAAGCAATTCAGATGTGTGAACTGGCCAATGCACATGGAATCGAACCTTCCCGAGGGCCTAAGCAACAACAGCATCAGCAACATACTGAACAATGTTGTTGATTCCCAGGGGGCAAATTTCAACTGTCTTCGGATCAACTACTCAGTGGAAGTTGTCACCGACCCGACTGTGCAAAACATGACAGTTCGCGAATCTCTCGAAAACAACAACCACGATATAGAATTCGATCTTTCTAAGTTTGTAACTGGCGTTGAACAGCACAACCCTGACTTGATCGACGGTCCGATCCTTTCTCCCCTGAAGCAAATCATCACCGAGAGCGCCACTCGGGGAATTTTCATTCTTATGGACAACACTGTATCTGTTAGTAGCTGGTGCTGCTCGTTCGTCGACGGCAACGGCTGGCCCGGGGACGACTTCGATGTTGATCTGTGGATGTCCTCGCTCGAGAACATGGCGCGCGAGCTCATCTCGTTTGACAACGTGGTGGCCTACAGGTGAGTGAGTGGGCGAGCGAAGCGAGCGAGCTCTGTGGAAGAAAACGAAAAAAAATTATTTTTATGCGGAGTCAAAAACATTAAACAAACCACCTCCTCGGCGCAGTCTCAGGAATGAGCTTAGGTACGATGAATCAACCAGACCCAAAAATAGATCTCAGCTCATTGAGGAGTGGATGGAATTCACACCCAAAGCAATTAAAACGATCAACCAGGCGAATCCCGACGCGCTCATTTTCGTGGGAGGTGAGCGAGCGAAGCGAGCGAGCTTTGAGGAAGTCGAGCATACTCGCGATGAATCAACACCCGCGAAATGGCTACAGACATTACGGCTACATCCACTACTGAACTAATATTATTCCACTCAATTTGTTTGGCTCGTTTTGTCTTGCTTCATAAAATTTTTATTAAAAATGCACCTCGCTTCGCTCGGTTGCAGGGATGGATTACGAGAACGACTGGTCCTTTTTGAACGCCGATTCCGGCTTTCCGATTGGAGATGCGTGGGGAAACATTGTTGACGAGCTTGCCGACAAGATTGTCTTCGAGGGACATATCTACGACTGGAGCGGCTTCGGGGAAATCGCAAAAGACTGCGAATCGTTCTTGGCCGGCGTGGACGCCAAGCTGAACTGGCCGATTGTCAACGGCAAGGCGTTCGTGCTCACCGAGCTGGGGAACGACCTGGACTCGTTCGACATAGCTAGCGACGAACCAATTAATTGGTACTACGATTGCGTTGGACAGTGGGTTGTCGAGCACGAGCTGGGTTACATGTGGTGGGTGCTGGGAGGGAGCTATTACGTTCGCGATGATTTCGCTCAGTCACCCAGCTACGAATGGTTTGGTCTGTTAAATATTGAATGGGATGAGTGGCACAACGTTGGCATTCTGCAGGAGAGCATTAAATACATTTGGACAGAATAAATGTTTATTATCGAAAGTCATTTGGATTCACAAATTCCGCCAAAGTAAACCAACCATCTAACGACATTCCTTCGTTTTCATCATCGAATTTGACCTGGAACCTTTTCGCCCCTTGAAAATTCCTTTTCCCCTCGACGATTCCTGCTCGTATCCGTTTCTCGTCGTTCGCCCCCGCATCTCCATAATCTACTACCACAGCACACTTGGTACATATACCTGGCTCGGAGAAGCACACGTCCTCGAAATCTTTCCACACACATTCGTTTTTCTCGACCTCTATTTCAACTTTTTTGGCGTTTCGAAACCAGCTTGCTCCAACAACCACGCCACTGCGTTCCCTCCCCCCGTCATCCCGAAATTCTACTATCCAACCCAGCGGCGGCTCCGCAATTTCGACTTCGTTGGAATCTACCCAAAACGTTTCTCGGTCGGTTTGATCCATTTTTATTTCGTAGCGAAGTTTCCGATCGAAGGCCGATTTCCCGCAGACAATTCCATTAAGTTGGCTCTTGCGCAACTTAACAGTTGTACCTGGCATAAGTCCCTGCGACAGCGCTCGCATGCGAGCGACGGCAACATTTTTGTCATTGGGGGATAGTTTCGCCTCGTCATCAAAGTCGTCGTCTTCAAAAGTATCTCGTGCGAGTGACGAGTCTCGTGTTGACGAGTTCATCGAAAGAGAAAGGTGGTCGAACTTCTCGCTGGCTCGTAGCAAGTTTTCCGAGGCGCGCTCCATTTGAGCAGAAATTCGATCCAAATTCGATAATTTTTCCTTTGTTCTCGATAAGTGTTTCATTCCCTCCCTCGGTCCGGCCTTTTTATCGACTCGGTTCTTTATTCTGGTTGTTGGTTTGCTCTGTGAAGGTTCAACGGGAGTGGAAGTGGAAGTGGAAGTGGAAATGGAAGAGGAAATGAGCTCATCTAAGCAGAAAGAGTGGGAACTTTTGTGCTCACTGTGAGATTCTTTGTACTCTGAATGCTGAGTTGTGTAGTAGTCAGGCGGAGGGGGAGGGAAATCTTGAAGGTCGGAGTCTCTGCAAAGGATGGGGTCCCTGCTGCAGCTTTCAGACTCTTCCATGCGTGGGAGTTGGAAGATCTTGGAAGATATCTTTTTTTTTACTTTGACTATTTTTCGTTTGCAGCTTTATTTGCATGAAAGTGTTTGACCTCGGTAATATTCATAGACAATTGTACTTCTTGCACAACAACCACGCTGCATTGCCGAGGTTTCCCTACGCACACACTGAACGTTCACCAAAGAAAGTCTCTCCTTCCTCGAGTCCAAACGTTATCTAATGAAAATTTTAGTCAACCCCACTCCTTCAGACACCCCAACACATACACCACCTGATGATATCTCTAAAACAGAGACAGCCGCTGTATTTCACCTTCAAGCAATGGCCGCTCAGCTGAACACTTCCCCTTGCAAAAAGTATTCAACGACTTCCCCCCTTGCGAAGGGCAAGATTTTCCACGGTGGCAACTTGCCGACAGTTTGCTACACCACAGCGGTGAAGACGGACAAGGAAAGCCTCACTGCCTTCATAGTAACAAACGAAGACAATGATGAGCAAATCAACGCAAATCACATCGTTAGATTGGAAGTGACAAAATTACCCTGTCCAGAAAATGGCGATGAGCCGGAATACGACCGAGAGTTCTTCAACTCAATCATAACAAAAACATTGTCACCTGGAGTCTCAATCGTTGCGAGCGTTCCGTGCACGATCAGAAAAAAAAAGGTTAAAAGCAACCGAATCAGGGGATTCAAATGGGGTCTCGTAGTTCTGACCAAGGTGACAGCAAGCGAGACGCGCGTCCAATTCTACAGCAAAATGGACATCCGCGGGGCCATGAAGCAATCTAATATTGATAGCTTGGAAATTGAGTACGCGTCGAGGCCAACATGCTGGCAGGAACATTTTCAGCATGCTCGAAAATTGGTTGACCTGAAAGCCGATGACGGTCGTTGCATGGCGCTGATGCTGACGAACAAGAACAGGACACATATGCAAAGAGTGGAAGATAGTTTCAAGAACAGGAAAGAATTGCATAGAGTGGAAGATCGCTTGGCTGAGTTCTGTGAAAAAAATAATGCGATGAGGGATATTGAAAAAGGAAGAAATCGGAGAAATCGGAAAACAAAAGTGACGTTCCCACAAATAAAACATCTCCTGCTTCAAGTCTTGATTAACGTTGTCGTAAAAGGCGACGTGGGCGAGAGCACAGAGAAAGTGAGAAAAATCATCAGCAATATAAAATCTGGACTCTCTGGTCTCAACAACAACAACAAGGTCGACGTCGAGCCGGCTCAATCACAAGATACTCAGACTGAAACCAGTGCTTCCGACGCAACCAGGATAGGCAAGAAGTTCGCCATGATGCTGCTCACGACGACAGAACCCAGTGCGGCGGTCGACTCGTGGCTGAGGGACAACAAGGAGCTGGAAGGGTTTGTCGCCGATAACATCTGGTTCGTGCCTATGATGAACACTATTGCGGAGGAGCTCTTGCAGAGTAGTAATCTAGGACTGAAGTGGCGGGTCGGGCTTGGGGCGGGGCTCTCAATCATGGATATGATAACTGACGCGGGGGTAATCAAAACCTACCAAGCGAGCGGCAACACGTCAGGAGCGAACTCACTGATCGCCATGATTGGCTCGTCTCTTGCAGTACAGCTTCTGATTGCGTATGGCCAGAATATTAAAAAAAGCAAGTGGGTAAAGCTGCGAGAATTGGCGTTCGTTGTCACATTTTTGAAACCTGGAGTGGACGCTTACAGAGTTGCGACCGGCCATGAAGATAACGATACATTATTCAATCCGCTTATGGAGATGGCTCTTGGGAAAGGATGCGAAATGGCGTTAGAGAGCATACCCGGAGGTCTTCTACAGGCCTACGTGCTCGTCAACGCACCGGAGAAGACGATATTCCTCTTGATCTCGATCTTGATCAGCACTTTTACGACCGGCTTTTCGAGCGCCATGATCTCATTCGACATGGATGTGTCTGTGGCTAACAGGAAGGAAGTACCGCTGTTCTACGGCTACATCAAGGACAGCAACATGGAACGAATAATCACATTCATTCTGCAGGTGAGCGAGTGGAGCGGGAGGGGAGTTGTGGAAACGAGCTAAACTAACAAGTTATTTGCTCGGCGCAGATACTGCTCGCAGCATTCCACAACCTAAGCCGCACAATTGGCACCGCGCTACTTTTATCAGTGAGCGGGAGGCTGACGTTTGGCGTGATCCTTGCAGAAATGTTTTTGTACCACCTTTACAAAGTGGGGAGGAGAGACTACGTGCTTTGGATTGCAGGCCTCGAGGGCACTCGAAAGTACATTGGCGCAGGCGTTGTCCACACCGTGGTGAAGATTATAGTGGACTACACAGGTGAGTGAGCTTTGCTGCAAAGGAAAAAAAAAATTCCAGTTACTTTCATTCACCCCCCCACCCCCCAT
>Ga0302116_1000996_pt1 | contig 17237 bp, 17 predicted proteins | sample AG5_SCM_MG_FD_203124 | JGI IMG/M metagenome (GOLD analysis project Ga0302116, IMG submission 203124) | Marine microbial communities from Western Arctic Ocean, Canada - AG5_SCM | ecosystem: Environmental > Aquatic > Marine > Oceanic | place: Canada: Western Arctic Ocean | collected 2017-10-01 | reverse complement strand
CTCAATGCCCGTCCGCGCAATCTCGTATCGCTTGGACTCATGAACGGATCGTGGCCTGCGCTTCTGAAGCAGGCCGATTCCTTACACTTTCAAATCGAACCAGCAATCAACTCGTCCAACCTGAAGGATTCAGACCAACAAGCTTGGTGGGAGATCAGTGGTCAATTAGTGCTCTCTTCCGCAGCTGAATCTTCGGAAGACTCAGACTGAGCTTCGAGTGTCTTTGAATCGCTGGCTTTAAAATCAGCCAAGAGACGATCTCTTTTGCGACGTTCTGAAGCCAAGGTTTCTTCAATCAGTGCCACAGCCTGAGCCATCTTTTCGAGATTGGATGTGTAGAGGCTGAGGTCCTTGTCAAGACGAGGCTTGGACAGTCCAAGTTGCTCACCAATTTCATGCGCAAGCGTTTTGAGTTCAACAGGATCGGAAGGTTCACCACCTTGGGCGGAGGAGAGCAGGCTCAACAAGCCCACAGCCATCAAACGCGAGTAGTGAAAAGATTCACCGCCAACGCTAGAAATGCCCGATGCCAAAGGCTCAGGAGCCCCAGCGCCGCGATTGGAAAGCCATTCACGCACTTCAATAACGGTGTGTCCTGAAACAGCTGAGGTGGATCCCTCTGCTAGCTGTTTCAAAGCTTCTGGATCGAACCCATTGCAAGTGCATATGGCGGCATAAAGCTCATCGAGGTGTGTTTCAGGCTTGTAACCCTGCGTGAACGCCTGAAACACCTGACGCAATCCCACAGCGAATAAAGCGTCACTTTTGAAATGCTGTTGATGACTGAGTAAATGCAGCTCAACCAAGAGCTCGTCTGCCGTTCTTCTGTACAGAGACGGAATCACGTAGGGAAAAGCTGTATGGAAGGCACGCTTGCTGTCAGCGATCGTCCGTTGATCCGTCAAGGTCCTTCCACCCCACTTTGAATCAAGACCATAGCGCCGCTGCCGCCGCCGTTAGGATTGTTCTAACTGAAGTTATGCAACATGATCCCGATCGTGATCGAGGAATCAGGAAGAGGAGAAAGGGCTTTTGATATTTATTCTCGACTCTTAAGGGAGCGAATCATCTTCTTAGGGGAGCCTGTCACCAGCGATTCCGCCAATCGAATCGTTGCTCAGCTTCTTTTTCTTGAGGCAGAAGACCCCGAAAAAGAGATCTTCTTATATGTGAATTCTCCAGGTGGCTCTGTGTACGACGGGCTTGGAATTTTTGACACCATGCAGCACATCAAGCCGGATGTGCACACCGTCTGTGTTGGCCTTGCCGCGAGCATGGGGGCATTCCTACTTTGCGCTGGCGCGAAAGGCAAGCGCAGCAGTTTGCAGCATTCTCGAATCATGATTCACCAGCCCTTGGGAGGCGCAAGTGGTCAGGCGAGTGATATCCGAATTCAGGCTGACGAAATCTTGTTCCTTAAAGATCGCCTGAATCATGAATTGGCAGATCGCACTGGACAACCACTAGACAAAATCCAAGCCGATACTGACCGCGATTTCTTTATGTCTCCACAACAGGCTATGGAGTATGGCTTAATTGACAATGTCATCGATAAAAGTCCTATTCGCTCTGTATAAAAAAAGATCCTCATCAAGAGAATCCTTTTAATAGTTACCAACCAAAAAAGAGCAGGCTTTTTGATAAGCTTGCTCTTTTTGATCAAGCAAGTAGGGGAGAGAATCGCTCTTTTTCGGGTATTTCAGCAAATTCAGCGACAACAGCACGGAATTCATCACCGTCCAAAGTTTCCTGCTCTATGAGTTGCTCCACCAATTTATCCATAGCTTGTCGATGCTTACCAACCAGTTCAACGGTTTCCTCGTAGCACTTCATCACGATTAACCGAACCTGCTCATCGATTTGTTTAGAGATGGCATCGGAAACATCACTCCTTGTCATCAGATCACGACCAAGGAAAACTTCCTGGTTGCCTCCCTCTAGTGCCATTGGTCCCAACTGGCTCATCCCAAATTTTGTCACCATTTGGCGAGACAAAGAAGCCACCATTTGAATGTCACCACCGGCGCCAGTGGTGATTTCGGAGTGACCAAACACAACGTCTTCTGCAGCGCGACCACCTAGAGCCCCCATGATTCGAGCTTTGAGCTGGGCGCGTGAGACCAGCATCTGCTCCTCGTCAGGTGAGAACCAGGTTAATCCCTGAGCCTGTCCTCGAGGAATCAGCGTGACCTTTTGAACCGGATCGTGATCCTTTACGAGCGTGCCAACCAAAGCATGTCCAACCTCGTGATAAGCAATCAGTCGCTTGCTACGACCATCGGTAAGGGGATGACCTTCGATCCCAGCAATGATGCGATCCACGGCATCATCAATTTCTGAAATTCCGATGCTTTCCTTGCGACGTCGTGCCGTAAGGATCGCCGCTTCATTCAACAAGTTGGCAAGATCTGCCCCTGTAAATCCAGGCGTTCTCCTAGCAATGCTATCAAGCGTTAGGTTGTCGTCCAGCTTTTTGTTCCTGGAGTGAACTTCAAGGATGGAAAGACGGCCTTTGATATCAGGTGCATCGACGGTAACTTGACGGTCAAAACGACCTGGACGCATTAGCGCAGAGTCAAGAACGTCAGGCCTATTGGTAGCGGCAAGAATGATAATTCCACTATTTCCTTCGAAACCATCCATTTCTGTAAGTAGCTGATTAAGCGTTTGTTCACGCTCATCGTTACCACCACCAATTCCAGCACCACGCTGACGACCTACGGCATCAATTTCGTCAATAAAGATGAGACAAGGACTGTTCTCCTTCGCACGTTTGAAAAGATCGCGGACTCGGCTAGCACCGACACCCACAAACATTTCAACAAATTCAGAACCAGAAAGAGCGAAAAAGGGAACGCCTGCTTCCCCTGCAATCGCTTTGGCAAGAAGGGTTTTACCTGTTCCTGGAGGTCCTACTAGTAAAACTCCCTTAGGGATTTGAGCACCTACGGAGGTAAAGCGCTCAGGTTGCTTCAAAAAGGTGACTACTTCCTGCAAATCTTCCTTTGCTTCACTAACACCGGCCACATCATCAAATTTCACTCCGGTATCGGCTTCCATTGCAAAGCGGGCTTTCGTCTTCCCGAATTGCATGGCTTGACCAGGGCCTCCAGGCATGGAATTGCCACGACGAGCCAAAAAGATCAAGGATCCGATCAGCAACAGGGGGAATAGGAGATTGCCAAGAATTCCAAGGGCAGGAGGAGCAGTCTTCGGTGGATGAATATCGAAACTGATGCCTTCTTCCTTAAGGGTGTTGATCAGCTCAGGTGCCAAGCCAGGAAGGTCTACGCGGAGCCTTTGAACTCTGTTGTCAAGATCAGGATCAACCGCTTCCACAACTGCGTTACGGCCACCGTCATAGATGTCAACTGCCGTGACGCGACCAGCTGCGACGTAATCCAAGAAGCGTCCATAGCTCATCCGCGCAACTGCAGCATTGCGTGGAGCAACCGTTGTACTGCCGTTCGTGGAATTGCTACTACTACGAAGATTATTAAGAGCTCCGCTTCCAACCAGCTGCCAAACAAGCAGCAACGCGACGCCTATGGGAAGAATCCAGAGGGCTATCTGACGCCAGCGTTGATTCATGGATTCATCGTGAGTGACAAGACTGTAAGAGTTTCCTTACCTAAACCGCTGTTTCAAGGCAAGGTGATCTAAAGGCTTCTTAATGCAACGATCGGATCGAGCATCGCTGCGCGCTTGGCAGGGACGACGCCGAAAAACAAACCTATAGATCCCGACAGCCCCACCGTGACCAAAATTGTCGAGGCGCCAATCGCTGCCGGTAAGGGCGAGAAGAAGGCAACAGCTGTCACGGTGCCAAGTCCTACGGCGGTTCCAATTACGCCACCGAGACTCGCCAAAACAAGACTTTCAACCAAAAACTGTCGGAGAACGTCAGAACTACGCGCACCCAATGCCTTGCGTAAGCCGATTTCTTCTGTGCGCTCGCTGACCGATACCAACATGATGTTCATGATTCCGATGCCTCCAACGAGCAGCGAAACACCTCCGATAGCACCCAGCATCAGGGTTAGGCCGCCTGTAATCGTGCCAACGATTGTGAGGGCATCCTTCTGAGATCTGACAGCAAAATCGTCTTTGCGCAAAATGCGATGCCGTTGACGCAGCAAATTGGTGATTTGAAACTTGGCTGGCCCAGTGCTTTGCTCATCCTTCGCTTCAACGCTGATAAAACTGAGACTGACTCCATAGGTTGGGTCCCGGCCAGTGAGGCGACTCACCATGGTTGTTAAAGGGATGTAGGCGTTTTCATCTTGGTTTGAACCAAAGACCGCTCCCTTGGGCTCCATCACCCCAATGACAGAGAAACTCTGGTCTCTAATCCGGATGCTTTGACCAACGGCTGCACCAGAAGGGAAGAGCTTGTCACGAAGATCTGGACCAATCACCACTACGGTCTTTGCACTCTGTTCATCCTCTGAACTGATGAATCGACCACGGGCGACCTCAAAACTGCGTACCGGTAAGAAAGCTGGCGTTATTCCTGAGATCGAAGCGCTTGTACTCCTCGCTCCAGCCTGAACTACTTCATTGGCTGAGATTTGTGGAGCAACACGTTTTACGCTTGGGACTTGCGCAGCAATGGCAGTGGCATCGTCCAGTACCAAGGTGCGCGGAAAGGCCACCCCCTGCCTTCGCGTGTCATTGCTCCCAGGAACAACAAACAACACGTTGGCCCCAAGACTGCTGAGCTGGTCTTCCGCCAAATTTTGGGCACCCCGACCCACACCAACCAGCGTGATCACAGAGGCGTTACCAATCACGATGCCCAGCATCGTGAGCAAACTACGTAAGCGATTTGCCTTCAGTGTGGTGAGAGCCATGCCGACGGTGTCGGCAAGCGGCAGTTTGCTGGCCATGAACGGCTAAAGACCTAACTCAGAGCATGGTGTCTAATTTCATCGCCGAGTTGCTGCCGGTACCCCGATGAACCAAACCATCTTTCACGTGCAAGGTGACAACTTCGCCTTCTCTGAGATCTTGCGTTGCATTCACCACCCCGGTAATTACTGGAACGCCTAGGCGTTTGGCGATGACCGCAGCGTGAGAGTCCTCGCCTGATTGTTCTGTGATGACAGCTGCAGCTTCGCGAATACCGTCGAGGTAGTCGGCTGATGTATCTCTAGCCACAAGGATGTCTCCTGGTTCGAGTCGAGCGCAATCACTAGCAGACATCGCAATGCGTACTTTTCCGCTAACAGAGCCACTGCCGAATCCGGTTCCTCGACCGAGCACAGCACTCACGATCCCCACTTTAATCAAGTCTGTAGAGCCACTAATTCCAGCGAGCGTTCCTGCTGTTTGGACGCAAAGATCACCATCTTTCACCACGCCAAGTTCTTGGGCATAAGCCATCGCCAATGTGAAGGTGGCGGTCGTGCTCTTCTGGGTTTCGATCAACAGTGGTGAAACACCCCAAACCAACTGAAGCTTGCGCGCCACGTTGACTTCGCTGGTGATCGCAAGGATTGGAGTGGAGGGCCTGAATTTGCTGACGTTATGAGCGGTGGCACCACTTTTGGTTAAGGGCAAAATCGCCGCTGCATTGAGCTGACGAGCAATGCTGCTCACTGCCCCGCTAATCGCATTAGGGATCGTGCTCGGCAGGTGGGTATCAATCGGCCGTTGGGGGTAATCCCGTTCGATGCGCCTGGCGATCGTCGCCATTGTTTCAACAGCCTCAACAGGAAAGTCACCAACAGCCGTCTCATTGGACAGCATCACCGCATCAGTGCCATCAAGAATGGCGTTGGCAACGTCACTCACCTCTGCACGCGTAGGTCTAGGACTCGAAGCCATGGAATCGAGCATCTGGGTCGCCGTGATGATCGGGATTCCGAGGCTGTTGGCCTTGTGGATCAGATCTTTTTGAAGAAGCGGGACTTCTTCTGCAGGCATTTCAACGCCGAGGTCACCACGAGCAACCATCACGCCGTCGCAAAGCGGCAAAATCGCGTCAATTTGATCGATCGCTTCGAACTTTTCAATTTTTGCGATCACTGGAGTTGTGTAACCGTGCTTACGAATCAGCTCTCTAATCTCCTGCATGTCAGAAGGGTTGCGCACGAAGCTCAGCGCGACCCAGTCCACACCCTGCTTAAGACCAAAGGCCAAATCTTGTCGATCTTTTGGGGTCAGCGCCCTTACAGAGAGCTGTACATCAGGGAAATTCACTCCTTTGTTGTTGGACAGCACGCCAGGAACCGTTACCGAGCAGTGGAGGGTCTGGTCGACGGTATCCACGCGCTCAACCTTCATCTCAACACGACCATCATCAAGAAGAATTCGACTTCCAGTAGACACTTCGTCGGCCAGCTTGTCGTAGGTGACTGTTGCGACCGTCTGATTGCACCGCACCTGCTTAGCCGTGAGTGCGAATTGATCGCCTTTTGCGAGCGTGATCGGACCTTCTTCGAACCGACCTAAGCGAATCTTTGGACCCTGAAGATCCTGAAGAATGCCGATGTGGGCTCCCAATTCATGCGCCACCTGTCGAATTGTGACGATCCTTTCGGCGTGCTCGCTGTGATCTCCATGAGAAAAATTCAGTCGAAACGTGGTCGCTCCGGCTTGGATGAGTTCACGGATCCTTTCAGGACTTTCCGTTGCGGGCCCGATGGTGGCCACGATCTTGGTTCTACGGGTTAGATCGATCTGGGCCATCCACAGGGCTTGAAGCTTGCGGAATCTACCGTCTTGACCTTTTGGACTCAACAACTTGTTGGATGATGGCTCTCTTCAACATGATTCGTATGGACCTGAATGCTTATCAGGACGCTGCGCGGCTAACCGCTCTTTACCCAGATGCTGGAAGCAATCCCATCTATCCAACCTTGGGACTGAGTGGTGAGGCTGGAGAAGTCGCAGACAAAGTGAAGAAGGTGCTGCGCGATCGAGCAGGCCACTTTGACGATGAGGTACGAGCTGAAATCGCTCTGGAGCTGGGTGATGTGCTCTGGTACGTCGCTCAATTAGCCAGCGAACTGGGGTATGAGCTGGAGGATGTGGCGAACCAAAACCTCAGCAAATTGCGTGACCGTTCAGCGCGTGGGCAGCTGAAAGGGAGCGGCGATCATCGCTGAGGTCGCTGGCTCACGTAGCCGTAACCCTTAGCCGTAGTTGCCAAATCCACCGGCAAACGCAAAGCTCGCTGACACCAATAGCTTCTGCATCAAGCTCAGGGCAACGAAAGCGAGAATGGCGGATAGATCCAGGCCACCTAGCGGGGGGATCAGACCACGAAAGGCATTGAGGTAAGGGTCTGTGATCGAACTCACGGTGCTGAGCACTGGGTTTCCCATATCCACATTCGGAAACCAGGTGAGCAGGACTCGAACGATCAAGACAAACGAATAAATCTGCAGGGTCTGGGCAATGATCTGAAGAAAGGTGGAAACAAAACTCAAATCCATTGGTGATTCTTGACCGTGATTAATAGGTGAATTTTATGCAGCCTGATCTGGGTCTGACATCCCTCTATCAGGAAGCACAGAAAATGTGCGATGAAACTTTTCAGAAAGACTGATCCAATACGAACGCCCTTCGCTTTGGCGTTTGCGTTCAATGAAGTTCTGACCGAGCAGCTCTTTGATGTGGTCGTAGGCACCAGACCCTCTTAATTCAACGAGCTCCGACTGAAGAATCCGTCGTTTCAAAGCAATCGTTGCCAGGGTTCTAAGCGTTGCCGTGGACAGATTGACCGGTAAAAGGTTACGAACCAGTTCCCCAAGACCAGCCCGAAGCTGAAGGCTGTAACGACCACTGTTTTCATGAATTTCCAAAGCCGTATCCCGTTGGGCATAACCAGCGAGCAAAGCGAGTAGCCCCTGTTCTGCTTCTTTTTCACTGGAGTCAGCTAGCTCGGCCAACTCTGAAAGGGAAAGGGCTTTGCCCTTGAGGTAAAGGATGGCCTCCAGCCGAGCTGGAAGGGAGAGATTGAACTCCTGCATGTTGCTTCGCTCCAATCCTTGTGCCATTACCTCCCCTTACGAACCGATTTAAATTAACGCTGGTACAGGTTTTAGCCATTCACACCTCCTTATCCACCAAGAAATAGTTGGTAAGCCGGATTACTTGTTTCTTCCCAACTGCTGTAACCGAGGTCACGTAGGAAGGCTTGCCAGGCCTTGAGATCGTCCGTGGAGACAAGAACACCAACCACAATCCGACCCACATCAGCTCCATGATTTCTGTAGTGAAAAATGCTGATGCTCCAGTCGCGATGCAAGGCGGTCACGAAGCGCATTAAGGCCCCTGGGCGCTCTGGAAACTCAAAGCGATAAAGAAGCTCCTGCACATTGCTGGCCGATGAACTCGCGGGGAGTCGACCTCCAACCATGTGCCGGAGATGCACCTTCGACAGTTCGTCGTCACTGAGATCTAGGCAGGCATACCCGTGCGCCTTGAGATGGTCGATCAAGGACGATCTGTCATCGGGCCCGCTCACCTGAACGCCCATAAAAATGTGGGCCTGATCACCAGCCCCCATTCGATAGGAGAATTCAGTGAGGCTGCGATCCGCAAGTAATTCACACAGGCAGCGAAGACTCCCCGGACGCTCGGGAATTTCTACAGCGAGCATCGCTTCACGTTCTTCACCCAATTCCGCACGCTCAGCAACGAAGCGCAGGCGAGCGAAATTGATATTGGCCCCACAGGCCACAGCAACAAGGTTTTGATTCTGAAGTGAGCGTCGGTTTACATCAGCCTTCAGACCTGCAATAGCAAGGGCACCTGCTGGTTCAAGAATCGAGCGGGTGTCTTCAAAAACATCCTTAATCGCAGCACAGATTTCATCGGTGCTGACAGTGACGATGTCATCGACGTACTTCTGGGCCAACGCAAAGGTGTGCTCACCCACCTCACGAACAGCGACTCCATCTGCAAATAGACCCACCTGTGGCAATCGAATGCGTTCACCTGCCTCTAAGGACAGCGTCATGGCGGCAGCATCGTGGGGTTCAACACCAATGATTTGAACGTCTGGCCAGAGACTTTTCACGTACACGGCTATTCCCCCGATCAAACCACCACCTCCCACAGCCACATAAATCGCATCGGGTGGCTGATGGCACTGGCGGAGGATTTCCATACCCACCGTTCCCTGTCCTGCAATCACCTCCGGATCGTCAAACGGATGGATAAAGCAAAGTTGTTCCGCTTCGCTGCGTGACCTGGCCTCCGCATAGGCCTCGTCGTAAGTCTCACCATGTAGGACCACCTCTGCTCCCAACTGGCGGACAGCATCAACTTTCACGTCAGGGGTTGTAACCGGCATCACGATCACGGCTCTACAACCGAGGTGTGATGCACTCAGGGCCACTCCTTGTGCATGATTTCCAGCACTGGAGGCGATCACCCCGAGTTTCAGCTCAGCTTCAGAAAGTTGAGCCATGCGGTTGTATGCACCACGCAACTTGAAGGAGAAAACGGGTTGAAGGTCTTCCCGTTTCAACCAAACGCTGTTGCTCAACCTTCGGCTGAGGTTGTTGGCGAGTTCTAAAGGGGTTTCCCTGGCCACGTCATAGACACGGGCGCGCAGGATCTTCGGCAAATAATGATCCATCACTGCAGTCTGACAACCACTCACCATCACGAAGGGTCGGGGAGGCTCGTAGATTGACTGAATCGGTCTGGGGATGGGTATGCATCTGAGCGAATTAACCCATCCCAATCAGCTGCACGGACTCTCCGCGGCGCAGCTTGAGGAAGTGGCCAAACAAATTCGTACACGCCATTTGGAGGTGGTGTCGAACAGCGGCGGACATCTTGGACCTGGATTAGGTGTTGTTGAATTAACCCTGGCCCTTTACCAAACCCTTGATCTGGATCAAGACAAGGTGGTTTGGGATGTGGGGCATCAGGCCTATCCGCACAAATTAATTACCGGACGCTACGGAAGCTTCGACTCCCTGCGTCAACAGGGTGGGGTGGCCGGTTATCTCAAAAGAACCGAAAGTCGTTTTGATCATTTCGGTGCAGGGCACGCCAGTACATCCATCTCGGCAGCCCTCGGAATGGCCATGGCACGTGATCGGCAAGGTCTTGATTACAAATGCGTTGCTGTCATTGGTGATGGAGCCCTAACCGGTGGCATGGCATTGGAAGCCATCAACCACGCAGGTCATCTGCCATCCACCCCTCTACTCGTTGTCTTGAATGACAACGACATGTCGATCTCACCACCTGTTGGTGCGCTGTCGACCTATCTCAACCGGATGCGATTGAGCCCGCCTCTTCAATTTTTATCTGGAAGCGTTGAAGAAAGCGTGCGCCATCTTCCCTTTATGGGCGGAGAAATTCCACCAGAGCTGAATCGTCTCAAAGAAAGCATGCGCCGTCTAGCTGTTCCCAAAGTAGGTGCCGTCTTTGAAGAGCTTGGATTCACGTACATGGGTCCGGTTGATGGTCATGACATTGTTGAAATGACCAAATCTTTCCAGGCCGCACATCGCGTGGGTGGTCCGGTCATGGTTCATGTAGTTACAAAAAAAGGAAAGGGGTATCCCTACGCAGAAGCCGATCAAGTTGGTTATCACGCACAGTCAGCTTTCAATCTCAGTACCGGTAAAGCAAGGCCCAGCAAAACCCCAAAACCACCGAGTTACAGCAAAGTATTTGGCCAAACTCTTGTCAAGCTCTGCGAACAGAACCCAAAGGTTGTAGGGATCACAGCCGCCATGGCGACTGGAACTGGCCTAGACATCCTGCAAAAAGCACTCCCCGACCAATACATCGACGTTGGCATTGCTGAGCAGCATGCCGTCACTCTTTCAGCTGGCATGGCTTGCGGTGGACTCAGGCCAGTGGTGGCCATCTACAGCACGTTTTTACAGAGAGCCTTTGATCAGCTGATCCACGATGTCGGGATACAAAAACTGCCCGTGACCTTTGTCTTGGATAGAGCGGGAATTGTTGGAGCTGATGGTCCAACCCATCAAGGTCTATACGACATCAGCTATATGCGTGCGATTCCCAATTTCACCGTGATGGCTCCCAAGGATGAAGCTGAGCTTCAGAGGATGCTGGTTACCTGTCTCCATCACGATGGGCCTACTGCTCTGAGAATCCCTCGCGGACCCGGTGAAGGTGTGCCGCTGATGGAGGAAGGCTGGGAAGCTCTTCCCATTGGCTGTGGCGAAGTCGTGCGTGAAGGCAAAGATGTTTTGATCGTTGCCTATGGCGCCATGGTGCCGAAGGCCGTAGCCACTGCGAAGTGTTTATCAGCAGTAGGCGTTGAGGCTGCTGTGATTAATGCACGTTATTTACGTCCGTTGGATGAAGCACTCATTCATCCTATGGCCCAAAAGATTGGCAAGATAGTCACGATGGAAGAGGGCGCTTTGGCAGGTGGCTTTGGTTCGGCTGTTCTTGAATCGCTCCAGGAGAAGGGGTTAGCGATTCCGATGCTGCGCATTGGAATTCCTGACCAACTTGTGGATCATGCCACTCCCCAACAAAGTTTTGAAGCCTTGGGTCTGACTCCGGATCAAATGGCAGTCCGGATCAAAAAGCATTTTTTGCTCTCAACAACTGGTTCCCTGAAACTCGAAGAAAAATCACCAGCCGAAGTGTCATCAGCTGGCTGAGATTGGTGCAGCTGAGGCAGCACAGCTGCCTCAGCTCAAGACATCAGCGAGGGAAACTTAAAGCACGCCTCGGGCTGCTAGACCTTGGATTGCGCCAATGCCAATCATGTGCCCCAGGCTTGTGGTAGCAAGCATGCTGGCGTGACTCATGCCCCCAAAGAAAGAGGCACCGGGCAGTTTGATGCCCTCGTTTTGATGCTTAATCGTGGCTTTGCCAATCCCGATGGCGATGACATTGCAGACCACCATCACAAGGGCAACCTTGGGTGACCAGGAAACAGTGGCGGGAGCAATAGCCAGAAGAGGAGTGAACATGCAGCGCAACAAGCGACACCTCATCTTCCGATTTCATTGCCCCAAGAGCTCCTCCTCGTAAGAGTTATTCACTGGCTGCTGGAATTTTTGATCTAAGCAGACCGGCAACAATGCAGGCATTGCTCAACGTCAGAAATGCTTCAGCACCACCGTGAAGCCAATCCACAGCTACTAATTCAGAGTCATATCGAACGAGCGCAAAGACCGCAGCAGCAATGGTGACAGCAACAAACAAGAGTGTGAGCTGAAACCCAAGAACAGTCAATTTTGGTAGCTGCCGGCTTCGCCCAAGGTGATAAAGGAACACCAGATAGGGAATCAAGGACAAAGCGAAGAGGGGAGCTGGGTCAAAGTTCGCTGTCATCCCTTCACCATGTCTTCGCGTTGCAGGTTCCAGGCAGCAATAGCCAACGTGATGTTCCCAAGCAGGGTTGTACTGGCTTGCAGCGTGACAAGCCAACGAAGGCTCTCGGCGTTGTCATAGAGGTGCCAAGTGCATGCAGCCATGGCACTGATCAACGCAGGAATCATTGCTGCAGAGAGCCAGATCATGCTCGAATGTGAACGGAGAGATCCGCGCTGAGCGATCAACACCATGGCTAACAACCACTCAAAAACAGACGCCACATGAATCCACCATGTACCGAGCGAAAGGGCATGCATGCTTCACAACCAAGCGATTCACCAACGTAGGCGCCCTAAGCGCGGATAATGAAGAGCCCTCCTGGTGTTCTGAATGTCTGGCCTGGCTCCGACTTCCTCACCGAGGCGCATTCTCCTCTGTGGCTACTACGGAGAACACAACCTGGGAGATGATGCACTTCTTGAAGTCTTGAACAAACAGTTGCCTAAAGGATGGCAACCCGTGATTACTGCAAATGACGCGTCGGCTGTTCAAACGATCGTTCCGAATGGAATGGTGGTGAACAGGAGATCGTTGAAAACCGTCCTGAAGAGCATCAAACATGTTCAGGTGGTGGTGCTTGGCGGCGGAAGCCTGCTCCAAGACAGCACAAGTTTTAGAAGCCTTGTTTATTACATTGCTTTGATAGTAGTGGCGCTAGTAAAACGCAAACCGGTGTTGCTATGGGGGCAAGGCCTCGGTCCACTGAGGCATGCATGGAGCCGCTATCTCGTAGGTCAAGTTCTCAACGGTGCGACGTCTATTACTTGGAGAGATAGTGCATCGATGCAACTGGCTAAGCGCATCGGAATCAAAAGGTCGATGTCAGTGGCTCCCGATCCAGTGTGGAGCCACCAAGCAAAAGATTATCAAGGAGGAGGAAACATTGTGCTGTGTTGGCGTCCAACAAGCTTGTTAACACCTAGTGGGTGGTCACTCTTACTGCAAGCCGTGGATGAGCTAAGCGAAACCAAACAAAAATCGGTGACTTGGTTCGCCTTTCATGCCAATCAAGATGTCAACCTGCTACAAACACTGAGTAAAAAAGGATTGGTACCCGAAAGACTCGAAGCAAGATCATCAACAATCATCGCAAATAATATCGACCATGCTCTAGAGATATTTAGCAATGCAAGTCTAGTTATTGCAATGCGATTGCATGCACTTATTTTATCGATTGTTAGTCATTGTCCAACTGCAGGTCTCAGCTATGATCCAAAAGTAGAGGCAGCTGCACGAACAGCAGAAGCGCCATGGCTTGATTTAGTCCAGCTGCCAAGTATTGAAAGAGTTTTAATACAATGGAGTGAATGCATGTCTCATGCTCCATCTAAATCGCATCTTATAAGCATTCAAGAACAAGCCTATATCCACGAACGAACACTCAAATCTTCACTAGAAAAATTATAATCAATAATTCATAACCTAAACAACAATGCAGAATTTGTCAAAAAATCTTATCACAAAAAACAAAGAAATAATCAATAACTAATCCTCAAAGACGCCGACCACTTTCTGCATCAAAGTAGTGTTCATCAGAGCGATGCCATGACACGATGAGTAATTCAGGAATATCAACAGACGTAGAGCAAGATAATCTCAAGGAACCTTCAGGAGAATCAAGGTACAGAAGCTGAGAACTACCTAGCCATTCACGAGACATTATTTTGCATGGAAGCCCCTCCTTCGCAAAGAAAAGAGACTCAGGCCTGACCGCAGTGACAACACCATCCTTAGGTCGCAGGCAATTAATCTGAGGGCGACCAATAAACTTAGCAATAAACAAAGTTTCGGGGTGGTGATAAAGCTCTGTAGGAGACGCAACCTGTTGAATTCTTCCAGAATGCAAGACGGCAATACGGTCAGCAATGGCCATCGCTTCATGCTGATCGTGAGTCACGTGGATCACCGGTTTTTGCCGGTCGAGTACAAGTCGACGAAGCTCAGGCCTTAATTCCTCACGAAGTTGGGCATCTAAATTACTCATGGGTTCATCGAGCAAATACACATCTGGGTCACGCAGCAAAGCCCTTGCTAATGCCACCCGTTGCCTTTGCCCCCCAGACAACTTTGCCGGCAAGACATTTGCACGGTCCTGCAACTGGACAAGTTCAAGCATTGCTTGGATACGTTGTTGCCGATCAGATGCACGAACTCCTCGCACGCGCAGACCGAGTTCCAAATTGGCAAAAACACTCAAATGTGGAAGTAAGGCATAACTTTGAAAAACCATTCCAACAGCTCTTTGTGCTGCAGAAACATGGGAGACATTTTTCCGATTAAGAATAATTTCACCTTCAGACGCTTGGTCAAGTCCAGCAATGAGTCGCAAAGTACTACTCTTGCCACAGCCAGATGGACCCACTAAAGCTACACATTCACCATTGTCCACATGAAGATTGAGATGCCGAACAATCCATTGCTGTCCAACATGACGTCCTAAATTTTGAATTTGAAGAGTCATCCTTTTACAGCTCCGCTAGTGAGACCAGATACAATGGGTTTTTGAAAGATTAAAACAAGTAAGACCAAGGGAATCGATCCAAGAACGGTTGCTGCTGCATAAGCACCATATGGAACGGAATAAATAGAAGATCCTGCAATTCTCGCCATCGCGACCGGCAAAGTTAATTTGCTTGAATCACTAATCCAGGTCAAGGCAATTGGATACTCGTTCCAGGAAAACAGGAACACAAGGATTGCGGTGCTAGCCGTAGCAGGTGAAATCAGGGGTATCAAAATCCAACGAAACCGTTGGAAAAGTGAAAGGCCTTCAAGTTTTGCAGCATCCTCTAATTCAGGTGGAAGATCATTAAACGCATTATTGAGTAAAAGGATAGCAAGCGGTTGTGATAATGCTGCATAAGGAAGGCTTAAAGCTAAGAGTTGATTACCTAAATTTAATGCACGTGCCAGCTCCAGCAAAGCCAGAAAAAGTAACACATAAGGGAATAAAGCTGCTCCAACGAGAGCCAAACGACTGAGCGTCGACAATTGTCTGGGAATTCGATTCAGCGCATAAGCAGCAGGAAGTGCTAAGAGCAAGCAAAGAAAAGTGCTGGATACTCCTACAATTAAACTGTTAACGAGGTACCGCCAGAATGGTGGATTGGCATTTAGTACATTCTGATAGTGAATCAACGTCCAACGCTGATCATGCGAAACAAATGGTTGAATAAGAGCCTGATCACTACAAAAAGATGTATAAACCTGCCATAGCAATGGACCTAAAGACCATACCAAAAGCAGTCCGATAAGAAAACGTCGATTCATAACTAAATAACTCCACGAGACTTTGGATGAGAAGGAATAAGTACTTGTAAGACAATCCAGGCAATCACACAAATCAAACTTATAAGCACGAAACTAGCCATAATGATGGTAGAACTGTAGCCAAAATCTAAAAATCTTAGTGCATTCCAATACGCATATAAAGCAATACTTTCGGTAGTACTAGCAGGCCCGCCTCCTGTAAGAACTTGAATTAAATCAAAAACACCAAATGATTGGGCAATTCTAAAAAGCAAGGCGAGAAGGATGTAAGGACGGAGCAAGGGCAACGTGATTCTTCTCAAGCAGATGAGAGCATTACCGCCCTCAAGTAGTAATGCTTCATATAGGTCAGCTGGAATGGTCTGCAACCCAGCCAATAGAATCAAGGCTGCAAATGGGGTTGTTTTCCAAACATCGGCCCATACTGTAGCTATCCACGCAAAGTTAGGATCTCCAAGGATATTTAGCGAACCTATCCCAGCAATCTTGGTGAAATGATCAACTGGACCATAGGGTGTATTGAAGATCCAACGCCAACCAAGAGCCATCACTGTGGTTGGTAAAGCCCAAGGAATAAGCGCTAAAGTTCGAACAACATCACGACCTCGCCAGCGCTGATCCAATAGAAGAGCAATGCAAAGAGCAAGAATCAACTCAAGACCAACAGATACTCCCGCAAAACGTAGTGTTTGGCCAAGATCCTGCCAATATCGCTGATCTTGAAATAAGCGCAGCCAATTAGCACCACCATTCGGAATCGCAATTAAGCCAGTAATCACGGAGTCGGCATGGAAACTAAGCCACGCATACCGAAATAAGGGGACTACAAAAACAACCAGAAGCAGCAGCAGTGCAGGAAGTAAAAGTAAGACAATCATGGGTGCTCACCTGCTGAAATCAAGATTTGGTTGGTATTGGCAGCGGCAATATTCATCCCGTTCGCTGGTGTTGTCTCACCGGTAAGAATGCTACTAAGTTGGCGTGTTAATACATCACTGATTTGAGCATACAAAGGCGTTTGAGGTCTTGGAGTAGCGACTTTTAAGGCTCGGCCAAATTCTGCAAGGATTGGTTTATCTTGCAGTAATTGAGGATCATCAATAACGCGTTGTTGCGTTGGAGAATATCCATATTTGAGGAACAACTGCTTTTGTGCAGTCTCACTAGTAAGAAAGCGAATCGCTTCGATCGAAGCATCCACATGCGATGAGCCTTTTAGAACCGTTAGCCCCCAGCTTCCAAGGGTTGCGGTGGTGTGACCAGGTTTAGCAACCATGGTGGTGATGCCAACATTCCCCTTAACGGCACTATCTGATTTTTGAAGTTCAGCCCACGCGTAGGGCCAGTTCCGCATGAAAGCAGCATCGCCTACCTTGAAGCTCTGTAGAGCCTCAGCTTCTCCATAATTAGTAACTGCTCTAGGGCTGACACCTTGATCAATTAGTCCTTGTAGCCAAGCCGCTGCTTCGACACCAGGTTTTGAATTTAATCCAATTTGATTGCTATCGGTCTTTAACCAATCTCCACCAAAGCCATCGATCATCTCTAAATAGACACAACTAAGGCCCTCATACTGACGGCCTTGCCAAACATAACCCCAATCTACTTTTTTATCATTTTGTAGGGAT
>Ga0302116_1000994_pt1 | contig 17246 bp, 30 predicted proteins | sample AG5_SCM_MG_FD_203124 | JGI IMG/M metagenome (GOLD analysis project Ga0302116, IMG submission 203124) | Marine microbial communities from Western Arctic Ocean, Canada - AG5_SCM | ecosystem: Environmental > Aquatic > Marine > Oceanic | place: Canada: Western Arctic Ocean | collected 2017-10-01 | reverse complement strand
ATTCAACCATTTCGAATGGTGTGTTGTGCCAATGACGCATTAAATATCTAATAAGACCCGCATCACCTCTCGATGTCGTCGTACCTTCTCCGTAAGAAACCCTGGCGGCTTGAACAATAGATTCATCAAGATTTTCCCTCGGCATATAATCAACGAGTCTAACGAAACCATGATCGAGTACTTTTTTCTCCATTTATTGTAACTACGATCACAATCTTTAAGATGTTATCCGAGAGCGATATTCGTAAAAAAATTACCCAACTTCGTAAAAGTGAGGGTAAAATATACGCACCACTCAAATATTTCAGGGGACTAAACACCATTAAGAACGTTGAAACGAGATACAAAAAGATGTTGAAAAAAGACTACACACCTTTCAAAACCGATAAAAAAGTCGAAACGAAAAAGTCAAGTTATACGTCGAAGTTCCGTAAAAGGTACCCGGGTGTAACGAAACTGAAAGATATATCCAAAGTGACAGGTATACCTTTAAAAACTTTAAAAACAGTGTACGATCGTGGGTTAGCCGCATGGCGAACGGGACACCGACCAGGTGCGACTCCACAAGCGTGGGCGTATGCGCGCGTACACAGTTTTGTTGTTAAGGGGAAGACGTATTATACGGCCGATAAGAACTTACGATAGTTAAAGTTTTTAAATTATATGAATGTATCATGGAACCAAGATTAGACGAAATCATAACCGTAAAAGATAAAGAAAAGAAATATAATTTACCTTATTTTAGCTATAGAATATGCTGTAACCATAATGTGAATGGCGAGTTAGAATTACTAAGATCTATCATCAAAAATACACCTGGTGCGTGTATTTTTGACGTGGGTGCGACTGGTTCGGTATTTCCAAGTGAAATAAATGAAGATATGTCTTTACACTTATTTGACCCTGTTTTTAAACCATCTGGTAAGATTTGGGAAAATACAAACGAGTATACAATGTATAAGGAGGAAGTTAATTATGATTCAGAAAACGTTACCGTTAATAAATGTGCATTAAATGATACAGATAATACGCTTTACGATTATTGTAAAATAAACGACATTTCGAGTATAAACTTTTTGAAAATCGATACGGATGGACACGATTTAGGGGTTTTAAAGGGTCTAAAAGATATACCCGTTGATATGGTTCAGTTCGAATACGATAATTTTTATAGGGTAAATAATGATTTAGAGATAGACGATATGTTTAAAATGTTACCTGATTGGAACTTTTTTTACGTCTTACCAAATGGTTTAATACCTATAGAAAAAATGAGAGACGATTATATTTATACTAATATTTTCGCATCTAAAAAATACCCAACTGATATAATTAGAGATTTTAAACCTATAATGATAGGAAACACCATCGAAACCGAGCACGTCGGTGAATTTATGTTAGATGTATATTGGGAAGTGAAAAATATAACACCGGACGTTTTTAAGAACGTCCATTGTTTAGATTTAAACAGTCCAGATATGAATTATGAAAATTTCAATTTAGACGAGGTAATGAAAAGATATAATTCATTATACGACCGTTAGATCCTTAACTAAATCGTCTATACTTTTATAGTACCGTTTAAGATCTTTCATAAACCGTTTATTATTTTCGAGAACTTCGAGTTCGGTTTTATTCTTATAAATGTACGCTAAATTTGATTTAGAGTACCGCGTTCGTTTTTGGTTCTCGTTAGGTTTACGAGGAACAAGTTTTTTCGACTTTTTCGAAACGCTTTGTATAGGTTCAATACGTTTCGTGAAACTAATAGCTTGCATGACCGTATCGGCAAGATCATCTTTCTTTTTAGACGCATTGAATATAGGAATCCAGTGTGCATTAATTGTATTATTCCATATGAATTGCTGACACCGCTCAATGGACGCTTTCTTACGTTTCGTATACATGGCTTTACCGGGACCCGCAAAATCGGGTATTTTGAAACGCGCGTCGTAAATGATCGTTTCAGCTTTAGGGTTACGTATAACGAAATAGGTATGAAGAAAGTGTTCAACCATTTTCATTTTTCTATTTTTATCGGGTTGTTTTTCAATGAGTATCGTGTCTGCTTTTAAGATCCACGGTTTATCATCCAAATGGTCTCTTAAAGAAACAAATAATCCGTCTTTATGTTCAGGGGGAACACCAGAAACATCCCACTGAACAATAAGATTAGACGTTTCGTCAAGCATACACATTGCTAAATTTCGTATACCAACGTCTATACTTAAAATCATAATATAAAGGAAAATTATTTCTTTAATATTAATATAAACAACGATGGCTGTCTTACCTGATCAAAAAGCAAAACTTGCAGCGCTACCCGGAGTAAACGAAATGTCTCGAGCGGATAAAGTTCAGCGAAAGATAGACGAACGTGAAAAGAAAAAGTGTCGAGAATGCGTTGTTGAAAATGAATGTAAAAGTGACGATTTTTTAAAAATGTGTAAAGAAAAGTTTTACAGTGTTATTAAACCAGATGAGGGATCTATAGATAAATTAAATACTAGAACAAAAGAAAACACAAATAAAATGTTTTTGTTTTTATTTTGTTTGTTTCTTATACTTATTTTTCTTATAGTCGTTTTTAGTAGACTATAATTCATTTAACGTTTTGCCATTTTCATCATACCCGCACCCATTCTACCGAGGTTCGCGTTACCCATTTTTTTCTGTCCAGCTGGTGACATTCCCATAACTATAGCTAATACTACAATCATACAACAACACACAACACCAGCAATCATAGCGTATTTCATTGGACCTGTTGCAGCACCAATAATACCTGCAGCGGCATCACCGGCAGAGTCTACGACTTCTGCCGCACCACCAGCTTTCTTCGTGTTTTTAGAATCGATTTCAGATGTTATTGCTTTTGTAACATCACTGTCTACAATTCTTTCTAAAACCTTGTTCATTACAGCACCTGCGGCAACCTTCGCCGATACATCTTGTTCGAAATTGATATTACCCCCGAGACTACAATCATAGAAACCAATTTCCAATTCACCGTCCTGGATCATTACTGCACTAGCCATAGTTTCATTTAACTTTTCTTCGGAAAATTCATCCTTGATAATAGTTTCAATTTCCTTGTTAATTTTAGTTTGTACGTTGGATTTATCCCCAAACTGAAAATTACCAGCTTGGGACGCGTTATCTAAAGCAGCACCCGCTTTAGTTTTCATATCTTCGGCAACTTTATTCGCAGATTGTGAAATTGATTTTGATATATCTGATGATGATGATTGTACATCACACGATGCTGTCTGTCCAAAATAAGACGGACATCCTATGACGGTTCCTATTTTTACAGATAAATTTTGTGCTGTGTTGCAATTAGCCTGAGTACTATTTTCAGTTTTTAATACTGTACTGGTTAAAAGTTCAGTGGTCGATTTTATATTCATTTCATTTTTGATAGTTTGACTTCCGCCACCTCCCATGATATTAGTTATTGTATATACAGAAAAAAAATACCTATATAATATAATAATGGTATGTAAAATAGAATTACTGAGACATGGGAATTATAATACCAATGATGGCGATAATTTATTAGAAACCATTACAGCCGAGACAGATGGTATAGTAAAAGTTAAATATGATGATGCATCTAGGTCTGTTAGAATTTCAGGGTGTGAAAATACAGGTGTTACATTAATGGAACACGGTGAAGCGTCTAATCAGATACTGATGACATTACCTAATGGGTACTGGTCTGGTGATGGCGCACCCGCACATGAAAAACCGGGACATTCATGGTTACTCGAGGGTCGAGTTTCAGGTATAGGATTCGAACTTATACCAGAAGAAAAAATAGAGAAAGGTGGTATTATAAATCATACACTACTTTTACCGGAACAAGGTGACGATGGATATACACACTATCATCATGATCTTAGATGTAAAGATGGAAACGTATGCGCCTGGTATTATCACCCCAGAAACACAGAAGGGGGGATAGATGAATATCCTCTTAGTTCAACTGGTAATTTAACGGGGAACCCGTGTATACACGCAGATAAAGGTTTATGGTTACAATCTGGAAATTTACCAAGAGATTTGGGACACCCGAAAATGAGTTGTTCGTATAGTATCGACGAAGGTGTATTATCCGCGCTACATGCTGATACGGCGGCACCTAACGATCCTCGCCGAGCTGTATGGGACACCATCACTGGGAAGATATGTCACGAAAATAATAAGGTGGTATGGGAAAACCCAGATTTTAAAATTGGGAATGATAAAACGTGTTGGGATTTGAAGAAAGAACTAATTAAAACCCAATGTGTAAAAACTAAAGCGAATAGAAAGGATGGAACCGAACCAATTCAAAAAAATTGTAAAACATTAAGGGAATCTTCACCCAAACACTTTACGGAAATAGTAAAGGAATATTGTCAAACCCCCGAGGGTAAAAATGATAAATACTGTTCGTGTATAAATACATTAGAGAATGACGGTACATGGTGTGACGAAGATGAAAATAAAGATTTCATTGGGTGTGTAGACGCAAATAAAAATTTTAATGCTATGATAGAAGCTGTACCCGAAGACCATAAGAGGAAATTTTTCGGTACTAAACACTGTTTTATTGATGCGTGTAGATCTACGGGTGATAATGTATATGTTGAAGATGGACTTATAAATAGTAAAGGGGAAGTTAGAGGGTGTACTCAAAACATGAAAATATGTGGAAAATATTACCAAATGGATGGTACAGTTCAAGGTAGTACTATCACAACGCGATGTGAAAAGAAAGCTAAAGATGATGCCGAATGGGCTGTGAAAATGGTAGGTTATCAGGAAACGGGTATGAAACAGTATTTAGAAAATCAAGAGAAAGCAAAAGAAGAAGAAAAAAAGGCAATTGAGGTGGCAAAGGAAGAAGCGAAAATCGAAGCTATAAAACAAGAAAAAAAAGAGAAAGTGGAGAAAGAGGAAAAAATGTTAGCGGGTGGTGCTACTTTAATGGTGGTAATGTCGTGTATAGGTTTAATCGCTTTAATTTACATGGTGAAGAGTAGACGAGGATGACACACTTAAAGAAAAAAAGTAAGTTTAACTTAACTAATGAATGTGGTGTTGGTGGTGTTGTCATCCATTTGAGGGTACGGCTTTAAGCATGCCCCATAAACACGACGAAAGACGAAACAAATTCTATACATCCGGAAACTTCTGTTCATGGAGTTGCATGAAAACATACGCAATCGATAAGTATGGATGTAATCGCGGCGGACTCATATGTGGTAATATGGTCATGATGCGCCGTAAACTTTTCGATAAGATAGGAACCATAAAAAAGGCACCACATCGACAAAGACTCATTGAGTTCGGGGGTGACCTAGATATAGAAAAATTTAGAGAAAATAATGTAGTCGATGTAGAAAAACCTAGAGAAGTAGAAATAGAACCTTTACTGGAACGGATTATACCTATGGTTTCAAATACGAAGAAACTAAGTGATATAACGAGTGCGTCTGGTAAAAACGAAACACTACGTTTGAAAAGGGAAAAGCCACTCAAACGTAACGAGAATAACCTGGAAACAGCTTTAGGTTTAATCATTAAGACCAAAACCTAAATGCTTTCTTTGTTTGTTCGTGGGTCGTGATTTTGGAAGACATGGGGTTTTCCGAGAGTGAATCCATTTCTCACCATCGTGTGCGATCCACTTTAAATCGTGTTTTTCTATAATTTTTCGACACATAACACAAGGTAGTGATATACCGTCACCGTAACTGGTTTCCCGGCATATCACTAAAGTTCCATGTTTTCGACTTACCCACGACGAAAATTGGTGTAAACGAAACCCTTTTTTAAAAAACGTATGTTTCAATTTTTTTATGAGTCGTCTTTCTGAACAACTTATACAATCACTCTCCACTTCACTGTCACTCCCTAATTTGGTCGTATAAGTAGTCACAGTAGTATATGACATTTGATTATACGAGCGAATTATTTTTAATATAGTTACAGTTAGTACATGTAGGTCCGGGAAAAACGAAAGAACAGTGATCACACTCATTCAAAATAGTAACGTTGCGTTTAACGAGTTTGTTTTGAGAATACAAAATAAGGTCTCTGATTGTGTATACACCATACATAACCATGGTTTCTAAATTTGGAAACTTCATTATTATTTATACGAGACGAAACTTTATGCTATATTATTTACTTCAAACACCCAAACATTTTTTTACACCCCGCACTTGTTTTTAACATAATGGCAAAACTATCGATCATACCTGGAACCATCGCCTTGAGCAACGTTTCGAATTCCGTATCGACATCACCTTCATCAATTTGTTCAATAATGGAAAAGATCAAGTCCATGACGAGCTCTTTCTTATCGGCACCAGGGAGGGTCTTGAGGTTTTGTGCTTGGAGCATGAGTGTAGAAACTAAAACACACACATTTTCCTTGGTAACGCGTTTACCTCGGTACCGTTCAACGATTTTCTTCATTTCCAGAGCAACGTTCTTGGACTGTTTCGATTTAGAATCGTAGTTTGCGACAATTCTTTCAGGCGTTTGGGACATTTTATATATCTATATGAATTATTTTCTTTAATAACTATAATATGGATACAACAGAATCGTTACCTATTATTGCTATAAGTATAGGTTTATATCAAATGTTCTATAGATTTAATAAAGTACGTAAATCGGATGATGATATCGAATTCGATATAGTTTATATTTTATCGGGTATTATTGCGAGTTTATTATGGACCGTCTATCAGTATAGAAAAGGAACAAATATATCTGTAATTTATTCATCAATGGGTTTTTTTCTGGGTATGTATACACTCTTAAAGATGTTAAAGAGTACACCCGCTAACAAAAAAGAAGAATGAAAACAATTATACATAAACTACAATTCGGTACAGTTCCACCAAAAAATAGAAGACGAAAACGACCAACGACAAATGCGTCTAATGGGGGTGAAGGTCCACCACCACCGGGGCCAAATTTTCCATTTATTGAAGTTGTAAACGGACGTGCTGCAATGTATGGGACAGTATTAGGACTTACGAATTGGGGTCTTACGGGTTTGAATGTGGTTGAACAGATGTCATATCCACCATTTTCATTGATCGGTCTTGGGTGTACTCTGTTAGCAACGTATTCGGTAACGAGTGCTTTTACGACATTAACAGAGGAGGACTTTGAGTTATTTGCTATGCGAAATGTAGGACGAGGTGCTATGGTTACATTCACGGGATTGGTCACCGCGGGTATTTTGGGTGTTTAAGAGGGGTATATTCGTATTTTTAACTATATGTGATACAAACTTAATCATATTTATTTTTTCCTCGAACGTAAATGTTCCTGCCCCACGCAACACGTGGGCCAAGAGCATAATCATTAAATATATAGATTCGTGTATTTCCATATTAAATATTTTTCTTCTTGAAGACTTCTCCTAATTTAGGATATTTTTTAAACGTAAAAAATGACCCGGCAAGAAACAAAATTATCCAACCGATAATGGATACAATCGCGAAATTTTTATCACTCGACTTAACCGTATCTTCACATTCGGGCTGACTCATGATATTCATGGCCATGGAGGATGCAGTAAGACCCATAATCGCATATACGATGGTAAAAACACCACCTTCATTTACTACAAGTTTTTGGAGTAGAAGAATGCATGGAATTGCTATTGCAATGGCCATGGTATGACTCATGAACGCTTTAAGGTTTTGGTACTTTTTGCTACCTTGAATACCTACACATTTGTTGTATTTATCAATACCGAGAGAGGTAACAGCAACAAAGAATATACCGAGTAAAATGGTTAATCCTACTTGAGGGTATCCAATTTCGGTTTCAATTTTACCGGTTTTCAATTTATTAACAACGGAAACGAGTTCTGGATCTCTAACAACAGTTAATTCAGACATAATTACATTAGGTTCAGATTTTATTATTGGTTGAGATAATATAGGTTCTGATACCTTATTAATTCTAGGTTGTACTGGTGCGGGTATATTAAGGGTCATAACTTTTTCGGACGATTGTGCTACCACTGCCTTCCCTTTATCTGCGAGAGCTTGACCCTTTGCCTGTACATTTTCTGCAAATGCTTGACCTTTATCTGCGAGAGCCTGACCTTTTGCCTGTGCCTTTTCTGCAAATGCTTGACCCTTCTCAAGTGCCGCTTGACCTTTATCTGCGAGAGCCTGACCTTTTGCCGCTACTGCTGCCCCTCTGGCTTTTAAAGCTTTTGCTTTTTGCGCCGCTTTTTTTGCTGCCATAACCGCTTTCATGGTATGATTTAATATACATATACATTATTTTAAATCTTTTGATACCATTTCTTCTATCATTTTTTCAAGTGATGTGGATCTCGGGTTCCAGTTTAATTTTTGTATAGCTTTAGATGGGTCACCAAGTAATTTATCAACTTCGGTCGGTCTAAAAAACTCCGGGTTTACTCTAATAACGATTCTATCTGTTCTGGTATTTATACCAATTTCTTCTACACCTTCACCTTCGAATTTTAAATTAATATCCACGTGTTTAAATGCTATACGTACAAAATCTCGTACAGATGTAGTTTCACCTGTTGCTATGACGTAATCTTCTGGTTCGTCTTGTTGTAGAATTTTCCACATACACTCGACGTAATCACGTGCGTGTCCCCAATCGCGTGTCGCATTTAAGTTTCCCAGATATAAACATTCTTGTTTACCCAAACTTATATTAGCGGCACCGAGTGTAATTTTACGCGTGACAAAGTTTTCACCTCGTCTAGGTGATTCATGGTTAAACATTATACCGTTACATGCGTACATACCGTATATTTCCCTGTAGTTGACAATAGACCAGTATCCCATTAATTTGGCGACTCCATATGGTGATCCTGGGTAGAAAGGTGTGTTTTCATTTTGTGGTACTTCGAGAACTTTACCAAACAGTTCTGATGTAGAAGCTTGGTACAGTTTACATGTTTTAATTTGCCCCGATAATCGTATAGCTTCTAAAATTTTCAAAACACCTATACCATCGACTTCTGATGTATACACAGGCGTTTTAAATGATAAACCTACATGTGATTGTGCAGCGAGATTATAAATTTCATTTGGTTGTACAGATTTTATTGTATCGGTAAGTGCGGGTAAATCTGTCACGTCACCATAATGCACATGTAAATTTTTATGGTTTCTATATTTAGGTTCTATAATAGTATTAATACGAGATTCAGTATACGATGAAGTTCTTTCTATACCGTGAACTTCATACCCTTTTTCGAGTAAAAATTCTGCTAAATACGAACCATCTTGACCAGTTATACCCGTAATTAGGGCGATCATATGTTAAATGAACGTTTAACTCTTTAATTAAGTTAAAAAAATTAAAATATATTATTTAAATGATAGTTACACCATTTGGTTCTTGTAGAATTGAAGGTATTGCACATTCTTCCAATTTAAGTAATGAAATTTCTTATACACATTGTACAAAGGAAATTATACAACTCATAAAATATATAAATGGTGATATAAAATTAGAAAATTATTATGATAGATTTTGCATGAGAAAATCTATCATAAATAAAGAATCTATGAAATATGATCCAAGTTTTAAGGAACGGTTCGATAAAACTGGTGTTTTCGTGATAGAAATTACATCTATGAAAAAGTACATGTATAAAGATAAGTATTTTTCACATATGGCTGTAGATAGACGTCTTTTTGATCAGGATTATAAAAATACACCCGAAGATATATTCAACGAAACAAATGTTATTCTACAAACAGATGAAGAAATTGAAAATGATATATTAGAAATACAAAAACTCGTGTTTCCACGCCCTATTATTGTTGTATCACATATAAATGTAACGTATAATGGTAATAAATTACATAAGCGTGATTATTTAATCGCATTACTCGAAAAAATATGTAAAAAAAATAAAATTATGTTTATCAATCCTACAAATTTATTAACTCAATTTGAACAAAGTGATATAATGGAACCCGATTTGGGACATATTAATCCTATAACTAAACATATACTTTACAATCATATTAACTTATGTACTTCTTATATTTTTCAAAAAGGGGATTTTTATAAAAGAGATCCTATATTGTTACATTAGAGAGTCATATAAATCATTATTTGATTCCGGAACTTTATAGTTACCACTATTGTCCCATCTATTATCCTGTTTTTCTATAGATTTAATATGCCATAAAGCGATTCTTGGATCAGCTTGTAATTGTACAATTTTATCCGTACCTGATACAACTTCATGTAATCCACGAGTCCATTTTATATTTTCGTTATTTTTTAAAATACGACCTTGATAATCTGGCCAATTTATCCAATCGAGTTCATTTGTTTTAAATTTATATTTTTCAAGCCACTCTTGTGTAAGTCCTGGGTGAATATTTATCCTTGGTACCATTATCAATTCGGCTCCAGAATCGTGTATCATTTTTTTAAGGTTTACTATAAGATTCTCTTTTGGCATTTCATCGGGATCTATCATAAATACATAATCACCTGAACACTTAGTTAAATGAAAGTTTCTATGTTCCGCGAAGTTACCATCAAAGTCCTTTTCACACGTTACTATTTTATCACCGAAATTTTTGATGACGGTTTTAACATTTTCGGTAACATGTGCTGTATCTATTAAAATATTAATTTCATCTTCTTCATCTTTGACTTTTAGTAAGAAAGATATGAGTGAAAATAAATCACGGGATTCGTTACATACACAAATAGCGTAAGATAGTTTCATTTATAAGATATACCGTATATTCTTTAATATATCCGGTACCTAAACAATTTATAAAGTTAAAGAAATTATTACATGTTTTACTATAATGTCGCGTATATGTATTGTATTTGCTGGTAGAGAAGATAGAATGCAAATTTTAATGCATTATTTAAATAAGGCGTTAAAACAAAAAAAGTTGGATGAAATACACCTTTGGAATTATTCAAGGAATGATTCTGATACTACATGGGTAAACAGTTTGAAATCTGATAAAATAAAGATTTTTACTTCTGACGATAGAACAAAAATAGATTACGAAAATGGAGGTTCTTCTTGGAAAGTTGATAACTTTAGTTTGGTATGGAAAGAATATACAAAAGAAATATATGAGGATAGTCTATTCGTGAAAATGGACGATGATATAGTTTATGTTGATATAAATAAGTTCGATGAAATATTTGATTTTGTAAAAAATAATGATACTCTATGGACTACTCCTATAATTGTTAATAATTCGTTAACTATAAATACGACAAATTTCATGGAGGTAATAGGAGCCGGTGATAAAATTGTAGATATAATAAATGATCACAAAGCTGCTGAACTTATGCATGAATTATTTATAAATAATAAATTAAAAAATACAATTTTTTCACCAAATGTCGTTAAACAATATGAACCCAATTTTCCTAGAGCTCCAAAAGTAGTTGTAGACAATAAATTGAATTGGGGTGGTGATCGTTTAGGATCGTGTTTTGGTGGTGAATATCTGGGATATATACAGATAAATACATTATTTTTCAATAAACATCTTATTGAGCATATAAAAGAAATATTTAAAACTCGTGATCATTTTATCGATGAAACAATGTTCAATTATCCGAATATAAGAGATTGTAAATATAAACCGTATATATACCCGTCTATTATGTGTTCACATATGTCGTTTGGGGCTCAAGATGAGAAAATTGACAGTAAAAGTATTTTATCTATGTATAAAAAAATAATATCCGAATAATCTATATGCTTGAAGAAGAATTAGAATATATAGATGCTCTTAACGCAGAAAACGTTAATAATATGGCACAATTGGAAAATGTTCTAGAATTTCATAAAATACATATGTCTACAGATGATAATAAGTATATACTTGGTGAATATTCTGCATGTGATAAGGTAAGTAAAGATGTAATATCGTGGTACTATCGTAATAAAAATATAATAAAACAGATGAAAGAATGGTCAGATATTTATAAAGAAGAATTAGTTCAGTATAAACAAAAAGTTTCAGACGTTAAAAATAGGATAAACGAAATGAAAAAACATTAATATAACTTTAATATTTCAGCAACTGCTGGGTGTCGTAAGATGTCTTCATCGCTCATGATGACATGTTCGATATATTCTAATTCCAAACATTTTATTCGTTTAACAAGATCAGCCAGACCGTTTCTTGGACCTAAATCACTTTGTTTCAGGTCACCCATGACGATCATTTTCGAATTATCACCAAGTCGCGTTAAAAGCATCTTCATTTGATTAGGTGTACTATTTTGCATTTCGTCTGCAATAATAAAAGATTCATTAAATGTTCTACCTCTCATAAACCCTAATGGTTCTATTCTAACGTGTTTTTCGAGTTGGTTCCGTGTAAGGTAATTTTCGAAAACGTCCATCATAGGTCTCGTCCATGGTTCCATTTTCCGTTCCATTTCACCTGGTAAATACCCCATATCTTCATCTGCCGCAACTATCGGTCTTGTGAGTATGAGACGTTGACATTCCTTCTTTACTAATTTTTCTGCTGCGACCTGACATCCAAACATTGTTTTACCCGAACCGGCTGGACCGGTTGCGATTATAATAGGTTTTGACCCCTGTATAACCCTCAAATATTCGCATTGTCCGGGAGTTTTGGGAAAGTTCATCTGTATAAATTAACTTAAGGTTTTTTTTCTAATAATATAATAATATAATGATACTACAAAGTATTAGATTACCATGTACTATTAAACCTGTAAAAACACGAAATGTAAAAACACATATAAAATGTTCATCTGGAAGTGATTATTCCGATCAAACGTTCGACGATGTTGATACTGTACTTATAAAATATTTTACGTTTAGATCTACACAATATACATTAGGACAGGTATATGAAATGGATACGTCACCCATGAAAAGTGAATTCAATTGGTTATGTGATTTCTCCAATGAACATAATCCAAGTTCTGGTGATGCGTTTATTGAGGCATTGTATGAAAATGGTAAAACAAATATTGCGTCGCGTATTATGGAAAATAGGGAAGGGTTATTAAAACGTTGGTTATCACAAACGACCGAAACGAGTGGTGAAAAATTGGGGTTAAAAATGCACACTAAAAATATGAATATATCCCGAAACACCTTAATGAAGTCTCTTGAAAATACACCAGAACCGACTAAGTCTATGGATGAGGTATAAAGATTTTTCTCTTTTTAATGTAAGATGCAGTTTCATTTTATAGGTATTATAAGAGGTGGATATACAACTATAATAGATCCGGATGGTACACCACGTATAATGTGTTTCAGTGAAAGGAAAGCTGCTCGTAAATGTATAGATTATATAACTAAATATCGCTCCACATATGGCGTTTGGCCCGATATGAATCTACAGGAACCCGTCGCACGAATAAATGCTGATATACTCGCAAAAAAACGATCACCCGAGGAAGTAAAGAAATACGTTTATTTAGAAGAAAAGGTTAAAAGTCAACTCGATGAAATGTCGGCCGGAACAGGTATATCTTATTTTTATTGTCATAATTTCGATTATAAGGAAGATTTATTAAGAATAAACATGTCAGGGCAAAAAATAGAAGGTGAAGCAGATGATAGATATTATAAATCGCGTTTGAACACGAGGTTAAAGGGTGTATGAATATATAATATAAATGTCTTTTGTTAAACAATTCGATCCGACAAAAAAAGAACACGTTGAATGGTTAAAAGAAATAGATGTATCCATGTCAAAAGCGAGCAATCAAAAAAAGTATGGTAGTGTCGATTTCATGAAAATAGTAAATAATAACCCATTTGGTATTAAAATGACAAATCCTATGGAATGGGCGGAATCACATTTTCAACTCTGCATGAAGTTTACACAAGCTGTCTTCCTAGGAGTAGCTTTCATTCCTACTCAAGGGACGACTGATTAATTGTGCAGATGATCTCGTCCTAGGATGTGTCTCTTTTGTCATCTGGTGATATTCCCTGATGGTAAAATCTTGTGGTTCGGACTCTTCGTCCATTCGTACAAGTAAAATCCTACCCATAACAGTCATGTTTGTAAACGGTCTAGGGAGTCTATTTAAATTCATAGATAATTCGAAAATAGACGATTCACATGTGACTATAACTACTGATTTTTCAGGCCACTGCCCTAGAAATGTGGCTTTACCTCGTAAAATTTTATAAATTTCATTTTTTTCAGGTGAAATATCTAAATCTATTTCATGTATATCATTTTTTCCCTCATTTACTAAAACTGCAATTGTCATTCCTAGGATGTACAAATAAAAAAGTTGCTTTTAATAAATGAACAAAGTTATCTTATCATTAATTGCCCTCGTTATTGTATTCTTTATACTCAGAGAGTCTGAGTTATACACAAACCTCGTATTAGATACGGAATGGAAGGAGACGCGTAACAGACCACTCACTACATCCGATCCATTCAATAAGTGTTCTCCTGAATCTTTTGGTGATTGTAAAAAAGTTAAAATGCCACACTTAAGTAGAGCCTAATTTCAAACATATTAAAAATGTTATCTAGGCAATATACACTTGAAAAATATGCTGAGCTTCTAGGCTTACCGAAAGAAGATACGACATGTATAAATTTGGAAAAGTCTACGTATAATACGACCATAAGGAGAACAAATGAACTTGGTGATGTACCAGCAGCCGAGAATCGGTTCTTCGTAAACAGATATAAACACACGTTTCTCAAAATTAAGCATAATTTAATACATTCACCAACACTCAAAGAACGTATTTTAAGTGGTGAGTTAAAACCTAAAAGTGTTCTAGAATTATCTCATCAGGGTTTATGGTTAGATGGTCCATACGCAAAAATGACAGAAAAAATAGCCGTTCAAGAAATGAAAAAACAGCATGCGGCCAATTATATGCATGATAAAGACTATAAAGGTCTTTTTAAATGTGGTAAATGTAGAGGATATAAAACGACATTTTATCAAATGCAAACGCGTAGTGCAGATGAACCAATGACGGTATTCATTACGTGTCATACATGCGATAGAAGGTGGAAATCTTAATTAATTTTTATTTTAAGGGCGTGCATTGTATGTGTAAGATCTGTATCCTGATCTCCCACAGATAAAACATAATTTAAACCCGATTTACGTTTAATATTACCTTTATTATGTGCGGGTGTTATGACAAGTGCATCGTATGGTATACTATATTGTTTGAGTTGGTATTGAGTAATCTCTAAAGTTCCTCTTACACTTGGTCGAGCTGTAATAATAATGATTTTATACCCTAACTGTTTAGCATAATGTAATAACTTAATAATAGGAACATTCGCATTACCATTCGTAAAAATAAGAGTATCGTCTATATCGAACATAACGGCGTCTTTTTCGCCTACCACTCTATTTTTAAGAATTGCCTCCATTTAATATACTTTAAGAATTAAAAACATTTAAAATAAAATGGAAACCCAAATAATTGATGTTGATTTTGACGATGGGTTTAAATCTATTGCGAAAATAGTAAAAGATAGTTATAGTGAATATGAAGTAGCACTACTGGAGTATTATGGTGATGGGGAATGGGATTTTGATACAGAAGAACCAATACTTATTACTAAGGACTCTGTATCCGGATTCTATGATACTACAGATCTTGAAAGTACGGGTCTTTACGAAAAACTTAAGAATGGTATGTATGTCGAGGTGGACGAATCTGATTTTGAATACGAATTAGCCTCTTCAGAAGACGACGAATCGGAATCGGATGTATCACTGGACGACGAAGAATTATAATATTGGTGTACTATAAATGAAAAACCAATATATGTTACCAGCTTCCGTAGTCGCCCTCGTGGTTCTTTATACCTTTATGTATAAACCAACCAAAAGTGAAAAGTATTGTGGTGCGTGTGGATTAAAGTAATCTCTCTATATAGTACTAATGGACCCCTTTAAGAAACGCGTCACGAAAAACGATAAAAAGGCTAAAAAAGGTTTATATACACAAAAGTATATTAGACTTAAACAGGAGACGCTTAGTACTAATAATAAGAAGGAAGATGGCTCCGTACAACCCACCAAACACACACTACAGTCAAATGGACGTGTCAATGTATGAAGAAGACGATATTTTTAAATTTATCGGTAAAAGTGGTAAGAAGTTTTATTGGTTAACGCGTTACCTTGATCTTTCGTACATGTGGTACGATAAGGAACGTAGAGTCATTGAACTTTGGGGGCCGTATGAGTCTCTCCAATACTTTTCGGCACATCAAATTTTAGAGTGTGAATTAGACCTAAGTTGTAATAAAATAGAAGTATAAATAAAGTAATTATGAACAAACGTTCACAAATCACTAACTATGAAAAAACGAACTGTACTAGCCCGTGCAAACTTACCCCCGGTTCGTTTTTATATAATATCGTATACGGAAATACCAATAAAGTACCCGAAACCAAACCATTTTATGTTCAGAATAAGAAAGATTATTTAGAAAGTTTGGAAAGAAACTGTAGAGAAATTGGTATTCCCTTTAAAAAACCGAATGTTGAAGAAATACCGATACCAAAAAAAATAAATTCTTACGTAGAACAACATATTGATAACCTTGATCAAATTGTAGTTCATTTAAACGTATTAAAATCCGGTAAAATTCGAATAAAAGTGATACCACACATGGCAGCACTAAATGAAAAGTATTATTCTAAATATAAGATACCACCGATAAAGAGTATAACAAGTGCATTGAAAGCACTTGGATATTCACAAGAGTTTATGGATTCCATGATGGAAAAATATAAAAAACGTAATGAACTCATAGAAAGGAAATGGAAAATACTCGAGAAAAGTTTTGATGCACCTTCAACAGCGTCGAGAAACAAAAAGAAGAAAGCTGATAAGAAAGCCGAAGCCGCCGAAGCCGAAGCCGCCGAAGCTGCAGCTGCAGAAGCTACAGAAGCAGAAGCAGGGGTGGAAGATGAAGATCCTGAAGACGACGACGAACCAGAAGAAGATGAGGCGATTGTTGTTGATGAAGATGACGAAGAAGAAGTCGTTGAAGACGATTACGTGTCGGATGGAGGCGATGATTAAAAAAGATTTGCGAGATATACTAGAGTTTAATTTAAAAATATACTATAAGATGAACTGGAAACAGTTCCGTAAACGGTTAAGAAAAAAGCGTAAAAAAATACAAAAATTTATAGATAAACGTCCAATTATTGTAATTATATTCTTACAA
>Ga0302116_1000986_pt1 | contig 17331 bp, 20 predicted proteins | sample AG5_SCM_MG_FD_203124 | JGI IMG/M metagenome (GOLD analysis project Ga0302116, IMG submission 203124) | Marine microbial communities from Western Arctic Ocean, Canada - AG5_SCM | ecosystem: Environmental > Aquatic > Marine > Oceanic | place: Canada: Western Arctic Ocean | collected 2017-10-01 | reverse complement strand
CACCGGGCGTTCGATAGGGGGTTGATGCAGTATGGTATGTTCAAGGGGACGAAGAAGCTGTAGATTTAAATGGGTGCACAATTTTCAATTCAATACAATTATTTCTCGGAGCAAGGATGTTGTGGGGGTAGCCAAGCTTTGCTCTTCATTCATTCATGATCATATCATGATCATATTTCATTTTTTACTCGTCGGCATGTACCATTCTCGCAAATCACTTGAGACGGGGTTGTGATGATGGGAGTTGTTGTGTTTTTTTTTCTCTTGGAATTTAAAAATTTAAGTAGCTCGTTCGAGGGTTCAATGTTGATTGGGATTTCGTTTTTTGGAACGCCGGCAGAATGCAGAACTTGTTCGAGCGGGGCGAAATCAGCGGGATGTTGCTCCTGGTTGATGAACGTGATGCTTCCATTTTTGAGGACGACAGCCGTCCCACCTTGCTGCCATGAGCTTCCTGCCAGCGAGAAGTTTTTGAAGCCTAAGATTGCGCCTCGAATCGCGCCGTAGATGCCGTACTTCGGCACGCCCAAGAGGATTGGGGGAATCAGTGACCTGAAGATTCCATACTGAAATCCAAAGTGGTGGTGAGTAGCTTTTTTTGAATCAAGTAACAAGGTTCCCGGGAAGGGAGCGTACTCTTCATAACGAGCCAAATAAATTTCTGATTGAGCGAATATTGCAGTATTAATGAAGACCAACTTTATGTTGTGCTTTTGCAATAGGGGGGTTACAGCAGCGTAATACGCCGACTGCAACTCCCCGGCAACTCACGCGAAGTTTCTTGTCCACACCACTATGCAAGCCTGGTTCGAACAACTTTCTCTCCAAGTTGTGCTTGCCCCAGTTCTTCCATCTACAAGTTCCATGTTAAGTAGATCTTGGGTTGTGTTAGTTGGTGGGGGGGGGGGGTCGGCACAGCAGCACACTAAACTCATTTTGTTTTTTCAGGCAAACATACTGTTCTGTTCTGTTCTATTCTAATATTCTATGTGCTATGCTATATATGTATAGTTAAATACCCTGTTAAAAACGATTTATTTCCGATCCCAATATTTACAAAAACTCGTTCCAGTAACAAACCGTCTCTTTTCGTCAACACCATTTGTGCTGCACCCAGACGTTACGTTTATTTGTATATATTCTTAATTTCCTAGACAGCTTAAGGTCACACCATACTCTCACACTCGAGGCTCATTAATTAGACAAAAAACAATTCAATGACCTCCTTCTTAACCACCACAACCCCCTTAAATGGCACCACAACCCCCTTAAATGGAACTAATTTCAACCCCATAGAATTCTTCTATAAGGACTTCATCGTTCTCAATGTGTGCTTCTTCAGCACAGCTAGCGACCTCACGCAACTTTCTCTCGTAAACAAGGATATTTTCTCTCATATTCTTGACGACCCCCACACCTTTAGTTATCTCTTCCGACTTCGAAATCTTCCACTAGTCATACATAAAAACCCCGCCCTCAACCACCCTCAAGAAACCATCTCCATCACTCTCCCGGAGCGTCTTCAAATTGCAACGCTTCTCCAGTCTTTGGTCAACTCGATTCACTTCAATTGGGGTTCAACGGAGTTGGTCCCCAAGTCACTCCAGCCGCTCAGAGAGCTGGCAAAAATGTTACTTTCTCACATCAAAATTAGCTGCGTGGTCGTCGGTCACTGCGGAATTGAAGCTCCCGTAGAATACGCTCGGGCAATGACCCTCGGGAGGTGCCAAGAGGTCAGCGCATTTCTTGAATTGCAGGGAGTGGCCAAAACACGAATAGAAGCGGTCGGGATGGGTTTTGACGAGGCAAAAACACTAGAGGTCGGGCCACTAGGAGAGATGAATCGCAGAGTTGATTTCTTTCTGAAGGTCGGATCGGTCGTCGTTCCCGCAAAACCAGGAGTAAACACGGATGTTCTGGACAAGATCAAACAACTGAAGGTTTACTTGATTGACAACAATCTTGGAGCGAAACTGCAGGAGTTCGGGGAGGAGAGGCGCTTCTTCATGAGTCTTCCGAACAGTCTGAAGCGTATGATCTTCGAGCGCAACGAAAATTACGACGACTTTCTCGAGGAGGAGGAGGAGGAAGAGGTGGAAGAGGAAGATGATGAGGATGAGGATGAGAATGAGAATGAGATAAAATCAACAACTCACCAAACGAATGATAACCAATTCTTTGGAAAAACTAATCAAGATCAAACCTTTTGAAAAAATCATTTTTTGCTTATCCTTTTTCATAAAAGGTTCGTCGCTTCCCCCTCCCGCATCGTGCTTTCTCCCCCTTCGTCTTCATCGTCCACCCCACCACCCACCACCCCAAAACCCCAAGTCAAACAATAACTCAGCGCAATTCCCCCAAGTATACCCTCAGTCACTCCGAAGAACATAATTAACAAAAATGAGATAACCGCGACGGCGTACTCGACCCCCGATATTTTGTTCCGCACGCACCAGAGCCACTCGTACATGAGGTCGCAGCAGATCATCACCAAAAGCGACCCGAAGAAGATCTTCGGTATGAAGCTGACGATTGGGAACGGGACGACGATGATTATGATCTGCGCCGAGCGAGCAAGAGTGGGTTAGGAGTGGGGTAATCGCTTCGCAAACTCTTTTGCCGCACTTTCTGTCACACATTCGGCTCACCTCTATGAGCGCCACCACGGTGCCACAAACGCGGTCTTTCACGCCGCTCCGCAGGGAAAAAATTGTCTGGCTGAAAATGTAGCTTCCCGTATATCCCCCCGTTAGCCCGCTGATTAAGTTCGATGCGCCAACAGTCAAAAGCTCGTTGTCAAAGTCGAGCTTTTCCCCAAGTTCTAATTCTATAGCGGCAATGTCCAATGAGGAAGAGAGCGCCACGACGAAGGTCATGGCGAGGAGTTGAAACAATTGGGAGGGCAGTGCGCTCCAAACAACCTTGGAGAAGTCCAAGTATTCCCAAGTGTTGTACCAAGCCGGAGCAGGATCAGCAGAGCCTAGCCACCCGTTGGCGCGTGCTTCCACCGTTGAGGTGTTGGTGATCTTCAGGACGAGGTAGAAGCTCGCGACGATGATCACCATGGCCGTGGGTAGCACGCTGCGCCGAGCAAAGAAGGTGCGAGGCGCATTTTTAATGAAGCAAGAGCAAAACGAATGAAGCGAGCCAAACGAATTGAGTGTGTTTTAGATTAGTAGTAGATGTACGAGTCTTAATCAAGGCTCGCTCGCTTCGCTCGCTCACCTCATGTGCCGAATGGTTCGCACAGCTACGTAAATCATGACGCCGCCGAACAGCCCGGGGAGCAGCAGCGTGAACCTTACCGGGTCACACAGAACTCCCCAATCTCTAATACCGTTGACCTCTACCCCAGCCATCAACGCAAGTCCGGATTGGCCGCAAAAAAAACCTGCGCCGAGCGAAGCGAGATTGTGCGATAGTCATTTTTAATGAAGTGCGAGTGAAATATGCGAGCCAAACAGATTGATTGAGTTTAATTAGTGGATATAGCCGTCTGTAGAAATTTTGCACAGTTCATCGCGAGTATGCTCGTCTTCCAAAAGCTCCTCGGCGCCACTTTTTTTATCCCTTCCTTTTGCGGTACTGCCTCGGGCTCAGAGTCAGAGGAATAACTCAATACATCATCCGAATCATAATGGTCGCTGAGTGCAAATCTTCCTCAAAATCGCCCCGGTCTATTGTAACTCTCGTCGTCTTCGTCCTCCAAATCCGCTGCCACTTTCGCCAACCGTTCCTCCTCCACCAACCAAGCCTCTTTTGCAACCTCTGTTCTCTGTGTCTTCGAATTTCCTTTCCGTCCACGCTTCGCTCGCTCACCAATGTATGCCAAATATCCCCCCACCACGCTCGTTGGGAGGTAGCTCACGTAGCTCGCCAACTTGCACTTCCCCACCACCAGCAGACCGCAACCCAAAAATGCTGTGCACAGGCTCAAACCGATTGTTGTTGTTGCCAAAATGTGCGCGTCGTCGTACCCCTTGTCCTGGCAAAAGGTTACGAACGAGGTGGATATGGCCGAAAGGAAGATCAGGCCGGCGTCCTGAACTTGGCCGATCGCGTAGGGCATCGAGCTGAAAAACGTGAAGGACAGCTGATGAACGACCGAGGAAATGAGGGTCAACTTGATCAAAATTGGCAGGTACGCCTCGAAGACCTTATCGTGGTAAATTATTGTTGCGAAGGACATCATCACCGGGAGCACAACGGTGGCATTGATGATCCCGTACATAGCGGACTGAATGTACTGGGTGGATTTAGGGCTTATGATGGGTTTGGAGGAGAGGGGAAGGGTGGGAGTGGGAGTGTGGGTGCTGTCGTTTGTACCCGACTGCGTGTTTTCTATTGTTGAATCATCTAAGGACCGGTACTTTGGGATTGATTGGATTGGACTTGGAGTATGAGTTGGTGTTTTGGGGGAGCAAGCGTGCCGAGAGGGTGTTAGCAGAGGGGAATACGATGCGATAGTAGGAATGGGAAATGCCATGTGTGAGTGGCTGAATGTGGCACCACTCCTGCAAAATTTATAAAATTTTGTAATTTTGCAATGCATTATATGTTCAATGAACACTCCTGATACTGCTCCAACTGCCTCAAATCCCCCATTTCGTGTCAACTCTACTTCCAAGACTTCCAAGAACAACCTAAGGAGTAGAACGAATCTTCGTATGGCAAATGATTTACGTGAATATTCCCCCCCTTCTGTCCCATCCATCAGCAAAGCAAACCCATCAACTGGCAGTGATAAGTGGATGTGCACAAACAATTCTTTCGAGGAGGATGATGAAGAAGACGACAAACACTCTTCTCCGCGCCGCCCTTTGAAGAAAATGAAGTCGTTTGAGCAAAGTTCCTCCTTCGTTACCCAAACACCAGTCGCGAAGTGGGGCTGTCCCGTTTGCACATTCGATAACTTGAACTGCTTGAGATGCGAAATTTGTGATTATGTAAAAATGGCTCAGGCAGATGTAGCTTCAGAAACCGAATCACCCCCTAAAGACATATCCACAAACAACAACATCGTCATCGTAATCGATTCCGATGATTCCGATATTGATTCCAAAAAAAAAACACGACACTACGAAACTCTTTCTTCCGATTCCGATTCCGACGACGATGACCTACTTAAACCCTCAATTCACGAAATATCCAAATCAGCCCGAAAGAAGAAAGAAGAGGAGAGCGAGAAACAAACCCAAAATGAAAATGCCTCAAATCGCCAGTTATCCCAGAATCAGGCCACACTAGCCGCGCAAGAGCAGCGCAAACGAAATCAAATTTCAAGCAACATTGAGAACACGCTAATCGAAAAACCTCCGCTTCCAGAGCCGGCTGACGGTGCTACAAACTATCCAGATCTTGTTCGGGAATTAGCCCTCAAAGCTTGTTGCTTGGCGCTGCTCGGCAGCAACCACAGCAAGGACAGCATGACATCGCACCATTACGTAAGGCTAACTTCGTTTCTCTCATGCTATCAAAAAAGCCCAATCAGGTCAGATCACATGCTGCAGAAGCTAGGAGTTGGATGCGCCGAAGACACCAGGAAGAGGCTGCGAGACTGCAATCTAATTTCGACGGAAGAGGAGGAGGGCGAGAGTGTTCCCATGACCCCACCGGTCGCCGCACTTATCATTTTGCTGGAGTATTCGAAAAATCCATACGCGAACGGTCCAATGCCGCTGAGGGATTTGCTCCAAAAGGTGAATGGCATGGTTTCACCAAGTTGCAAGTTCGCTGAAAAAGACGGCGTTCAGAAGAGCGTCAGCTTCAGAATCCCTATGAGCGATTTCGACAACACAATAGAAGACGCAACCATGAAAAGTTCACCAAACTTCAAGATGATCGAAAATCTCGGGAAGCCCAATAAAGACGAGGATAGAGTGTCGCTAATCAAGTTAAGGAAAATCAACAAGGAAGAGGTTGTCGAACTGTTGCCGTCGGGGCTTGATACAGCCACAAAGATAAACCACGAAAGGAGAAAAAGAAATAACGATAACCACGGATATCTCCGCGAGTTGAATTCGACGCAAACGAAAAAAATGTACGAGCGCACCACTGTGTGCGTGGATTTGCACGAGGGTGGATCGGCGAAACACCATCTCCACAAGATGTGCGACCAGCTCGACTCTCTTAAAGTTCCCTACTTTGTCGCACACCTTTTTGTTGGGGACTATCTGGCCTTCGTCGACGGGAACGTTGCCCCGCTTGTCATCGAGCGTAAAAGCATTGCGGATGTCGCCTTGTCCATGGGTGACGGGCGTTGGGCAGACCAGAAAAGGAAGATGCGCAAGGCGCAATTTGTGCTGAGTGGGGGTCAGCGGCATCGTTGCAAGATGTACTACATCATTGAGGGGAGGGTCGACGCCTCGAACACAGTTGGCGGATTGTATGTCGGAAAGAGGGGGGACAACATTAAAATTGAGGCGGTGGAGGACGCTATTGCGAGCTTGGGGAACGAGGGGTTCGTTGTGTTGAGGACAGACTCCATGCAGCACTCGGTCGGAAAAGGTGGTGTCGAGAAGCTGATGCGGGAGGAGGTGGTCTTGAAGATGGTGCGGGGAGAAGATTTGAATGGGTTGCCGAAAATGACTTTGAGTCAGTTCAAGGCTGCGTACACTGCGTGTGACGACAAGGCAGGGGATGCTCCGGCTGAAGTTGTGGGAACGGGAGTAATTAATGTTGATGATGATGATGATGATGATGATGATGATGATGATGACCGAGATGAAGACGAGAATGGGGGTAATGGCAATGACAATGACAATGACAATGACAATAACAATAACCCAATTGAAGTACTGAAAAAATTGCCAGGGCCCCAACTTAAGGGGTTCTGCGTCGATCGAGGACTTGTCAAGAGCGGAAAGAAGGATGAACTGGCCGCCAGATTGATGACTCCGGCCCTCCCAAAATTGCTGGTTGACCGGCAGAACGTCAAAGAGGCGTACACGCCTAAACCAATCGGAAGCACCGCAGCGCTCTGCTGCGCGCTGCTGCAGAATAGCAACGAGTGGATGGCCAAGGACCCACTCATGAATGCCGCTGACGCCTTGGGTATAAGGGGAGACAAGAGCATGTTCGATAAATTGGGCGGGGGGATGTACAACTATGACGGTTGGTCGGGCATGTACAAGAGTCTGATCGACAACCAGGTGGAAGGCAACCTTGTGATGAGCCAGAGCCGGAAAAAATTCAAGCTCACCGAGCGGGGCGTTAGTATTGCAAGGTGCTTGCACCTCAATGCGCATAGCACTGATTTATGCGCTTGCGTCAAATACGAGCTTGACAGCATCGTCGAGAACGATTCTAGTGATCTCATCAAGGAACACAGAAAGGGTTTGGATAACGTGTGGAGGATGTGCTACGATGGAAGGTGAGCGAGCGAATTACTGCGAGCGAGCCTTTTGGAAGACGAGCATGCTAGCCAGCGAGCGAAGCGAGCAGCAAGCGAAGCGAGCTAGTCGCAACTGGTGTGGGTGTTGCAGCGCTGCTGACTCGCTTTGCTGGAAGACGAGCATATTCGCGATGAAGTGCGCGAAATGGCTGCAGATATTATGGCTACATCCACTACTAATCTAACATTATTCCAACCAATTCGTTTGGATCGCTCGTTTCGCTCGGCGCAGGTTCGCAGAACTACGCGCGTGGTGTGAGGGCGAGGAGGGCAGAAAATTTGACTGGAGGAGCAAGGATATTTACAGCGTGAATGCGTTGTACTACACGTGTAGGTGGGGGGCCAAAAATCTACCAATATCACAAGCACTTGAAATGATGAACTTTGTCGTGCAGAAAATGAAAATGAAATAAACGTTTAAAAAGAAGACAAACACTTAAAAAAACACTTAAAAAACACTTTAAAAACACTACCTCAGAGTTAGAGTTGCGCGTTTCTGTTGTTTGTTGGGGAAGTGTTATTAAAACTCAACTGCTCCTCGTACGAAAATTTCTTGCTGTTGCTGTGCTCGTCGTAGTCGCGCGTCTGATAGTCTATGTGTACGAACGCACGCTCCACTTCCGGGTGCTTCTCGAGCTTATACTGCAAATCCATGCCAATCTCGTGACTGACCGCTACGGTCATGCTGCCGGGCATCACCACTTCCATTTCTACGAGGAACTTCGGGCCGAAATAATACGCGCGAGTCACGTCAACTTTCATTTCCTCGTGGTGCCCATCCCCGATCATTGTCAAGCTGCCGATGAACTCTCTAGAAGCGGTTACGCCGGCGATTTTGTCAATTTCTTCCTTCCCGGTCGCCCACCAGCTGTGTATAATGAAGAAGCTAATCAATATAGCACCAGCAGGATCAAAATACCAGTACGAATCGTCCACTAAAAAAACAATCAATGCGATTGCTGCGATTGCATTGGACAGTATATCGTTCAAGTGGTCCTGTCCAACTGCCTCGACAGAAGAAAGGCTGGACACCGCCCCACTCTCCTTCATTATGGCAATGACAATCGCGCAGTATCTCCACAACGCCAGTTTGATTACCACCACGCCCAGCATAACGCCGAGCGCGAACTTAATATCGTCGTTAGAAGCATCGTTAGCTCCTTCACCATCGTTGCCATTCAACGTCCTCACTATTGCTTGGATGGACTCGGAGATAACAGTGAAGGATCCAACACCCATCAAAGTCGCGCAAACTATTACCCCAACAGGCTCTAGTCGATTCGCACCTGCAGGGTAAATTGCCGTGTTTTCCTGCGCCAGACGCGATTTCTTTTCAGTCCAAAATAGAACATACTGGCTCACAATGTCCAGAAGCGAGTCCATCAAGGAAGCGAGAACTGACAAAGAGCCAGAGAAAACAAAGGAGACGAGCTTCACAACCATAATGACAATGTTGACGGCTAGGGATGAATTCATTGCGAATTTGACTGTGAATAGGCCACCAGGGGAAACATCTTGGATAGTTGGTGTAGTGGATGGAGTGGGAGAGGGAGGAGCAAGTGTGAGCGAATCAGCTGACAAGGAAGTGCCGATTTCAATATGATAATCCATGTTGTGTAGTTTCGTGGGGATTTGTTTTGTGGTTCGAATGTAAAATTTCAATTACAATTTAAAAGGGGAAAAGCGATGCTCCGGAACGACTCAACACGCGCCTCGTTCATTGGCTCTGCTTTCGGTGTTTCCTGTGTCTTTCTCTTCAATGCAATATATCTGCACTATATCGCTTCCAAACTTAAATCTAAAAACAAGTCCAAACCCAAACCTATGGTCAAGTCCACCCACATGACTAGCAAAATCAACTCTCCAATCCGCAAACCTAGAGCCGGCTCGTTGTCTGATATCACTGCCAACATTGAGACGAACTCGGCTTCCATGACTCCCATTCTCGAGACAATTCGCACTCACCAGTCAAATTCCCCAAGCACCATTCTGGTCGTTGGAATAGCTGGTGGCTCTGGTTCCGGCAAAACAACGCTGGCCGATGCAATTTTCACTGGCCTCGGGCGCGAAGAAAACGTGACGTTCATTTCCCACGACTCATACTACAAGGACCTGTCGGGAAGTACAATGGCTCAGCGGGAGAAAACGAACTTCGACCACCCTAACTCGCTCGACACGGACTTGCTGGTGCAGCACGTGAAGATGCTTCGGGAGGGGAAGGACGTGAACGTGCCAATTTACGATTTTTCGACCCACAGTCGAACAAAGAACACCACGGTAGTGTCCCCTAGAAAGGTCGTGCTGGTGGAGGGAATTCTTATCTTTACAGAGCCCCAGCTCACGGAGCTGTTAGATGTTAAGATCTTCGTTGATACGGAGAGCGACTTGCGGCTGATGCGAAGAATTAGTCGGGATGTGCAGGAGAGGGGGAGGAGGTGAGCGAGCGGAGCGCAGCGAGCGAAGCTGCGTCCATTGCGACGACCGTAGTGAGGAGCTGCGTCCACCATCCGTCAATCTAGCCGAACGCAGCGGAAAGCCGAGCGCAGCGGAAAGGTGGGGGGGGGGTGGGATCTCCCTCCTCGATCACCCAAGTAATTTTCCACGCCTCATTTTTTCCATTAAGCCCCCCCCCGCCCAGAAACCAGAAATAAAACTAACCCATAGTATATTTCATTACAGTTTGGACCAAGTGATTGAACAGTACAGCAGGACGGTAAGACCGATGCACATCGAGTTCGTCGAGCCCAGCAAGAGGAAAGCGGACATCATCGTTCCGGTGGGCATCAATAGCGTTGCTCTGAGCTTAATAACAGACCACTTGAAGGTGGCACTAAACGACATGGGCGGGGAGATTAAGTACGTGAAGACGCCTTACTGCGAGAGCAACGCCAAGGAGAGGTTGCTTGGATCCGTCGTTAAAGAAACGAAGCGAGCATTATTGTATTGAAACTAGATGATGGCATTTTATTTATTTTTATCATAGCTGTTGTTTCTAATAATTAGCCTCATCGGACAGTGGTCCGATCCCATGAACGAAGGACTGTTGGTGGACGTTTCGCCCGAGCCGAGAATGTCGCAAGACACAATGCGGCCCATGAAAGTTCGCTGGACGAGAAAGTGATCCAGTTTCATGGCATAGCCCTCGTACTTTGCTACTTTTGAGGATTCATCCTTCGCTGCTTTCCCTCGCCAAGTATAGAACGCCCCCTGCAAATATCTATCTGGCCCACTCATAACGTTGCTGCCGAAATTGAAAAGCATGCGATAAGCATCAACCAAGTTTCCCGATTCAATCATCTCATTCCAACGAGCTCGCTCGATTGGACCACTCTGGGTGCTATTAGTGCGATCAGCAAAGAAAGTTGGGTCGGAGAGATCGTCGGAGGTTGGTGCACAATTCATGTCGCCTGCAATAACAATAGCTTTCTGGAACTTCGGAAGGAAATCCCTCAGCCACAAACTAAGATTGTTGTCCCAATCCTTGCGGCGTTTGTTGCTCGCGGAGGTTTGGCCGTTATTCGGCACGTACAGATGGAGAAGGTAGAACTCACGAAATTCCACGAATATCACGCGACCCTCGCTTTCGTGGGAGGCGTTCATCAGTTTGATTTCTGGTGGATTTGTATTTGTGTCGACATGCGATGAATCTTCAGTTAATGGGAATTCTGTTGGCAGGGTGAAATATATAGTGCGAGGGAAGATTGGGGACGCGGGGGAGAGATTTTTCCTTACAAAAAATAATGTACCGGCTGACTTACGGTCTTTGTTGTTCGAGAGGACGTAGTTGTAGTTGGAGAACACACCTCCTGGGACGAAAGCGGAGTCGAAGGTGTCTCTATCGTTGTTGTACTTAAAGTCGGTCGAGATGAAAGACTGGTTATTGGACGAACCAACAAGCCATGTTTCAGAAAGGAGAAGGATTTGGGGATCGTATTGCTTGAGGAAGCATCGAATGTTTTGAATGTCGTTTTGGTTTTGCAATCGATTTAAGATGCCATCACAGTTCCATATGTAAATAGATGATGTGCCGATTGTAACTGGCAACTCCATGTCAATGGGAAAGGTATATGTGGCTGTGGCTGTGGCTGTGGCTGTGGCTGTGGCTGTGGCTGTGGCTGTGGCTGTGGCTGTGGCTGTGGCTGTGGCTGTGGCTGTGGCTATAACTGTGGCTGTGTAAGAGGATAATGAGAAAAAGTCTTTTCGATTTATTATTTCAAGTTGATATTGGATACCTGGACTCGCACATTTCTTCAGCCACAATGGCTACCTCTCGCCTCCTATCAATGCTCCCAAAAATAGAGCTTCACACCCACTTCGACGGTGCTTTGTGCAATAATCTCCTCTTTGACCACTTAACCAATCCATCTTCTCTTCCACGGCCTTCCATCCCAACCACAACGAATCTTCCGTGGAAGCCCGACTCCCCATTCCCAGTAGCGGCGACTCTGAACAATGCGAAAACCCTTAATTCCTTCAACAGCATTTGCACCTGCTCTAGTCACCGATCCCTAATCTCCATGCTCGAGTGTTTTGAGCTGTTCACCCCAATCATACGCGGGAACCTTGCCCTCCTCGAAGCGAACGCTCTCGAATTCGTGCGCAAACAACACGACAATAATGTCATTTACACCGAGGTGCGCTACTCCCCCCATTTCTTAGCAACGGAGAATTCCGATCCTCGGCCTGTTATAGACGCAATCACCAGAGGATTTGAAAAAGGAGTTGAGCAATTCCCTGACATCCACATTAAGCAAATTCTGTGTTGTCTTTGTTTCCGCCCGGAGTGGGCGAGCGCAGTTGTTGACATGTGCGAAGAGTACAGAAACAATTCCCCCTGCGAGGTGGTTGGAATTGACATTGCTGCCGGGGAAGAGCACGTGAGTTTCATTCCGTCTCCGCTCCGTATCCGTCTCCGTCTCCGCTCCGTTCGCCTTGTGACAGAAGGAAGAGTGAAGAGCGACTAACCCCCTTTTGCGCAGTTTGACGAGGAAAAGTTTCCTTATCTCTTTCACCCCCACAAAATGGCGATGAAGAAAGCTCGCCAATTAAGAATTCCAATTACCCTTCACGCAGGTGAAATTTCCACCGCCGACAACGTCCGGAAAGCTCTAGCGTACGGAGCCAAGCGGATTGGTCATGGTTATGGAGTTGCACAAACAGATGATGTGAGCGAGTTTAGTGATATTCATTTTGAAACATGCCCGACCTCCTCGTTCGAGACCGGGGGGTGGAGCAGCGACGGGTCGGGGGCGAACGGAGAAGCGATAGACTGGAAAAAGCACCCGATAGGTACAATGGTTAAGGGTGGGTTGAAGATCAGCGTTAACAGTGATGATCCGACCGTTTTTGGGACAAATATTGCAAAAGAGTACGAGATAGCGGCTGATGAAATTGGATTGAGTGTTGAACAAATAATCTCGAGCAACCTTGATGCAGTTGATGCAAGTTTTTGTACAGACGAGAAGTTGAAAGCTGAATTGAAGGGTAGAATCACACAATTTCAAATTTGATTTTTAACTATCCCCATTTTCACTTTCACTTTCACTTTCCCCTTCACCGTCCCCTCCGTCCAAACCCCCCTCCGTGAGCAAATCAGCACCATATATATCAACTAAACTAGCTTCAACCGCCTCAGCTCTCGTCATTTTCAAAATCGTTTGTGTAGTCACTGGCAGCATGGTCAGCACGAACTCGCTCATCCCAGCGCAACGATCGTAGAACAATTGTTTTATGCCAACCTTGACGGGCCGATACTGGATAACGAAACACATCGGGGCCATGAGCATCAAGGCCTGCCGGCACAGCTCATCCGCGGTCCCGAAGTAGCCGAAGAATAGAAACAGGAGGAAGTTTCGGGTGGTGTCTCCCCAGTCAACATTTAAATTTTTTTGAATGTTGGATTTGAGCTTCGATCTGGCCGAGTTGTTGGTGGTGTCGTCGAAGTTGAGGAGAGTAGACAGAGAGTTGAGTTCCTCCTCTGTGACTGGGGGTTCGGCGTCTATTCTTTGTAGGTACTTGGGGTCGAGAGAGCTTCGCATTTGGTTTTGGATGATGGTTGCGGATTGTTTTATGGAGGGGGAGATGTTGGTGTTGCTGTGCGAGTCTTCGTCGTCGTTTATTTGGGTGGCGTCAGAACCAACCTTCAACAAGCACGCTTGGTTGGTCGAATAAGCACTCATGAGCTCGGAGATTGTGAGCCTTGAAGTGAAGGTTTTGAAATCCAAGGCGAACTTTGCTTCCACGGGAGGGATCATGTCCAGAGTGAGATGAAGCGAGTCGAAGTCGTCCGCATCGCTATCGGTGTCATCGGAATCATCACTATCACTATCACTGTCACTATCGACCTGAGAGATCAAAGTCGATAGGACAGTTTCGTCCGGGAGGAGAGAATCAGAGGAGGGGTGATGTTGGATTCTAACAAAGTGAAGGGGAACAGGCTTGCCCTTCATGGTGCGTGACACCAGTGATCGCAGGTCGGAAATTGTTTTTGACCGGGTCATGGTAAGTTGCAGCTTTTGGTCAAGGGGGGAGTTTAAGTTTGTGGATAGCTTTATTTTAACTGGGCTTGAGTTTGTGTTTGTTTTTGTGGGTGTGGGTAAGGGGGTGGAGGAGGTCGCATCAGCATCAGAGTCAGAGTCAGCATCAGTGTCAGTGGCAGTGTCAGTGTCAGTGTCGGTTTCAGAGAAGGTGTCAGAGACAGAGTCAGAGTCAGCTTCAGAGTCAATGGCACCTCCTCTTTTAATGGATGAAATTGAAGATGATTGAAGTGGTCTCACAATCGACGAAGAGCGATGAAGTCGTGAGGAGGAGGAAACTGAAACTGTAGCGAGGGTCAGCAGCAAACCCGCAAACTTTGAAGTTCTCATGGTGAAATGATGAATTTGCTTCATAAAAAATAAAAATCATTTCCATTATTCAAAGTAACTCTGGAGGTCAGACTCCCCGGTCATGATTGGAGTTGGCGAGCGATGCGTTGTTGCCCTCTCGGAGCATAACTGTCATGAGGCAGTGGTTATTCTACACCGGAACGATGGATCGAGCGATGTAAAATGGTGTATTCGAGGTGATGTTGGCAACGTTCCAACAGAAACGCTGCAGGAAATAAATTTGTCCTCGACACGACCCACACGAAAACGACCTTCCACCACAAATTTCCTGAGTCAAGAAGAGGTGCCAGAATCACCCCAAAAGCCCAATCCAACAAAAAAGAAACCTCAACCTTCACTCAAACCAGAACGTGCCGACCTATCGCTCCCGCTCTCCCCCAGCCTCAACTCGGCAAAAATCAAATTCAGCCAGGATGAGCTCCCAACACTTCGCGACCAGGCTAGAAATGATCAACGTGGCTACATCAAAGCGTCTTTATCGCAGCTAACGGACGACGAAGATGTGATTGACTCTCAATTATCTTCGTCCTCCTTCATATCCAACATCTCCTCGCCTTGTCGAAAAATCAAGCGAATTGGACGATTGAAATTTCTTCCTCCTCATAAACGCAAATTTGCCCCAGAGACGCAAATGTCATCAACGTCGTTAACTGGAATGTTCTACAACGACCAGCCGTATCTGTGCACTTCCATTATAGAGCAGGAAATTTGTGTCCACAGAAAGAACCTAAGATTCAGCAACTCATCAATTCCTCTTCTGAATTGCATAAGAGAAAGTGGTGATCCGTCACGGAGTGAGCAGGCCAGCGGGATGCTCCTGCTCGCGCAGAAAGTGTTTCCAGCCACGCATTATTCGAACAGCACGCACATCCATCTCTTCGAGGACATTGAGTTGATTTTATGTGGCCCGGGATTTATTTACGCCGGGAAGGAGAATGTCAATAAAAAACGGCTATCTGCCTCTGCAGCAACCCTAAATTTTCTTTTCGACAATCTGAAGCGTGACATCGAGGAGGGCAATTTGACGGACCACGAGCATCGACCGATATCCGCTCTTCATGGTGAAGGCTGCTTCCCAACCATTTCGAGGATTGCGGTGAAGTTCTGGGCGCTATTCAACAGCGACAGTGGCCTGATTTCGGTTTTGGATTTGAGAATTCTGCGAACGTTGCAAAAGCTCCTTGGCTTGGTGGAACTTTTTTGTGACAATCCAAATTCGGAATACGTTGTCGAGGCTGAATTCACGCGGTGCAAACTCAACAATGACCTCCGGAAACTGTTTGTCGCCTATATTAGCAACAACCCAAGCTTCCAAAAGAGGTTGATACACATGCTCCCGGGTCAAGCGTTCTCGTGGGCAGAAGGGTTGGGGTTAGAAGAAGAAAATGAAGAGACGGAAAACCTTGGTGGTGGTGTGACCGAGGAAGCAGAAATTGAAATTGTTGACTTGGTATCAAGTTCGAGTTGTGAAGAAGAAGTTGTTGATTTGGTATCTAGTTCGAGTAGTGACAGCGATTAGTAGGATAGAAGATTTTTTTTAGAGAAAATTCAATTGACCAAACTATACTAATTTTTCACTTGATTCAGGCAAAATCTAACAGCATCTCGGTCGCCACCATCAATATATGCTTTTCCGAAACAAAACATGATTTCTTTGTCGAGCTGCCAACACAATCATCATCATCATCATCATTATCATCGGAATCGTCATCGCCCTCAAACTCGCACTCGGCCTCAACCGTTGCTCTCTTCATTGCCTCCTCTACAAACAACCGGAGCAATTCGCCAGAGGCGAGAAGGGCGTCACCAGAGAACTTCAATTTGGGGTTGTTGAGAGTGAGCAGCTTCTCGACAAGAGATGTTGGAAACGCGGTAATTATATTGCTGGAGTCTGAGTCCGGGTCCGAGTCCGAGTCCGAGTCCAGGTCCGGGCGTAAATTTTCAATTTCACCATCACTACTTTCGTTGTTGTAATGCTGTTGTTGTTGCTGCTGCTGTTGCTGTTGCTGTTGCTGTGATGTGCGAACCTCAATTACCTCAATGTCACTGTCTTCACTACTATTGCCTGTGTCGTGGCTCATCATTTGTCGATGGCGCTTCTTGAGATTCTCCTCCGACTCGAGCTTCTTCTCCAAATCGTTCGCATCGTAAGGAGAGAGAAGGAGAGTGTCTTCGAGTCCGTCGTTCATTGATGTTTTGGTTGCAAGGAGAAATTGCCCAGACACTATAGTGACAACGATGTGAGTCTTGAATGAAATATAATGCGAATGTTTACAGTTTTTTCTATAAGATCGGACTATCTATATTGTATTGAAGCTCCCGGTTGAGACCACTCCTACGGTGGAATAAAGTAAATTTTTCATTTTTCTTAAAAATCCTCTAGGCCCGTCCGTGGTAGAAGAAGCCATGACTCTGACTCAGATCGCAACATACATTTGATCGAGAGAAAGTACGAGGAGAGATGAGCATGGACGACTGCCTCATCATTGGCTCGCAGAGAAAGCTCAGACACACAGACTCTTGCCTATGTGGGCATGCAATCGCTTGGCTGAATCCAGAGGCTCTCATCACGCGTGACAAGGAAGGCGAAACACCCCTCGACAATGCCCGTAGGAGTGGAGCATGTGCTGAGATCATCGCTTGTTCTCCATCAGCTCGTTCGTTGGGTGGGAAGGGGATACGCCAATTGTACAAACCAGTGGGTTATTGGAGGGATGGGATGTTTGTGTGGATCCAATCACGATCGTGGGGCAAACTGTCACAAGATTATCAATGAGCACGATGACGAGTTGGTGCGTGAAGTGCTCAAATGACGGCAATTCTCAACTTCTTCTAGCTATTGCTAGCGCCACTTTCCCTCTCTTTTAAAAGCCTCCATGGCTTCACACCACTAAATTGCTGAACACTCCCCAAATAAGTGTGGAGAGAGAGAGAGAGAGAGAGAGAGAGAGAGATCGTAAACGTCCTCAAACCTCACCCCCGCCCACATCTCCTCCACCCCCATCAAACACAAACAGATTTGAAAAAATTTTGTTCCTAAATTCACGAAAT
>Ga0302116_1000981_pt1 | contig 17348 bp, 17 predicted proteins | sample AG5_SCM_MG_FD_203124 | JGI IMG/M metagenome (GOLD analysis project Ga0302116, IMG submission 203124) | Marine microbial communities from Western Arctic Ocean, Canada - AG5_SCM | ecosystem: Environmental > Aquatic > Marine > Oceanic | place: Canada: Western Arctic Ocean | collected 2017-10-01 | reverse complement strand
GTAAAAGGAACTTGTCCACGGGTGTCATCGAAGTTTGCGGTTTCATGGAAGGTTCGGAGGCGGCGGCGTCCGTCGCGGCATCTGGAGCCTTGTTCTCATCCGCGGGCTCCGGCTTGTTGACCGCCGCCTTTTTCAGGTGCGCGAAGGGCGATTCGTCGCCTCCGCCTCCGCCGCCGCCGAACATCCCCGACATCGAGCTCGTCGGCATCATGAACGAGGGCATCATGCTCAGCGTCGAGGACGAGGACGAGGACGAATGAGGCGCCTTGTTCGGAGTACCGCCGGCTTTGTGAACTCCTCCCGCGGGGGAACCGAATGCCTTGACGCTCTTGCGGAACAGGCGCCCGCTACCGCCCTTTTTATGGGACCCTTCCGCCTGTGAACCGTCGTTACCGTCGTTCGCATCGTCGGTGAACAATGATACGTCGTCGAAGCCCATGGCGTAATTGTATAAACGGTCGAATCGGGAGACGGCTTTCAGGCAGTGCGTCCACGCCGACCCGAGGGTGTTCGCGTTGTCCATGGCAACCTTGAGTAGCTCCCGCATGGCGACGACGTTCTTGCCGCGAAGCGCGCCGGGGGAGTGCAGGGACGTGAGGTTGGCGAGGGGAAGCACGAACGCGTCTCGCACCTCGCTCATGCCCGTCACGCAGGTGAGGTGGATCATCCGGCTAAATCCCGCCAGCGCCGTCTCGACGGTGGCGGGCGCCTCAGATACCTCGAAGGACATCGAGAACACCGCGAGCATCGCCGGCCACGCCACTTCGAGCATGGGCCTGACGCACGAAGGGTCCGTGGCGGTCTGAAACCGCCCGTTGTCCCGCTTCGCTCGCTCCCTCACCTCCTCCATGAACCCGCTGGCGTCCACCATCTGCGTTCGCTTCGTGGCTCCGAACATCATCTGCGAGAGCACATCCATGCCGAGCCTGTTGCTCATGTCCTTCATCGTGCGGTTGAACGAGCTTGCGCCATCCTTGGCGTTCATCTCCGCCTTTTGCGCCAAGAGCGTGGGGTTCTCATCCTTCATGCGAATCTCGTTGTTGACGATGCGGTCGTACAGGTCCTCGAGGTGTTCCCTCGGTAGGTCGGCGCCGTCGTCTATGCCCCGGTTGTTTCGCGTGAAGCCTTCTTTGGTCATCTTGTTCTTCACCTGCGGGTTGTGCGCGTCGGTGTTGAGCATGATGACGGAGAACGCGAGCACGTACGCGGTGTCTGCCGACTTGTACTCGCCCGGGTTTTGCTTACAGAACCTCTCCGCAAACTTTTCCATCAGGCGGTCAATCTTTTGCGACTCTCCGGGTAAGCGGAAGCCTTCTAGAAACTTACGGATGCCCTCATCCAAAGTCTGGTCGGTGAAGTCCATCGCGTCGACGTACGCGTGCATCACCGACAGCATCGGTTCGTCCCTCTCGCCCAGGTAATCGCCTATGACCGTCTTGTCTAAGTCGGGGGTGTGGCGCAAAAAGGCGGCGATTTCAAGGGGCGTCTCCCCGAGCCGACCGATCTTCTGCATCAGCGCGACACCCTTCTTGGGTTTCTTGTTGAACAGCGCGATGGCCCGTTGATACTCCGCCTTGCTCGCCTTGGCCCGCTCGATGCCCACCACCGAGCTGCTCCCTTCGTTCCCCTCGTCGCCGTCCCCGTCGCCGTCCTCGTTGTTTTCATCATTATTCGCCGAAGCCTTAGCCGCCAGCTTTCGAGCCTTGGCCGCGGCGTCCGCGGCGGGTCCCACGCCGAGCTTATCGTCCACCCACCCGCCCAACGTCTCCAACAGCTTGGTTATGCACCCGAGCGCGTCGCCGGCGAGCATGCTCTCGCGCGCGAGCTCCGCGCCCGTCTGCTCCGCCGTCCCCGGCAAGCCCTGCGCCACTCGCACCACGCTATTCACGGCTCGTTCGAAAAGGTTGGAGGAGTCCAGGTCGCAGTCGTAGTTGACGAAGAGGTCCACTAAGAGCTGCGCGTCGCCGCAGATCACGCGATGGCACTGCAGTAAGATCTGCCGTTGGGTGTACGGCGCGAGCGGGGCGCCGATGACCACCTCCAGGGGCTTGAGCATCAGCAGCGGGTAAAAGTATCCAATCTGTAAACGTAAACAAAACACGACGTCAATCTAATTGCCCATTAGTGGGAAATAAAAAGAAACTCACCTCAGCCTTGAGCGACGCCCGGAACTTGTCGAGCAAGGTGAGGAAGATGGACAGCGACAGCTGGTACGCCGCCGGGACCCCGGGCGCCGCGTTGGTCACCACGGTGTCGCACAGGTACGTCTTCGTCGCGTCCACGAACCGCCTGCTCGTCGCGAACACCGGCCCGGCGTTTGCAAGTAGAATTTTCAGAAGTTCCAGCGATAGCGTCTTACCGCGAAGCACGGCTGGGACCGTCAGGTCGCCAGACTTCTTCGCGAGCTTGCACAGCGCGCGAAAGACGAGAAACGCGTCGTTCTCGAGCGTTTTCCTGGCGCATAGCACGGCCCTGGTGCCCTCACCGACGCTGTGCCGCGGCGTGGTGGTTCCGCTTCTGGAGACGTTTGACTTCGGCGTCGCCTGAACACAAAACACTTACCCGTCAGTCAAATTTCCCATACGAGATTTAAAATAAACTTACCGGCTCGGAGTCTTCGTCGAATTCCCGCGCGGTGACCTCGTTGTCCACACGTCGCTCGTCCACGCATCCGTCGTCGGGGTCCACCGCGCCCACCGCGACGCCCACCGCGGTGATCCCGGCGTTGGTATCGGCGATGGCCTTGTTTAAGAGGCCCTGCACGTACCCAGCAACGTTTTCAAATGAATCTGTATACGGTAAAAAGAACATGTCGTCATTCTGATTGCCCATACGTAGGAAATTAAAATAGACGTACCGTCACCAGCCTTGCCGCCCCCCGACTGTTTGCTCAGCACGTCCGCGACGACGATCGGGGGCGGCAGCGTGGACGGGTCGTCCGTCTCCAGCCGGTGAAACACCACGGTGAGCATCTGCGTCAGAGACGCCTTCGCCGTGGCCTGGTTCACCTCGCTCTTGGAACCCAGGTGAACGTTGTAGCACGTTCGCACCACCCTGTAAACAAAACACGACGTCAGACTCATACTAATTGCCCATACGAATATAAAAAAGAACTCACCGCAGGAGCGCCCGCCCGTGCACCCTGAACGACCGACTCGACACCGCGACTAAAAGGCCCTTGAGGCACTCGAGCTCGCACTGCTCATCCACGATCTCGGCACCTACGCAGATGAGCGCCACGGTCTCGCCGCAGAGCCGCTCGCGTCGGCTCAGAGGCGCGAGGGGCGGGACCGAGTTCAGCGCGATGGGGGTGGACTCGAAAGCCTTTGGAGTCCTTTGCGCGTCCGCTTCCCTGCCCGACGGCGTCGGCGCCTTATCGTCGGCATCCGCCTTGGCTCCATCCGGCTTGGCTCCATCCGCGTCGGCGTGCGCGGCGGGGGTCGAATCCCCGGCCGCGGGCGTCGCCGGGGTCAAGGCTGGGGAGGTGCCGAGGGGCTTGGCGTCACCCGTGTTTTCTTCGTCGCGAAGGTCGGCGTCACCGCTGAGCAGCCCGTGCGCCACCAGGCGCTGAAGCGAGGCGAGCGCGGCGCGGATCACCTTCGGAGACTTGCTCTCCATGGCGAGACGCAGCGGGACGAGGATGTCATCCACCTGATCGTCCGTCAGGGTGGCGGGAAGCTCAGGTCCATCGCCGTCCTCGCCGGAGATCTCGTTTCCGCCTCCCGCGTCCGCATCTAACGGCGTCGACGCCACGAACCGCCCTTCCTCCAGCCCCACCACCAACTCCTTGAGCCGCGTGATGAGCTCCGCGTGCCGCTTGGAGTTGGCCGCCGCGAGCATCTGTTCACAGCCGTCGCCGAGGACATCCTTCGCGTCCATGGACCTCGATCGATCGCCACCGCTTTAGATGCTCAGATGGCGGTGTCACCCCGGATGCTCGGACCCCACGCGGATAGGCGGGTCTTTCCGGCGCGATGGGCGGGAGACGCGTCGCCGCGCGTGCTCGCCGCCTCTCCGAGTACGTCGACGCGCGCTCGCGACCGACTCGATCAACCGGCGAGTGCGCTCCTCGCTCTGGCCCGTCGCCTCACCGCGGTGGAGGATAGAGCAGAGGCTTCAAAAATATTTGAGAAGGAGCCGTCTGATGACACGACACGGGAGCGGACTCAGAGGACCCGACGCGGTAGGGAGGGCGCCGTCATGGTGGGCCTCGCCACGTTCATGATCGTATCGCGCGAGGACGTCCCCTTGTACGAGGCCGACCTCGGGAAAGCCCCCGAGGCGTCGTCGTCCTCGACCCACGGGGCGGGCGCGGGCGCGGGCGCGGCGACCGCGGCGGGGCATGGGCAAGGCCAACAACATCCCGGGGCGCAGGCGCAGAGGCGCGACGACGCCGCGCATCTTCACCAGTTCGTCATGCACGCGGCGCAGGATTTCGTCGAGGAGCGCATGTGGGAGACCAACGGGCCGTACCTCAAGCTCGTGGACAGGTTCAACGACCTGTACACCTACGCGTGGATCACCGCGGGGGGATGCAAGTTCCTGCTGCTGCACGACGCGAGGAACGAGGAGAACGTCCGGTCATTCTTCGACGAGGTGCACCAGCTGTACCTGCGCGTGGCGCTGAATCCGTTCCACACGCCACGGACGCCCATCGAGAACGAGGTGTTCGACAGGCGGGTGCGGCAGGCGGGAAGGCGGTACTTCCCGTGAGGAGGAGGGGGATCGACACTAGACCTTTATAGAAACTGTAGAATGGTGAAGCAATGCGGAGAGTAACTCTTAGACTGACGCATCACACCTAATCCGCCCACGGAGCTCAACGCCGCCTGAACAGCATGTTCTTCACGTACGACACAGCCGGCATGTTGAACCAAACCGAGTCGTACCCGCTCCTCGCCAGGTCCCACTTCTTGCCGAACGTGTGAACCCTCGTTGTCGGTTCGACTTTGCCGTCTCCGCCCGTGACCAACTCGCCCCCGGCGTGCGTCCACGACAGCACGGACCCCCGCAGGTTATACGCGTCCACGCCCTTATCCTTGATCAGCTTCTCCACGTATTTACCGCTCCTGTAGCCTATGGTGCAGTAGGCGACGACCCTCTTATCGCGGTACGAAGCATCAAAGTCAGCTTCGTACTTTGAGGGAGAGATGGACCCAGGGATGGCGGACACCTTCCGCTCGTCGTCGGTCCTCACGTCGACCAGGACGTACGGGTTTGTACGTCGGTCATCGCGCATCTCGGCGATGAGAGCCGTCGCGGTGATCTCCGGGACGGACGGGACGGAGAACTCGAGCACCATCCGCTCAATCTCCGCCGCCCGCCTCGCATCCTCCGAGGATCTGGACATCATCCGAGTCGGACTTCTCGTGTGCCGACCTCGCGAGGTGGACCGCCGGCTTAAACCACGATGGGGCTTAAACCCCACGGGCACCGTGGATCGAAGGACGTGAATCGCGCGAGTCCTCAACCCCGCGAACGCGCGACACCGACCCCGGGAGCCACCGCGCCTCGAGAGAGTGACATCACAGCCAAGACTACACGAGGTTAACATTCAGATTTTTTTGGCTAACGCTTACGCTCAGACGGCGTCGCCCGCCGCCGCGGCCGCCTCCCTCTGTCGCTGCTTCTCCGCCAGCCTCTCCGCCAACGCCTTCGCACCCCTCTCCCTCCGTCGCTTAGCCTCCTCGGCGTCACGCGTCGTGACCCCGGGCTTATTCCCCGCGTTCACAACCGCTAAGCCGTCGTGAAGCTGCGCCGCCGACATTTGCTTCAACGCCCGCCGCTCCCTCCGCCCGACGCAACACGCGTGCACGCCGTCCGCGAACGGCCCGAGCACCGGCGCCGTGAACGCCGGGAAGAAGGAGATGAACTCCATGTGTTCCGAGCTCGCGTCCCCGTGCCCACCGCCGTCTGGTCGGGGCTGGTAATACCGAAGGTACACCCAAGCGCCGTACAATCCAAAAAACGTGAACCCGAACTTCTCGAGGTACCGTCCTTGAAGCGCCGCCACCGCGGTCATCGCCGCGAGGTGAATCGCGGGAAGGTGCCTGCACCGGAGCGTGCGTAAGCCCCGTACGTTAACCGGCGCGTCGGGCATCAGCTGCCTCACCGCGACGAGCAGTGAAGCGACGAGTCCTTGGAATCCGCAGATTGGTTCGTATAAGATCTTCTCGTCGCGTTGGCCGTAGTAGAGAAAGAGCATGGAGACGAAGGCGGCGCCGCCGACGCACGCGGTGCACACGGCGAGGAACCGGGCGTACTCCTTCGCGCCCATCGCGGGCTCCACGATGCGACCTGCGGGTGATGACGTGGGGTTTAGGCGAGACGTTTTGGATCGAGATGGGGATTTGAAAGAATGGGAGATAGAATCTGGTATGGGATCTCGCCACGGGACGCACCGGTGAGGATGGCGGCCGCGCACGACACGATGAACCCCAGCGGGTTGACCTCCAGCCACGATGCCGTGAACACGTTCCACACGTACGGGATGGTCCGCCCCGGAACCAGCGCGACGTGCGCGACAAACTCGGTCGACGACGCGCCGCAGAGAAACATGGCGAGGAGGACCGCGATGGAGGCTCGCGTCGCCTGGGGCACCTTCACGCGCTCGATGAAGTTCTGCATGCGGGTGGCGCCGTCCGCGGTGCCCGCGGGGGGCGCGGGCGGGTTGAGGATGGGCTCGATCTCGGACATGAGCCGCCGACCGTGCGTGCCCCGAGTGGCCTCGGAGAGGCCAACGTTCTTCTGTATAAAAGTTGAATCTCGGCGATGAATATTGATGAAATTTACGGGGTGACAGCACGACCGAGGCCTCCCTGTTCGCCGCCGTGACACAGGTCGCGGCGCCATGTGGGCGACCGCGAGGCGAGGATGGGGCGTACTGGCCCTGGCGCTCGTCGCGATGGCCGCGTCGGGGGTGGGCGCGGACACGGCGGTGGAGATCGGGCATTCAGGAGAAAGGGATAATTTTCCCGCTGACGTGTTTGGGATGCGGGATGGGGGCGGGAGCCTGGACCCGCCGGCGCCCAACGTGACGGTGCCTCCGCCGATGGTACCCCCACGGCCGCTCCCTCCCATGCCGCCGATCCCCATGCTGCCGCCGCCGACGTTGACCCCGGGCATGCCGCCCCCGGAAGCGCCGGAGAGTCCACCGACGCCGACGCCGCCTGATGCCCCTTCACCCCCGGAAAAGGCACCCCCGTCGCCTCCCCTTCCGGAACCCCCGGACGCGCCCGACGCTCCCGCACCGCCGACATCCAACGCATCGACGTGGCCCACGCGATGCTCCCCGCGACGCGTCCCGCGCGCCGACCGATGCGAATTCGTCCGCAAGACCCACTCGTGCCAGTCCGAGCACCACCTCGTTCCGTACCTAGCGATGCACTACTGCTGGACCGACGCCGGCGTCTGGTCCGCCGTCTCCCAGGCGCTCGTCATCGCGTCGCTGTTCTACATCCTCGCCACCGTCGCGGAACGGTTCTTCTGCCCGGCGCTGGAGAACATCGCGGCGGCGCTTCGCATCCCGGAGGATGTCGCGGGCGCAACCTTACTCTCCTTCGGCAACGGCGCTCCGGATTGGTGAGTTTATTTTTACTTCCGTGTGTACGTGCAATTAGACTGACGACATCGTATTTCTTGTTAACAGCTTTGCGCAGATCGCGGCGCTCAGCAGGGACGACCCGGAGGCGGTGCGGGAAGGAATCTCACTGGCGCTTGGGGCTAACTTGGGTGCCGGGATATTCATCTCCGCGGCGGTGTTTCCCATCGTGGTGCTCATCACGCCGAGCAGGTACGCGCGGCACAGGCATCCCATGGACATTGAAGACGATCGTCGATCGAATGAAATTCAATCATCATTCGACGAGGAGGACGGCGACGAGAGCGACGCCAACGCTCCGTTACTTCCAGACGGCTCCAGACGCCCAGACCCCGGGCTCTGGAAACGTTTCGACGCGTGGACGCGGCGCGGCGGCGTCGAGGTGGAGCGAGGGCCGTTCATACGCGACGTGTGCTTCTACGCGTGCGCGGTGGGCGGGGTGTCGCTGGCGATGACCAAGGGCTCGGTGAATCGGACCGAGGTACGTTTATTTAAATTATCATATAGGCAATTAAACTGACGGGTAAGTGTTTTGTTCACAGGCGGCTGCGTTGGTTGGCGCGTATTTGGTGTACCTGTCGGTGCTGTTAGTCCCGTCGCGGGTGTCAGCGCTGGTGCGTCACATGACACGCGTGGGCGTGGAGAGCGACGAGCTGATGTGGGAGAACGACCACACGGAGCGGCGGCTCACGCAGGGCCTCTTAGACGAGGATGACGAGATTGACGACTACGCCGCGCTCATCGAAGACGGAGCGCCGGGGATGTTATTAGTACCCAACACCACCCAGGTAGCCGACGAAGAGTACCCGGGTGAGTACCCAGGTACTGTGAGCAGAGGAGATGCGCCATCGGGGAGTTTCAGTGCGGAGGGTGCCGAGGAGGGTGCCGAGGAGGGTGCCGAGGAGGGTGCCGACACAGCTGTGGTGGACGAACGGACGCGGGTGAGTAGTATGACTCATCCCGCTGAAATGACGGCTTCGTTTTTGAGCGACGGCGGGTTCACCGCGCGGCGGGGACTACGTAAGGTGACCGGGATGCTCACCGCGGCGGCGGAGGCGCCCGTCGTGAGCTTCATCCGTTGCACGATGCCGGACCTCGGCTCGGACCCGGCGAGGCGGTCGCGAGTGTGCACCTCGCTCCTGCCCGTGACGGCTCCGCTGTTTTTCGTCTTCGTCGAGCGGTTCCTGGGCGTGAACAAATTGATCACCCCCGCGGGTGCCGTTTACGGAGCCGTGTGCGGCGTGATGGGCGCGTGCGCGATGTACGTCGCGTGGCCGCACGTCAAGTACAGTCGCGTGATGCACGGTGTGCTGACGTGCGTGGCGTTCGTGATGTCCGTGACGTGGATGGACGCCACCGCCGGTGAGTTGGTCTCGCTGCTCACGGCGCTCGGCAAGATTCATGGGGTCAGCGAGACGTTGTTGGGGGCGACGGTGCTGGCGTGGGGTAACAGCGTCGGGGACATCGTCGCGGACGTGACGGTCGCGAGGGAGGGGCACCCGGCGATGGCCATCGCCGCGTGTTTCGCGGGTCCGTTGTTCAACCTATTAATGGGCCTCTCCGCCGGGTTGGCCATCGCCACTGAGACGCACGGGGATATCACTGGGATTCATCTGGAGAACGAGCTGGTGGTGCTCGCGGGTGCGCTTTTAGTGTCGCTGGCGTTCCAGGCGATCGCCACGCCGCTCATGCACAGGTGGAGGTTCAGCAGGGGCATGGCCATCGCGTCGCTGAGCTATTACGTGGTGTTCTCGGTGGTGTACGCGCTCATCTCCGTGGGCGTCTTATTCCCCGATGACTGGTTTTGAAACAGTTTTAAATATCACTCACGCTTACGCTTATACACAGTCACTTCACGCCGCCCTGGCCACCTCCAGGAAGGCTTCGACGTTGCCGTACTTCTCCAGGATCATGTGCCGTGCCTCCGCCTCGCTGATTGGCTGCGCCTCGTCGCGCGTGAACAGCCGGTGCCAGTGCCGCTTGCGCTGGTTTATGAACCAATTGTTGATCTGCGTCTGGTTCAGAACGGCGAGTCGCATCAACGCCTTCTTGGCATCCTCGCTCGGGTACGGCCACAGGAGGTTAGCCAGCCACCACTCCTTCAGCGCGTCCGTGGACGAGGCTGGCAGTTTCCCTTTCTTCGTCTTTTTTAGAAACTCATCCTTCAGCGCGAGGATGGAGGAGGCGTATTTGCGCTTCAGCGACTTGCGCAGGTCGTCCTCGCGGGTGTCCACAGTCTTGGATTCCTTCGCGCATTTGCGTTTGCGCCTGCGCACCCACGCGGCTGACTCGTCGTCGTCGTCGCTGGGATCCGAGTCGTCGGAGTCGTCGTCGTCTTTCGGCTCGTGTTTGGCAGCCTTGACCGACTTTTTGGAGACGTCGGAGACGTTGAGCGCGTTTTGTGTTTTAACCGCGAGTTTCGCGACCCGAGCCTCCGCGTCTCGACACGCGTCGACGACCTCGTCGAAACACGCGTTGAGCTCCTGCGCGTACGCGGTGAGCTCGTTGGTGACGCGGTCCATGAACTCGTCGAGGTCGGCGCCGTACGCGCGCACGCATCCGTCCAGCGCGAGACGCATGGCGCCCGCGTTGACGTCTGCGGCTTCTTTCAAGAGCTGCCGGCGTCTGCGCTGGAGCGATGCTTTGCCGGCGGCGTCCGCGCCCACGCGGCGGCATGCGAAGTAGGCGTCGAGGAGCTTCGGGTACCGAGGGTTGGCGCGCACCGCGGCGCGCATCGCGCCGTGCTCGTCGTCGAGTATCGTCGACGCGAACGAGCCGCTTTGTGAGTTTGGGGCGGCGTTCGGGACGTTCCGGGTTCCGACGGATTCGTCGACCGACCACCTCGGCAACCACGGCGCCAGCGCGTCGAGGTCGTCCGATGCGCCGCCGCGTCCGTGCGGCGCGAACGCGTGCGTGGACCCTAGCCGGACCCCGGGGGGAAACGAGGACCTCGGCGAGGGAAGCATCGCGCCGGTTTGGAACCCCCCGTTGGAGGTGATGGACGACGAGGGTCCCGCATCGGGGTGGAGCTTGTCGAGATCGTCGATGTTGGCGATGAAGGTGAGGTCGTCGGGGCCGAGCGACGGGAGGGGCCCGGCGATGAGCGCGCCGATGTCGGGTAAGGAGAAGGCGAAGTCCTCGCCGGTATCGTCTTCGTCTGTTGGGGGAGACATCGGGGTAACGAGGTGAGGGCGGTCTCGTTGAGATGGCGAGACATGCCAAAACTGGTGACGGGTCGCGTCATTTCATTTCCAAAATGGGCCGGTCCGCGCGGGGGACGACCGGACGCGCGCATCGAGGAAGACGGAGGACGGTGACGGGCGGTTAAATGACGCACCGAGGAAGATTTCGCCGTCGCCGCCGCGCAGCATCGCCTCGGCCATGTCGCGTGGGATGCGTCGGGTGCGCCGTTCCGGGTGTGACGGTTTGGGTGACGGGACCCCTCTTGACGATGTCAACTGAAAAAATTTCAAGCGAATTTCACAACAGCCCAGCGCCCTCGGTGGGGTCCCGACCGGGGGCTGGGGGTTTCATGCGACGGTCGGCTCTCGGCAGGATTTTGCTCCGCGCGATGACGGCATCGGACGTGGCGTCAGCGCCCGCCGCCGAGATGGCGACGGCATCGATACGCGGGACCAAGCGCCCCGCACCGTCGTCCCCGTCGACGCGCGACGGAGGAACGCACGATGCCAACCTACACCGCCGCGTGGGTGACATCCGCCGCTCGTTCGCGGCGGATGCCGCCGCGGCGGTCCCGCCCGATGAGCCGTCGACGTCATCGACGCCTTACGTCGCTCCGTCCGACATCGCGGTCGCGTACACATCCACGCAGATCGACGCCTACGTCCATCAAAACTTCTACCCTAACAATCCGTCGAGGCCTGACGACGCGACGAACGACGCCGGAGGGATCAGGCTGGTGGGTCTGGACGTCGAGGCGAGGCCCTCACGCGTCAAGGGCATCACGCACCCCGTCGCCCTGGTCCAGGTGACCACCCCGGACAACACCGGGTGCCTCCTGGCGCACGTCTACGACGCGATGGGTCTCTTCTCGCACCAAGACAAAGCCTACGTCCCGGGCTCCAACAGGCGCCCGTTCCCGCCGGCGCTGTCGAAACTCCTCAACGATCGAACCGTCATCGCGGTGGGCCAGGGCGTCGCCGAGGACCTGAGGCAGATATCGCGGAACTTTCCAGAGATTGAACTAGACGCGTCCAGAGGGTTCGTGGACCTCGCCGCGATTGTCGACTTTTACGACGTTCCGGCAACTGGGCTGGTGCGTTTATTTGGTTATCATCGTATGGGCAAATAGATTGACGTCATGTTTTTTTTTACAACAGGGTAACCTGGCCAAACACGCGGGGTTCCACGACGTTTCCAAGCCCAAGTCGGTGCAGGTGAGCAACTGGTCCAAGTCCCCGCTGACCGACGCGCAGATACGGTACGCGGCGCAGGACGCGGCGCTGTCCTTGTGGGTGTTGCAGCGGCTGTATGACGGGTACGCCCCGACCGGGGTGGGTATAGAAACTTGGTCCGCTTCATTCGCAGGGTGCGAGACCCGGAAGCATCTGGTCGCTCGGTGCGAGCGTCTAGACGGCGTGACCGACCCGACGATGCGGTCGCACATGAAGCACAGGCTTGCCACGTGGACGCGCGAGGAAAGCGACGCGAAGGCGGTTAAAGCGTTTCGGAAAGCGAGCCTGGCGCTGGCGACGCACGACGAGGGGGTGGCGACTGGTACGTTTATTTCTATTTCCTATCTCTATTTCCGTACGTATGGGCAATTGCATTGACGGCGTGTTTTGTGTACAGGCCAAACCGGGGTCAACGCGAGGTCCACCTTGCAGATCTTGGCGCAGCACCGTGACCTCGACCTCCGGTTCGACTACGTCCCGAGGCAGGAGGCTGGACACGACAACAGTACGGATGGTGGGGCGATCGTGAGGTGTTTCTTGGACGGCGTCGAGATTGGCGAGGGACGCGACGTGAGCAAGAAGAAGGCGTCGCGGGTCGCGGCTGTGGACGCTTTGGAAAAGATTCGGATGATGAGGGACGGGGAGTGGTGGTGCGAGGCGCTGGTCGGGGCGTTTCGTGTGAACGCGCGACGGATGAAGACGCCGGTGACGGAGGGGTTGGAGTGGCAATGCGGGCACGGGGGCGGCGGGGCGTGTTCGTTGGCCAGGAGCGGCGTCGCGCCCGGGAACTAAAAGCCTAAAAGTTGGCCAAAGCTGTGCACGAGTTGATGAGGTGATGAGGATAGTGCGCGGGGTGGACCCTTTGAATGTTATTTATTGCCTCGACAGTCCTTGCATCTGTAGCGCTTACGACCGTGCTCGCAGATTGATGCCCCACCGCACTCCTTGCATTTACAGCGTACACGACCGTGCTCGCAGATTTGTGAACCACCGCACTCCTTGCATCTAGTGCGCTCACGACCGTGCTCGCATATTTCTGACCCACCGCACTCCTTGCATTTAGAGTGTTTACGACCGTGCTCGCATGTTCCCTTCCCACCGCACTCCTTGCAATCATAGCGCCGACGACCGTGCGGACAAGCGCTGCACACCTTGCAGTTCGAGCGGTACTTCACCCCGTGCTCGCACGGCCCGTGGTGCATCGGGGCTCTCTTCCGCTTCGTGCCCTTCTTGGTCGACTCGTCTCTCCGTGTATCTTTATCATCGATATCACCGACATCCGGAACGTCTATCCTGACTTTCGGCCTCCAAATCGTCGTCGTCATCCCCCCCCGCCGCGAGGTCGGCGCCCCTCGAAGTGATTTGAAAAGAAAACACCATCCGACCGATCTTCTTCGAGGAGCCACCACTGCATCGGACGCATCGATGCTTCGGAGCGCGCCCACCGCTCCGCCCGCACGTCCCGCATCGCGCCGCGTCTCTCCCCCCGGACGCAAAACCAACGTCCGCGCCCCAACACGCGCCGCATCGGCACACACCGCGTCGGCAGACATGGGAAGCACCACCCGGTCCGTCTGGGAGGTCAAGAAGACCGGCTCGTTGAGCGGCATGGTGCGCGTGGACGATGCGCGGATCGATCCCCCGGGACCCGGCGAGGTCCGCGTGAAGGTCCGCGCGATCGGCCTGAACTTCGCCGATGTCTTCAGCGTCCTCGGTCTCTACGGCGCCACCCCCGATTGCCCTTTCGTCCCGGGCCTGGAGTGCTGCGGCGTCGTCGAGGCGATCGGCCCGCCCGATGAGAACTTACCAGAGGGAACCGTCGTTCCACCCGTCGCCGTCGGCGACAGCGTCATGGTGGTCACGCGCTTCGGAGCGTACGCCAGCGCGGTCAACGCGCCCTTACACCAGTGCCGGCCCCTCCCCACCGGGTGGACCCACGAGCAAGGAGCGGCGTTCTTAGTCCAAGGCCTCACCGCGTTTTACGCGTTGAAAAAGCTCGGAGACGTGCGGAGAGGACACACGGTGTTGGTGCACTCCGCCGCGGGCGGGTGCGGCTTATTCGGCATCGGCATATGCAACGCGCTGGGGGCCGTCCCGATCGCGACGGTGGGATCGCCGACGAAGGTGTCAGCGATTCTGGAAAGGTTTCCGGACATGGACCCGGAGACGATCATCGTTCGCGAGCGAAAGCGATTCGGAGATCAGGTCGAGGCGGCGGCTACCGCGGCGGGATCTACCGACGGCACGTGCGACGTGGTCATGGACGCGGTGATGGGCGACTTCTTCAAGGGCGGGTGGTCACGCTTGGCGCGCGGCGGGAGGTACGTCGTGTACGGCGCCGCGGATTTGACCCCAGCCGGCGACCTCGGCTGGAACGTATTCGGTTGGCTCAAGCTTGGGTGGAAGTACGTCAATCGGCCGATGGTGGACCCGACGAACTTACCGGGCGATAACAAATCCGTCATGGGTTTTAACTTGATCTGGATGTTCGATAAGATCGTGGAGCTCGGGGAGCTGCTGGGAGGGCTGACGTCGCTCGGGCTGCCCGCGCCGAAGGTTGGCGAGGTGTTTACGTTTGACAAACTGCCGAGTGCCATTCGGGTGTTTCAGTCGGGGGGAACCTCGGGCAAGGTGGTGGTCACGCTGGATGCCGAGGATGATTATCTTAGCGCGTGAGTGTTGATCCGTGAGTGTTTTGTGCCGCACTCGACCAGGGCGGCGTGAGGGAATGAATGTCCACGCGTGAGTGTCATCATACAAGTAGCCTCGTCGTCGCCAGCCTGTAAAATAACCGTCTCCCAGATCCTAATTTTCTGAGAAAGTTCGGCCCGTGCGATTATTCACTTTGAGCCGCCCAGGAACTGGCGCGGTATCTCGACCACCCGAGCCCGATAGAGGTCATCGCGGCCGTGGCGATCGGCGGCACACTCCCGGCGCGTGTTGCACCACATGTTCTTTGGCAAGATTCTCGGCAAGTCGAAGAAGGAGAAAGGAAACCAAGACCTAACGGGGACTGACACGAATAACAAGATGGAGGGGACGATCGGCGGGGAGCGACGGAGCGCCGGCGACGCCGGGGCGAGCGGGATTCCCGAGCAGAAGCCCGGCGAGCCGTTCGTCAACCACCGTCGGGCGGCATGGGAGAGGCAGCGCGCGGACTGGGTCGCCGCGGGCCGCGCGGGCAAGGCGGCGAAGGGGGGCGGGCGGAGCGCACCGAGACGGCCGGTGCTGAGCGCGGACGCTACGTACGACGATCTACTCACGTCGTCACGCGCGTTCCCGCAGCCGGTGCCCTTGGTGGAGATGGTGGACTTCCTGGTGGAGGTCTGGGACGAAGACGGCCTGTACGACTGATCGGGCACACGGTCACCCAGTCATCATCGGGCCGTGATAGAGCCCAACAGCGGGCGCGATCGTGCCCAACTGTTTTTCGAAGCCGAGTCAGGAGAACCTGGATCGTCCGTCAAGCCCGGGGCTTGACGACAACCTCCGTGGGACGACTCGACATCGCGAATAACACCATTAGTCGACGCTTTATGAATGCCTAGTTGAAGTATTAAATCGCCACCTCGTGAAACCGCTAAGTCACCGTTAAGCCGGCGGACGCTTCTCGCCGCCGAGCGGGTGCCGCCGATCGAAGCGCAATCGGAAGGCGTCCTCCGACCCCGCTTTTCTTCGCATCGCGACGCAATCGTTATCCTTGGACACACCGCGCGGAGTATCGAACCCGACGTGGCACGCGCGTTTCGGCCCGTCCCTCGCGCCCTCGATGAGCTCGCAGAAGTGCGACTCGGCCTGCAGCGCCACGGACATCTTCGCGTCGAACGCGGCGGACGCGGCTGCATCGGAAAACGTGCAAAAAGAATCGACGGCGGATGATACGTACGCAACCTTCTCCGTCGCGTCACCGATCGCGGTCACCCACTCGCGGTCCGTGGGATACGCGGGTAACTCGATCGTCCGTGTGACCCGCACAGCTGTGTCTGTGTCGGCACCCCCCTCGGCACCCGGTGACTCACCACCCGGCGCCAGCTTGACCAACACGGCCGTGTTATTCTCCCCCTCGGGTAGCCGGTCCGGGAAGCTCCACTCGCGCCAATCCACCCCGGCGCGTTCCATGTTCGGAAGGTTCATGATGTGATCCTGCGGGCATGTCGTGAACGGCGGGGGCACGTCCGAACCCGGGATCTTACAAGAAGGCAGCACGTTCCCCCACCACCGGTCGCACGTACACACGATCCGAGGGATGATCGGCACGCGATCCGTGGCTTCGCCGATTGCAATCAAGTTGCGAATGACGAGCCGGTACCAAGCCGCCGCCGCGAGGTGATTCTCCACCCCAGCGCCTTCAATCACCGAGAGCGGCGGCTGATCGGTGGGTAACATCGCGATGAACCCTTTCTTCTTAAAGTGCGGTCCGACGCCGCGATACGAATCGTCGTCGAGGAGCCACAACCCCGCTTCCCTCAGACGCTGCCGTTTTCCCCGCGCCTGCGAGAACTGGTAGGTGGTGTGCACCACCAAGGGCTTCACGCCGAGTCGCTCGGGCAGCCGCTGGACGAAGTACACCTGCCCGCTGCAGAACCGCGAGAGGGGCAGCGCGCCCAGGGTTATACCGCGCGCGGCTCGTGTCATGTGGAGCCTCTCGCCCACGGCGCCGTCGCCATCCGCCTCGGCGAATGTCGATTTCGTCATCCGAACCCCGTCTGAACCCTCGACGGAGGTGAAACGCGCCGGGGACCCGTCGTCTTCGTTTCTCAGCAGTTTGTTGAATATATCCTGGTCGTGCTCGAACTTATCGGTAGTCGTCAACAGCGCGTCCCGCCACGTGGCCATCAGTTTAATCGTCGGTTCCGTGGGCCGAAGCCACAGTATCCCAGTGTTGAAACCCTGCACACAAAACACGACGTCAGTCTAATTGCCCGTACACGCATTAAAAGAAACTCACCGGACCCCAGCACCCGCTGTGCCTTTTTTCCTCCTCGTGCGATAGGCAATCCGTGGATACCGCGACATCGACACGTGTCGGGAGATCATCGCGTTCGAACCATTCCCGTGGGTCGTTGAGCCACACGGTGTCCACGTCGGACACCAACACGCGGTGACCTCGGTTCAAGAGGAAGAGTAAGAACGCGGCTTTCAGCGCTCCAATCTGTTGAAACGCGCGTCCCTCCATCGTAACCTTGGCGTTCGGGTCGTGCAGTGGCTGCCCGCCCGTCGCCATGACGTCGAATGTGTACCGCAGGTCCTTGTCGCTGTGGTACGGGATGTTGTGTTGTTTGCACAGCGTTTCGGTGTCTGCGTCCAGCGCGGCGACGATGACGTTGTCCACG
>Ga0302116_1000980_pt1 | contig 17366 bp, 18 predicted proteins | sample AG5_SCM_MG_FD_203124 | JGI IMG/M metagenome (GOLD analysis project Ga0302116, IMG submission 203124) | Marine microbial communities from Western Arctic Ocean, Canada - AG5_SCM | ecosystem: Environmental > Aquatic > Marine > Oceanic | place: Canada: Western Arctic Ocean | collected 2017-10-01 | reverse complement strand
CTCAATTGGATCAATCTGCGAGGTGGGAGGGAGGGGGGGGGTGATGGTGTAGGAGGAGGAGGAGGTGGCTTCAATTGGTGGAGGCGGGGGGGACGGAGCCAGCTTTGGAGGAGCCTCGCCACTGAGAAACACAACACCGCCATCTTCAACCGTCCCCAAGTTGTCAATGTACATCTTCGCTCCCTCCTTCTTCTTTTGTGTGTAGGCAATGACGGGCTTTTTCTTCATTTTGATTTTCGCCTTGAACGATTTCAACACTTCCTTGCTGGTGAGGTTTGTTGAGCGGTCCAGAACTAACAATTTCTTATTGTTTTGGTTATCGTGGTCCTGAAGAGTAACGCGTACCTTTCCAGTAAGATTGGCTAGGGCTGGGGAAGAGTCTGGGGCTGAGGCCGGGGGACCAGTGGAGATGGAACCAGACGGAGGAGAGGTTAAAATGGGGGACGCGACGGAAGAGTAGTGCTGCTTGAGCTGGACCTTCAGCCAATGTCGTCGACGACTCGAGGCCCTGTGCTCACTGTCAGCTTTGGTATCGATGATGGTTTTCTTGTCTATTTCCATCATCAAATCAACGATCATATCCTCAATTTCTTTTGACCAAGCGGTTCGCCCTCCTCCCATGATCGTTGTTGGAGAAGATTCATTTGACTGAATAAGTTTTGGCGATGTATTTTTTTTACGTGAAGCATCTTTCGCCCTGTCGTCGCGCCTCTTGTCTTTTGTGGCACGTGACTTCATTGAACGTGTCACCACATGTTCACCACATAATCAATATTGGAATTTAGCTTTTTGGAGAAAATTGTAACCATTTAATCATCCTTATCCTCTTTGTCTCCAATGAATTATGAATTACGGGAACTCGCTCAGCTTCGTGAGGCACGAAAGAAACGGAAATTCACATCCACAACTCCATCTGACTCCACAACCACTGTCCTCCCACCTCTATCCCTAGTCCCAGCCCCAGCCCCAACCCAAATTCCCAAAAAAGTATCGCCAATTGGGCGAGCCCCAGCCCCAACCCAAATTCCCAAAAAAGTGTCGCCAATTGGGCGAAGTGAGGATCCAATTGAGTTAGATTTGAGTGATGAGGAGGATTTCACCACCTCCAACAACAACAACAACAACAACAACAACAACAACAACAACAACAACTTTGTGGCCGATTTAGCATTAGCTCGGCAGCTGATGTCTGAAGATTATGCGAGGAAGCCCAAGCCCTCTCCCCCTAACACCGACAATGACGAATTCCTCGTCCGGCAGCTATTGAACGAGGACCAGGAGGACGCATCTCGAAAACTCGCAGATCAGCTTCACCAAAAGGAAGTGGTGGGCAACATGCTCATGCAGAGTTTGATGCAGGGGGTTGGGGGGGGGGGCAACAACATGCCTATGAACCAGGATGCAATTTATGAGATGAATGCGCAACAAACTGATGAACATAGAAGGAATTGCGAGGGGCCACCGACAGTACCCTGGACTGAGGAAACCTATTCCTGTGGAACAAAACAGAGAACTCGAAAAAATCCGTACGGTTGGGATGAATCACGGCCCATGGTTTCTTGCACTAATGAGGAATGCCGGGAGCAACTCGTTCAGCTCGGATCTCCTCGACCACCACCGGGGACGTTGTGTGCGAATCCTCAGAATGATTACCTGATTCGGTTTCTTTGCTCTTGGCGGCAGCACGTGGTCAACACGAAAATGAGCTCTCTTGCCCCCGGCAAAACGAAGTGGTCAACCCATTCAATTTGCACCTCTGAGCAAACGTGGCTTGGACGAGGAACAGCTAAGGGGGGCGTTATTGGTCACGTTTCCAGAGCCCCCAATCTCATCAACAACGTTGCGACGTTTCTAGCGTTGGGTGAGGGCGAGGAGGAAGATGAGGGCGAGGAAGATGAGAACGAGGAAAAAGGAAAGAAGAAAAAAAAGACAAAGCCAAGAACAGCAACAAGCGCAGGATTTGCCATGTTAGTACATTTGAAATTCAAGTGGGAAGGTGGGACGATGGGCGCGTTGAGCTTGGACTCTTTTCGAAGAAAATTGAACACATTGAAGGAATCCGCCCCAAAAAGATTGGCGCGGTTGGGCCCTGCTGCCGTTGCGGCCGGGGGAGTCGCAAACAGGGCACTGACTGGACTTGATACGTTTCAGCATTCGTCATGGTATCAAGCGGTATCAGACATGTTGGCCCAGAGGCAGGTTCACCCGAGAGAGCGACACGCTATCTTGGGTAGGGCTCATCTGCCATGAGGAGAATTATTGCTTGTAGATATCAGAATAGTTTTAGGAAGGGAATAAAAAAATGACAATTTCACTTTAATTCGTTTATCGAAATAATCAACAACACAACACACACACACAAAGATTGCAGAATGTTTGCCCCAAAACAGTTGAATCTCTCAACACATCAGGCAAAAGTAAACATGGATCGCACGAATTTGTTAAATTCCTCAGCTGCTGCAGGAGTAAACGAATCAACCTATGAAATGTTCTCTCCAACAACTGCCAGGCAATTAAACCCCACGTGTCCCGATTATAATAACCAGCAAGGAGACCTCCCCTCCCCCCCCCGCACCCAATCCCAATCCCAACCCCCTTCCCAAATGAATACAGTTTTTGGTTCGCGAACTTTTCGCGACGATTTCGACCTTAAACCTCTATCCTCGACCAACTCCTCGAACCTTCCGATGCTGATGCTGATGGATAGCGCCCAGTCTTCGGCCATCGACTCGCTCCACCGGCAGCTTGCCGAGGAGCGCGAGCGTGCCACCCGCCGCATCCAAACCGAAACTCTCATGGCCACCATCCTCGACGAGCGTACCTCAACATCCAAGAAGCTCGATGAAGTGTCAACGAACTTCTCCGCCCAGTTTCAGTCGGCCCAAGAAGAGCACAGAAAGCTCACAGAAACCCAGCAGTCTGCCGTTGAAAATGCCCAGCGAAGATTCAACATGGAGCGGAGGCTAAACGAAACCTTGAAAAAGGCAAAAGAAGAATGCGAATCGAAGCAACTCTCCACCGAGAAGACTCTCGGGGGGGAAATCCAGCGGATCACCATATTACTGGAGGCCGAGAAAGCTGCCCACGGCTCGGACCTAAAATACTCGAAGGAGGAGTTGGCTCGGGAACGAGAATTGCACGATAAAATTAAATTGGAGCGAGAAGCGCAAACGAGTTCTCTGCTAACCGAGCTCAAACGGGCGTTTGAAGCGGAGCAGAAGACTATGGATGAGAAACTTTCTGCGGCCGAAGCGGGCTACGCGTCCAACGTCAAACTTTTTGAGCAGCAAGTCTCAGCGATAGTGACCCAGACGGAGGTGAGCATGTAACTAACTGCTACCTGCACACATCTCATTTAACCCAACCCAACCCAACCCAACCCACACACACTCAGGCCGCCAAAACTCAAAACGAAGCTGCGTTCCAGCGGCAGAGGAAGATTCACCATGAAGAGCTAGAAGCTTGCGAAAATCTCAGCAAGAAATTAAAACGCTCAATCTTCCAGCAGAAGTGCTGCGCCATTTTTAAGAACAACGCGAACGAGAAGAGGTTCGCAACTCTGAAAAGGAATTGCGACGAGAGTGTCGCTTTAGAACAGGAATCAAAGCGATTCGAGACAGAAAAAATCAAACAGCAGTTCGCCACAGACACGGACGGAATGAAACTCAAACTTGAGGAGATTCACGGCATTCACGAGCAACAACTTTTGAAGCTGCACGAATCAGCGACCCTCCTCAACCAAAAGCATTGCGACGAGCTTCTCAAAATTACCACCGATAGCAAGGCGGAATACGTGTCCGAGTTGAACAACCTAACGGAGCAGTTCCAAGTCAAGCTGGTTGGAACGGTTACAACAATGAACAAGGAGAAAGAAAAGGCCCTGGTCCAACAGCAGTCTGATTTGGAGCTGAAGTGGAAGGAGGACGAACTCTCAATTTTCAAAAAACACGACGAGTCAATTGCATTTTTCGAAGGCAAAGTCGAAACCCTCAACAACAACCTTACAAACACCAAAACACAGTTGGCAACTTCCATCCAAGCCGCAACTTCCCAGTCCCAAAAGCACGACGCCTTGAAAAATAAGAGCGAAACCTCCCTCGCCGAGGCCAAACTAGAGAATCGGGAGTCCAAAATCAAAATCGAATCTCTCAACAAAAAGTTCACAATCTCGAAGGATCTAAACGAACAGGTCAATAAGAATCTTGCCGAGTCACTCTCAAAGGAAAAGGAACATACGCGCCGAATTACTAGCCTGGAAGCATCTCTGAGTGACAACAAAAAACAATTGGGCGGAACGCGAGTTGAACTCGATTCGTCCAACAAGGCTCTGGTTGCCATGGGAAAGAAGTTGGACGACGACGACGCAATGATCGCCCACGAGGTCGAGAATGAGCAAAAGTTAGCGGTGGCACTGAAAGCGGCGGAAGAAGAAAAGCAAATTCTGCAAGCAGCTCATTTGTTCAAGGAATCAAAATTGGGCGACAAAGTAGTTGCCATGCAGGCAGAACTCGATTCGTCCAACAAGGCTCTGGTTGCCATGGGGAAGAAGTTGGACGGCGACAGGACAATGATCGACTACGAAGTCGAGAATGAGCAGCAAATGTTGGCGGCGGCGCTGAAATCGAAAATAAAAGAGGAGAAGGGGGCAGAGGAGTTGGCAGCAGCGCTGAAGGAATCCAACAAAATAAAAGAGAGACTGGCTGCCGCCGAGAAGACGATGGCCGAGAAACTGCAAACCTCCAACAAGGCTCTTGAGGCGATGGGGAAGAGGCTGGAGGCCTCGCAAGCGGCCCAAGAGAGGGAAGAACTTGCCGAGAGCATGTCTTTATCTGTTCCCGAGATCAAAATTCTGGTTGACTACATCGACAATAGGCTTGGCAACGCCGACGGGTCATTGTCTAGAATTGAGTTCGAACACGTATTGCGCTACAGCAAGAGGGCAAAGGGGGCGTCGGAGGAATTCGCAAAGGTGAGTTGAGTGGTCATACATTCATTCTCACACTCATTACTCATTACTCATTACACGTTACTCACACTCACACTCATTCAACCCAAATTCGTTGCAGGGGCGCTCGCTCTGCCGAAACATTGAGAAATTGCTGCAAAAAAACAATTTTTCTGTTGACGAATTCTTCGCTCACGCGCGCAGTGAGAACAAGGGGAAATTGGGAGGAGAGCTAAGTTTAACTGCGGTTCACCACAGTTTGGCGACGCTAAAAATAGAAAACTTCCTGAGCGAAAGTGACCTAGACTTCATCGTGCACTACCTTGACCCCCATTTCACGAGTTTCATCACGGCGGAAGAATTCAAAGATTGCTTGAAGAGAGGGAACATGTCGACCAAAGACTTGGTAATGGAGAACAAATGCAGCATCATCATGGGAAAGTTCGAGAAGGTTATGCACAAACGGAAGCTGAGGGTTATAGATTTGTTCAGGCGACTCGATTTAGATGCGAACGGCAGCTTGAGCTTGAAAGAGTTTACCGCGGGTGTTCACAAGTTCATCGGACTGTCACTCGCGGATGAAGATCTTGGGGGTGTCGCGAGAGGAGTCTATTCAAGAGATAAACACAAACATGCCGAAGAAAATAATGGGGATCACGAAAAGATTGAGCACTTGGATACTGTGTTATAATCAAAATTGATTGATGAAATTGTTAATGTTTGATCTATTGATTGCGTTTTACAATTTAAGTTCAATCTAATTTATCAGCCACTTCTACCTGACTGAAACTGTCTGGAAGCAGGAGGAAACTAGTAAAAGAATTTCCCATCTTTGGCATCATTTGGCCCACCATATTGATTGAATTGGGGTTGTCGGTGTGTATTGTGATGTGTGCTAGACTTCATCAATCCCGAGATTACAAAGAAAGCCACAATCAGGAGTGCCGGTAGAACAGCAGCCGACGTGTTCATATTAAAGTTTTTTAATATCTTGATTCAAATGAAATTGAGTGAAAAAAAAAAATTTAAATTTTGATTGTTTCTTTTATATATCGTCCAAACAAACACGATCACGATCATGGCGTCCACAGCCAACTTCTTGTGGTTCCTTTTTCTTCTAATCACCCACACCAACGCTGAGACAGAGCTCGTTTCACTTCCTCCAGACATTTTCTGTGATCCTTTGACTGAGTACTTCGATTCAGCAGGATTCAAGTGCACAGTGTGCAACGATGGGTCTCTAAACTACCTTAACAAGATTCCGGATACCAGCAGCCTTGATGTCTATGGCAATGCAATGCAGTGCACTTGCCCAGTGGGGTTAAAGAAGCTCCCTGAGACTTGTGTCGTCTCAGACCTACAGTCTGGAGAGTGTTACGACTTCAAATGTGATGATACATGCTCCGAAGCAGTTTCTCTCGACAAAGCGAGCTGCGTAACTTGGTGAGTGGGGCAACATCAACATTAGCACAATCTTGCGCAGTGGTTTAAATAAACACACGAAGCTCTTGCTGATGTTATTTTATTGCTGGTTGAAAACTAATTTCAATTCAGTGCTGTGCTGTGTTGCCTCGTTGTACACGGCCAATTTCTGACAAACAACACAAAACTAACCCAATTTATTCATATCAGTAACACCGGAATTGCTTTCAATTCCGTCACCGACAATGATTGTACTTGCGCGACTGGTTACAAATTGGTGGAGGAATTTGATGCGACGACTGGTCTTCCCACCGAGAAGACTTGCAAAAAGTGTCCTGCTGGTACTGCAATCATCCTTGACTCGTACGCAACTGCTGGACTTTATGTAACAGCAGGTGAGTGATTTTGAAGGGGGTACGCACACACAACACAACCCGACCCCCGACCCGACCCGACTTACAAACTCCACCCCACCCCGCCCCACCCCCACTCCGCCCCACCCCACATCACATCACAGGCAAGGACTTCGTTCCGTCCGCGTATACGTGTGCCACCTGCCCTGATGCCAACATGGAGTTCATTGTTGCCACAGCGGGGGCAGCACCCCAGTGCGTGTGCAAGGCTGGTTACACCATCACCGGCCAAGAGTCCGTCGGTCACCAGTTCTGCTACAAGCACTCTCCCTCGAAGTCCGGCTCGTCCAACAAGGTCGAGTTCAACGCAGTTCAGGAAAATTATTTCCTGGAGCCCGTGTTGGGAGAAAACTCGTTGTCAGTTGATTCCACCACTTTCGACCACTACTACTCCAACGCAGCGTCCAAGTGCGAGTTCCTTTCCGGAATGAACTCGGAGGGACTGAAAGCTTGCCAGACGCTTGCAAACCTCTGTGTGATGCAAATGTACGACAAGGACTCAACTGCGTGCTCCGAGTTCGACCAAGTTGTCGTTTCGAACCGAGATTCTGACTACCACGACCAGCAGGGCTGGAAGCTGGGAGCCCCTTGGCTCTACTATTCAGACTCGCCCGAAACCATCCTCGCCGACAAGAACATCAAGATGCAGATGTCGTTCACCAAGCTGATCGGCTTCACCAACATAATGACCTACAAGCTTGCCAAATTCTCGTTGAACGGCACGTTCGTGGGTATGGAGGACCTCGGCACGCAGTTCTCTTACTGCGGCACCGCCTCCCCCAACACGGAGATTGGTGGTGGGTCCACCTCGTCTACCAAGTTTCTCAAGTTCGGAACGTCACAGCGTGAGGAGTACACCTGCGACCTCCAGCTCCTGGCCCGGGAGGAAATGTTCTTCTACGACATGTACGTCGTGGACGAAGGATCCGACAGCTCCGCGGACTGTGATGGCTTCCGCGAGGGTGGGCTCTGTCTTTACCCCGTTCCCGTTCTGCACAGGAACTTCGTCGACGGTAGCGACTTCCCGAACCTCAACAACTACATGGTTGACGAGGGCGACGACGAGTACACCAGGCGGTTCTTCCTCTTCGACAACATGAGCGGCAGGGGCAACAACGGCTTGGAAGTGATTCGCTACGCCAAGCGCATCGTCCTGCGAACGTCGATCACAACCCAGGACACGTCCAAGATCCACCCCCCTATCCTCACGATCGAGTACTACGAGCGCAAACCGTCAGCTTACGCGGACCGCGGCACGAACAAGGAGGAGGTGGATCTGATCGGTGACAAAGTCATGCTCGCGGAGGATGTGCTCGTCTTCAAGACCGAGTACACAATGAACACCGACGAGTTCTGGAGCAACACGGACATTTTAATTGGGTTCGTGAGTGCGGTGGCTGGCATGCTTTGGATGGTACGGATCAGGAACTGGCAGAACCGCACGAACAAGATCGGCGGGAGCGGCGGAGAGGAGCAGGTCGGGATGATGTACATGCTCCACGTCGTGATGCTCTTCGCCCACACGTTCGTGGTGGTCTTCTTCCCCTTCGTTTTCTGCATGTGCGCGTACTGGTGAGATTGTGTGCGAGCGAGAAGCGAGCCACAAAATATCACAACACAACACAACACAACAACAACAACAACAACAACAACAACACAACACCACATTACTAACCCATAGATTGAAATCGCTCGGCGCAGGTTCGTCTTCTTCAAACTGCAAGATACGGTCTTCGTCTTGATGCCGGCCAACAACGAGTACTACGATGACGACAACGAGTATTTCTTTTACATTGCCATGTTTCACGCGCTATTCTGGACGCACACGGTGTACTTGCTGTACGTCATCTACCAGCAGTGCAACACCGATATATTTCTTGTGGATTGGGAGAAGGTGAGTTACGGCAGCGCAGCGCAGCGCAGCACAGCACAGCACAGTTTGCAGCGAACACACAATAACTAACCCCAAAAACTCACTGCGCTGCAATTTCAGTCCAAAACGCCCAAGCAAGACGTTTCCATCTGGCGAACAATTATGGTGGCTAACGAGTGGAACGAGATGCAGACGTCGAGGAAGACGAGCATAGAATTCAGCTTGTTCTTCATCGGATTTTTCTTGTACGGGCTTGGGCTGGAGAACAATGCCACAATGCAGCCAAACATTGACGATGTTAGTGCGGGGTACATCAACCCGGCGCTGCGGTTCTGCAACACGACGTGGTACTTCTTCGTCATGTTCGCTGTTCAGTGGGTGTGGCAGTTTGCTTTCTACGAACGATACTACAAGGAGCCTCGCGGCCAAGTCTTCATCGATCTGTGTACAATTGCCAAAATATCGGTTTTCATAATGGACGAGCCTTACCACGGGTTTTACTTGCACTGCAGGTCGCCCTACGAGTTTGCTGACGGTTCAATGATGCAACTGACCGAGCAGCTCAAGAAGGAGGAGTCGGGACTGACAACCGACAGAGGTTTGGACGCTCCAGGGGCGCCAAGGGATTGCCAAGCTTTCGAACTTTTCACCTCGCCGACTTTCCGAGGGAAATTTGACAAAGTTTACAGCAGCTTGCACCAGCAGAACTCTGCTGCGCTGGCGCAGCAAAGCGGGCGGTTGGGTCACATGGTCGGGCGCGCGGGAGGAAAGGGGCGGACACCGCCGCCGGAGAGGATGGTCGAGGCTCTGAAGGAGTTGAACGGATTTTTGCAGTCGTTCGTGGAGCAGAGTCCTCCCCCGAGGAGCGAGGAGCTCAAAAGAATCGTGAGAGGTGAGTGAGTGATATGGGGTGGGTGGGGCGGGGTGGGGTAATAAGGCGGCATGATGCACGACATTCAACACTTCGCTAACACTTTTCAATCTCTTGCAGAGCCCCCCTTGCTGGACATGCTCATGGGCAACCCTCCCGCGGACATTCGGACATCGAACAGCAAATGCATCTTCTACCCAGATAAAAAAACCTGGTTGACAGAGAACCGATTTCTTAAGGTTGTATTTTTGGGAATAGAACCAGACCTGTGGATGCACAACGTGCTCACGTTCAACGTGTTCGACGTCACGGTTGGGAATACGGCGGTTAGCATCTTGATGACGTATCTCATGCATTTAGGGCTGGTTTGGCTGAGAGGAGCTTTCGGGCAGGCGAACGTGGCTAACAAAACCTTGGTTGACGATCGGTTTTTGGTATGATAGAGGAACGGGGAACGGGGAACACACCGCGCATAAAATTCTGTAAAAAATATGATCTTTGACGCGCTACATTATACTCTGTTTTGGGGCACTTGCCCCTGCAGCAAGAGCTCCTGATCCTTGTGCTGTTGCGCAGCAAGTTCTTTATTCATGTACCCAACGGACTTTTCCCACTCAAGCTTGTCCGAATATTCTTCATTTGTGTCAGTCAGCCCACTCGCGGTGACCATCATTTGTTTGCAGTTTAGGGCGTACAGCTTTGGATCATTCTTCTCGGCCTCATTGGGGTATTGCACTGGAAGGAACTGAACGGACATCCTGTGAGCAGGTTGTGCAAGTGAATTCAAAATATGCCATTTTGTGCTCAAGCTGCAGAAAATTGGATCAAATCCAAGTGTGCATCTATATTTGCAAATCAGCGGCACGATTGGTGCAGCTGGGACGAACGCTCCGGTGCGAAATTTGACAATCGCCGTGCCGTTTGATGTTGTCCCTTCTGGGAAAATAGCTATTATATTGCCTCCTGTTTTCATTCTGTTGATAATCTGAGCTGTCACTCCTCCACCCCCTTTCGCAAAGCGATCAATCCAAATGTTGTTCAACTTATCACCTATGAGCCCAATTATGGGTATCTTTCTAATCGAACTCTTGGCAACATAACTCGGTGAGTATATCGCCATTATGTACATGGCCTCCATCCAACCGCAGTGGTTCGAAATAATAATACAAGATCCATCTTGTGGAACTTGCACCTTCCCCGTTGTTGCAATCCACCAGTAACCGAAAATCAGTAAGTTTCCACGACACCAGCAATACACCATGCACTTAAATATTCTTGTAGAAACGACAGCAGTGATGGCCAATAACCCCAGCGCCAAGAGATTCCAGACTCCCAGGAGAAGAATCCTGGGAAAAACAAGGAAAATCTTCCCAAATATAGTCACATATTTATTAAGAGTGTTGGTTGGGACTCTTCCCCAAAAACTTCGTTCGGATAGGGTGTATGTTCCCATCACTCGACTCATCGTGCTCATGCTGTGGCGGCCGAAAAAAAAGTAAATTCTAATTTGTGAACTTTTTCAGTTGTTAATTCTTTAGCGTGTCCAAATCTCCTAAATAAATAAAGATTGATTAGGACAACAACATTTCCCCCTCATATTGAAGATCTACATCGACTCCAACCCAACCCAACTCCAACTCAACTACTCAACCCAGCAGCCCAACTCAGTCCAAACCAAAACCCAGCCAACCCAAACCAACCCAAACCAACCCAACCCAACCCAACCCACAATATGAGCAGCACCAAACGTAAAACGGGTTTTAATGACCACTCACAACAACCAGACAATGACTCACCATACCAGGAGCCTGGCCTCGCCGACAAGGTGAAGATCAACTCCACGCTTGATTCTCAAAAGTCCGGAAAAAACAATGTTGACATTCAGCACGTTGGTGAATTCTCATCGCTGAAGGCCACCGCTAACCTTGGCGATTTCCGCCTTTCCGACTTCAATCTTGAGCGCATTCACCGGTTCGTTGATGAACCGCAGCGCAAGATTGGCACGAATATGAAACAAGTGTTGGAGAACGTAGACAGAACCCACCAGAACACCGCCATGCGGAAAGTAATATCTCCATTTGTCGAGTCGGACAACCAGCACGCTGGTTTCACCCACGGCAAGAATCTGGGCTCACCCAGTACTGCTGCTGCAACTACTAAAAACAAGCACTCCTCGATTTTGGAGCACAACGACAAGCTTGGCACGAGAAGTCGCTATGGCGACGGAGACGGGACGTTTTGGGACAGGTGGATTGGCCAGACGGGCGTTAAGACGACCGAGGGCTACAAGAGCATGCCTTTCCCGAGCGAGAGCAGTTTTCAGCAGGGAAGCACTGTGCCCAGGAGCGGATTTAAGCGGTTCAGTCAGAATCACGATCTCCACCCGAGCAACATAGACACCGGAAATGATAGACGGATACGGCAGTATAGCTTGTACGGTAAGCAGGGCGACGGCACCAACAATTCTCCTACGGGGGCAGGGGCGGGGGGGAGGCTCCCTGCCTCCCAAAGTTCCCCAACGCTGTACTCCCGCCAGCAAATAATAAAACGGCCGAGCGTGAAGGACACCAAGGCGTACAAGCAAGTTGCGGATCATTTGGATAACATGACGGACTTTGAGTCACAAGACGAGTCTGACAACGACAGGCACCACCAGTTGTCGCACTACAACCTCGCTTCCCTCGGTTTAGACACCTCTGACGACGACGAAGAAGAAGATGACATGGATAGAGACGGGCCGCAAAGCTATGGGCGCAAATCACCCTTAGCCAGCGACCCTCTTGACATAATAGAAGCTCGCCAGGCGAATTTCAAGTCCATGGGCAAATCGAACGCGTCCTTGATGATGAACGGGCAAGAGGATACGAGGACCTTGGGGAGAAGCAGGGCGAAGGGCATGGTTCAGCATAAGAAAGCGGTGGACCCCCGAGTGCTTGAGAACTACTTCGGGGGATATCTTGCTGGGGGGGACGACTACGGGAAGGTGAGTGAGTGATGAGCCACTACACCAAACAACAAACTAAAAGCTAATCACCCAATCCAACCAATCAAATCAAATTCCCTGACAACAGGCTCGCCGAAATTACATTGAGCTGAGCCAGAATATTTACAGGCAGAAGAATCACTTCACGAAGGAACAGTACGATACGCTATTGGACGGGCCAGAGGAGGAGGAGGAGGAGGAGGAGGAGGAGGAGAAGAAAACGGACTCCAACCCCATTGTCCCGCCACTTTCTCTTCTGGATGAGGAGGACGAGAACTTCAACTTCGACATTGACTACTTGAAGAATATCGCGGGGAAGCACGGTAAGGCCACTCCCCGAACAGTTTTCCTCTACGGCTGCATCCAAGCCAGGGATGGCTTGGGGCTACCTCCTCGAATGACGCCGATCATTCGAAAATCCCGAACAATTAAGATCAATCTCAGCCACCAGGGGATGGGTGACGAACTTGCCGAGGTATTTGCCAACGCGCTGGTCGACCTCCCAGAGGTACAGAGAATAGACGTGAGTGACAATAGGTTGAGTGACGAGGGGGTGTTACGAATTGTCGAAGCTTTGATGGACAAGAAAGACTTGTTGAGCTTGAATTTGGGTTACAACAAAATTGACGGCGAGGCTGCTGAGCAGCTTGCTCACTACATCGCTGCCGAATCTTGTCCCTTGAAGGAGCTCGCACTGTCACACGGCGACATTGACGACGGCGAATGCGTTAGGTGAGTAAGCGCGATGGAAATCAAAACGCATATTAATACTAACATTTAATATAGATTCGTTGAAGCGCTCAAGACAAACATCAACCTAACGAAGCTGGACCTATCGAAGAACATAATCGGCATCGACGAAGCTCTCAACACGGTGAATCCCGACCTTTTCACCGGCGGGGAGGCCATCGCGGCGATGCTCGCGTGCTCAAACTGTCGCATCAAATCACTCAACCTACAGTGGAATCTCATCAGGGCAAACTCGGCGGTGGAGATTGGGGAGGCGCTGGCGGTGAACACCTCCCTAACCGAGCTTGACCTCTCCTACAACGCCTTCGGCGCGATGGGGGGGATGGCCGTCGGGCAGTCGCTGATCGTCAACAACTCGATTGTTCAGCTTGACTTCGCGTCCAATTCAATCACTCCCCAGGCGTCCTTCTGCATCGCTGTCGCGCTGAGGCAGAATCACAAACTGAAAACCATCAACATGAGCGGGAATCCGCTCGGGTTCATTGGCGGTAAGACTCTCATGTCCTTGCCCATGGAGCTGGGCGATCGCCTCGAGCTAATCTTGGACGGGTGCAACTTCAAGATTCACGACCCAATGTGCTGGTTCGATCCGGAGGCCCCTTCCGGTCTGTTCACCGCCGACGCCGACCTTTGCAGAAGAGAAATTTTCGAAAAGTCCGACGCTTTTTCCGAGAAATCGAAAGCGATTGTGCTCAGCCTAGACAGTTATATGGGGGAGGAGAGGCTGGGCAAGGTGACAATGAAGGATCCGAACAGGTGAGTGAGCGAAGCGAGCGAGACGAGAGTACGAGCCACTAAAATAACACTATATAATTCCACTCATAACATCGTTTTGCTCACTCGCCTCCCCCCTGTTCCATTAAAAATGCGCCTCGCTTCGCTCGGCGCAGTGTTCGAGCGCAGTTGTATGAGATTGCTGACCAGCTTCATCCCGAGCTCCATCTGAACAAGCCTTACGACAGAGCGGTGCTGCTGGAGGTGAGCGAGCGAAGCGAACCAATCGAGCCTTGATGAGGACGGGAATACTCGCGATGAATCCCGTGAAATGGCTACAGACATAATATATTGGCTTTATCCACTACTGAACTAACATTATTCCACTCAATTCGTATTCGTATTCGTTTGGCTCGCTTGGTTTTGGTTTGGTTCGCTCGTGCGCAGCTGCTACGTTTTGTGGCGGAGAAGGAGGGTTGCTGCCTGCTGTCTCCCGAGTCGACCAAAAGTGAAGTGGAGGAGAACATAGTCGAAATGAAGTTCACGGACGAAAATGGTGCAGTTTCGCACATCCACTTGGAGCGGGTGGTCATCGAGAACGCGTCTACCGAGGGAACTGAGCTGGCGAAATGGATATCGGGCGAGAAGGATCCCACCGTGATATTCAATAAATTCGACGTTGACGGTTCGGGGGAAATCGACCGCAACGAGCTTCGCTGCGTGTTTGACGAGATCGGCCGGGGCGTGACCGACCGAGAGCTGGACAGGGTTTTCGTTCAGTTCGACGTGGACAATTCTGGCTCCATCGAGATCGACGAATTTATGGATTTTTTGAGTCAGCTGAAGGACGAGATCAACGAGTCGACGTTCAAGATGACCTTCATGGCACTGAAGGGGGAACAGAAGCCGTGGCGAGCTATGAATGTTGGAAAGGTTGAGTTCAAGATGATTTACAATCCTGTGAATGCCGAGCGGGGTGAGGGGACTGCCACAAATGAGACGACGCTCAACAGGTGAGTGAGTGAGTGAGTGAGTGAGTGAGTGAGTGAATGAAAAAAACGAACGCGAATACGCAAAAAACAAAAATAAAATTAACCCATAATAACCGCAGAGTAATTTCGCAAGTGAAGAAAACAAACGGAGAGTCCACCGCGATGCTCATGATGACTCTTTCCTTGATGCGACTCGGATTGGAGGAGGCTCAGGTGATCTTCGACGAGTTGCTCAAGGGTCTGGGAGACAGGGTGGAGACATTGAAGGTTATTCTGCCGTTCATCGCGAGTAGCCAACAAGCTCGACTCGTGATCGACATGAATTTAAAAGACAAGGACCCGTGGGTTCACGGAAGCAAGGCAACGGTGTTGGACGGAGTGAGAAACCGCCGGGCAATGATCGTGTGCTGCGAGGCAGACGATCACAACTTGGTGAATGTTGTATACGACGACGGTTCCAAGGACGTGAAGCAGAGGAGCGAGATCACGCTCGCGGCGAGCGCGATCATTACGGCAGAGAGCGAGAAGAGGAGGCTGCAGAACTTGATGGGGAACGCGTGGTTTCCCATCATGGGGCTCAGCACCAGGCACTACAAACTTGATTTGAGCAAGGACATCGATCGAGTTTGTCTGAGAACCCTGGGAGCACACAACAACACCGAGACGAGCAATAGGAGGAGGCAGCGGCTAGGGGACACGAGCCAGTGCGGAAACTGGATGAACTTTCGGAATGAAGTTTTTCGGGGGAACAGGGATTTTAGGGTCACCACCCAGTTTCTCGACCCGATCAAAACGCACGGAATGTTGGAGTTCGATTATGTTAGCACGGTGCGGCCAGGGGATGATTGCAAGTGTTTAAGTGATCAGCGGTTCGTTGCAGTTTTGATGCAGTTGTTTCAGCTGGAGCCCGAGCAAAAGGTCAAGGAAGAACTCGCCTATGAGGACATGCGCAGGAAAATGAGACTTGACTTCGAACACGGGTTGTGGAGCGACAGTTTGGACCGCGACAATTCAAAGTTTGGAACCAGGTTAGCAGAACTTTACGGGGAGATCAGGTCGCGTAAGAAGGAAGGCGATGAAGACGGCGAGGACGGCGAAAATGACGAGGAGGAAAGCGACCACGACGATCCGTTCGGTTCTTCCCGGCCAAACTCCCGCGCAAAATCACGGGGAGGGACCCGCACCAGAACGAACACAGAGGGCGATAGCGATGGTGACGAACCGCACCTCAATAAGTCAAATACGGTCGGCTTGGCACAGAGGCAGGCCATGGAGGCAATAAGCGGAACTGTCATCAATGCGGCGCTCTCCGACCGGGACATGGCGAAGGAGCTCCCAAAGCTAATCCCCGGAAACAAATTCAGTGAGAAACTAATGGGTAAAAACCTGAAAACTGCGTCCTCTAGCTTCCGGATGATGAAGAGGATGAGCGGGATGGTCAAGATTGCCGCGAGAATCCAAACCAGGGCGAGGAAAAAGTTCAACGCGGTTAGGTTGCTCAGCACTATTGAAGATGTGATTTCGACCAAGTGGATAAGTTCGGTTCAGGGGAGGGTGATTTTGGACAAGTTCATTGCGGTCCTTGGAATCAGTAGCGAGGACAAGAAGGTGAGCGAGCGAAGCGAGCGAGCCTTGAGGAAGACTGAGAGAAGAGTTATACGGCTACATCCACTCCTGAACTAACCTACTCACAACTCAACGTTATTTTTGCTCGCTCTCTGCTCTCGTTCTCGTGCTTCGTTGAAAATGCACATCTCTTCGCTCGGCGCAGCTGAAGCTGACGCTGGTGACCAATTTGCACACCAGGGTTGTGGACTTGTACAATTTCGATATGGTATTGGGGGGGCTTGACGAGGAGGAGAACGCGGATATTGTGTTTCGGCTGGGGTGGCTCAACGTGTGGAGCCCGTTGAAGCCTGACATTTACTACGAGCTGAACCAGCACAGAAGGGAGGAGAGGCTGATCAGCAAGGCGCTGCTGCACTTGGCTGTCGTGGAGCCAGGAGAAAATTGGTGGGGGGAGACGTTTCAGTGGGATCGGGGTAATAAGATTATCCCCGGCTGGGAGCTGCCAATAACGTGGTTCACAGAAGACGGCATGCCGAGGAAGGGAATTTTAAAACTCCTTTACTATAGCGGGGAAGGGGAGGGGAAGGAGGAATGCGCGCCAAGGTGGAGGCTAAGGCACGCTCTGAGCGGCATGGTGCTGGCCGGGGTGCCCAAGTTTTTGAAGGAGGACAACGAGAAGATCTATAAAAGCAATTTGCCGGCGAGCTTGGTCCAGAGGAAGGGATTGTTGAGCATTGCCCAAAACATGTTGTTGAAGGACGGAATTAAACTAAATTATCGGCAGAAGATGTGAGTGGGGGGGGGAGGGAGGGGGGGGAGGGGGGGTGAGACTGG
>Ga0302116_1000975_pt1 | contig 17404 bp, 15 predicted proteins | sample AG5_SCM_MG_FD_203124 | JGI IMG/M metagenome (GOLD analysis project Ga0302116, IMG submission 203124) | Marine microbial communities from Western Arctic Ocean, Canada - AG5_SCM | ecosystem: Environmental > Aquatic > Marine > Oceanic | place: Canada: Western Arctic Ocean | collected 2017-10-01 | reverse complement strand
TCTAACAACAATAAATAGCGTTAACGACCTAGGCATTAAAGATGAAATCAGATTACACCCTACATGGCTGGCATCTTTCCTACTTTTCGGGAAAAACACGGGGTTACTTAAATTTTAAGGGCCTGGCGTTTAACGATAAGAACGTGAACGCCTATGACCTCATGGTCCGCATTCCCAAAAAAACCGGCGCGTCGGTCATGCCAGCGATACAAACCCGTCAGGGTGAATGGTTACAAGACACCACAATGATTGTAGAAGAGCTCGAACGACGCCATCCAGAATCCACGGTGGTACCCAGCACGCCAAGGCAGTTGATGGCCTCCCTATTACTGGAGGCTTGGCTGGATGAGTGGTGGATACCGATTGGCATGCACTACCGTTGGTCCTACCCTGAAAACTACGATCTATTTCTTCATGATGCCAGCACAGGGCTGCTGCCTTATGTGCCTAACTTCATTCGTAAGCCATTGGCAAAAAAAGTGGCTGGCACACTCAGAAACTTCCTGCCTCTCGTCGGCGTTACCGAAGAGAACTTCAGCGCCATCGAATCCTGGACCCATAAAATACTAGATGTGTTCGAACAACACTTTTCACAGCATTCATTTTTATTGGGGGATAAACCATCGATAGCAGACTTTGCTTTATTGGGTCCGCTCTATGGTCATTTAAATCGTGACCCTGCGCCTAAGCAAGACCTTCTGGATGTGCGTCCTCATTTACAAAACTGGGTAGAACGTTGCCACGCCGGCGAGGGAAAGCAAGGCAGCTACCTTGTCAATGATGAAATTCCAGCCACTCTAACGCCTATTTTCGACGCTATATTTTCAGAGTTTTATCCGATGATTGACGGGATCAAAGCAAGCTTGTCTGAGTATGTGCATAAGAAGAATAAAAAAAGTGGCGATAGACTAGGCCGCTCGGTAGGGCTTACCAGCACGACCATGGATGGCCAGCCCTTTACCCGCAGTGCGCTGCCTTACAGTCTGTGGATGATGCAGCGCGCCCAAACTATTTTTGAAGAGTTAACAGACGCCGACAAAAAGTCGATTAACGAGTGGACCGCTGAACTTAATCAAGAGGGCATCATGTCCAAAGATTTTGGTCCAAAACTGGTTCGCTCTAACGTGGTAACGCGCTTGGCTTAACCCAATTAGGGTTTGCATACTCGATATCTGGGGCAGAATAATGGCGAGGCTGAGTTTACCGTGCGCGGCCAAGCTATGGTGACCGCGGCACAACCCTATAGGTTTTATCAATTGCAGACAGTGCAAGACTGCTATCATGGGTTGTCGGGGTCTGAGCAGGCTGTTGTAGGGTCAATGCTACAGGCCTGTGATATGGCTGATATGCTGAATATAACATTGGATCGCCGGTTGGTGCAGGCCGATAATTTGGAAGTGTGGGTCTAGGCACCCTGTAACGTGTCGCTTGCAGTTTAATTGGGCGCTAGATCCTGGTGGGTCTCTAGCAGCTGCTGCCAGTCATCCAACAACTCACGATTGTCATTATTCCAAGGGTGGAAGTCTTCTTTAAAGTAGGTTTTATACTCTGGCCAAAGGGTGCGCAGAATTCCCTCTTTACCGAAGAAGAACTGGCAACCGCTTTTAAAGGTACTCCATTTCCACAACTGCTTATCATGGCTCAGCATTCGCAGCGTATTGGAAAGCGCATCGAATAAAAAGTAGAACGTGGTCAAGCGCATCATGGTTATGCGCATTTTAAAGCTTCCACCGACTTGAGTATAAACATCAAAGGCCACAGACTTATGCTCAAGTTCTTCGGTGGCATGCCATAACCACAATTCTTTAATCTGTGGATCTGCATTGTCGAGTGCCCAGCCCTGTAGGACCTTCTCGGCTAGGATAGCAGTGAGGTGCTCGGCTCCGGCAGTGGACGCTAAAATCATTTTTTTACTGGCTTTCTTTTTACCCATTTCCACACGCTTGGCATAGGGTAATTCGAGCTTTTCAAGGCTGTAGCCACGTTGTGCACAGAGCATTTCATTGTAATTTTGATGCTCGCGCCGGTGCACGGATTCCTGACCGTAAAATCCTTTCATTTCGGTCTGTAATTTACTGTCAGTAATCTTTGTCTCGAATGCCTTTACACTGTCGATAAAGGATTTTTCTCCAATCGGGAAGCTAATACTCATGCTGTTAAATAAGGCCGTTTTAAAAGCATCGTTATCCAGCCAGTTGCTGGCGAGCTTACTGGCGAAATCAAAATGACGATTACGGACTTCAATTTCCATGCCCTCGGGCATTCTTGATACTGTGTGTAATGCGGTCATTAAGATTCCTCGCTATTGACCCCTATTGGACGTTAATTTTCAAATCAAAGCAATCTGGGCCAGCGCAGCCAGTAATGCGATGGTCATTGGTATCAGTAACTTTGGCCCGCCGAGAATGGTCCATGGTGCAGCGGGAAAGGCAAATGTTTTATCCAGCGCGTCCAGCTTTAAACGGTGGTGGTCACTACCAAATGTTTTTGATAGGATCTCCATTAAATCGCGTCTGCTACGGTAACGAATCATTCCGGCGGCAGTCCAGCTGTCTATCTCGTGGCAGTCGACATTTTCAATATTACCGCTTGCTGCCCTAGCGATCAATACTGGATGGCCGGCCTTGCGGAGCAGTGAGCCAAGAAAAATCTTTTGATAAGCGCTTAGCTTAGCGCTGGATTCTCGGCGAGGTCCCTTAAGTTGTAATAGATTCACCATCACAAAATCTTTGCCGTCGTCACGGGCAAAAAAATGACGAAAGTGGGCTGTCTGACTGTCAGTCAGTGTAGTATGGCCATCGAAGGAAGCCATCACCTCATCGACTTCGGCTGCGGTGATGATCGCTCTAAAACCCACGTACCAAAAGTAGAATATGGCGTACACGAGCAAAGCTATAAACCAGATTGAGAGTGCTGTCATGGTTGTTCTCCTTTGTGTACAATTGATTGCCAAGCGATCTTGGCAGTCACTATGTCATAATTATAAGTTATAGTCATCATGGTTTTATACTGGCCAATCGATCACTTTGACTTCCACATGTATGGGCCTGTTGCGCTACCATTAGTCTGTAATCAGGAAGATACTGTTTCTCTTTATCTTCCGATATATCTAGGCCGAAATAACTGGCATGGAATATGTCAATAGTCTAAAATAACGGCACGCAACCCACAAATGAGGTGAATGATGACTGCTCTAACCAATATGGTTGATTATAATATTGACGATGGGCTCGCTATTTTGACGTTAGATAATCCGCCGGTTAACGCATTGAGTCAGGGTGTGCGTCAGGGCCTAAAAGAGGGTGTTGAAAAGGCACTCGCGGACACGGCAGTCAATGCCATATTGATTATCTGCAAAGGGCGTACCTTTATTGCGGGCGCCGACATTTCAGAATTCGGTAGCGGGCCTAGAGAGCCTGATCTGCGGTCTGTGTTAAGAGCCATAGATAATTCGAGCAAGCCTATTATTGCGGCCATTCATGGCACCGTATTGGGTGGGGGGTTGGAAACGGCACTGTGCTGCAATTATCGGGTGGCGGTTGCAGAGGCCAAGTTTGGCCTGCCAGAAGTGAACTTAGGCTTACTGCCGGGTGGGGGCGGGACCCAACGTCTACCACGTATTGTCGGCGTGGAAAAAGCACTGGCGATGGTCACGACAGGCATTCCAATAGGCGCCCCAGAAGCCCTTAAACTGGGCTTAATTGATAAGATTGTTAGTGGCGACTTACATGCGGAGGCGGTTGCCTTTGCCCGAGAGAAGGGTGTTGAGGGGCTTCTCCACCCGCGCATTCGTGACCGTGATGACCGTCTCCAGAGCGCCAGAGATAATCCTGAAGTTTTTGCTGCAGTACGCAAGATGATAGCTCCTAAAGCCCGTGGTTTTATTGCGCCTGAGTATAATATTCGCTGTATTGAAGCTGCCGTAACTCAGCCTTTTGATGAAGGACTGGCCACAGAAGAAAAACTGTTTATGGAACTGATGACGGGTGCGCAATCCAAAGCCCAGCAATACTTCTTTTTTTCCGAAAGACAGGCGAGCAAGATACCTGGGATTGATGGCAGTACCGCTGAACTCCCGATAGCTAAGGTTGGGGTAATTGGCGGTGGCACCATGGGCGGTGGTATCGCCATGAATATGGCCAATGTCGGCATTCCTGTCACCATGATTGAAACCACGCAGGCTGGATTGGACCGCGGTTTGGCGACTATTCGCAAGAACTACGAAAATACGGCATCCAAAGGGCGTATTAGTCTGGACGATGTTGAAGCGCGCTGCGGATTAATTCAGGGGTCGTTGAACCTTGAGGATCTAGCCGACTGCGACCTGATTATTGAAGCCGTGTTCGAAAACATGGATGTAAAGAAAGATATCTTTGGGCGTCTCGATGTCATTGCCAAGCAGGGGGCTATTCTTGCTTCTAACACCTCGGCGCTTGATCTCAATGAAATTGCGGCCGCGACTACCCGTCCTGAATGGGTTATTGGTCTTCACTTTTTTTCGCCAGCTAATGTGATGAAATTGTTAGAGGTTGTGCGTGGCGATAAGACCGCCGACCCAGTGATCAAAACATGTATGGCCTTTGCTAAGAAAATCAAGAAAGTCGCCATTTTAGTCGGTGTTTGTCCAGGCTTTGTGGGTAACCGTATTTTGTTTATGCGTCAGACGCAGGCCAGTCTGTTAGCTCTGGAAGGCAGTCCAGTGCATCAGGTAGATAAGGTGCTGTATGATTTTGGGTTCCCTATGGGTGCCTTTCAGATGGCTGATTTAGCCGGTTTGGATCTGGGTTGGGATAAAGATCTCTCAGACCCCACTAAAGTAAAAGATCGCCTCTGCGGATTAGGGCGATTGGGGCAGAAAGCAGGGGCTGGATTTTATGACTATGACGACAGGCGCAGACCTACACCCGCATCAATCGTCAGTGATCTGATGACTGAATGTGCGCAGGCTCAAGGTATTGCGCAGCGTAGTATTTCCGACGAAGAAATTCTCGATCGCTGCGTACTTCCCATGATCAATGAAGGCGCTAAAATCTTGGCAGAGGGGATAGCTTTGCGAGCCAGTGATATAGATGTCTGTTACGTCTACGGCTATGGCTGGCCGCTCTATCGTGGTGGCCCTATGCACTATGCCAACAGTTTGGGACTGGATGTGGTGTTGGCAAAACTGCGCCACTATCATAAGGTCACCGGCGACGATTTCTGGGAACCCAGTCAGATGCTGGTGTCATTAGCGGAGCAGGGCAAGCACTTCTAGCCAATCAATCCACATAGTCGTGTAACAGAAAAAGAGACGCGAAAATGAAAACACGTATTACTGAGTTGTTTGGTATTGAACATCCGATTATTCAGGGTGGCATGCACTATGTTGGCTATGCTGAACTCGCAGCAGCGGTATCCAATGCGGGTGGTCTGGGCATTATTACAGGTCTCACACAAGGGACACCAGAAAAGTTGGCTGCAGAGATCGCCCGCTGTAAAACCATGACGGACAAGCCTTTTGGCGTAAATATTACATTCCTGCCATCCATGACACCGCCAGATTATCCAGGCTTGATTCAAGCTGTGATTGACGGCGGCGTTAAAATTGTTGAAACAGCGGGGAATAATCCTGCGCCCTATATGCCTGCGCTAAAAGCAGCGGGTATTAAAGTGATTCACAAATGTACTGCAGTGCGTCATGCACTCAAGGCCCAGTCTGTGGGCTGCGATGCGGTATCTGTCGATGGTTTTGAATGCGGCGGTCATCCTGGTGAAGACGATATCCCTAACTTTATTCTATTGCCTCGAGCTGCGGATGAGCTGGAAATTCCTTTTGTGTCTTCCGGAGGTATGGCGGATGCGCGCAGTCTGGTAGCCTCCCTGGCTATGGGTGCCGAAGGTATGAATATGGGTACGCGTTTTATTGCTACGCAAGAAGCGCCAGTCCATCAGAATGTTAAAGAGGCTATTTTGGCCGCCTCTGAGTTGGATACCCGTTTGGTTATGCGCCCGTTGCGGAACACTGAGCGGGTGTTAAACAATCCGGCGGTGACAAGGCTGCTGGAAAAGGAAAAAGCATTGGGTGCTGACATTACAATTCAAGATATTCTTCCCGAGGTTGCCGGCGTATACCCCAAAATTATGAAAGAGGGTGATATGGACGCGGGAGCCTGGTCCTGCGGGATGGTGGCAGGCCTTATTCATGACGTGCCGACGTGTAAGGACCTGATTGACAGAATTATGTCAGAAGCGGATGCTCTGATTAAGCAGCGGTTGGCCAGTCTTTAATAGACCTCACCACCTTTTAACAAGAGCATCTGACTATGTCTGACCTAGACCAACTGAACGAATCACTATTGGCGACCTATTTAGAGGCCAATGTTGAGGGTTTTAAAGGACCGCTAACTACCAGTAAGTTTACCGGCGGCCAATCCAATCCAACGTTTAAAGTTGAGGCCGCCTCCGGACCCTATGTTTTGCGGCGCCAGCCGCCGGGCACATTACTTAAGTCGGCTCATGCGGTTGATCGAGAATACCTTGTGCTTGCAGCCTTAGCCGATACCGATGTGCCCGTAGGCAAGGTGTATCACCTCTGTAAAGATCCCGAGATTATTGGCTCTATGTTTTATCTCATGGAGTACTGTGACGGTAATGTGCACTGGTCTGCAGCGCTTGAATCTGTTGACAGTAACGCGCAGCGTGGGAAGATGTATGATGAGATGAACCGTGTTATGGCTGCGATCCATTCAGTCGATCTAGATAAGATCGGACTGACAGATTATGGCCGACCGGGCAATTACTTTCAGCGTCAGTTTGATCGTTGGTCATCGCAATACCATGCGTCAGAATTAGTCCCAATTGCTGAAATGAATGCGCTGATTAAATGGCTCAGTGAAAATATACCGGATGATGATGGCAAGGTGTCGCTGGTTCACGGTGATTATCGGTTAGATAATTTAATGTTTTCGAAAGACAACCAACGCGTTATTGCCGTGCTCGATTGGGAACTCTCGACATTGGGGCATCCCTATGCCGATCTCGCTTATCAATGCATGGGCATGCGGCTCCCCGCGGCTGATAAGCAGGGCAGATCCTCAGGTTTGCTAGGTATGGATCCAAAAGCTCTGGGTATTCCATCAGAGCAGGACTATGTAGCCAGATACTGCGAGCGCAGAGGCATTGACGAAATAGGGAATTGGTCGTTTTATCTAGCCTTTAGTTTTTTCCGTCTAGCGGCGATTTGTCAGGGCGTGGCCAAGCGGGCTGTCGACGGCAACGCGTCGAGTGAAGCCGCCGGTGGCGTAGGCGCGATGGTACAACCACTGGCAAGCATGGCGTTAACGACTATTAGACAGCAATGATGGATAAACAGTGTGGCCATCAGTTAGCTTGGCGCAGCATTAATAGCGTCGACTATTTTCTCTAAAGGTCGTCTCAGCGCTAGATTGCCGTACCAGCTTTGCCTGCAAAATAGTAGGCTATATCTAGCCAAAGGCCCTGGCGTCAACGGCAGCCTGAATGGCGTTTTCGTCTAGTCCTAATTCCTGTAGAACCTCTTTATTATGCAGGCCGACAGGAGATCCAATCGAATCATATCGCGGTACTGATTTTGACATCTTTATAGGGTTACCAATCTGCTGCTGCGTACCTTGATCATAGTTTTTTACATCCACCAGCAACTCCCGACTGGTGATTTGCTCGCTCGCGCAGGCCTCAGAAAAGGTTAAGACCGGTTCAACGCAGGCCTCTGTTTTTTCAAAAATTCTGACCCATTCAGTGAGAGTTTTTTGCACAATAATTTCATCGAGCTTTTGCTTTAACAGCTTTTGAGTTTCTGGGCTTTCGACGTTACCTAATTCCAGTAATGAGTTATCACCTAAGGCGGCACAGAGTGCTTGAAAAAATTGTGGCTCAAGACTGCCGATAGAGAGGTAGCGATTATCGGCGGTTAGGTAATAATCGTAAAAACTGCCGCCGCCGAGATGAGTTGAGCCTGGTGTGGGTTCAACGCCGGCGGCCAAATAACTGGAGCCAAAGAGGCTGTTCATGCTGAACATGGCATCGGTCATGCTGATATCCACATACTGGCCTTCACCGCTAATATGCCGTTGATTGACTGCAGCCAAAATCCCTATAACGGCATGGAGTGAACCGCCGGCAAGGTCGGCGATGGGTGCACCCATAATCGGTGTGCGCTCTCCCAGGCGACCCGAATAGCCATTGAGGCCTGAAAGTGAAAGATAGTTGTTGTCATGGCCAGCACGATTGCGGTTTGGCCCAGTCTGGCCGTATCCGGTAATGGAGCAGTAAATCAGATTTGGATTTATCTGACAGAGTTGTTCGTAGCCTAGACCTAAGCGATCCATAACTCCCGGCCGAAACTGCTCAATAATAATGTCATATTGCCCTACTAATAGCTTGGCAATGGCAAGCGCTTCAGGTTTTTTGAGGTCCAGACCGACGGAGCGTTTGTTACGATTTAACGTACCATGAGCAGTGGAGGTGCCGTCGGTATGCGGCCCCATAGCGCGAACAATATCTGGCCGATTGAGCGATTCAACGCGCAAGACTTCAGCGCCCATGTCGGCCAGCATCATAGTGGCAAAAGGGCCGGGGACGAGGGTAGAGAAATCTAAGATTTTTAAATTTTCTAGAGCGCGCATAATCAGGATATTTATAGAGTTAGGGTCTGGTGCGTCCTAAGTATAGGATCTTGGCGGTATTTGCGATATACATAATCATTAAAAATCCTTATTATTCGATCTTCTCTGGTTACTTGGAATCACCTGATGGCAGACGTAAAAGCAACCAATGTTCACTGGCATGACGGTGAGGTTACGCTGGAGGAGCGCAACCATCTATTGGGCCAAAAAGGTGCGACCCTCTGGTTTACTGGATTATCGGGGAGTGGCAAGAGCACCATCGCAGTGGCGTTGGAAAAGGCGCTGTACCAACGAGGCAAACTGACTTACCGACTTGACGGTGACAATGTTCGTCTGGGCATTAATAAAAATCTCGGGTTTTCAGCGGAGGACCGCACTGAGAACATTCGTCGAATTGGTGAGATTGCCAAATTATTTGTGGACTCTGGTGTCATTGCGTTGTCGAGTTTTATCAGCCCCTATCATGCAGATCGGGATCAGGTTCGGCAGCTCCATCGCGATAGTAAGTTTGTTTTTATTGAAATATTTGTCGACTGTAGCCTTGCTGAAGCGGAGTCTCGAGACCCCAAGGGCCTGTATAAAAAAGCTCGCGCCGGAGAAATTAAAAACTTCACCGGCATCGACGACCCCTACGAAGAGCCAAGGCTGCCAGAAATTCATCTGCGTACAGACCAAATGAGTCTGCAGCAGGAAGTACAAATCATTGTCGACTACCTCCTACATCAGGGTATTATTGCGGCCTAGCTGGCGGTGAGTGCACAGTTCTAACGTCGCCCTTGTAACCGCAGCAGCAATTGGCTCGACCTTTTATAGCTTCGTCTCAGGCATTTACAGTTGATTTTGGAACAGCACGTGTGGTGTCGTAACAGGGTGTTTTACTTGGCAAACTAATAGGTGTTTCTACTAGTCTGGCTGCTACGCTAGATCTTGGTCTTAAATTAATTGTTTGCCTCAGAGACTGTATATTTTTGCCATCTCAACATAGAGCAACCTAGTTTGCGAGCTACTGTATTTCAGTCCTCCGATCGCAAAAGGGTAGGTCAATGGTTCGATTTTGATTACAATGCCCCGATGACTGGCGCGACCGTTGTCTGACAGCGGATGTTTAACCCTTCCCACATGATAGGGCTGGTTTTTGGGGAGGGTATGTCAAGTGCTCGGTCTTCGCCAAGACCACGATGACGATTTACTAAATGACCGTAACCTATGACTCAGGAGAACCCTCTTTGATCAAGCCACATGGCTCAGCTTTGCTGAACCCCCTTTTTGTTGCCGACGACCAAGAGCGTCAGCAGCTGCTGCTTGAGGCGGAGACATTGCCGTCACTGTTGTTAAACTCGGCGGCAGCGGCCAATGCTGTCATGCTTGGTGCGGGCTATTTCAATCCGTTAACGGGCTATATGAATCTTGCCGATGCCCTCAATGTTGCGGCAAACCTGCACACCACCGAAGGACTGTTTTGGCCTGTGCCAATTGTTAATCTGGTGGTAGACCCCTCTGGCATCAAGGGTGCCAACCGCATCGCTCTGCGTGACCCCAACACGGAAGGCCATCCGGTGATGGCCGTTATGGATGTCGATACCATTGAAGCAGTTAGCGATGAGCAGATTGAGATGATGGCTCAAGAGATCTTTGGCACCCTTGATCCAGAGCACCCGGGTGTGGGGACCTTTACCCAGCTGGGTCGCAATCTGGTGTCGGGAAATATTCGCGTACTAAGTCTGAGTTACTTTCAAGCGGACTTTCCCGATACGTTTCGCACGGCGGCTGAAATACGCAACGATATTGCTCAGCGCGGCTGGCAAAAAGTGGTGGCATTTCAAACACGCAATCCTATGCATCGGGCTCACGAAGAGCTTTGTCACATGGCGATGAAACGCCTGGAGGCCGACGGCGTCGTAGTGCACATGCTGTTGGGAAAACTGAAGCAGGGTGACATTCCCGCCTCGGTTCGCGATGACTGTATCCGTAAAATGGTCGAACTGTACTTCCCTGAAAACACGGTCATGGTCACTGGCTATGGCTTTGATATGCTCTATGCGGGGCCTCGTGAAGCGGTATTACATGCCGTATTCCGTCAAAATATGGGTTGCAGTCATCTGATTGTTGGTCGCGATCATGCTGGTGTCGGCGACTACTATGGCGCCTTTGATGCGCAGACTATTTTTGCTGAGAAGGTGCCAGCAGGTGCATTGGATATCGCTATCTTTAATGCAGACCATACTGCCTTTTCGACCAAATTAAATCGGGTAGTAATGATGAACGAGGTAGAAGATCACTCTAAAGAGGACTTTATCTTGCTGTCGGGCACCAAGGTTCGTCAGATGTTGGGTGATGGAATTGCGCCGCCACCTGAGTTCGCTCGACCTGAGGTGGCCAAGATATTGATGGACTACTACCAGCAGGAAAGCGCTTAACAGCCAATGGCAAATTATGATCTTTTTAATGGCGACGCCGACGGCATCTGTGCGTTGCTCCAGTTGCGTCTCGCGGAGCCGCGAGATGCCCAGCTGATAACCGGCGTTAAGCGTGACATTGATCTGCTCAGGCAGGTAGACGCTGTGGCGGGGGATCGCATCACTGTTCTCGATGTCTCGCTGGACACGAATCGTGAAGATCTGCACCGAGTGTTGGCGGTCGGCGCTGAGGTGTTCTATGTCGATCATCATTTTGCCGGGGCGGTGCCATCCTCGTCGGGGCTTAAATCACTGCTCAATGAGGCGCCCGATGTTTGTACCAGCTTACTGATCAATCATTATTTGCGCGGCGCTTATAGTCATTGGGCACTGGTGGGCACCTTTGGTGACAATCTTACAAAGACCGCACGGGGACTGGCTAAAAATTTGGCACTCTCCGCTGACCAGCTCGCATTACTTGAGTCTCTGGGTCGGTATATGAACTATAATGGTTATGGCGCTGATGTCAGTGAGTTACATTTTCATCCGGCTGCGCTTTACAGGGCAGCTAGCGTCTATGATAGCCCGCTGCACTTTATTGCCGATGCGCCTGAGACGTTTAAACAGTTGGAAGCGGGCTATCATGAAGATCTTAGCGCGGCCCGAGCCACCGAGCCGCTGCATAGCACTGACAAAATTGCGCTGTTCCTATTGCCCAACACACCCTGGGCGCGGCGTGTCAGCGGCGTGTACAGCAATGATTTGACCAATCAAAACCCGCATCGTGCCCATGCCGTGTTGACCGAAAAATCCGGCGGCCACTATCTGGTCAGTGTGCGAGCGCCATTAAATAACAAGCAGGGTGCCGCGGCCCTTTGCCGACAGTTTGCCACGGGCGGCGGCCGTGAGGCGGCAGCCGGGGTCAACGATCTACCCGCCGGACGGTTAGACGACTTTATTCACGCATTTAAAAAGGCTTATCCATGAAAACCACCTATACAGGCCGTCCCTTTATTATTTTAGGACTCCAGCAGATTGCCGTTGGTGGTAGTGACAAGCAGGCGCTGCGACGTTTCTGGGTCGATCTGATGGGCCTATCCTACCGAGATACCTTTATTAGTGAGCGTGAAAATGTAGACGAAGATATCTGCGAGATGGGTGTTGGCGACTTTGTCGTAGAAGTGGATCTGATGCAGCCGTTGGACATCGAAAAGAAGCCCCGCGTTGATCTGCCTGCGCTAAACCATGTGGGTCTGTGGGTCGACAATCTCGCCGCCGCTGTAGACTGGTTAACAGAGCAGGGCCTGCGGTTTACTCCGGGGGGCATTCGTAAAGGTGCGGCTGGTTATGACGTCTGTTTTGTCCATCCGAAGGGCAATGAAGCCTTTCCTCTAAGCTCTGAGGGTGTGCTGGTGGAACTAGTGCAGGCACCTGAATCGGTCATTAATGCCTACAAAGTCCTAGCTGAAGCCTGATAAACCACTGATTTTACTCTTTAAGTGTGCAATTGAGGTGCGTTTCCTGTAGGCTGCGCGCCTTAGTTGGACCATCTCTAATACCCCCTTCAAATCTGCCGATTCAGGTCCTCAGTCGGCAAACTACAAAAAGACGAATTTATGAGCTTTACTACGCTTGGTTTATCAGCACCTATTCTAAAAGCTGTGGCCTCACAGGGCTATGAAACACCCTCGCCGATTCAAGAAAAAGCTATCCCCGCCATTTTGGCTGGTAACGATGTTATGGCCGCTGCGCAAACCGGTACCGGCAAAACTGCAGGCTTCACACTACCGATTTTGGAGATACTATCCAAAGGGAAGCGTGCCGGGCCGAATCAGGCTCGCACCCTCATTTTGACCCCCACCAGAGAATTGGCTGCGCAGGTCGGTGAGAGTGTGGCGCTCTATGGCAAACATCTTAATATGACCTCGACAGTAGTTTTTGGTGGGGTAAAGATCAACCCGCAAATGCAAAAATTACGTCGTGGTGTTGACGTTCTGGTGGCAACGCCGGGTCGTTTGATGGATCTTCACAGCCAAAATGCGGTGAGGTTTGATAATTTAGAAGTGCTGGTGTTGGACGAGGCTGATCGTATGCTCGATATGGGCTTTATCCATGACATAAAACGCATTATTGATTTACTCCCAAGACGTCGTCAGAACCTGATGTTCTCGGCAACCTTCTCTGAGGATATTCGTAAACTGGCCAAAGGCCTAGTACGCAACCCAGTAGAAATTTCGGTGAGTCCGCGCAACGCCGCAGCACCATCGGTCGAACAATGGGTCTACACCGTGGACAAGAAAGATAAGGCTGGTCTGTTAACTAAGCTCATCCATGACGGTAAATGGTCTCAGGCTCTGGTCTTTTCCAAGACCAAGCATGGCGCGAACAAATTAACTAAGTATCTGGAATCTCAGGGTATTGTCGCCGCCGCGATTCATGGTAATAAGAGTCAGGGCGCACGAACCAGAGCGCTGGCTGATTTTAAAGCGGGTGAGATACGTATCTTGGTAGCGACAGACATTGCCGCTCGTGGGTTAGATATCGAGCAGTTACCGCAGGTCGTTAACTTTGATCTGCCGAATGTGCCGGAAGATTACGTCCATCGTATTGGCCGCACCGGTCGTGCCGGATCGACGGGGACTGCCATTTCATTAGTCTGTGCCGACGAAGTCGAGCTGCTCAGCGATATTGAGCGGCTCACGCAAAAATTGCTACCGCGCAAAGAGATGGAAGGTTTTGAACCCGTTCAGACAGTAAAAGAAACCACTCTCAATCGCCCAGTGCGGGTTAGTAAGCCGCGTAAAGCGCTGAACAGCGAAACAAATGTCCAGAACAATACTCGTCATAATAACAATTCAAGCAATGCTAAAAAGCGCTCGGCTTTTGGTCATGGCCCCAAGGCGGGCAATAAGCAAAAGTCAGGTGGACGCTCGGCTACGGACAAGCCTGGTGGAAACTCTGCGCGTCGTTCAGACAGTGCGACAGCTGGAGCGGGTTCCCGCGATGAGGGCCGTCCAGCCCGTCGTTCAGACAGTAATGGCAACAACCCCTACGGCGGTAATGGCGGTAATGGCGGTAATAGGCCGGCTAGTGCAGGTCGTGGGGCCGGCAATACGGGTAATTCCAATCGCGGTTCGAGGCCGCGCTAAGGTCTGTCGCTACGGTATTTTGGGGTTTGTAAGTTCAGTATAATTAGCTAAGAGAATGCGTATTAATGTTTGAGTTCCAATTAAGTAAAGTTACCAGTTTAAAGAATGATTTACTGTCTGGGTTAACCGTTGCCTTGGCCCTGGTGCCTGAAGCGGTTGCCTTTGCCTTTGTTGCCGGTGTAGCACCTTTAGTGGGTCTATATGCTGCCTTTATGGTGGGCTTGATCACAGCCTGTATCGGTGGTCGTCCTGGCATGATTAGTGGTGCTACGGGCGCGCTGGCTGTCGTGATGGTTAGCCTAGTCGCGCAGCATGGCGTCGAGTACTTGTTTATTACAGTAGTGTTGATGGGCGTATTGCAGATACTGGCGGGCATATTAAAGTTGGGTAAGTTCATTCGTATCGTCCCCTATCCGGTGATGCTGGGTTTTGTTAATGGTCTGGCGATCGTAATTTTTTTGGCGCAGTTGGGTCAGTTTGGCGAAGCCGGACAACCGGGTTGGCTAGCGGGCACCTTTATGCAGGGCTCCATTATTGATGTGGCTTGGCTACATGGTGAGCAACTTTATATGTTGCTTGGTCTGGTACTGGGCACCATGGTCATTATTCAATTTTTACCGCGCCTAACGACCATTGTTCCCTCGTCGCTGGTGGCTATTTTGGTCGTGACAGCACTGGTTTATGGGCTCGATCTCGATACACGTACAGTGGGCGATATCGCCTCGATCAAAGGTGGATTGCCGAGTTTTCATCTGCCCGATGTGCCGTTTAATCTAGAGACTTTTTGGATTATTTTGCCCTACGCTATTATTTTGGCAGCGATTGGTTTGATTGAATCATTGTTGACTATGCGTCTGATTGATGAGATTACTGAATCTCGCGGTCGAGGCAACAAGGAATGCATCGGTCAGGGTGTCGCTAATACAGTGACTGGCCTGTTTGGCGGCATGGGTGGCTGTGCCATGATTGGTCAAAGTATGATCAACGTTAACTCGGGTGGTCGTGGTCGTGCCTCTGGCATTAGCGCGGCGCTATTTTTATTGCTCTTTATATTAGTAGGCTCGCAGTTCATTGAGCAGATTCCATTGGCCGCTCTGATTGGCGTCATGTTTATTGTCGTTATAGGCACCTTCGAGTGGTCGAGTTTCCGTATTCTTGGCAAGGTACCTCGCAGTGACGCTCTAATATTAGTCGTCGTGTCGGGTGTTACTGTGGCGACTGATCTAGCCGTAGCCGTGGTGGTAGGTGTGATTATTTCGGCGCTGGTATTTGCGTGGCAACATGCTAAGTACATTCGCATTGAAGCTCGGGAAGATCATAATGGCTCGACTGTCTATGCGGTCACAGGGCCGTTATTTTTTGGTTCAGCGACCTCATTTACTGAGCGTTTTGATCCGAAGCAGGACAACGATGATGTCATCATTGACTTTGCCCGTTCACGAGTCGCAGATCACTCGGGCCTTGAAGCTATCGATGCCCTGGCAGAGCGCTATGAAAATGCAGGTAAAACATTGCACCTTGTGCATCTCAGTGACGAATGTCGCAAGCTGTTAAAGAAGGCGGGAAATCTCGTTGAAGTTAATGTGATCGAAGATCCGAAGTACTTTGTTGCGGAAGACAGTCTAGCCTAATGGCTTATGATCTTAAATTAGCGCTCTTTAAGCCGTTAATTAAACTCGCCATGGAGCGCTCGGGTCACGGGGCCGCACTAGGGTTTGACCTCAGAGTAGTTGAGCGAGGAGAGGTGTCTATGACCTTTCCTTACAACGAAGCGGTGATCGGCAATCCTGTCACGGGTGTTGTGCACGGTGGCGTTATTGTCAGTCTGCTGGATACCTGCTGTGGCTGCGCGGCGATCACTTCAATGCTGCGCCCTACGGTGACACCCACTATGGATCTGCGGCTTGACTATATGCATCCGGCGGAGCCAGGTCAGCCTATCTACCTGTCGGCCAAGGTTTACCGCAATACCAGCAATGTCATATTTTGTAGGGGTTCCGCCTGGCAGGACGATAAAGAAAACCCTATTGCTCACTGCGTAGCAACCTTTATGAAAATAGATAGTGAGGGCTTTTCGTTTGCCAATATCGTGCGCCGCCGATTTAAGCGACTAATTAGTGGTGCTAAAGCTCAGGAGTCGGATCAATGAGCGATGCCAATAGGGCGACATTAGAGGCTGTAAATGCAGTGATAGAAAGCGCTCGTAAGGACGCTAGTCCGCAGCAAATTCTTGATTTTATTCCCTACAGCAGTTTTATTGGTGCTCAGGCGAAAATGGATGGTGATCAGGTGCTCTATTGGCTTGAAAAACGTGCCTCAAATATAGGTAACCCCTCTCTGCCGGCTATTCATGGTGGCGTAATTGGCGGCTTTCTTGAGCTCTCCGCCGCCATCGAAATACTTTACACTTTGGACGTTGGAACCGTGCCAAAAGTGGTCGATTTCTCTCTGGACTATCTGCGTCCGGGCCGTTACAAAACGATCTATGCGAGCTGTACCGTCTTGCGTCAGGGTAAGAAATTAGTCAATGTCACGGCGTCCGCCTGGCAGGACAGTCCAGATAAGCTTATTGCCACCGCAAGATGTCATTTTCTGGTCTCATAAACTCGCGCGAAAGGTTGAAATTCAGTTCCCTGCCCCCATCTTAGCCTTCAGCATAAGTAATGCATGACAATCACAAGTCGGGAGACACAGCAGACATGACAGCCAAGACCAAAGCAAAGGGAAAAGCCGAGACTCTCGGATTTCAAACAGAAGCCAAACAACTACTTCACCTGATGATCCACTCTTTGTATTCCAACAAAGAGATATTTTTACGTGAGTTGATCTCCAATGCCTCAGATGCCACCGACAAACTCCGAGTCGAAGCATTAGAAAATACTTCACTGTATGAGGACGATGGTGAGCTGCGTATTCGCATTGCAGTTGATGAAGAGGCTAAAACCATTGTTATTTCCGATAACGGTATTGGCATGTCTCGTGATGAAGTCATTGCCAATCTGGGTACCATAGCCAAGTCTGGTACCGCCGACTTCTTAAAGAACCTAACAGGTGATCAAAAGCAGGATTCGCAGCTTATTGGTCAATTTGGTGTGGGTTTTTATTCCGCATTTATTGTTGCCGATAGAGTGGTCGTTGAGACGCGTCGTGCTGGTGCCAAGCCGGGTGATGCAGTGCGTTGGAGTTGCGAAGGCGAAGCCGATTACCAGATTGAAAA
>Ga0302116_1000973_pt1 | contig 17419 bp, 22 predicted proteins | sample AG5_SCM_MG_FD_203124 | JGI IMG/M metagenome (GOLD analysis project Ga0302116, IMG submission 203124) | Marine microbial communities from Western Arctic Ocean, Canada - AG5_SCM | ecosystem: Environmental > Aquatic > Marine > Oceanic | place: Canada: Western Arctic Ocean | collected 2017-10-01 | reverse complement strand
TCTCCCCCCCCCCCCCCCTCCTCCTCTCCAAGCAAAAAAATCCCCCTAGCTTTCCCAACCAACTCATCACCACAACCCTTTCCAACTCTAAACACCTTGCACCCATCATTCTCAATGTAAACCTCAACCCAGCCCTCGTTCAAAATGATGTTCCAGTGCTTGTCGATCGACAGCAGCGTTCCAACGATCCAACCTCTAATCCCCCCCCCTTCTCTGAGCAAGATACGGACCGTTGCCTGCTCTTTCTCTTTCGCTTTGGTTGTGATGGCCGAAAAGTTCAAGATGCTCAAGCTCGATTTCTTCACCTTTCCATTTTTTTCTTTCAATGGAACGAAGTTGGCCTTCCCTCCCATGACGTCAGCTATCGGCGTTCGACTAACAGCGCCCATTTCCTTCTCTCTGTCTCTCAGTTTTCTTTTTTCGCCCGCCACTATCTCCTTCTTCCGGCGGGATTCAGTGTCTTCCTCCTCGAGGTAGTAGCAGTCCTGGTAGGGGAGGAGGCTTCGACAGTTGAAGACTGAAGAGAGTGTCGTGGTTGACGCCGTGGCCCAGCTGGGCGGTGCGACTGCGGCTGCGGCTTTATTATCCAAAAGAAGCGCCCGAGGCGAGAATTTCGTCGAAGTTGGATCGAGCGATTCCTCCGGCGGTGTTCCTTTGCCACTCCACCTTTCAAGGAGAAACTCATCAACAAAAGTGTCAACAATGTCTCGGTACCTTACCCCTTTCTGCTGGCTCTGGCTCTGGTTCTGGTAGTCCCGAACCTTGCCGCCCGCAACTCCCTGCAGCAGAATGTCGTGCTTCCGCGAATTGTAAATTTCAAAGATAATCTCGTCGCCGTACTTCCCCAAAAGCTTCTGCTGGAGCTTGAGCTCCAGAGAGCGCCAATTAGAGGCCATACACCCATACTTCTGCTGGATTGCGGCTGCCCGGGAAGGATAGTTGCCATCAAGGAGAGTCGAGGGGGAGACAAAAGAATAGTATTTATGGAGGCGAGCGAGAAAGGTAGCGCTCGCGTGGTGGGCTTGGGAATCAATGTGTATAGGCGCTAGCGTTGGCGTTGGCGTTGGCGTTGGCGTTGGCGCTGCGCCATCCATCGTTGGTTGTGGTTGGTGACAATATTTCTTTCGCGCGTTTAAATTGGAAAAGAAATTAATTTCACCCCACAGTATTACAGGTGTATAGGGCAAACTAAAAATCTTTACTTCTCCAGCTTCTCGTGTTGATACCACACCAAAATTACCATGCCAAGCCCCGATACCAAGAAGCAAAAGCTTGATGCTGATGCAAATGCTGAAAAAGTAACAGCGACAGCGATAACATCCATCAATGCGATCCGCATGTTCTCTGCTGACATGGTCCAGTCCGCCAACAGCGGCCATCCCGGAGCCCCCATGGGTCTCGCCCCATTGGCTCACGTCCTCTTCTCCAAATCCATGTCCTACTCCCCTTCCACCCCAGCTTGGCTAAATCGCGATAGATTCGTTCTCAGCAACGGCCACGGGTGTGCCCTCCAGTACACGATGCTGCACCTTGCTGGCTACGAGGTTTCCCTCTCCGAGTGCAAGAAGTTCAGGCAACTCGACTCGCTCACTCCCGGGCACCCTGAGAACTTTGTGACTCCCGGAGTTGAGGTCTGCACCGGGCCGCTTGGCCAAGGGCTGAGCAACGCCGTGGGCATGGCGATTGCCGAGAAGCACTTGGCGGCTACGTTCAACCAGGAGGGTTTCAACGTGGTCGACAACGTCACTTGGTGCATCTGCGGGGATGGGTGCTTGCAGGAGGGTGTCACCAGTGAGGCCTGTTCGCTCGCTGGGCACTTGGGCTTGGTGAGTTGAGTTGAGTTGAGTTGAGTGTGTTTTTGTTTTTCCACAACGATATTATATTTTCCACAACAATATCTTACCGGCAGCAAACAAACAAAATAACGATATTTTCTTTTCTCACAACAATATTCTACAGGGCAAGTTGATGTTATTTTGGGACGACAATGGCATCACAATCGACGGGAGCACCGAGTTGAGCTTCACCGAGGACGTCAGGAAGCGGTTCGACGCGTACGGCTGGCAGGTCTTGGACGTTGCAGACGTGAATGATTTGAGCGCCGTTGAGTCGGCCATCTCCAAGGGGAAGGCAAACACCAGCCAGCCAACAATTGTCTGCGTCAAGACGGTGATTGGGGCTGGGTGCAAGAAGCAGGGAACCCACGGGTGCCACGGTGCGCCGCTCGGGGCCGAGGACTTGGGCAACACCAAGGTGAGTCTCTTCTCACTCAGTCTTCGCTTGCCTTGCCTTGCCTTGCCTTGCCTTAACGAAGACGAAAAAATTGAAATTTATACGAGCCACAATTACTAACTATTACTCTAAACTAACATTATTCTCTATTATTTGCTTCGCTCGGCGCAGTCCTTCTACAACCTCAACCCCGACGAGCACTTCTCTATCCCCGCGGAGACCAAGGCGCTGTACAGCGCCTCCACGGCGAACAACGAGGCGGTGAAATCAACCTGGGACAAGCTGTTCAGCGAGTACGGGAAAGCCCACCCAAAGCTGCATTCCGAGCTGCTGAGGAGGTGAGCGAGCCTTTTGGAAGACGAGAGTGCGGAGTACGGGCCACTACTGTACTAACAATATATTATTTATTCCTCTCAATGCCAAATTCGTTATTCGCACCTTCTTCCCCCGGCGCAGATTCAGCTCAACCCGGGAGCTCCCGCAGAACTTCGAGGCTGCGCTGCCAACCTTCACTGCTGGCGTGAGCAAGGATGTAGCCAGCAGGGCGGCGTCCAAAAGCGTTTTGGATGAAATTTGCCAGGTCTGCCCAGAACTGATGGGAGGCAGCGCCGACCTCACCCCCTCGAACCTCACCAACTTCACCGGCTCGTCCGACTTCCAAAAGAACACCCCCGCTGGGAGGTATATCAGGTTCGGCGTCAGGGAGCACGCAATGGCGGCAATCTGCAACGGAATGTTCGCCTTCGGGGGCGTTCGGCCGTTCTGCGCTAGCTTCCTCAACTTTGCCGGCTACGCGCTGGGGGCGATCCGGGTGTCCGCGCTGAGCAGGTTTGGAGTTTTGTTCATCATGACGCACGATTCCATCGGCCTGGGGGAGGACGGGCCGACCCACCAGCCGATTGAGATGCTAGAGGTGAGTGAGCGAGTGAGTGAGTGAGTGGGTGAGTGGGTGAGTGTTTATTAGGGATAATTGGGAGTTTTAGTTTTTCTGACCAACCACACACCATCACAGAGCCTCCGAAGCATGCCCAACGTGAACCTCATCCGCCCGGCGGACTCGATCGAGACCACTGCCGCCTACAAGCTGGGGATGGAGACTAGCTCCACTCCATCTGTTATCTGCCTCTCGAGGCAGACTCTGCCGAACATCGCCGGATCGGATGTTGAAAAATGCATGAAGGGCGGTTATGTAATTTTCGGCGGGGAAATTGACGAGCCACAGCTTGTGCTGGTGGGAAGCGGCAGCGAGACCGGCCTGTGCGTTAATGCGGCCAAAATTTTGGCCGAGAAGGGGGTGAAGACGAGGGTTGTGAGCATGTTCTGCATGGACGTGTTTGACGCTCAGAGCCTCGAGTACAAGAAAGGGGTCATTCTGCCCGGCGTTCCGTGTGTGAGTGTCGAGGCAAGTAGCCCGCACGGCTGGCACAAGTACAGCCACGTGCAGGTGGCCATGGAGAGGTTCGGGGCTAGTGCGCCGGCGAAAGATTTGTTCAAGAAGGTGAGCGAGCGTTCTGTTCTGTTCTGTTGTGTGGTGTTGCTGTTTGTTAGACTAACCTTCTCAATGAGTGCAGTTCGGCTTTGTGGTGGATAATGTTGTCGAGAAAGGGGAGGCGACGGTGGCGTTTTACGGAGGGAAGGGGGCACCAGATGTGTGGAACGTGCCGCAGTTCGAGAAGATGGGGGTTGGGGGGGGGCACTGAGCCTGCCTGAGGGGTGGGAAGGGAAACATAACAACAAATATTCACACACTCACAAACACACAAACACACACACACACACACACACACAAACAAGCAATGATTAAACCCACGACCACCACGAGGACGACGACGACGACGACGGCGACGACTAGAACGGGAGGGAACGGGAATTAAAAACATAAAATGAAAAAGAAGGTTAACAAAAAAAAGCAAATAATTTGTTCTACGCTGCGTACGAATTAATAGGGGCGAGAAAATCCAGCACAACGCTGGTTAACCCGTCGCCAGCACCTTTCCTCTTGGATGCACCGGTTCAGTAGCAGCATGCCCTCATGCAAAACCCGCAATTCTCCTCACTCGCGGGAGGGGTGGTCGGCGCCTTCTTTGTGCTTCTTCCACGCTGATTTTTGGCACTCGGTCGAGCAGTTGAACGTGCGCTTGCACCCTCAACAGGAGATGATTGCAACTTTGCGTTATTATGTTAAAAAACGCAATCAATTCAATTCAATTCAATTCATTACATTTCTACAAAACCATTTCCTTGTCCGAAATCTCAACCACAACACTGTTGTCTACTTCCTCACCAACTCCAACTCCAACTTCTTCACCAATCTCAAAGCTATTGTCAATTAAACTCCCCCACCCACCGCCAGTGCCAGTGCCAGTGCCAGTGCCAGAAGGCTCATCGTCCGGATCCCCAACAAGTGGCGAGAACGTCGGTCTCCTCAACTTCCCCCCTCCGCCGCCCACCCCCTCTGTCATTTCGTGCGCGTTGTCGAAATCGTCAAACGTCCTCATGCCCTTATTCGACCGTCCCATCGCCTTCTTGTACACCGTGTAACACAGCGCGCAGGCAATGAGCCCGCCGACTGCAAAGGCAGCGATCGGCGGGGCAGAAGACTTGCTTTTATTTTTCATATTTTCGGGGGAGGTGTCGGTGGAGGAGGAGTCGTTTTCATTGTCTTTGACTTTGTCTTTGTCATTGTCGTTGTCATTGTCGTCGTCGTCAGACCCCCCCCCCCCCCCATCCTTCCCAAGGCAGTGCCTGCTGAATTTATTCACCTTGCTCTCCAGCTGCGGCTCCCCCCACCGACAATTAGGAACGTCAAGCTCCCCTCTCACGACATCAGCCGGAATATCCTTCTCCCCCAAGCACTCTTCAATGGCCTCGCAGTCCCAGTCAGGACTGCTAGTCTCGGGAACGCAGGCGTCGAAGGCGGAGCCCAAACGCCCGCAGATGGCCTTGAACTCGACGCAGAAGTCGTCGAAGATGCACGAAGCGTACTTCATCTGTCCGAGGTTGTAAGAGGTGCTGCCCATCTCAAAGACGCACGCGGGGATCTTCCGGTTGAAGTTCCGGTTGCAGCTGCAGATCAATACCGGATCCTCCATAATGTCGTTAATGTACTGCGCCATCGGATTATCCTCGTCCTCGGAAAAGGCCTGCAGATCCTTGAGGCAGTCGTCGACCCCCTGGCTGCTCTCCGCGTCCGTGCACCCCTCAATGAGAGTTACAATACCGTTCTGGTGGTCCTCCTCCGAGCTCACCTCGATGACGTCGGATATCAGCCCCACAATGTTCCAGTTCGTGCACGAGGCGAGCTGGTTTATCGCGGAGGGGATCGACATGTCGAGGCCACAGGTTGGGAGGTTGGGGTTGGTCAAGTCGCTGTCGTCGCAGGCTATGATCCCGTCCGAGGGGGAGGAGGAGTCGTCTCCGTCCGCAGAGTCGTCAGTGCCCCCCCCGCCGCCGCTGCACACCTCGTTGTACCTTTCCATCTTCCCCTCAACGGCCAGAAGCCCCCCCCCCTCGGTCTGGAACACCGTGTCGCACCCTGGCGGGATCATGATCGATCCGCAGAGAGTCGCGCAGGTTATGTCCAGGTCTTTATCTACGTTGGAGTTTTCCAGGCAGGTCAGAGCACCGTTGCCGATCATGACACAGGTTCTGATTGGGTTTGGTGGGGTGTGTGGGGTTAGATGTCGGCCATTCTGGGTGTGTTGTGCGTTGAGAGTTGTGCGTTGAGAGTTGTGCGTTGTACTCTAAAACCCCCCCCTTTTCTCACCTCTCATACTCCTCGCACAATTCCTCAAACAGGCAGCTAGTAGTCTGCACTCTAGTAAGGTCAATCTCCGCCCCTCCAAACTGCACAACGCATCCGGGCAGCGAGCTCCCCAAGTTAGTATTGCAGCCGCAGTACTTCTCGGGGTCAGTGTACAGATCATAGACGTAAGTTGCGAGGGGATTGTCCCCCGAGGCGAGGTCGCTGATCGCATCGACACAAGCGGTGGGGGAGGATGAGGAGGGGGCTGCGTCTGCATCCGTGTCTGTGCCACCGCTGCACGAGGCGATGACACCCTCAAATGCACCCACGCTGTCGAGCAGCGCCCCGACGACGTCTAAAAGGCTCCACCCCGTACAAGATTGGAACGTAAACAAACTAGTTGTGATTGGTATAGTCTGCATAAACGTACAATCTGGGGAGGGGGGTATTTCGCCGCCATCCTCGCCAGGAAGGCAGTGGTCAAAGTCGAACGGGGTAAAGGAGTCGCCGGAGTCGTCGGAGAGCTGGGCAGAGGCATGGAGGAGTAAAGTCGGGAAGGGAAGAAAAACCGAAAATTTCATTTGAAACGAAGAGGAAGTTTCTTCTAAAATAACTTGTGATTTTCAAAATTTAATCGGGTGGATAATGGGTGGGGCAAGTAATCTCTTCGTATTTGATTGGCTTCTGTGTGATATAAAAAATAAGAGGAATTTCGTTTCAATCGCGAAAATTAGATTCAGATTCCGTCGCGAATCGTGAAGAAATTGCAATTGGAGCTTTCACGCGTCATGGTGGCCACCACCACCATCACCACCACCACCACCACCACCACCACCACCACCTCCACCACCAACAACAAAAACCGTCCTCTAGCACATCTTGCAGCATCGTTCATAGCTGCTATTGTAAACTTTCCACTTTGGAAAGCAAGTGCCATCGCACAGTCTGGCTTCTCACGGGGCAAGGGTTCGTGGTTTAATGTGTATACCTCCTCGATGAACCCTCCCTATAAGGGCATCCCTGCCGTGGTGCTTGGCATGACCTGGGCGCGATTTGCGATATTTTGGGGTTCTGACACTGCTTCGTCTATTTTGAGAGGATTGAGAACGAGCGAAAACGAAGCCATTAACAGCAACAGCAACAGCAACAGCAACAGCAACAGCAACAGCAACAGCAACACCAGTAAAAACGATATTATCGACACCCTCCTCCCACCTCTCGTCCTCTCGACGATTGTTCAGGTAATCAACATGCCGTTAATAAGGACGTCGATCACCTTGCAAGCTCCCGATTGCAAGTGGAAGTCGACGACGCACGGCCTCCAGCAGCTGTATGCGAGCGAGGGGCTGCAGGGCCTGTGGAAGGGGACGTCGGCGGGAATTTTGAAAACCGTTCCAAAGTACATGATAGCGGTTCTCGTCAAGGACAAATTCAACAAGTATTTCGCTCGAGTGAATAAACTCGCCGCGAAAGAGCAGACAAAATACGAAACAATGGTTCAGAGCGGAGTAAAATCGTTGGCAGCCGGTTTGGCCGGCGCGACGCTCACAAACCCCGCTGACGTTGTGCGGAACGAAATGTTCAAGAAAACTAATAACGCTGGTATGCTGAAAACAATTTTCAATCTCCAAAGGGCTAATAGATGGAAGTGGATGGGGAGAGGGATCGACAAGAATTTAGTTGCTGTTGCTGTGCCCATTGCCACCACAATATTCTTGGCCGACTTTTTCAGCGTAATGTAAATGTAATTCGATTTGATAATAACAATGATGAGTTTTTAGAAATGACTTCTACTTCAACCAACAACTATACCCGAACTATACACTTCCGCGGGCGCGCTCGTCAACTTCCCAGCCAGGTCTTCATTCAAAAACATGCAGGGAGGAATGAACGCCGCCTTGTGGCTGTCAACCAAGAATTTCCTGACCGAGCGAAGAATGTTAGTTTAGAGTTGACCACTATTCCGCTCGCTTCGCTTCGCTTCGCTTCGCTTCGCTTCGCTTCGCTTCGCTTCGCTTCGCTTCGCTTCGCTTCGCTTCGCTTCGCTCGCTCTCTCACTCGCTCTCTCACTCGCTCTCTCACTCGCTCTCTCACTCGCTCTCTCACTCGCTCTCTCACTCGCTCTCTCACTCACTCGCTCTCTCACTCGCTCTCTCACTCACTCACTCACTCACTCACTCACTCACTCACTCACTCACTCACTCACTCACTCACTCACTCACTCACTCACTCACTCACTCACTCACTCACACACTCACTCACTCACTCACTCACTCACTCACTCACTCACTCACTCACTCACTCACTCACTCACTCACTCACTCACTCACTCACTCACTCACTCACTCACTCACCTGAACTTCTCCTTCTCATCCATAATCTTCTCTTCCTCCATCATGCTGCTAACGTAACCCGCCTCCCCCGCGAGCTCCCCCTCCTTGCTGTCCAACAGCCCGCTCTGCATCAACCCTGTCTCTCTGAACACCCCCCCGAACTGCTTCTTCACGCCCCGCATGAAGTCACAAGTCACGATGAAGCAAATTACGCACACGAACGCCGCTGTGAAGTAGTTTTTGAAGCCCAGAACGAGCCCCGTCATGGCTTGCGCCATTAGCAAGCTTCCGAAAACCATGTTGGAGAGCAGCGGCCACCGTCTGCGCCGAGCGAAGCAAGCGAGATTGTGCGCATTTTTAATGAAAGACGAGCGAAACGAACCAAGCGAGCCAAACGAATTGGGTGGAATAATGTTAGCTTAGTAGTGGATGTAGCCATTATGTCTGTAGCCATTTCGCGCACTTTATCGCGAGTATGCTCGTCTTCCAAAAGGCTCGCTCGCTCACTCACCTCCCGCCGGTGTCGAAGATTGGTCGATGGACGAGAATTAACTGTCGGCGGAAGAGCGGAACGGAGATGAGGAAGTTGAGGAGACAGATGGGGGTGACCAGGGGACTGATCACGCTGAACCCGAGGCAAAGCAGCAGCACGAAGCCGGATTCAACGTAAACGCGGAAAATGAACGGGGCACCCGTTCCGCCGCCTTGCGCAGTTCTGCAAACGAATTTGTTAGTAGTGGACGTGGACGTGTCTCCCCCAAACCCCCAAACCCCTCCCCGCTTCGCTTGCTCACCTGTAGCAGCAGTTGTCCTGGCAACCACAAAGAATGTACCACATGTAAGCAACGCTCTGGAGCAAGTACACCCCGGGGAGCGTGACGAAGACTGCATCGAGCGAATAATTCTAGTTAGGATGTGGCGAGTAACCCAAACCCTAAATTTATCTCGCTCACCTCGAATCAAAACCCAATTTCCCCAGAGCGCACTCGTCGTGGTTGGAATTTCAAAGGCAATCTGCTTCAGCAGGTCGAGGATTCCCGTATCTGCGATGTGCGTGGATAAAATGTTTTGTGTTAAGTTAGTCCATGATGCTCTCTAGTTGTGACTAGCTCGCTTCGCTCGCTGCTTGCTGCTCACCTGAATACTCAGTTGGATCCAACCTGCTGAATTCGAACCTCGATAGCCAGCTTAGCAGAAGCTGAGCCAAGAAAGAGCCCGTGAAGCAGGTCGTTAGCATGAAATACCAATAGTAGTGGAGAGTCCAGTGTTCGGCGTGGGCCAACGAGGAGGCGCCGCTGCCGTAATTCGCGATCATCTTGAACAAGTAAGGGACGATGACGAGGAATCCCGTGGTTATCCAACCACTAAGTTGCTGAGTGGTCAAGTTCAGCCACTCAATACCAGCAACTCCCTCATTCAGCAAGTTGGTAATGAACAGAATTGGAATTGTGTAGCCCAGGTACAGGAACACCAGCAGGGCAATGACGCAATACGATCTCATTTTTTGTTGTTTTTGGCTGATGTTCAACGTCACTGGCCGACAGCAGTTCCTGCACGTCTTGATGTCCCACGCCGCAGCATCGGCAAGCGGCGCTACAGGCGCCAATTTGTCAATCTTCCACCTATCTGTCCCCCTCCCGTCGATCACGCACTGCCTCGCCTGGGCTGCAGCCTGCCTACTCGTGAATGTGACGACCGCAAACGTGTTCCCACCGGTGCGGTCCATGATCACATCACCGACTTCATTGCTCACGCACTTAACAAAGCTGGGGGGAGGCCAGCGAGCCAAAAAATTGAGAATAATGTTAGTTTAGTAGTGGTTCGTATGCTCGTATTCATCAAGGCTTGCGAGCGAAGCGAGCTGTGAGCGAGCTGTGAGCGAAGCAGGCCAGCAACACCACACACTAGTTGTGCCTAGCTCGCTTCGCTAAAAAAGGCAAAAAAGGCGAATCATAAATCACCTGTAACTCCAACGCACAACGCATTTACACACTCAGAATTGAACACGGTGGCCAGTTCGACCAGGTGCATATTTTCATGCGAGGATGTTGTTCAGGAACAATCCAAAACACGCCATCTGCACGTCAATGTTGAAAACTCAAAAAAGGCAAAAAAAGGCGAATCACTAAAACGACCACAACTCCAGCGCACGCTACTCGCTTCGCTCGCTGGCTCGCATGATCGTCCTCAACCCCCTCCCGCTCCGCTCGCTCCGCTCCGCTCACTCACTCACTCACTCACTCACTCACTCACTCACTCACTCACTCACCTCTTTGTGATAAGCAACAGCCCGCTCCAAATCGCGCGGAACGGATAGAGAACCCAGTTGTGGATAGTTCTAAATTCGATTTTGTTTTTCTTGCCACTGTCAACGTTATCGCTGCTGTCAGCAGCAGCATTAGTTTGGGAACCGACGGTGCTGCTTGTGCGTGTGCGCGTGCGCTGACTGAAATTGTTGTCGTGAGTCAGTGCTCGCGCCCGCATGGGAGATCTCATGCTGACTCCCAAGTTTGACAAGTCCACGGACGTGATTCTCGCACGAAGATTATGATTATTGTTGATGTTGCTGAAGTTGTTGCTGCTGGTATTTTCTCTCAGGGGGGAGAGGGCAAACTTCCCGTCCCTGGTCACGCCCATTATATTATTTTGGAAGGCAGAGGTGGGGGATGAGGCGGGGGACGACGAGGAGGATGATGTTTGATCGGAAGTGAAGGGGGTGCAGAAGAATTCATTGTTATCATCGTTCAAACTAACATCTAGTTTTTTGGTCGAGGGTTGGCGCTGGTTGAGTTTAAAGACAGGAGCTGGCGGTGGTGGTAATGGTGCTGGGGGAGGTGTTGCTGGTGGTGGTGGTGGTGGCGGTAGTGGGTCAAACTTCAGCACCTTGCCCTCCCCCCCCTCCTGCTGAGCAATATTTCCCATGGAATTTCTTTTCTTGCTAGGGGTGAACAAGACATTCTTCTCCTCGTCCTTCTTAAACTTGGCCGCGGTGATGCCAAGCTCGAAATCTGCGTCATCCAAAGGTTTGATATCATTGGAATAGGGCAGTGCGGAGAGGTTATCGCGGGAATTGTTTCGCTGATCTTTTCTGATTTTTTTGGAGGACCGAGGCTCGAGGACGGAGGTGGGGTGCTGGGAGTTGGACGAAGAGGAACATCGTCGTTTGACTAACTGATTCTTTTCGGCTTTTTCTCGGGAGATGGAGACTGCAGAGTTTTGGGCCGCGAAAAGTTCCTGCAAAACGAGCGAGCCAAGCGAATTGAGTGGAATAATATTATGTTAGTTCAGTAGTGGATGTAGCCATTATATTGTGTTTGTCTGTAGCAAGCCATCATTATTTTGCCAATACAACAGCACTTAAACTAAGCCCTACAGCTTAGCTCGCTCACCTTGGACGAGGAGATGGACATGTCGAGAAGCTCCTGCTCGGCCTCCAACAAGTCACTGGTTGAGAAACTCGCAAAGCTCTTCTTGCAGCAGCACCGGATCGGGCAGCACTTGCTGCTCGCATTCGCCAGCTCACCGCTGTATAAGTTGTGCTGCAGCATCCCAATATACGCCTTGTTGGGCTCGCTATCCGCCATTGGAAACTCAATTTCGGTTTCGGTTTGGGTGTCGGTGGTGTTGGGGGTGGGTGCATCCCCCCTCTCACTCAGCAACTTCCTCACGTACCTAAGCTTCCTAGTGTGGTTGACGTGCTGCGCGCCGGCGCGGAGCGAAGCGAGCGCATTTTTAATGGAGTAGGGGGGGGAGTTTTTTAGTATTTGAGTGGAATAATAATCGAGCTCGCTGCTCGCTCACCTTCTGCCAAACCCTCCACGTCCTCCCGAGCGCCAGCGGATCCGGCATGATCGTGACGGCCGCGACCGAGCTGGAGTAGTACGCCTCTGCAGCCGCCGAAGCGAAGCGAAGCGAGGCGAAGCGAGGCGCATTTTTATGAAGCACGAGAGCAGCGAGCGAGCCAAACGAATTTTTAGGTTAGTTTTTTTATGACAAATGTAGCGGCTCGCTCGCTTCGCTCACTCACCTGCAGGAATCGCCGTGTCGAACATGGCGGAAGTTATCGCGAGCTGCCACTCAACCGTCGGGACTGAGGAGATCATCTTGAGGGCGTTGCGGCGAGCCTCGAGGTCGACGAGCTGGCCGTCGTCCTCGGAGGCGACCACGTCCGTGGGCTTCTGGGGAAGGTTGCCGATAAGAACCGAGTAAAGCTCGATCGAAGGGAGCGTGTCGGGCTTGTCCGGATCCCGAAGGTAGGGGAGGGCGAAGGTTTTGTCCTCCCACGTTGGGTTTGGTGGTAGGGAGGACTGGACAGACTGTCGGATGACGTTGTTGCCGAAGTGGTTCTCCTCCAAATAATACTCCCGGCGCAACCGAAGAATGATTGCCCACTCGTTCTTCACTATTTTGCAGACAATGTAGGAAATGAGACAGAGCGCAAGGGCGAGCCCAAACGTATGAAAGTTGAAGTTGAGGGAAAATTCGGAATCTGACAGACCGTCCGGCGGCACGGCGTTCTCAATGTTGGCAATCGTGGTGCGATCGAAATCATTCATTGTGCTGTTCACGATGGGGCAGGTGGGGTAGTCTCTCGTATCGTATCGGACCAGCCCCGACGCCTGCTGAAGGTCGTAGCAGGACGCGGTGAAGTTGACGGGGAAGCTGACGGTCATGGCAATGAGGGTGACCCAGAAGGTGATTTTCAAGCACATTTCGTGGAATCTGTCGACGACAATTGCGTCCATGTTGCATTTGAGGAGGTTGGAGTTGTCGGAGGCGGAGGCTGAGGCCAAGGGGTCCTCAACGTCAACGTCGTCGTCAACGTCAGTAGGGTAACGAGAACCGGTGCCACGAACGCCCGTCAGCATTTCATCATAAGAAAGGGATAGGACAAAGGCGATCCACCCAAAACAACCCCAACAGAACTCAGAGAACTTGCTGCGGGCTGGCTTGTGTAGCAAATTCTCAAACACCATAGTTTCGGGGGGCCGATTGCGAGTTCTTGGAGCCACTATTGGTGCACGGTTGTACACAACCAGACCAAACCCAAAAAGGCAAAGCAACAGGAAAATCAGGAGGGCTAATGCATACTTGAACTGAATCAAGATTTGGGATTCGCCTGTGTAGGGAGTGGCGCGAATGACGTTCATGGTGATGATGTGTAAAGTGGAAACTGTATGATGATAAGGCAATTTTGAGGAAAACACGAGGATTTTAATATCCATTTTTAAGACTCAATACCATCGACTTTTGTCTTAGACTGAAAAAAATCCTTCACACCATCCTGAATAAATGCTTCGTGTCCTGGGGGCCTTTGTGGCTGCTCTAAGTTTTGCGCGAGGCTTGAACCTTCTTGCCACAACTTCAAGCCCATCTTCACAACTTCAAATGGGTCTCTTTGATACCATACTAGAGAAGCCAAGCCCGCTCGGGAGGGGCATCACTGTTGCGAACTTGCAGATCTGTTTCTCCAACAGTTCTCCGTTGATTAACAACATCAAGCGAATCGCTCCAAAGTCTAAAAATACTCCAGCCTCCCTTTCAAATTTCGCCAGCAGCGTATGTTTAGAACTTCTCCGGAACGAGGATGAGTGGGTGAGCGCCAGTTGCAGCCGTGATTGGTTTGCCATTGGCGATTCAGGGGGAGCTGAGCGAAAATTCAACACACTTGTTGCGAAAATGGGTGGGAGGTTCGATTTTGACGGCAGCAGCAGCGACGACGACGACGACGAAGACGAAAACGACGGCGGCAATCTTGCAGTAGTTTCGGTGGTGATTGAGATTCTCGGCGATACAACAACTTTGAAAAATTGCGGGTCGACGCTAGCCTCGACAAGAGAGGTGATTACTTCTATAGCCAGCGATGTGAAAGTTGACTATGGGGAGATGCTGAACGCAGCCGAGATTTTCTGGATTCCTGATAAAGGCGGTAAAAAAGTTGGTGGCTTCGGTATGGACGAGATCAAACGTGAATTCCCCGAGTTGATTTGGTTTTAGTTTTTAGGAATTTCTAATTTAGTATTTATTGTTTTTAATCCTCCTTTGTCATGTCTGCTATCTGCTGGGCACGTTTACGCAAAAGCTGAGCCTTCAGCTCATCTTCTTTCGAAGCATACTTGGATTTTTTCGGTGAATTCTTCTGCTCTTCCACCTCCTTCTTCTCCTCGTGTCTGGTTTTTAACTCTTGCTCCTTCGTTGCGTATTTAGAGGGACTTTTGAGTTCAATTTCTTTCTCCTCTTCCTCTTCAGATTTCTCCTCCTCCAACTTCTTCGCCTCTTCCAACTTCTCCATCTTCGCCGCTTCCTCATGCTCTTCCTGCTCCGCCTTCAGCCTCTTCCTCTCCTTCTTCGCCCTCTTCCGCTCCTTCTTTTCCTTCTTTTCTCGCTTAACCCGTTCCTCGTCCGTCTCATCGACCGTGAAGCCCTCCTCGTCGATGTTGCCCAAGCTTGTTGGCGAAGCGAGAGTATTTTTCGTTGAGATCGTCGCGAGGCTGGGAAAGTGTGTTTTGGGTCAGAAAAGTGTCACTTTCATAATTTCAGGGCGTCGTTGCGTTGTTTGTGTCTCCCTCACTCACCTCCCGTCGTCCTCGCTACCACCAGTTCTGTCGATCCTCCCCATCCCCCCCAAACTCGTGTCGCTCTTGTCCATCTCCTTCGCGAAGTCCAGCGCATTGCTGAACCGCATGCGCAGCTTGTACACGGGCTCCTTGGTGGGCCGGCCCAAGTTGGGAGTGTAGTTGTACAGCCGCCCCGACAGAGACTCGTCGAAGAGATCCGTCGCTGTTGATGCCTTGACAATGTCCGTGATGAATTCATCCAGAACTTGTCCGTATATGAACATTCCGAGGTTTTGGGCCTGCTTCACCTTGTCCGGCACGTAGCCAGCATCAGTAACCTTCGCCGAGCGAAGCGAGGCGCATTTTTAATAAAAGACGAGCGAACCGAGCGAGCCAAACGAATTGAGTGGGTTGTGAGTTAGCTTAGTAGTGGATGTAACCGTACTGTAGCCATTTCGCGGGATTCATCGCGAGTATTCTTCTCGTCTTCATCAAGGCTCACTCGCTTCGCTCGCTCACCTGCGATTCCCACTGGCTCTTGCTCGACTCACTGGTCCTGAGCTGGTCCTTCGTCTTGCCCATGTTCTCCATTCTCGCCTTCAGCGAGACGAACTCGGGCAGCTTCTGCGCCGAGCGAAGAAGGTGCGATTTGTAAATTGAGTGGGTTGGTTTAGTTTAGTTTAGTTTAGTAGTGGCTCGTATGCTCGTCTTCATCAAGGCTCGCTCGCTCACCTCCACCTTGCTCTCGTCGATCTTCATGTACTCCGCCGGCAACAAGGAGCCGGTTCCAAGCAACACCCTCGAAGCGAGAGTTGCGTGATCGATGTGGTTGTCGACCTGCATTGAGGGGGGTTAGAACCAAAATTATGGGAATGGGAATGGTTTGGTTTTAGATTATGGGCGCTCACCTTGAGGTTGTCGGAAATGTCCTGGAAGTTGGCTTTCTTGAGATCCTCCTGCGCCGAGCGAAAGTGTTGTGGGTATTGGATTAGTTTTGTTGTGGCTCGCTTCGCTTCGCTTCGCTTTGCTCGCTCACCTCCGCGGCCTTCATCGCCTTCTCAATCTTCCCCTGAACCGCCGCCTCCCTGACCTGCATCTTGGCTTTCGTCCTCTCAGCCTGCAGCTCCATGGCCGTCGGTTCGTCGGGGTTGCCCTTGGTGACAATTAGCTTCTGGCCGATGTAGATCTTCTTGACGTCTTTGATGCCGTTCCACTTGATGATGTCAGGAATGGCGACCTTGTACTTCTTGGACACTTTCGCCAGGTTGTCTGTCGACTCGTAGGTATGAAACTTGTCGGGCTTGTTGGACTCGCTTCCCCACTCCCAGTGCCGGAGGGTTCCGTCGCTGTATGGACATGGCATGGGCAGGCATGGAGAGTGTTAGTTATTACGTTGCGTTGCGTCGTGTGCGCCCTCTCCACCCCACTCAACTCCACTCAACTCCACTCAACTCCACTCCACTCCACTCCACTCCACTCCACTCAACTCAACTCCACTCACCTACTCGCGCTCATTATCTGAACCGTGTCAAAGGCTATGCCAACCACAGGGCCTTCGTGCCCGCGGAGGGTTTGGAGAATGTCACCGGTTGTAATGTCGAGGAGCTGGAGGTTGTGATCTACGCCGCAGGTGACGATTTTCGTCGCGTCGAACTGGAGGTCGGTGACAACGCCAGTGTGGGCTTTGGTCTTCTGAACAATGTCGCCGGTCTTCAGCCACCAGACAATCACATATCCGTTCGCATCTCCCGAAATTAGCTCCAACTGGCCGTACTTGATCACCGTGATCTTGCAGCCGTGACCTTTCAATCTCTGTTCGCACTTCACCTGCTTGTAGTTGGGGTCGTCTTTCGGGTGTAGGCTGCTCCAAACTGCGACGAGCGAAGTGTTTATTTAAAAGTTAGTTAAGTTTTAGTTTTAGTTTAGATCAGTTAGTGATTTTGCGAGCGAAAATAATTAATTAATGCTGTGGCGAGCGAAACAAACTGCTGGGGCTTCGCTCCGCTCCGCTTCGCTTTCGCTCACCTCTGATTTCGCCTTCCGTCCCTCCGCTGGCGAACCATGTTGGACCGGAGTGGATGCAGTTCACTCCGCGGGAGTGGCCGTGAACAAGTTTCAACTGGTCCCCAGTCTCCTTGTCCCAAATGATGATTTTCGTGTCGGCAGCGCCACTAATCATTTTGAACTGGTCAACATTGATGCAAGTAACGGTAGCTTCGTGCCCCTGGGCTGTGAACAACCGTTCCTCGGTCTCAATGTCCCAGCACATAATTGTGGTGTCCATGCTTCCGGTGTAAATCCTTGCGTCGTGAAAAAGAATGACGGTGATGACACCCGTGTGGCCCTCTGGCTCACCAACGTGTCGCCCGATCTCATCGCCAGAAAAAACGAGCTCAAGCTTGCCGGTGTGAATATTGTAAACGTTTACGTTCTGTGCGGGGGTTAGTTGGTGTTAGTGTTGGTGTTGGCACTCACTCACTCACTCACTCACTCACTCACTCACTCACTCACTCACTCACTCACTCACTCACTCACTCACTAACTCACTCACT
>Ga0302116_1000970_pt1 | contig 17430 bp, 18 predicted proteins | sample AG5_SCM_MG_FD_203124 | JGI IMG/M metagenome (GOLD analysis project Ga0302116, IMG submission 203124) | Marine microbial communities from Western Arctic Ocean, Canada - AG5_SCM | ecosystem: Environmental > Aquatic > Marine > Oceanic | place: Canada: Western Arctic Ocean | collected 2017-10-01 | reverse complement strand
TGGCACCGATAGGTCCTGTTGACGTATTGGCATGTGTCCCGATCATCACATTTTCCAACACGGTCATCTTTTGAAAAAGACGAATATTTTGAAACGTTCGAGCAATACCGCTAATAGCAACCTGATACGGCTTTCTCCCAACGAGTGACTCCCCATTAAATTCAACACCACCACTGCTAGGCGAATAAACACCAGTGATGACATTGAATAGCGTGGTCTTACCCGCGCCATTAGGTCCAATCAACCCGTATATTTCACCACCTTCAATCGTCAAAGAAACATTGTGCAGTGCCTGTACACCACCAAAATTTTTATTTATCTTTTGTAACTCTAATAGCGCCATAAAGATTTAATCGCGACTGCTATCTTGATCCAACGCCACCCGACGCTTTGGTGCTGGCCACAATCCAGAAGGCCGCACCAACATAACCAAAATCAGCGCTAACCCGAACAACAACATTCGAAGCGCTTCTGGGTCAACATAAACATCGCCGAAGAGTGCTCGTTGAACTGGTGACGCTGTTGACCTTAAAATTTCTGGAAGCACGGTAAGCAAAAGTGCCCCCAGCAACACGCCATAAACGTGCCCCATCCCCCCAAGAACAACCATGCATAAGACCATAATTGACTCGAGCAAACCGAAACTCTCTGGACTGACAAACCCTTGAAGGCTAGCAAACAGTCCGCCAGCGATGCCGCCAAAAGATGCTCCTAACGCAAATGCCAGTAACTTGATATTTCGCGTATTGATACCCATTGCCTGAGCGGCCAATTCGTCTTCTCTAATCGCCAACCAAGCCCGACCTATTCTCGAATTCTCAAGGCGCACGCACATTACGATAGTCAAAATCAATAGCGCCAGGAGAAGATAATAATAAATATGTACACCAGAGAATGATATGCCTAGCCATTCATGGGTACGCGTTAAATCAGCTCCACCAATACTGATTGGATCAATTTTGTTAATTCCAATAGGGCCATTAGTCACATTAATCGGGCGGTCAAGATTATTCAAAAAAATACGAATAATCTCCCCAAAACCCAACGTCACAATAGCCAAGTAATCCCCGCGCAGCCTAAGGGTAGGCGCCCCCAACAAAACACCAAAAAGAGCCGCCATGCCAGCCCCTATAGGCAAGATAGCCCAGAAGGGTAGATGCAAATCAAACTGTGGTGACGCCAATAAGGCCCATGTATAAGCACCTACCGCATAGAAAGCGATATATCCCAAATCGAGTAACCCGGCGAAGCCGACGACGATATTTAAACCCAGCGCAAGCATGGCGTAAATTAAAGCGAAATCGAGGATGCGAACCCACGTTCGGCCTACTGTATTACTCAGAAGGAAAGGTAGAACCGCCAGCGCAACGAAAAGTAGCACGTATCCGAGTAGCAATACTCTCCTGTTACTCGTTACTTTTTGTAAAAAACTTTGCATGAACTCCCTCATGCCCGCTCCGATACTCGCTCACCCATGAGCCCTGTGGGCCTAAAGACCAACACAATAATCAGTACAACAAAGGCGAACACATCTTGATAATGACTACCAAGGAAACCACCAGTCAAATCACCAATATAACCCGCACCAACACTTTCGATCAAACCAAGCAATAGTCCGCCAAGGACAGCTCCACCAAGATTACCAATGCCCCCTAGAACGGCGGCTGTAAATGCCTTGAGCCCAAGCATGAACCCCATGGAGTAATGCGCCACACTATAGTTACCCGCGACTAAAATCCCGGCTACCGCGCCGAGCGCAGCGCCCATCATAAAAGTTACCGAGATGATTTTATTTACATTGATACCCATGAGTCCAGCCACTCGCTGGCTCTCAGAAGTGGCACGCATCGCCCGGCCGAGTTTCGTGAAATGCACAACTAAAAGTAGTCCCGCCATGAGTATTCCCGATATCCCTATGATAAATAACTGGACACTTGTGATGGTCGCACCAAACAATTCATGAGTTTCCGTAGGAAATATCTGAGGCACCATTTTGTATCTGCGACCCCAAATAATCATGGCGAGGTTTTGAAGCAAAATTGAAACCCCAATGGCCGTAATCAAAGGCGCTAAACGCGGCGCCTTACGCAAGGGTCGGTACGCTAAACGCTCAATAAAAAACGCTAAAAGCATGCACACTAAAATGGCTGTAGAACCCGCGATAAAAATCATTGTGAAGGGATTCATATCGGGCGATACGCCCATCAGCGTGGATATAACAGCCAGTGCGATCATGGCACCTATCATCACTACTTCACCATGAGCAAAATTAATCAACCCTAGGATCCCGTAGACCATGGTATAACCCAACGCTACCATTGCGTAAACGCTGCCTAAAACCAACCCATTTAAAACTTGCTGGGCAAATATATCCATCGCGTTAATAGCCCCTCTTTAGAAAACTCGATCCGAGCACGAGGAGACATAAATCACACTACTCACCACCACCGATCGTTTCAATATATTTCCACGCTCCGTTGGTTACGCGATAAAGACTGATCCCACCACCTTTCAAATCTCCTCGTTCGTCAAAACGAATTCGTCCGGTGACCCCCTTAAAGTCAGTACTGCGAAGAAATGGTAAGTACGTGGCAGGATCTACCGAATTTGCACGCTTCATTGCGTCGATCATTACAGAGGTCGCATCATATGCATAAGGCGCGTAGAGTTGAATGTCCTCGCGGTAAACCTGCTTATACTTTTCCCGAAACTCAGTACCCCCAGCCATTTGTTCTAACGGCAGTCCAGGAGTAGACGCATAGACTCCCTCACTTTCAGCGCCAGATAGCACCGTAAATTGTCTTGTCCGAATGCCATCTCCGCCGAGAAAAATAGCCGTCAAACCCAAATTCTTCATCTGTTTCATCATGGGTCCAGCTTGCGCATCCATCCCGCCATAAAAAATTAAATCTGCGTCAATACCTTTAATTTTAGTTAGTATTGCCGTGAAATCTACTTTTGTGATATCCGTAAATTCTCGAGCCAGAATCTTACCCCCCGCCTGTTTGACCGCAGACTCAAACTCGTCAGCCAAACCTGCCCCATAAGCACTTCGATCGTCAATAATCGCGATGCCCTTAGCGCCTAAGGTCTTGACCGCATAATCACCTAAAACCTTCCCCTGCTGTTCATCATTGGCCATTACACGGTAGGCAGTTTCGTAGCCTTGGCGGGTGTACTTAATTGCCGTAGCCGATGGCGAAATTTGCGGAATGCCAGCTTCATAATATCTAGTTGATGCGGGAATGGTCGTACCAGAGTTCAGATGCCCAACAACACCTGCGACATCAGCGTCCACTAACCGTTGAGCGACAACCGTAGCTTTTTGTGGATTAGCTTCATCATCTTCAGATATCAATCTAAATTTGATAGCTTCCCCACCGATCACGACACTCGATTGATTCGCCTCATCAACGGCAAGCCCAGCCCCACGCTCATTGTCCTTGCCAACATGGGAGCTCGGCCCAGTGAGCGGACCGACGTGACCAATATTAACCACCTTTCGCCCGTCGTTGGGTTCATTGTCAGCACCACATCCAGCCATCAGCAGAGCGCTCACGACACATGCGAATAAACGTTTCGTTACCATTATGTACTCTCCAAAATATTTGTTTCGACCTGGTTTAAAGCCAGCCGGGGAAACTTAGGTAATATTAACAGCGGTTAACCCCGTGTCAATTTTCGATGCAAGGCACACCCATCCGCCAGCACCCAAAAAAAAACCGGCTCATAGCCGGCTTTCCTTGCAACCCCTAAACTTTATAGGGATAGAATCCACTCCGCTAACTGATTTGCTTCATCGTCAGTTACCGGATTAGGCGGCATTGGGATTGGACCCCACTTACCCATACTTCCGTTCTTTATGGAATTAACGAGTCTTTCCACCGTAATCTCACCCCCTTTAGGATCCTTACCTTTAGCAATATCTTTATAGGCAGGCCCGACTAATTTTCTATCTATGGCGTGACAACTCAAACAGTTTTTAGACTTCGCGAGTGCTTCCACATCATTTGCCTGCACTTGCGACACAAAAATTAGGCCAAAAGCCAAGAAACAGGACACAACAGCTTTCTTCATGTTAACTCTCTCCATTTCGTTCCCTATACACTGGTCAATGTCCAAGTATGACCAGCAAAAAACATTCAAGTTCGACTCATTGAGTCTTTAACTAATGTAGTTGATATTGTACCATCCAATTTTCATTCGATCCCACTAAGCTATCGCATTAACTTCCTACGAATGCCTTATCTAGAAGCAAACCAAAAAAAATCATTCCCCCTGCTAAATTATTATGCCGAAATGCTCGGAAACACCCTTCGCGCTCGCGATATTTAATCATTGGATATTGAAATGCGATAGATACTGCTGCCCCTGCCAAGCCCATATAATAAAAAAAGCCGAGGGCGCTCATTATGCCAACTGCCAACAACAAGCAAAGAAATGTGGTTTGAAAGGCTAACACCATAGCGACATCATATTTACCAAATAAAATCGCGCTCGTTTTTATACCAATGCCCATATCATCGTCACGATCCACCATGGCGTATTCTGTGTCGTAAGCAAGTACCCAAAACACATTCGCGAGCATCGTGACGTAAGCCACAAACGGGACGTGATCTACAGCAGACGCCCATGCCATAGGAATGCCAACTCCAAATGTGACGCCTAAGTAAGCCTGCGGCATCGATATAAAGCGTTTTGCAAACGGATAGCTGATAGCAAGGAGCAACGCTATAAATGATAATTTGATAGTCAGCGCATTAAGCGTCAACACCAACCCAAAAGCAATCAGCGCGAGAAGAGTGGCGACAACTAACGCTTCCCATGGGGCAATTTCCTTAGTCGCAAGCGGCCGATTCGCGGTGCGTTTAACATGAGGGTCATAATCCCTGTCGGCATAATCGTTAATTGCGCAACCTGCGGATCGCATTAAAAACGTACCCATCACAAACACCCAAAAAATATGAGCATTGGGCGCACCGCCTGACGACATCCAGATCGCCCAAAGCGTTGGCCAGAGTAATAAGCAAGCGCCTATCGGCTTATCCATGCGGATTAATCGCGCATAGCTAGACAACCTTAGTTGGAGGCTATTCAACATACTATCTAGACCTCTGAATATTTTTCACGTGTACCGTACCACCGATCAATGTGTCGCTCTGCCAGTTTTGGATGATGCGCCAAAAAATCAGGTGCGAGACGTTTTGCCGCCTCTAACAACAGCACATCTCTTTCTATATCCGCGTAACGGAGCATCGGCATACCAGACTGTCGTGCGCCTAGTATTTCACCAGGGCCTCTAAGCTGAAGATCTGCTTGGGCCACCTGAAAACCATCTATAGTCTCATAGATAATTTTTAGCCGTGCGCGCGCAATATCTGTCAATTTTGGACTATAAAGAAGAATGCAGGTGCTCGCGCAGGCCCCACGACCGATACGGCCTCTCAACTGATGTAACTGTGACAACCCCATCCTTTCAGAGTTCTCGATCACCATAACTGTAGCGTTCGGAACATCAACACCGACCTCAATGACCGTCGTGGCAACCAATAAATGAACCTCTCCGCTGGAGAATTTCTCCATAACCGCTGTCTTATCTTGAGCCTTCATTCTTCCATGAACAATGCCAACCTTCAACTTTGGAAATTGAGCTTGGATTGTCTCGTGCGTCTGGATAGCTGTCTCTAGCTGCAACACTTCCGATTCCTCTATGAGCGGGCACACCCAATACACTTGCTGACCCAAGTGGCAAGTCTCTTGCACACCCTGCAAGACCTCTTCTCGTCGACTATTGCTAACTAACTTTGTCGTGATTGGGACGCGTCCCGGTGGCAACTCATCAATTGCCGACACATCCAAGTCTCCAAAAAAACTCATCGCTAATGACCTTGGGATTGGAGTGGCGCTCATCATTAATTGATGCGTTTGATTCAATCTGTCCGCCCCCTTGCCAACCAATGCCAGTCTTTGTTTAACGCCAAAGCGATGCTGCTCATCAATAATCACCAAACCCAAATTTTTAAACACCACATCATCTTGAAACAATGCATGCGTCCCGACAATAAATTGTGCTGAGCCGGATGCAATCTTCTCAATCACTGCCGATCGTTCTTTTTTAGTAAGGCTCCCCGTTAATCGTTCAACAGTAATGCCCAATACGGTCAACCACTCCTCAATTTTTTTGAAATGTTGTTCAGACAAAATTTCCGTTGGCACCATTAAGGCCGCCTGATAACCCGAACCTATGGCCTGCAGCGCGGCAAGTGCCGCGATCACGGTTTTGCCGCTGCCAACGTCGCCCTGCAGAAGACGTCGCATCGGAACGCGATCAGCCATATCCGTTTGTATTTCAGCAAGAACTCTATTTTGCGCACGGGTCAATTGAAAATTAAGACGGTCCAAGAACTTTTTCATTTCTATCGCATTGGGCATCATTAATGGCGCGGAGTATTGTTCTCGCTTGTCATAGTTCTTTCGCATAATAAGTTGTTGTGCTAACAGCTCATCAAAACTTATGCGCGCCCAGAATGCCCCACCAGAATCTCTAAGTACTGCAGAATCAACATCAGGGGGGGGACGATGCAACATACTCACCGTTTCAGAGAAAGTTGGCAGGCCAAGCTCTGTCAAAAACGATGGTAAGAGCGTATCGCTCTGGTCCGCCATTGTGAATGCCTGGGCCACCGCTTTTCGAATTGAGGCCTGACTTAGTCCTTTAGTCGTTGGGTAAACAGGGGTGAGTGTCGTGGGCAGCAGATTATTCTCAATGATTTTCTTCACTCGAGGGTGCACCATCTCCCTCAAGCGTTGGCGTCCCATCCTCAACTCACCCACAACTCGAATACGCGTGCCAACTTCTAACATTCGTTGTTGGCTCGGATAAAAATGCAAAAAACGAAGGATTACGCTGTCGGTTTCATCCTTAACGGTGACTACTAACTGTCGCCTGGGACGAAACTCCACTTTGGCCTGAACAACCGTGACCTCGATTTGGACCAAATCGCGCTCTGGCGCCTCACTGATCTGAAAGACTTGAGTTTCATCTTCATACCTAAGTGGGAAAAATAGCAATAAATCCTGAATTCTGGATATGCCGAGACGACTGAGTTTCGTGCGAACGATCGGCGTACCGATGCCATCAAGGTGATTGTGTTGATCAACATATTCCTTCGCGCTACTTTTCATATCTTATCGGGTAATAGTCCAATGAAAAATATGGCTAATGAACAGCAATGGCATCAATTTCGATCAAAGCATCCTTGGGTAAGCGTGTTGCTTGGATCACGGATCGAGCTGGAAAAGAACCCGACATAAATAAACTTTCCATAAGAATATTGAGCTCGCTGAAATTATTTAAATCACTCAAAAATACTGTGAATTTCACTACATCATGGCGCGTAAGCCCGGCCTCTTTCAGAATAGACTCAATGTTCAGAAAGGCTTGGCGCGCTTGCTCGCTAAATGTTAATGGGAGCTCGCCCGAAGGTTCGCTGAGGCCTAACTGGCCCGATACATAAACAGTTGCCCCAGCCTTTATTCCCTGTGAATAAGCACCCAAAGCCGCTGGGGCACGTTTGGTTTGTATCGTTTGGTTCGCCATAAAGATCTCCTAGGTATAATATCGTGCAGCTCAACAAATAGGCGCCGGGTCAAAATCTTTCAAAGTTCGAGTACGCAGCGCGCTAGATATGGTTTTGGTTTAAAAATAGCAGATTCTGAAAAGCGGACGAATAATTCCAAAGATCCTGAATGCATATTAACCCCCAAGAAACTCACAAACAAAATATTGCCGCCTTAACAATCGCAGCAATTGGAGTTGTCTTTGGTGACATCGGCACCAGCCCAATTTATACCATTCGTGAAGTTTTTAGTCCCCGATACGGCATCATACCCTCAGAGGACAACATTCTTGGCTGTCTGTCGCTGATCTTTTGGGCGCTCGCACTGATCGTTTCGGTCAAATATATTTTTTTCATGCTTAAGGCTGACAACCGTGGGGAAGGGGGCATGATGGCCCTACTGGCACTTGTCCTTAAGGCAACAGAAAAAAAACCAAAAAAACGGTTTTTATTAATCGCACTTGGGCTTTTCGGTGCCGCTCTGTTCTACGGGGATGGAATAATCACGCCGGCCATCTCCGTTTTATCTGCAGTCGAAGGCCTTGGCGTTGCGACCCCAACACTTCAACCATATGTGATACCCATTACGATCGTGATCGTGATCTTACTCTTCATGTTGCAGCAACGAGGAACTGCTGGAGTGGGTGCATTATTCGGACCAGTAACGGTAGTCTGGTTTGGCGTCTTGGGATTTTTAGGGATAATTAATCTCGGCTTAGACGTCTCGGTATTTAGGGCTCTAAATCCAATCTATGCCGTCCAGTTTTTTATTACCAATAAAATTTTTGGTTTTCTAGCTATTGGGGCGATAGCGCTTGCAATAACCGGGACCGAGGGCATCTATACCGACATGGGGCATTTTGGCCGTAAGCCGATCAGGATAGCTTGGTCGTTATGGGTATGGCCGAATTTGTTACTCAATTACTTCGGACAAGGTGCGCTCATTCTTGCCCAACCTGAAACGATCGCCCATCCGTTCTACAACATGGTCCCCTCTTGGGGCTTATACCCACTGATCGGCATGACGACTATCGCAACTGTAGTAGCGTCCCAAGCCGTAATATCCGGAACTTATTCGTTAACAAGACAAGCGATTCAACTTGGATATTGTCCGCGCCTTGATGTGTTTCATACATCCGAAAGTGAAATTGGGCAGATTTATATGCCATGGATTAACTGGATGCTGTTAGCCGCCGTATTACTGTTGATTCTCTCGTTCGGGTCATCAAGCAATCTGGCTGGCGCCTACGGTGTCGCTGTGACGGGAATGATGGCGATTGATACCGTAATGGCGTATTTTGTAGTGACGCATTTATGGGGATGGCAGCGATGGTATGCGCTGCCAATCGCCATGATCTTCCTGGCCATCGACCTGGTTCTATTTGCAGCAAACTCCGTGAAAATTTTGCATGGGGGCTGGTTCCCTTTCACCATCGGCTTAATCCTTTTCACGCTCTTCACCACCTGGTATCGAGGGCGCCAAGGGCTTATTCGTGAATTGGCTCCTGATGCGTTAGAGCTCGAACCCTTTTTGAATAGCCTTTCCACGTACCCCCCTCAAAGGGTTTCCGGCACGGCGGTTTTTATGACCACATCCTCAAATGCTGTTCCTCATGCGTTACTTCACAACCTGAACCACAATAAAGTGCTTCATGAGCGTGTCGTGCTCCTGACCGTAAAGACTGAAGAAATACCACATGTATCCAGTCAAGACCGCGTCGTTGTTGAGCCCATAACAGATGAGTTCTTTAAGATTCTGGTTCGTTATGGCTTCAAGGATCAACCCGACATACCGGCAGCACTAGAACTTTGTGCACCCATGGGATTGACGTTTAATACCATGGACACCTCATATTTCCTTTCACGACAAACGCTGGTTCCAAAACTTGGTAAAGATATGGCTCTATGGCGCGAGAAACTATTCGCGCTGATGTCTAGAAATTCATCAAGCGCCATCAGTTTTTTCAAGCTCCCCGCCAATCGAGTTGTCGAACTCGGGACCAGAATTGAACTCTAACCGCTTAATAAGGTTTAGACGTTCATTTAAGGTATGGAAACAGGCATTGCCGATATTTAAGCAGAGAGCATCCAAATTGGCTTAAACTTAGAGATAAATAACAAGAATACGCACAAGCGTTTTATAAGGAGGGACTAACAATATGGAATATGTCACACCGAAATCTGCTTCGGAAGCGAGTCAAGCCCTGTCTCAAGAGGGCGCCTTCGCATTAGCTGGCGGAACTGATTTGCTGGTCAAATTAAAAACTCGCTTCGTGTCTCCAAGCGTTGTCGTTGACATTAAACATATCCCTAACATAATGACCATTAAACAGTCTGCTGAAGGTTGGTGGATCGGAGCCGCAACACCTTGCGCCGAAATTGTCGAGCACGATTCCCTCAGTAAAAATTGGCCAGGAGTAGTGGAAGCATTATCGCTAATCGGCTCTACTCAAATTCAGGGCCGTGCAACCTTAGGGGGCAATTTATGCAATGCATCCCCGGCAGCAGACAGCATACCAGCACTGATTGCAGCTGGAGCGACTTGTGTAATCTCCGGACAAACAAAAGAGCGCGAAGAACCAGTAGAAAAAATTGTGACCGCACCAGGAATGACTACGCTTGGCAAGGGAGAATTTATCATTGGATTTAAACTGCCAATACCTAAAAACCGTTCGGGTGATGCTTACTTACGCTTAATTCCACGCAGCGAAATGGATATCGCAGTGGTTGGCGCTGGCGTATCCTTAAGCTTGAGCGAAGACGGAAAAATTGAAGCCATTCGAGTAGCTTTGGGTGCTATAGCTCCCACACAGGTACTTCTCAGCGGCTTAGAGGATATTTTTATTGGTAAAGAGCCCAACGACGATGCAATACAAAAATTGGTCTCTCTTGCAGAAAAAGCATGCAAACCAATCAACGATAAACGAGGCACTATTGAATATCGAACCAAGATTGCGGGCGTTCTTGCTAAACGAGCATTTGGCATCGCCCTTAAACGCGCAAACAATTACTAATCAACATACAAACTGGCGAGTAAAAAATGTCAAAAACACAAGTTGCAACATGCATTAACGGGGATACCCACGAGTTTCTATGCGATACGCACCAAACGCTCTTAGATGTTTTAAGGCATGAACTCGACCTCACCGGAAGCAAAGAAGGATGCGCCACTGGGGATTGCGGCGCTTGCAGCGTGATGCTTGATGATCGACTGGTTTGCGCCTGCCTCGTCCTTGGGGTTGAGGTCGACGGTAAAGAAATTGAAACCATCGAGGGGATGTCCTCCGGTTCAGGACTACATGCCATACAACAAAAATTTATTGATCTTGCGGCGCTGCAGTGTGGCATATGTACCCCCGGGGTCTTGGTCGCAACAAAAGCACTACTGACTAAGAATAAGAATCCAAGTGAAGAAGAGGTGCGCTTTTGGTTAGCGGGTAACTTATGTCGTTGTACGGGCTACGATAAAATTGTACGAGCCGTCCTCGAAGTTGCCGCTGACATGAGAAACGCTTAAAGACATTAGACTTTGAAAAAGAGGAAATCAACATGAATGACATGACTCAAAGCAATCTGGAACGAGCGCTCAAAATTGTTGGCACGCGACCTGCTAGACCAGACGGCGTAGATAAGGTAACTGGGCGAGCTCTATTTGGATCGGACAAATCACTTCCAAACATGCTGGTCGGGCGCGTTCTCAGAAGCCCTTACGCGCATGCAAAAATCATCTCTATTGATACGAGTAAAGCTGAGGCATTAAATGGCGTGAAGGCGGTCATCACATGCGCAGATTTTGAGGATTTTCCTTCGGAATTTGTCCCTAATGGTGAAATGGTCGTTAACTTAAAAGATATCACCCGAAATATCATGGCTCGGGAAAAAGCACTGTACGTTGGGCACACGGTTGCTGCAGTTGCGGCAACTAGCGACGAAATCGCTGAAAAGGCACTTGGCTTAATTGACATAAAATATGAAGTGCTTCCGCACGTCTTAGAAGTTGAGGACGCGGAAAGGCCAGATGCCCCACTGTTGCACGAAGATATGATAACCATTGGCGTCGAGCCCGCACCTAAAAAAGCATCCAACGTGGCGAAACGCGTCGAATTCGGCTTCGGAGACGTTGAAAAAGGTTTTGCAGAAGCAGATCTTATCGTCGAAAGAGAATTCACAACTCAACAAGTCCATCAAGGTTACATCGAACCACATGCCTGCTTAGCAAGTGTGTCCGAAGACGGCCAAGCTGATCTCTGGTGCACAACACAAGGAGCTTTTGTCGTAAGAAATTTCTGCTCAAAACTTCTAGGTCTCAGCGCGGCGCAGATACGTGTGACTGCATCCGAAATTGGTGGGGGATTTGGAGGCAAAACTGTCGTTTATCTCGAACCTTTAGCGCTCGCACTTTCGAGAAAATCCTGTCGTCCCGTCAAAATGGATATGAGTAGAGCTGAAGTGTTCACTTCGAGTGGCCCAACCTCTGGGGCAAAAATATGGGTCAAAATCGGCGTGAAAAATGACGGCCGAATCACGGCTGGCGACTGTGTTCTTAAATATCAGGCCGGAGCATTTCAAGGTGCGCCTGTGGGGCCTGGAGCGATGTGCGCCTTCGCACCATATGATTTAGAAAATGTTCGAGCTGTTGGGTACGATATTGTTGTAAATCGCCCAAAAGTTGCCGCATACCGAGCTCCTGGAGGACCTATTTCAGAATATGGCGTAGAAAGCGTGCTCGATGAAATCGCAATCAAACTCAAAATAGATCCCATCGAAATTCGCCTCAAGAATGCCGCTAAAGAAGGCACCATTGCTCCTTACGGACCTAAACTTGGGCCAATAGGCATGATCGAAACCCTTGAGGCAGCCAAAGCTCACCCTCACTATTCGGCGCCACTCGGACCAAATCAAGGTCGTGGGGTCGCTTCAGGATTTTGGTTCAACATTGGCGGCGAAACCAGTTCGTCGATTACGATTAACGAGGATGGAACCGTTGGCCTTACACTTGGAACAACAGATATTGGGGGTTCGCGGGCATCTATGGCGATGATGGCATCTGAAGAACTTGGTGTTCCGATGGACTTAATCAAACCCGTAATTGGTGACACAAACTCTCTAGGCTTTAACTTCCTTACTGGTGGTAGCAGAGCCACCTTCTCTACCGGCATGACCGTTGTTCGTTCTACGAGAGAAGCTATCGAGGAACTTAGGAAGCGCGCCGCTTTGCTCTGGGAGGTTGATCTCGATCAAGTTGAATGGGTGGATGGTCATGCACGCTTAATCGCTGGAGACGAACCCAAAACGATGAGTCTTGCACAAATCGCAAAACAAGCAGGTAAAACAGGAGGCCCCATCATGGCCAACTGCTCAATGAACGTAACAGGCGCTGGACCGAGCCTTGGAACACATATCGTAGACGTCGAGGTAGACACTGAGACCGGAAAAGTTTCTATCGTTCGTTACACCGCAATCCAAGATGCTGGCAAAGCGATCCACCCCGCTTACGTTGAAGGACAAATGCAAGGTGGCGCCGTCCAGGGAATTGGTTGGGCGCTTAACGAAGAGTACATATACAACGACAAGGGCCAATTGGAAAACGCTGGGTTTTTGGACTATCGCATCCCCGTGTGCTCGGATGTCCCAATGATCGACACAGTCATTGTTGAAGTGCCTAATCCGAATCATCCCTATGGCGTTCGAGGCGTCGGGGAGACACCAATAATCCCTCCGTTAGCAGCCATCTCCAACGCGGTGTCAAGGGCAACAAATATACGATTTAACGAACTACCGCTCTCTCCGCCTAAAGTTCTAGCTAGACTAATGCATGGATAGGTATTAGAAAAACATTGGCTCAACTAATCCTCACTGGCTCTCTGAAAAATCTAACTAAGGGTGTCGGTGCATTCAATATTCAAGCAAAAAACGTCCACCAATTGGTAGGGGAGCTGAAGCAGATTTGCCCTGTTCTTGCCCCACTGATTGAATCTGAAGGTTTCGCCGTCGCGATTGATGGCGAAATCTATCAAGATATCCTGTTTGCCCCTATCGGGGAAAACAGTGAGGTTCACCTTATTCCGCCCATTGGTGGAGGCTAATTCAGATGCATTTAACTTGAGGCGCTTGTATGAGCAAGTCAAAGGCGCTCTTAAAGACGAGCCTGGTCGGTGGTCTGTTACTGATCTTCAATTTTGTTGCCTTGGCCCACGATAGCGATCAAATCACTCAACTCCAAGGGCCCCTATGACCCATTCTTATCGGGGGACGATAACTGACCTTAACGAATGCTCCGGCCACCATCAACCGGAATTGCTAATCCTGTCATAAACGAGGCGTCCTCACTCGCTAAGAAGGCAATAGTAGATGCGACCTCCTCAGGCTGACCAATGCGACCAATTGGATGTTTTTCGATCATCTGTCGTTCAAGTAATGCGGGGTCAGGCGCCTCAGCCATCATGCCTCTTGGCATTGCAGTATCAATAGTAGCCGGGCAAACGCAATTAACCCGAATGTTATCTTGACTATGATCCAAGGCTAATGACATGGTCATCGAAATGATCGCGCCTTTCGTCGCGGCATAAGCTACTAGCCGCCGATTACCACGGATACCATTTATTGAGGCGAGATTCACAATAGCCCCACCACCCCTCTTTCTCATAAGTGGAATCGCCTTTTGACAGCCCAGAAAACTTCCCCGAAGATTTATTTCCATAACCTCGTCCCAAAACTCACGAGTTGTTTCCTCTGCCGTAGCCTGCGGGGAAATACCAGCATTATTTACCAACACATCTAACCCACCGTGAGACTTCATTAAAGAGTCCATCGTTGCTTCCCACGACTCTTCGTGTCGAACATCTAACTTTACTGCCTCATAATCCTTTACTGCCTCAGCCTGTGAGTCGTCAAGTATTCCCGCGATAATTGTTGCGCCTTCGCTCGACATTCTTTTTGCAGTAGCTAGTCCTATCCCAGTCCCCGCTCCTGTAATCAATACCACTTTATTTTTAAATCGGTCACTCATGTGTGCGTCACCTCAAAAGTTAATAACTAGAGTCGACAAGACTCTAAAACAACGCCCGCAACTTTTCTTCATTAGGGGCGTAGACAATTCCTTTTTCTGTAATTAGCCCCGTGACGAATCGAGCGGGCGTGACGTCAAAAGCCGGGTTCCTGACCTTTATATTTGCTGGCGCCCACCGAACGCCACCATATCCAGTAACTTCATCCGCAGAACGCTCCTCAATAGGAATGTCATCACCTTTAGCTATTGAAAGATCAATCGTAGATAGTGGGCAGGCGACATAAAATGGAATATCGTGCTCCTTAGCCATAACCGCCACCATGTATGTGCCAATTTTATTGGCCACATCACCATTGGCTGCGACGCGATCTGTGCCTACAATAACGACGTCAATGTCGCCACTTTTCATAAAATGACCCGCCATATTATCGGTGATTAGCGTCGTATCAATGCCGTCTTCCGATAGTTCCCACGCAGTCAATCGAGCGCCCTGCATAAAAGGTCGCGTCTCGTCAGCAAAAACAGTTATTTTTTTTCCGGCCATCACCGCGGAACGAATAACGCCAAGTGCGGTTCCATGCCCAGCAGTGGCCAGCGCGCCTGCATTGCAATGAGTTAACACACACGTGCCGTCACCAATAATTGATGCCCCGATAGCACCCATTGCTTTATTAATATCGATATCCTCGTTGTATATCGCGTGAGCCTCCCGCAGTAGTGCATGCGCTATCTCGATAGGTTCTTTTTCAACCGCCTCTACTAACCGATCGCGCATTCGATCTAGGGCCCAGAATAAATTCACGGCAGTTGGACGACTCCCTGACAAAACATCTAAGGCATTCGCAAGATGCTTGTCGAATGAATCTCTATTAAACAACATGGATTTTTGAGCCTCTAACGCTACGCCGTAGGCTGCCGCCACACCTATTGCCGGCGCACCTCTAACCACCATCTGACGGATTGCGTCCGCAACAGATTGTGCATCTGAGTACGACAAATACTGAATGACGGTAGGCAAGCATCGCTGATCAATCATCTCAAGTTGGCTATTACGCCAGCGTAGTGTCTCTACAGTCATGAATCACCCATCACTTTAATCACCTTCAAACTCGATTAGAGTGAAAACACTTTTCCCAAGCGCTTCCAGCTTCTTCGTGCCACCCAGGTCTGGCAAATCAATAATGAAGCAACACTCGACAATCTCACCGCCAGACCTTTCTATTAATTTGGCAGCGGCCTCAGCGGTTCCGCCGGTGGCAATCAAATCGTCCACAAGCAATATTTTTGAGCCAACGGCAAATGCATCCGCATGAATTTCAATTTTGTCGGTTCCATATTCCAACTCATAACTTTGTGAAATTGTCTTTCCAGGAAGCTTGCCGCTCTTTCTAACGGGAATAAAGCCCTTACCCAAACTTGCGGCTAGAGGTGCGCCCAAAATAAATCCGCGCGCTTCAATGCCTGCAACAAAATCAATTGTGTGTTGCTGATAGCGATCAACTAACAATTGAATAGTATGTTTAAACCCCTCGGGATGACTCAACAACGTAGTGATGTCACGGAACATGATCCCCGGCTTGGGGTAATCTGGGATCGTCCTGATTAGGTCGGCGATATTCATCATTGATCCTTAAAATCAAAATACAATTTAAAAACACTAATAATCAGGCGATTCATTATTTCTTCAACACCCGTCCTGCTATCGCATCGAGTGTTTCAAGTATTTTTGGGTCACGAGCATCAGGAGATGTAATTAATGCAAACTCTAATGCTTGCTTGCAATTACAGGTTGGACCCGTTTCATCGGCCGTAATTAAAGGGGCGACTTCACTAATCAATGTCTTTGCTTTTTCTGCATTTCCAACCAAAACTTTAATGACCTGCTCGACGGAAACATCCTCATGATCTGGATGCCAGCAATCAAAGTCTGTAACCATCGCGATACTGGCATAACAAATTTCTGCTTCGCGCGCTAATTTGGCCTCTGGCATATTGGTCATTCCAATCACGTCACAACCCCATTGTCGGTATAGCTCTGACTCCGCTAGCGTGGAAAACTGGGGGCCCTCCATTACGAGATAAGTACCTCCTCTGACATGTTCAATTTCAGCACTTTTTAATGCGGATTCAATATGCCCGCCAAGACGAGAGCACACTGGGTGGGCCACCGAAACATGAGCGACCAACCCCTTCCCAAAAAAAGATTTTTCTCGGGCAAAGGTTCTATCAATAAATTGGTCCACGATTACGAACATTCCTGGGGCGAGATCCTCTCGTAACGAACCTACTGCGCTCACTGAAACCAAATCCGTAACCCCTAGCCGTTTCATTCCATCAATGTTCGCTCTGTAGTTAACGTGGCTGGGCGAAACCACATGGCCGCGCCCATGACGAGGGAGAAATACTATTTTTTGTCCTTTATACTCCCCGACCAGAAATTCATCAGAAGGGTCTCCAAAGGGACTTTCGACTTTTTTCCACTCAGTATTCTCCAACCCCTTTATGTCGTAAACACCACTGCCGCCGAAAATTCCAATAACCGTATCAGCCACCATTGTTACTTCCTCTTTATAAACATAATGAAAAATTCGTTCTCACGACTCAAAACATAAGTCTCAAAAAATTTTCGCGCCAAGTAAGGCGGTCATATCATTTGCTGTTTTTGTCCTGCCCGACACATTAGAAATACACCAAGCAACAACATAGGTATACATAACCATTGTCCCATTGAAAATCCAAATGATAAAAGTCCTAAGTGCGCATCAGGTTCTCTCATAAACTCCACCACAAATCTAAATAATG
>Ga0302116_1000968_pt1 | contig 17440 bp, 17 predicted proteins | sample AG5_SCM_MG_FD_203124 | JGI IMG/M metagenome (GOLD analysis project Ga0302116, IMG submission 203124) | Marine microbial communities from Western Arctic Ocean, Canada - AG5_SCM | ecosystem: Environmental > Aquatic > Marine > Oceanic | place: Canada: Western Arctic Ocean | collected 2017-10-01 | reverse complement strand
CGGGCCTTCAAAGGGTGTGGTGTCGGGGTCGCGCCGTCAGCCATCAGTTCGGCAGGTGGGTGAACTCACTAGGATGATTGTTGGTCAGACCATGTCATGACTGATGCCATCACGACGGCACCGCACGGCCAAGGTCGTGGCTGTGTCATCACCCGCCGAGCCTGTTTCAGCTCCAGCCACCGTTATTGGTTGCCGGAATTAAGTGCTGACGACAATGCTGCCCGCTTTGGATCCTGTGCGATGGCTCCTGGCCATGGACACAATTACGAATTGATCGTGTCCATGGCCGGTGGTCTTGACGCCAACGGCATGGTGCTGAACCTCTCTGAGGTGAAGCATGCGATTCGTTCGGAGGTCACTGAACAACTCGACTTCCGCTTCCTCAATGAGGCTTGGCCAGAATTCGACGTCTCAAGTTCGGAGGGTTGCCTGCCAACCACCGAAGCACTTGTTCGAATCATCTGGTCTCGGTTGGCCAATCAGCTCCCCCTTGTGGGGATGCGCCTTTATGAATCAACAGGCCTGTGGGCCGACTATCTCGGACAAACCATGGACGCCTATCTCACCATCCGCACTCACTTCGCTGCTGCGCACCGTCTGGCAAGACCAGAGTTAAGCCAGGAAGAAAATGAGCTGATTTACGGAAAATGTGCCCGACCGCACGGTCATGGTCACAACTATCTAGTGGATGTGACTGTTCGCGGAAGCATTGATCAACGCACTGGGATGGTTTGCGATCTAGCAGCGCTTCAGCGTCTCGTGAGCGATCTGGTCGTTGAGCCTTTTGATCACACTTTCCTCAATAAGGACGTAGAGCATTTCGCTGAATGTGTTCCTACCGCTGAAAACATTGCCCTTCATATCGTTGATCGACTGACCACTCCTGTTCGTGCAATTGGAGCTCAGCTGCATAAGGTTCGACTTCAGGAGAGTCCTAATAACGCTGCAGAGGTTTATGCCGAAGCTCCGGCGCTTAACGCAATGCCTGAAGCGATGCATGCTGTCGTGAACGGCTGAGCCTTCTTCGACGTGCAGCGACCATTGGTTCGTCTGGTGCTTGCCGTCAGCCTGGATGGACGGCTTGCACCCCCCTCTGGAGGTGCCGCTCAGTTAGGCGGTGCCGGTGATCGGCAGGTGCTTGAGCAAGCTTTGGCTTGGTCTGATGCTGTGTTGATCGGTGCAGGAACATTGCGGGCCCATCGTTGCACCTGTCTGATTCATGAACAACAGCTTTTGGCTCAGCGCAAGCAAGATGGCAAGCCCTTGCAGCCAGCGGCTTTTGTTGTGAGTCGCCATCCCGACTTTTGCCAGGACTGGCCGTTTTTCCAACAAGCGCTTGAGCGTCATCTCTTGACCCCAGATCGGATGTCAGCGGAGGGTTTCTCCGCTACCCATCGGTTGCAACCATCCTGGGAAAGCACTTTGGTTGAGCTCGCCACATTGGGGTTTCATCGCCTTGTTCTTCTTGGAGGAGCGGGTCTTTGCGGATCACTTCTGGAAGCCGACCAGGTGGATGAACTGCAGCTCACCCTGAGCCCATGCCTTCTGGGAGGTCGGTTCAGCTGGATTCCGGTCGATGGATTCAGGCTGCCACCGGCGCTATCGCAGCCCGACGCTTGGACGCTGTTATCGGCCGATCGACTGAGCGCCAATGAGCTTGTGGTTCGTTATGGCCGCAGTCGCTGAAAGAGCGCGCTCAGGGGAACATCCTGTAGGTCTGTTGCCTGGAGTCCCAGTAGCGATGCAAGGCAGCGTTTGATCACAACTTCGGCGTCATCTCCAATGCGGCCAGACAACAGTTCGCTGATCACACCTAGCTCTCTGCCACTACGACTGGTTTCACGAATCAGGCATTCACTGACGGGTTTGGCTAACGCCTGACAAGGCTGATTCCCCATGCTGATGAATGGTTCAATGTCGAGTTCAGCGCCCTTGAGAGTTTGTTTTGCTAGTTGCTGACATTGATCAGCAAGCTGCCGCTCTAGTTTTGGCCTCATTATTTGCAGCAATGGCTGCAGTAGCCCTGCTTGGACTGCTCCTCCGCTGAGCGTCAAGCTAAGCGCCAAGAGCGTGAATATCACCTGCTTTTTTCGTGGTGTTGAACGGTTCACAGCAGGTTGGAAAGAACTGGCCTGCGTTCAGTGTGACTCTGGTGGCTCTCACTGGTTAGGGTCTTGACCTTCGCCTCTGTCTTCGCCGGTTATGGCATCCCTGAAGGCTCGTTGGCATCGCTCGATTCGGGAGATACCGGAACAGCAGTGGGAGCAGCTGCTTGGCCCTGAAGTGATTCCCTTCTATCGCTGGAATTGGCTCGCTGCCCTTGAGGATTCTGGGAGCGTGGCGCCTGATCAGGGATGGCAGCCTCTGCACCTATCTCTGTGGCGTGGAGAGGACCATCTTTGTGCGGTCGCGCCGCTGTATCTCAAGGGGCACAGCTACGGTGAATTTGTGTTTGACCAAGCGTTCGCACAGCTCGCTGGCGATCTTGGTCTTCGTTATTACCCAAAGTTGATTGGGATGAGCCCCGTAAGCCCGGTACAGGGCTATCGCTTTCATGTGGCGGCAGATGAAGATCTTGCGGCACTAACCCAACTCATGTTGGAGTTAATTGATACCTTCGCTCGTAATAATGGCATTTTAAGCTGCAACTTTCTGTATGTTGATCCGCTCTGGCGTCCTTTGGCAGAAGAGGCAGGTTGCGCCTCTTGGCTAAATCAGCAGAGTCTTTGGACATCTGATGGTCAGGACAATTTCAGCGACTATTTGGCAGGATTTAATGCTAATCAGCGCCGCAATATCAAGCGAGAGAGAAAGGCAGTCCGTGAAGCAGGCCTTGAGATCACTCCTCTTTCTGGAGAGGACCTCGACTCTTCGTTGATGCAATGCATGCATAGGTTCTATGAACAGCACTGTGCTCGTTGGGGGATGTGGGGTAGTAAATACCTCGACGCATCGTTTTTCGATGCTTTGGCTACGAACTCGTTGCGTGAGCAGATTGTTCTCTTTAGTGCTCATCGTGGCAACCCCCATCAGCCAGTTGCCATGTCACTCTGCGTTCACGATGATGCGTCACTCTGGGGCCGTTACTGGGGCAGCAATGAAGAGATTGATTGCTTGCATTTTGAGGTCTGCTACTACGCCCCGATCGAGTGGGCTCTGAAGCAAGGCCTGACGAGTTTTGATCCAGGTGCAGGAGGGAGCCATAAACGACGGCGTGGATTTGTGGCGCGGCCCACTACAAGTCTTCATCGCTGGTATGAGCCGCAGATGGATGGACTGATTCGTGGTTGGCTTGGCAAGGTCAATCCACTGATGCTTGAGGAGATTGAGGCGATCAATGCTGAGCTGCCGTTTCGAAAAGAGACTCCTTTACTTGCTCTGTAAGTTGAGAAGAGCATCCCTGCCAGATTGAACCAGATCAACACCTCCATTGACCGAGACGCATGCGCTCAGCTGGATGATCAGCTGTCGCAGCGGTTTATAGCTTTGGATCCGTTGGGTTATTTCTTGATTCGAGTGGATGTTGATGCCGCTGAATTGGTTGTTGAGCACTACGGCAACACGGTTGATGAGCAAGGCCTTGCGCGAGATCCCGATTCCGGGGAAGTGATTGCTTGCCGTCAAGGTGGTCCTAGAACGCCATCGGCCGTGTGGCGAGGGCGCACTGCAAAAGAGGTGGGGATTGCCTTAAGCGAAGGGGAAGGAATCAATCCCCTAAGCCGTTTAGACCATGCGTTGTATTTAGGCAGGGAACTACAGAAGGCTGAACAGTGCTTGCTTGAAGGAAGCACTTATGTTCAGGATTAATTCTTCAAACACGCTGAAGCTCCCGCGAGTTGCTGGGTTCTTCTGGTGGCAATGATTCCAGTTGCTCACGGATTTCCTGTTGAACAATGGCTCTGTATTCCATGAAATGCTCGTTGTGAGCAAGCACAACGATGAATTGTTCAAGCATGGCTGGATTTTGGCGTGCCATCCCAAATAGATACCGCCAAAAGCGCCCTCTTGTATCTCGTTTGAGACCTTGACGCCAGATCACGATCGAAAGTGCTTTGACATCAGTCCAAGTTGGTAATTTGCTGGTACCTTTCCAGCGGGGAGCACCCATCTTTAAGTAATAGGAGTAAACCCGATCCATGTAGGCATTGGGTTCATAGAGCGTGCAAAATGCTTCCACATATTCGTTGGCGATGTCACGAATGGGCCGGGTTGGTTTGAAATTAAGCAAATTCGTTTGATTCACTCCTTTGGCCGCCGATTCGTCTTGAATCAAGCGACCTTCTTTCTCAAGACGATGCCATAGAGCTGTTTGGGGAAGAGCTTGAAGCATTCCCATCATTGCTGCGGGGATGCCTGTACGGGTCACAAAATCAACGATCCGGAGCCCGGCACCGTCCTTTTCTCCATCAAAACCAATGATGAAACCAGCCATAACCCGAATGCCATTTGCCGTAATCCGGTCAACAGCGGCGTCTAGGGGATTGCGAGTGTTTTGAATTTTTCTCGCAATTTCTAAACTGGCTTCGTCTGGCGTTTCGATGCCCAGAAACACGCTTTCAAAACGAGCTTCGTGCATCATTCGCATCATTTCGTCATCATCCGCTAGATCGACTGAGGCCTCAGTGGCAAAACTAAATGGGTAACCACGTTCTTCTTGCCAGGCTTTGATTTCTGGAAGCAAAAGCTTCGCGTTGCGCTTGTTGCCGATGAAATTGTCATCCACCAGAAAAATTGAACGTCTCCATCCGATGTCGTAAAGCGCCTGCAACTCAGCAATGAGCTGTTCAGGATTTTTCGTGCGTGGTTTGCGTCCGTAGAGAACAATGATGTCGCAAAATTCGCAATTAAACGGGCATCCGCGAGAGAACTGCACGCTCATTGAGTCATAAGCATCGAGCTGCAGCAGGTCGAAGCGAGGAATTGGGGTGGAGGTCACATCTGGTTTTACTCCTTCTGCGCTAAAGCGACCGCTGCTATCACCCCTTTGGATGGCTTCGATAAACGAGGGAAGAGTAATTTCTCCCTCATCCAAGATCTTGAAGTTGGCGTCCGCAATTTCCGGCGCATCAGGGGTGGAACTGGCGTAGGGGCCTCCCACAGCCACAGGAATTCCACGACGCCTTGCTTCGCTGATCTGCTGTTTCATGTCGTCCTTCTGGACGATCATTCCTGAGATCACCACCAGCTCTGCCCAATCCCATTCGGCATCGGTCACATCGCGCACGTTGCGATCCACCAACTTCATCTCCCATTCCTGGGGAAGTAGGGCTGCAACGGTGACCAGACCTAAAGGCGGCAGCAACACTTTTCGGTTGACCAGCTCAAGAATTTTTTCGTAACTCCAGAATGTTTTGGGGAATACGGGGTAAACGAAAAGAGTGCGCATGGTGATATCGGGAGAACTAAGCGTTCGTGGAAGCCGGCCGACGCTCAATGCAGGCCGGTTATAAATCCGAAGATTTCGATGCATACAATCTTAAGCGCGTTTGCACGGATCTCGGCAGGCTTTCTGATCTAATGGTTGCTTCAACCTGTGTCTGTTATGGGCGTCGCTATTTATTTGGGTTTTGTGGGCGCCGGTTTGGTCGCAGCTTTTGTGCTCAGCACTCTTTTGCGCAGAATCAAGCTGATTTGACCTCGCTCATCGGCATTCCGCCGCGACGCCAGATCTCCCCTATGGAGAGAATCAGGCCAATTCCCCCTGCAATCGCAAACGTTGCTTGGAGTCCAAGGGTGATTGTGAGCGGAGCTGCGATCAGACCACTTATGCCTCCACCACCCAAAAAAGCGATTTGACTTAACCCGGCCATACGGCCTCGAATCACCTGCTTCGAGCCAACCTGGGTGATCAAATTGGCGCTACTGAGAAGACCAGCGGTTCCAGCACCAATGAGCCAAACCATCAGCAGCACGATTGGAATCCATGTGCTGCTTGCCATTCCAAGCTGAGCGACAGCTGTAATTAAGGCGAAACAACCCAGCGTGAGACCGGGACGGCTGCTGAATTTGTGGCTGTTCCTTTGCAGAACGATTCCACCGGTGATGCTTCCTGCTGCAAGCACACTGGTGAAGAGTCCAAGATCTTGGGGACTGGGCCCAAGGGTGTTTGCGGCAATGAGTGGTGCCAGGCCTGGGTGAAAGAAGCCAACAACACAGATCAAGCCGGTGAACTTCAGTACATGCCTCAGCACCGGACCGCACTCTTGCCAAGCGGACTTCAACGTGGCGGCACTCGTATTGCTGCTGAGTTGTTCGAGAGATCTGTTGGGCTTCAATAACCAGATCACGCTGGCAATCGGTAAGAGATAAGTGAGTGCATCGAGGCTGAGGGCTGTTGCTGGTCCGGTCAAAGCCACAAGCCATCCCCCCAGGGGAGGACCGACCAATTTCCCAACATTGAAAACAACCGAAAAGCTTGTGAGGTATGGCGCCAAGGTGCGTGGATCATCCACAAGCAATGCGCAGTACTTATTGCGGGCAGTGAGTTCGTAGGCACTGGCAATCCCCATGAGCAGTGTGCTCGCGAGCAACACTGCAACCTGGGCGGTACCGACAAAGAGAGGAATTGAAAGGGCACCAAGCAGGCCTGCTCCAAGTAACGCCCACTGCGCCTGAATCAGTACCTGCTCGCAGCCGATTCGATCGGTGCGTACACCAGCGGGACCACTCACGATCAGGGTCGGGAGAGAGAGAGCTGCAAAATGCAGGGCAAGCAACATGGCGTTGTCTGTGCCGCTCATCAAGATCCAACCCTTTGCAGTGAGACCAGCGAAAGAACCAGCTGTACTTAACCCAGAGGCAACAAGAAAAATCGTGCGTTGACGTTGATGCCAGCTGGGGCTTTTGTTCACGTCGCAGCGCGTGCTGCGGCAACCATGTGAGAAGCGCCAACAACCCTGCCGGTGAGGTCATAGATGTCTGCTCCTGTGATCTGAACGGGCACCATGGTCCCGGGATTCACTTGCTCTCCCTTATCACCGGGTTGCACTAGCACTTCCCCATCCACTTCTGGAGCGAATCGGGAGCATCGACCGATCATTTCTCCGGTGGAGGGATTGTGTTGTTCCACTAAAACATCCACGGTTCTGCCAATCCAGGAGGCATTTTGAGCCGCTGAAATGGGTTGCTGCAAGGTCATTAACTTGTCCTTGCGCGCGATGGCAATGTCGTCAGGTACTGCATTTGGAAGTGTTGCCGCAGCCGTGCCGTCTTCTGGCGAGAAGGTGAAAATGCCAACGTGATCAAAGCGTTCACGTTCTAAGAAACTGGCCAGATGTTCGAATTGGGTCTCTGTTTCGCCGGGGAATCCCACAATCAATGTGGTGCGAAGGATTGCGTCAGGGAGTTGTTCACGAATCTGATTCAGCAATCTTTCATTGACATCGGCTTGCCAAGGGCGATTCATGGCTCGCAATACCTCAGGATGGCTGTGCTGAAGAGGTAAATCGAGATAAGGCAGCACGTTGGGAACATCTCGGTAGGCCGCAAGCACGCTTGGGGTGAGGCCCGTGGGATAGGCGTAGTGCACACGAATCCAAGGAATTTCTACGTCGCCGAGTGCCATTAGAAGCTCGGCAAGCCTGGGCTTGCCATAGAGATCAAGGCCGTAATTGGTGGTGATCTGACTGATCAGAATCAATTCCTGTACCCCTTGTGCTGCCAACTGATGGGCTTCAGCCACGATCGATTCGATCGTTCGTGAGCGCTGATTCCCCCTTAGATGCGGAATGATGCAAAACGCGCAGCGATAGTCGCAGCCTTCAGCAACTTTTAAATAGGCAACGGCTTCCCCTGTGGTGCGGTAGCGGGGCAGGTTTTCGTCGGCCACAAAGGTTGGCGTTTCACTGACGCGGCTCACCCTTTCGCCCGCCTCTACCTGCTGCAGGACCTCCACAATATGTTGATAATCGCCGGTTCCAACGATCGCTTTTGCCTCTGGGATCGACTCCAGGAGTTCGTCCTGAAAATGCTGTGCCAAGCATCCAGCGATGATCAGTTCCTTGCCTTGTTCTGCAAGTCCCACAAGGGTTCGTACTGACTCTTCGCGGGCGTCTTGAATGAAGCTGCAGGTATTGACCACCACAAGGTTGGCGTCATTCTCATCGCTGCTCACCCCATAGCCGGCCTCAGCGAGAAGTCCGAGCATGTGCTCTGTATCAACGCGATTTTTTTCGCAGCCCAAATGGGCGAAGGCCACCGTGGGCCGTTCCGAGAGGCTGTTGCCTGTTGTGGCGTCCCCGGCCATGGCATGACGCTGTAATCCTCCACTTTAGGAGCGGATGAACGGATGGCACCCATGTTTAAACGCTGAATTGCACACGCTTTGCTGCCAAGATCATGAGTAATTGATCAGGCTTAATGGCAACTCAGCGTCTCACCAGCCGACGCCGGCAGGACCAAGGTTTGAAATGGGTTCGGATTGTCATGGCCGTTCTGGCCACGGTCGGCGTCATCGATACGGGCTCAATCACGCTGAAGTTTTGGGGAGTACTGGGGGATCTCACCTGCCCGATGGGTGCTGGGGGTTGTGACAAGGTCCTGAATAGTCCGTGGGGCACGTTGTTTCAGGGGGATGGGTTCAGCATTCCCCTCTCTTTTGCCGGCTTGATTGCGTATTTCGCGGTTCTGGTCATGGCGGTTGTGCCCTTGCTTCCAGGTTTGTCAGAAAACAAAGCTGACTTGTCTCGTCGCACCTGGTGGGGCTTGTTCACTGTCTCACTCGTCATGGCTGTGTTCAGCCTGGTGCTGGTGGGTCTGATGGTGATCAAGATCCAGGCCTTCTGTTTTTTCTGCGTTCTTTCGGCTCTGCTCTCCATCACCTTGCTGGTGTTGTCGTTAATCGGAGGTGGATGGGACGAACCCTCTCAATTGCTTTTTCGCGGTTTCCTGCTCGCTCTAGCAGTTCTGCTTGGTGGCCTGATTTGGGCTTCAGTACTTGATCCTGCACGTCCGGATTCCGTTGTGACCGGCCCAGGCGTGCCTCCGCCGGTGCTCACAGCGAGCAACCCAGCCAAAATCTCTCTTGCCGAACACCTCACCGCATCTGGAGCGGTGATGTATAGCGCCTATTGGTGCCCCCATTGCCACGATCAGAAGGAGATGTTCGGGAAGGAGGCTGCAAAAACTCTCAAGGTTGTTGAGTGCGCCCCAACAGGTCAAAACAACGATGCCAAGCTTTGTCAGAGCAAGGGCATTGAGGGATTCCCCACTTGGGAGATTAACGGCGAGCTCGACTCTGGCGTAAAAAAACTTCCTGACCTTGCTCGTCTTTCTGGATATCAGGGCCCCAAGGATTTCTGAACACAGATCCCCTCTTTAAGAGCTCACGGCTCTCGTCCCGATGGCTTGGCCTTTCACTTGGCGGCTATGCCGGCACCATTGAGGCATGGGAGCGGGGGTGTCATTACGAAAATGTCCGCCCCTGCTTTCCTTCCGGAACAAACAAGCTTCCAACAGCAATGAACTCGATTGCTGGCGATGAAGCAGATCCAACATCAGGTTCAGCTCCGCACGCCTGCTTTCATCAAGAAGGGTGCTCCGCTCAGGATGTTGTTGCTGCATCAGCTTGAGAGGAGTCATCGCTTCGAGGAGTGGAGTGGCTTTCTGCAGTGTTTTCAAAACGTCTTGCATGCCATGGGCTGATCGATCAACGCCCGCGACTCGCCAACATTCTGATCTCAGCCACTGGATGGATTGGGTGAGTTCTTGTTTGCTGAACGCTCCATGATCGTGATCGTTGTCTGATGTTGCTTCTGCTTGTTGTTCCGTTTTGGTTGTTTTAGGGAGTGGATTGCCAAGGTCGATGTCACGCAGTTGTCTCGCGAACACAAGACACTCCATCAATGAGTTGCTGGCGAGTCGATTGGCTCCATGCAGACCCGTGCAGGCCACTTCACCAACGGCGTAAAGACCAGGAAGGCTGGTAGCAGCTTTCAAGTCGGTGGCGACACCTCCCATCCAATAGTGAGCTGCTGGAGCCACTGGAATCGGCTGTTGTTCTGGGTTGATCCCAAAATTGTGGCAGCGTTCCAGGATGGTGGGAAAGCGCCGTAGCAACGTCTCAGTGTTGATGGGGGTGAGGTCCAACCCCATATGAGCGACCCCCTGGGACTGCATGCAACGAACCAGAGCGCGACTGACTTGATCTCTTGGGGCTAAGTCTTTCCCCGCTAGCTCATGGACGGGGCTTTGCCCCAAGGCGTCGACGAGGAGTGCCCCCTCACCGCGGACGGCTTCAGAGATCAAGAAGCAAGGTGCGTGCTCAAGCTTGAGGGCTGTGGGATGGAACTGAATGAATTCCAGATCTTCGATTGCGGCTCCGGCTTGCCAGGCCAGCGCAACGCCTTCGCCGCAGGCTTGTGCTGGGTTGGTGGTGTTGGTGTAAAGATGGCCGCCACCTCCGGTGGCTAACACCACTGCACGGGCCGGAATCCAGTGAAGCCGAGGGCCTTCGAGGACTTGGACGCCACAGCAGCGATTATTTTGCACCCACAGCTGGGTCACCCTTACGCCACGGCGATGTTGCAAACCAGGACGAGCATCCACGCGGTCTCTCAAGACATCCACCAAGGCTTTGCCTGTGCGGTCCTGCACGTGGAGAACCCTTCGATGACTATGTGCCGCCTCGAGGGTGGTCGCGAGTGACCCATCCGGGTTGCGATCAAACTCCATGCCGACCTCTTGAAGTCTGAGCACACTTTGCGGGGCTTCATCAACCAGAAAGCGCACGGCATCGCCATCACACAGCCCAGCTCCTGCTTGCACTGTGTCTTCGCCGTGGCTTCCAGCGTTGTCGTTAGAACGGGTGACAGCGGCGATTCCTCCCTGAGCCCAGCGACTAGAGGATCGCCTGCTCGTATTTCGATTGAGGAGCAGTACGCGCAGACCCGCTGGAAGCTCCAAACATGTCATCAGTCCGGCAGCACCGGCGCCAATCACGATCACATCCCAGGGTCCAGGCGCAATCGGATCAATAGAGGTTGCGTGGCTGCTCATGGGAGCAAAAACCGCCAGTGCTCCTGGCGGTTCAAGCTTGGGTCAAAGTCAACGGTACTGACCGTCGTTGATGCGATCGAAGCCCTCGTTGAGAGCAATCGATGGAGCTGTGACCACGAAATTGTCGCGGTATTTCTCGAACAATTCTTTTTGACGTTCTGAAAGGTCGAGGTCAAGAACGTCATCGATGTTCTCGTAGGGACCGCCGAGAACAATCTTTCCCGCGAAAGTGGGGTACATCCCAGGGAATTGCTGAAAGCGACGCACAGAGGAATTGTTTAAATCAACCTTGTCGCCGCGTTCGGCGAGTTTGTCGTCGGCGACATTTCTGATCTCAGCGGCAGAAACACTGGGGGGAACGAGAAGGCCTATCAATAGGCCCCCGATCACAACCAAGCCCGTCAGCCAGGACAACAGGCGCTTCATCTGAACTCTCCGTCGGGATTCGGAACTGAACTTCCGGCAGCGCCGGTACGGAAACCTTACAAGTGCAGACCCCTTTTGCTGCCTCAGCACTGTCAGGCGTTCGCAGTTCGTTTCAGATCAGACCGCTCAGACTTGGAACTGACAGGGAGAGCACAAGAAACAAAGTATCGATCAAAATGGTGGTGGAGAGCACAGCAGCTGCAATTCTCCAAGCCTCTTGATGCTCTGAAGGCTTTGCTGCTTGCGTCCAAAACTGCTTTGCCAACCAGAGAACCAGCCCTGCGGCTGAAACGAGGATTAAAAGAGAAGTCGGTTGCAAAACTAGCTTTGCTGCTTCATTGAGAAGATGAGGGGCCTCGTTTGAAGTGGCATTAACAACCTCTGGCCAAAAAGACATCACCCCTGTCAAAGCCATTGTGATGTCAGTGATGGCTGTGCCAAGAAGTGAGGCTAGGTAAAAAGAGCAGCTCAATTTCCAGCGACTGTTAAGCCCGCCAATGGCTAGCGGTAGGGCAATTGCCTCCACGGGTAAGTGCAGTACCGGATGCATGCGCAGCCATCCCCAAAACAGGGCGCCAGCGAGCCAACTCCCACTGAATCCCACCAGCAGGGTTCCGGATTGCTTCCAAGACGTATTGCCAACTTGTACCGCCACGATCCCTGTTGTCAGGAGAACTGCGGTGAACAGACAAGAACTAAATGGGTGAAAACGCACCCAGGGCGCTTGAAGAAAGACTGGCAGAACAACCAACGCCGATGCCCATAAGGACAGCGAGCGAGGAAACGAAAACGTTGGCGCCTGGGAGATCACCAGGGTCTTCGTCTCTGTTGTTGGCGTCTGAATCAGACCACTCAGCAAAAGGGCTTCCCCGGATGAGGCAACGAAGTGACTCGAAGATTAGAAGATTTGAACCCAAAGTTGGGATCTGGTTCAGGAGGCCAGTGGCGCATAGTCGTATTGCCCTTATTTAAAAGAGCGCTTTGACGACAGATCCCGGACTGCTTGAAGCTTGCTGGCGTGATTTTGTGCTCGGTGTCGTGCAGGGGCTAACGGAATTTTTGCCAATTAGCAGCACGGCCCACCTCAAGGTTGTTCCCGTTCTTGCCGGATGGGGCGACCCTGGCGTTTCGGTAACCGCCGTGATTCAACTGGGCAGCATCGTTGCTGTCATTGCCTATTTCCGTGCTGATTTGGCGGGAGTGCTTAAAGGCATCAGTGGAGCGTTCAAGCGCGGTCAATGGCGTGAGCCTGAGGCGCGGCTTGGGATTGCGATGGCGATCGGCACCGTGCCCATTTTGATTGCCGGTTTGTGCATCAAGTTGTTTTGGCCTGGCTACGCAACCTCCCCATTACGAAGTGTCCCTGCCATTGCTGTGGTCTCGATTGTGATGGCGCTTCTGTTGGGTCTCGCTGAACGGCTGGGTCCGCGATTGAAGCAACTCACTCAGGTGGAAGGACGCGATGGTCTGGTGGTTGGTTTAGCTCAAGTCCTAGCCTTGATCCCAGGTGTTTCTCGTTCCGGAAGCACGCTCACGGCATCACTTTTTGATGGATGGAAGCGGGCGGACGCCGCTCGTTTCTCCTTTTTGTTAGGGATTCCTGCCATCACGATCGCAGGATTAGTGGAATTAAAGGACGCCTTTTCAGAGCCAAGCGTGGGGGGAGTTTTGCCTATTTTTGTGGGGATCTGTTCTGCTGCAGTGGTGTCATGGCTAGCCATCGACTGGCTGATTAAGTATCTCCAGAGTCACAGCACCTGGATTTTTGTTGTGTACAGGTTGTTCTTTGGTGTGCTCCTTCTGGTCTGGTGGTCTGGTTCGGCATCAAACTGATCGAAGTTGACCGACAGCTCCGTGTGGAATGAACCTTCTGCCGGTGTGGCTGTTGCGGCTCTTGATCCAGATCGTGGGTCTCGCCAGCCCGCACCGGCTGTGGTGGCATCAGTCGAGCCGGGATCGATCGGAGAGGACCTGGGCTTTGAGCCCGGGGATCAGTTGTTGAGCATTAATGGTGTTCGACCTAGAGATCTGATCGATTACCGCTATTTGATCGTTGAGGAGGAGTTGCACTTAGAGATTCGCGATGCAGCAGGGGTGCTCCATCAGGTGGATCTGGAAAAGGATGAGGACGATGGCCTTGGTTTGGCCTTCACAGAAGCATTGTTCGATGGATTGCGTCAGTGCAGCAATGCCTGTGCGTTCTGCTTCATCGATCAGCAACCACCCGGCCATCGCAGCAGCCTGTATCTCAAGGACGACGACTATCGCTTGAGTTTTCTTTACGGCTCTTATCTCACGCTGACGAATCTCAGTGATGCCGATTGGCAAAGGATCGAACAACAGCGTCTGTCGCCCTTATTCGTTTCTGTTCATGCCACGGATCCCGATCTTCGCTCGAGCCTTTTGCAGAATCCACGAGCAGGTCAGCTCCTGAAGCAACTGGCTTGGTTCTCTGAACGCGATCTTCAGATCCATGCGCAGGTGGTGGTTTGCCCTGATCAAAACGATGGAGCGGCTTTATTGAGCACTATTCAGGACTTGGCTCAATTTGGTGGCGGTGAGTGGCCGGCGGTGCTCTCAGTCGCAGTTGTTCCTGTTGGCCTGACCAGGTTCAGGCCAACATCTGATGGCCTACGTGCTGTCACCCCAGTGGATTCCAAAAAGGTCATTGCCGCGGTGGAACCTTTTCAGAAGGAGTTTCAGACCAAATTTGAGAGCAGCTTTGTCTGGCTTTCGGACGAGTGGTATTTGATTGCTGGATTGCCGTTGCCCTCGCGCGCGAGCTACGAAGACTTCCCTCAGCAGGAAAATGGAGTTGGCAGTATTAGGGCGTTCCTCGCTTCTTTGGATGAGGCAACCATCAATCTCCCTCAGTCTGTTGAGAAACCAGTGAAGAGCAGCTGGGTGGTGGGACGTTTGGTTGAATCCGCTCTTGAACCTGTGCTCAAGAGGCTTAATGCGGTGGAGGGAGTTGAGCTCAGCTTGCATGGCCTCCCAAGTCCGTACTGGGGGCAAGATCAAGTTGTGACTGGCTTGCTAACTGGACAAGATCTCCTTGATGGCCTGCTGGATCAGGACCTAGGTGATCAACTTTTGCTGCCTTCCGTCATGCTTCGCCAAGGCGAGCCTGTGTTTTTGGACGACATGACGTTGCATCAACTAGCGGCGAGTTTGTCGGTTCCGATCCGAATCGTGCATGGAGCAGCTGAGATCGTGGCCTCCGCACTCGGCTCCCTCGAGAAAAGCACTTAAGCTGCTAAAAGTTCCAGACTTGTTGTGCTCCGGACAGCTGCTCATATTTTTCTAGTAGCAGGTTGTATGCCTGTATTTGCAGCTTCGACTGCCCTTGCCGAGGTTGTGGCGGGCGAGTCCCCCTCCTCTGAATCGTCACTGGCTGAGTCGTCACTGATGGATCAGTCGACACTTCCCGATGCGCTCGACCTCAAAGGATCACGTCCTAAGGCAGATCCATCCGTCCTGCCACCCGCGGCAACAACGCTTCCTGACGATTTGGATGCGCTGAAGTCACCCGACAGTCTTGCTCTTCCCGACCTGCCTTCTCAGGTCACGATCCGTGAACTTCGCCCTTTAACTCTCGCGGAGGTTGAGCGACTTGCTGAAGTCAATAGTCCCGATTTGAAGATTGCCGCAAGTCAGGTTGAACAGGCCAAATCTGAGGTGCGCGTTGCCATTTCAACGTGGTATCCCTCTGTGGATCTCACATCAACTGGATTGCCTCAATACCTGGAGGGTGAGCAATATCGAAATCCTGACTTCATTGGTCAGAATTCTGTTAACCCGCAAACTGGGAATCTGATACAACAACCCAATGCCTATACAAGTCGCTGGTCAGCCCAATTTGGTGCTCTGGTGCAGTGGAATTTGATCGATCCTGCGCGGGTTCCTCAAATTTCATCTGCACGCGACAGATTTGAGAAAGCAAGTGATGCTTATCTGATTGCATTGAGAGATTTGAGGCTGCAATCCTCACTTAAATATTTCAAGCTCCAGAACGAGGATGAACAAGTTCGAATTGGCAAGCAGTCTGTGGAAGCTTCGCTTTTGAGCTTGCGCGATTCTCGTGCGCGTTACGTTGCTGGAGTCGCAACTAAATTAGATGTTTTAGAAGCCCAAACGCAATTATCTAGAGACCGCCAGGTCCTTACTAATGGTCTTGGGAATCAAGCCAAGGCTCGCCGGGCCTTGGCGGCTCTGCTCGATCTTCCACAAGATGTCACTCCTACCGCCGCTGATCCTGCTCGCGTGCTCGGAATTTGGCAACCATCACTTCAAGAAAGCATTATCGCGGCTTATGCGTTTCGGGAAGAACTGGATCAGTTCATTCTCGATATCTCAATTTACAACAGCGACGCCAATACTGCTTTGGCTGCCGTTCAGCCGCTATTGAGCATTTTTAATAGCTTCACTACGACCAGGAATCAAGGACAAGCCGGTCGACCGGGCTCCATCGATTTTGCTGATTACAACTGGAATTACAACAACGCAGTCGGTCTAAGGGCCCAATGGAAGATCTTTGACGGTGGGCGGGCCCGTGCCCGATACCGCCAAAATAAGCAGAAAGCTGAAGAAAGCAAATTTAGATTTGCGGCTAATCGCGATTCCATCCGCTCTGATGTGGAAGATAGTTTTTATGACCTTCGCAAAGCTTCCCAAAACATTCATACCACTTCCATTGAGGTTCTCTCTTCGGCTGAGTCTCTGCGACTAGCTCGCCTCCGCTTCCAAGCTGGTGTAGCCACTCAACGAGAAATTGTGGATATCCAGCGTGATCTCACACAAGCCGAGGTTCGTTACGCCGAAGCCATCACGGACTACAACGTCAGTATTGCTCAACTGCGCCGTCGCACCGGACTGGATCAAGTGTTGGCCTGTCCAGCTCTGAATTTGCCCGCTACAAAACAAACTCAATCAGATATTGATGTTCCTATTGAGCCTCGACCCAATCGTCCTGCTTGTGAAGCTCCAGTTCCTGTCTTTGCAGGCTGACCAAGGTGCCTGACCCGCTCACCCCTCAGCAACTGCAAAGGGTGCATCGCTTGATCGATCAGGTTGCTGAACGTCAGCGCAAAGATTTTGGCCACATCGTGTCTGATCTCAAACCTGATGGAAGTCTTATTACAGCCTGCGATCGATGGAGTGATGCTGCCTTTGTTGAGGGACTAGCCGAGATTGCCCCTGGCGAGGGGGTGCTCAGCGAAGAGGGAAGTCAGGAGTGTCCGACGACTACGGCGTACTGGGTGGTTGATCCGTTGGATGGCACCACCAATTTTGCTGCTGGGATTCCCTACTGGGCTATTTCGATCGCAAGATTCGTGGATGGAGAGCCTTCAGAGGCGTTTCTCGATATCCCTTCCTTGCGCCAGCGGATCGTTGCGATTCGAGGACAAGGGGCTTGGCGGAATCAAAAACGTTTGACCCCTAAGAGCAGGGTTGCTGCTGGAAGCTCTTGCGTATCGCTTTGCAGTCGATCTATTCGTGTTCTCCAAAAAAGACCCGACCAGTCCTTTCCGGGAAAAATTCGTCTCTTGGGTGTTGCAAGCCTCAATTTGGTCAGTGTGGCCATGGGGCAAACCGCGGGTGCACTGGAGGCCACACCAAAAATTTGGGATTTGGCAGCAGCTTGGCTCGTCCTCACTGAACTGGATTGCCCATTGATCTGGCTGGGCCCTCACCCCGCCCATTTGGAACCAGGTCGTGATCTTTCAGAGATGGGCTTCCCTGTGGTGGCTGCTGGCTCTAAGAAGCAGTTGGAACGTTTGGCGCCTTGGGGAGAGTATCTGCTCAAGGCTTGAGATGCTGAACGAATTGAAAGGTTGCAAGAAGTGAGGTTGTTGGGTTATGGTTTTGGACTGCGCAGGGGAGCAATGCTCTGACGCGCAGCCGCGGGACGTAAAGAGCGAAAGCTTGGAATGTTTTGAGGGTTCTTACAAGATTGAGGGAGCGATCCCACGATGTTGTAAGTTTCAAAAGCGGTCGTAAGACCGCAGGCCGAACGTCT
>Ga0302116_1000966_pt1 | contig 17443 bp, 20 predicted proteins | sample AG5_SCM_MG_FD_203124 | JGI IMG/M metagenome (GOLD analysis project Ga0302116, IMG submission 203124) | Marine microbial communities from Western Arctic Ocean, Canada - AG5_SCM | ecosystem: Environmental > Aquatic > Marine > Oceanic | place: Canada: Western Arctic Ocean | collected 2017-10-01 | reverse complement strand
CGTACTTCATGTGCTTGATGAACGTGCAAGCGGTGTTGTAGGTGCCAAAGATTGACGAGTCGACGAACTGCTTGGGGAGGTGTTGTCGGAGGAGGGTGGGGAAGGGGGTGGAGGAGATGTCCTTGGGGGTGAGGCGGAGGACGTTTCGGATCTCTTTGCACGCATTGAATTGGGTAGACTCGGCAAACTCGAGCATTGTGTTGCCTTGGTGGTTTTTAGTGGTGAGGGCAAGTGGGTGTCGATGGATCATTCGAAGAGCAAGAAACACGAGGGAGTCGCTGTATTCCTGGCCATAGCAAGCGACATCTCGAAGAAGTTCAGAATTGCTGTATTTGAGCACTTCACACACCAACTCGTCATCGTGCTCATTGATGAACTTGTGACAGTCTGCATACGATCGTGATCTGATCCACCTAGCCATCTCACTCCTCCAATAAACCACTGGTGCGTACAAGCGGCGCATCCCCTTACCACCCAACGAACGAGCTTCCTCGGGAGTGAGGGAGAGCAAGCCGATGATCTCAGCACAGGCTCCACTCCTACGGGCAATGTCGATGGGAGTTTCGCCTTTATTGTCTAGTGTGGTGAGGGCCTGTAGATTGTAGCAAATCGACTCCACGCCCACAAGGGCAAGAGCATGTGTGTGTTTCTGAGCTTTCGCTGCCATCCAATGATGTGGCAGTCGTCCATGCTCATCTCTCTCCTTGTACTTTCTCCTGAGCAAATCTAAGTCATGAAGTGGGGCAAACATGGCTCCATACACCGCGGGCCAATCACGCTTCTTGAGCCACTTGTGGTGCTCATTGGAAGAAGGCATCAGGATATTGCTCGATGAAAAGATCTCAAACGAAAACGGGGGGGAGAGGTGGGTTTCTGGGGCAATGGGTTAGAATGGTGTGCTGAGGTGGTGTTTGGCGTTTGCCTAATCAATTCAATAACGACGATAGAAAAAATGATCTTGTTCCAAATTTTCTAATTTTAAAAAAATTTATGATTTTCCTTCAATTAAGTCTTGTGAAGAAGATGGACGACGAATATAATGATGATTTAAATTGCGTGGCTTGTCTTCATGGTTATGTTGCATCAGGTAGTAGCCTTGGGTCAATCATGGTCCACTCGACCAGCTCCAATGTAGAATTTCGAGATGATAATGTTTTTGCCTATGGTGTCAAGGGTCTTTGCTTTCTTCCAAATGGCTCACTTGTGGCTTGTAGCGAAAGTTATGGGGGTCCCAACTTGAAGGTATTTAGCCCTTCCCTCGAGTTGGTCCAGACCTTGGATGGACACGTCGGTCCTGTTTATTGCGTCACCGTTTCTCCCACAGGCTCCTTTGTAGCTTCTGGTGATTGGATAGGAAATGTAATAATTTGGTCGGAGTCGGGGGAGGGTGGCGAGTGGGCGAGAGTGCAAGTGCTTGATAAAAACACGGATATGATGTTTGCAGTGTGTTTCTCCCCCGACGGCAAGCAGCTGGCTACTGGAGGCAACGAGCTCATCAGGGTCTACAGCTTCAACGAGGGAAATGCTATCTTAGCGCACACGTTGGAGGGCCACACCGACAGCATCAATTCCCTCTCGTTCTCTCCCGACTGCAAACTCCTTTGCTCGGGAAGTGCCGATGATTCCATCAAATTTTGGAACCCTGCCGATGGAATTTTGGTGAAGAGTATTTATAAGGATCACACCAATGGCGTCAATAGCGTCTCATACTCCCCCAACGGGCGTGTTCTTGTGAGTGCCGGTGGCGAATACGGTAGCACGATAAAGATCTGGGATGCTGAGACTTTCGAGCTCAAGCACACGTTCGAGCAGGAATTCATCACCAGGCAGCTCACCATCACGGCCGATTCCAACTTCATTGTTTCGGCCAACAGCGACAGCACGGTTAGAATCACCTCCTTCCGAGAGTACCACCTCACGGGCCTCACCCCCATCCTCAACTTAATTCTCCACATTGTCTACAAGTGGGAATTTGTGTCGTTTTTGGAGCCAAACGAAAACGCCTCAACCCTCGAGAAAGTCATTCGGCTAATCGGCAAGTGCGTGCACAACGGCGGTTACGACGTCACCTCCGTTATCCTCTCCTTCCTCTCTCACGCCCACCTCCCAGTCCAAATCACCCCGACACGTTGGAAGCGCGATCCTGAGGAAACCATAAGCCAGGTTGCGAGCGGAACATGATTTGTTGCGACAAAGAATTGCCGAGTATGAACAAGAAGGAGTGAGGAGGAGGAGGAGGAGGACGACGACGACTTTGACGAGGTGTCATCCGCAGAGATATGACTGAGCCTCTCAGATCACGCCGACCCGGTGGATTTCTGAAAGTGGACTAATTAAAATGTGAAATTCTGATTCGAATTGATTGCCCCAAAATATGTATTGCCTATTGAATCCTACGGAACTACATGTAAACCATCCCCTCCTCCTTAATGTAATCGTACTGCCAGTACTTCCACACCCGCTCCAACGGGTCGAAGAAGATGTGGTTGTCCTTGTAACAGAATGCACTTTCCCCCATTGTCACACCCCCCCCTCCTCTTTTCACTTCAGCTTCCTTATCCTTCCTCCCAGCTTCCAATCTCCAAAAAGTGCTTGAGAGGATAATTCTGGAAGAAGGTTTGGCTGGTTTGGAATGATGTTTGGGGACTGGAAGCACACCTGGCCCGAGAGGGCACACCTCACACACACGAAACTTTGCTGCGCCGAGCGAAGCGAGCAAAACGAGTGAGTCAAAAGAATTGAGTGGAATGATGTTTAGTTTAGTAGTGGATGTAGCCGTCTGTAGCCATTTCGCGCTCTTCATCGCAAGTATGCTCGTCTTCATCAAGGTTCGCTCACTTCGCTCGCTCACCTGCAAAGGCTCGCGCAAGCACCGAGTGGCCGATGTCCTCGAAGAAGCGAGTGGCGTCGCACCCGGAGTTCAACAGCAACGTTTCGGGGGATCCTGGGTGTTCCTCCAAGAAGCTGGTGATGTCGTAGATCGCCCCGTGCAAGCCCACGAAGCAACTCTGCTCGGTGCAGTGCCCCAACAGAGTGAACGGCAGCCAGCTCGCCGAGAACTCGAAGAAGAACTTCTTCCACCCCTGCTCCTTCCCAGCTTTATCGCACTTTGCAATCATTTTCGAATCTCCTTTCAGGAGCTGCTTGACCACCTGATCGAAATACACAGAGAAGAAAGCGAGCTTCCAAACCTGGTCGCTCTTGGCGGACTCGTTGAAGAGTTTGCATGCTGGCGAAGTCTCCAGAATCGTTTGGATGGGGACGTAGCTCATCACAATTGCAAAAACCTCGAGAGGAATTGCGAAAATTGGAATTTGGAGGTTTAAAAATGAGGCTGGGGAATCCTTTATGTTGTCGGAGGATATGGAGGAAATAGATGGAAGATTTGGAGCTGCAAAGTTCGAAAAGCTGGGAAGACTCGGTAGATGTAGCTGCTTCGAGGCCACCGAGATGGACTCTGATGTGAGCTCAGAAACAAGCTGACTCGTAACCTTTGACAGAGGCGCCTCGGCAAGGGAATTACGTCTTCCGTGAGAATTGTTGCTGGATAGCTCTCTCCTGAAGACGGTGAGAAGTAGAAGAACTCCAAGTGTGATTTCTACCAAGTATCTCTGTAGGGTTTCAAGAATCAGCATTTTGATTCCTTGATGGACAGGATTGGGGCTGAAAAGTTATGTAGTTGGCGGTAGGGTGATAGGGTGAGACTGAGAAGTTTGTCAGAAAATAAGAATTTGAGTATTTTAGATTTGACACTTGAGATTGAATGTTCTCAGCCCTCAGTAGTTCTGATTCTTGATTCTAATATTTACTATCAGATCAGCAGGCATAGGCTCCAATAAAAAATACGACAATATATTGACCACCAATATAAAGACCGATCCATGGAGGATCAGGAACTCCTCGACCTCTTGACCAGGCTAGAAACCCTTGAGCAGTCCTTCTCCCTATTACCTCCCGCCTCGCTCTCCTATTCAATATCAATAGAGCAACGGATTACAGCTCTCGAGCTCTCGACCTCGCAAACAACAAGCTTAAACCCAACACCAAAAGACAACGCCTCGATGAAGGCCCTCGCTGCAGAGCTCTCCCGTCTAAAAGCAAGCCACACCACAACCCTAAGCTCCGCCAACACCGGTGTTACTGACGCGAAGCTACTTGTCGAGGAGCAGTCCACATTTAACAGCTGGTTTGACGAATTGGCAAAGATAAAAGATTTTGTCACTTCCACCTCCACCTCCACATCACCACACATAGACGTCACCAATGCGCCAGTCTACGAGCAATCCACCACCGCCCCCGACGTTAAACGATTAGAAGCCGTCACAGCCAAAATAGCCAATGTATCAGACCGGGCCAACCTCGCCCAGAATAAACTAGATCGAATGCTCGAAGACTATTCCCAAGTAATCGCAGCCTACAACAATGATAACGAGAATGAGAATGAGAATTATCATAAAGAAATTTAGCTACCCTAAACATTTCATTTCATCTTTAACTAAACCACTAACCTGCTTATTTTATTGCTAAATTTTCATTTAGCCCCTCCGTACACGCTCACTTCGCTCATCATCCCAACAAACCAAGCCTGCTTGACGTCAAACGGCTTCCCGCCCTTGATCCTCTCGAACTCGATCGCCCTAACCTCCCCCCCCTTGTTCTCGTCCTCGCCCATGCAGCCGCTCACCCTGGCTATGGCACTCTTCGCCCCCTCCAACGCGCACCTTTGGATGAGTTCCTTGTCGAAGTCGTTGCTGGGCGCCGCTCGAGCGAAGTATCCGCTCTTCTGGACCAAGACCTTTTCCGCCCCAACGAGCTTCCCCAAGCGGTCGCTCAGGTAGGCCCCGGGGTTGATCTTGGCTAGGACGATGTGGCCGAAGGCGTCCCTTGGGACCTCCTCTCCCTTGCGCTCCATCTCCTTGACAATGTCCTCGACGCCAGCTCCCTCGGATAGGAACACGTTCACGACGTCAAACTCGTCCATCACCTTCTTCAGGCGCGCACCCTCCTCGTCAATGTCCAAATGGTTTTCTGGAATGTACACGGCGTGGACGTCCCTCGTTCCGAAGGAAAGGGCCGGAAGTGCCGGCAACTGAGCGAACGAGTTGTTCGCCTTGAGGGACTCGCGGTACAGGAACGCTGACCTGCGAGATATATTGCTGGGTGAGCCAAAAGAATGTATTTGAATGTGTTGAATGTGTTGACTGTGTTGACTGTGTTGACTGTGTTGAGTGTGTTGAGTGTGTTGAGTGTACTGATCGTACTGAATGTACTGAATGTACTGAAAGTATTGAAACTCGTCTAAAACTCGTCTAAAACTCGTCTAAAACTCGTCTAAAACTCGTCTAAAACTCGTCTAAAACTCGTCTAAAACTCGACTAAACTCACCTTGCAGTCAAAAACCCGGAGTCGCGGCCCATGCACTCGTGGATGATGAGCATTCTCGGGGATGAGCTCCCTTCCGAAACAACTCTGGAGAAGAACTTGGCTCCCTCCTCCGCAGCGGTCTCAGCTCCAAAGGTCTGAGCAATTGGGTAGACGTCGTTGTCAATAGTCTGAGAAAGTGGGGTGTGTTAGTGTTAGTGTTAGTGTTAGTGTTAGTGTTTGTGTTAAGTGTTAGTGTTTTGTTTGTGTGCGAAAAACGCGAAAAACACAGAGACTCGACTCGACTCGACTCGACTCGACTCGACTCGACTCGACTCGACTCGACTCGACTCGACTCGACTCGAATCGACTCACCTTGGGCATGCCTACAACCGTGAGCCCATAGCCCTGCTCCTTGAGGAAGAACGACAGCTCAGCCGCCTGCGTGTTTGTATCGTCCCCTCCAATCGTGTGGAGCACGTCAACATTGTCCACCTTGAGCTGGGCCGCAGCGACACTCAGCGGAGTCTCAGCCCCCTTGATGTAGCCTCGCTTCAGGCAGTCAGCGACGTTCGTGAGCTTGACTCGGGAAGATCCAAGTGGAGAACCTCCAAACGCGTGCAAGGCGTCGAATCCGGTGCTGGGGACGGTGGCAAAGTAAGTCGAGGTGCCGGTTAAGATGCCCTTGTACCCGGAATGGTAGAAACGGAGCGTGATTGGCTGTCCAAGCTCAGCGTAGGACGAAACGAGGGATGCGATGGAGCTTGACAGACACGGCGCCAGGCCACCGGACGTCATCATTGCAACATTTAGCGTTGGAGGGTTCATATTTTTTGGAGGAATGGGGGGCGGACACCGGATGGAGAAGGAGATAATAAACGGTGGGCGGAAAATATGCTCGAATATTTCACTGGTGTCAGAAGCGTATATCATTTAAAACAATGTGCGTAATGCCCTTCCATTTTGGTTCCAACTGACCACACTAACACAATACACAATATACTCGCCACCAACTGATTTTGACCCCCTTCCCGTTCCGCCCAATTCAAGTTAAATAATGCCTGCCCACAATCTTCCGGCCGGTGTCCTCACTGGGCAAGATGTCCACACCCTCCTCCTTCACGCCCGCACCAATGGGTATGCAATCCCTGCGATCAACTGCACCTCCTCTTCCACCGCCAACGCGGCCATGGAGTCTGCAGCATCTCACAATTCCCCAATCATCATTCAGGTGTCCAATGGTGGTGGAGCGTTCCTGGCTGGGAAGTCAATCAAGGGTGGTGAAGTTGCTGGAACTGTTGCCCTGGCCCTCCACGTTCGCTCGGTGGCCCGGTCCTACGGCATCCCAGTTCTCCTCCACTCGGATCACTGTGCCAAGTCCCTCCTCCCTTGGTTTGATGGCATGCTGTCTGCCAATGAGGAGTACTTCGCTCACAACTCTGAGCCCCTCTTCTCCTCCCACATGCTCGATCTTTCTGAGGAGTCTGACGAGGAGGTAAGTGTAATTGAGTGTAATTGAGTCTCTCCCTCTCTGTTGAGTCTCTCTGTGTTGCAGTCTCTCTGTGTTGCAGTCTCTCTGTGTTGCAGTCTCTCTGTGTTGTGCAGTCTCTCTGTGTTGCAGTCTCTCTGTGTTGCATCTCCGTGTTGCACAAAAAACTAACATATACAATAACAAAACACCATCCACCCACATCCACCCCACATCCACCCCACATCCACCCCAAAGAACATTGCCATCTGCGTTGAGTACTTCAAACGCATGAAGAAGATGGGCATCTGGCTCGAGATGGAGATCGGCATCACCGGGGGGGAGGAGGATGGCGTAAACAACGAGGACGTCGATCCGGAGAAGCTCTACACCACCCCTGAGCAGGTCTTTGCCGTCTACGAGGCTCTCTCCCCCATCTCCCCCAACTTCTCCATCGCTGCGGCGTTCGGAAACGTGCACGGGGTGTACAAGCCCGGCAACGTGAAGCTCTCCCCGGAGAAGCTCCTCAAGCACCAGGCCTACGCCGCGAGCCAGCTCAAGGTTTCGGATCCGAAGCCCATCTTCCTGGTGATGCACGGCGGGTCTGGCTCCACTCAGAAGGAGATCCAAACCGCCGTGTCCGCGGGCGTGGTGAAGATGAACATCGACACCGACACGCAGTGGGCCTACTGGTCCGGCGTTAGGGACTTTGAGGCGAAGAACAAGTCCTACCTGCAGGTGAGTGAGCGGAGCGGGGGGGGGGGGTGAGGAAGACGAGAAATACTAGCCACTAGCCACTAACCACTAACTAATATTATACGACGGCGCAGGGTCAGATCGGCAACCCCGACGGTGCCGACAAGCCGAACAAGAAGTTCTACGATCCGAGGAAGTGGGTCAGGGAGGCTGAGATCAGCATGGCCAAAAGGATCGGAGTTAGCATCGATAGCTTGGGAAGCGGAGGGAGCTTGGCGGTCAAGGTGACGGCCAAGGGGCCGCAGATCTACCCCGTCAAGAGGAGCGACTCGGTGTTGACCTTGGCCACAGGAATGGCTATTGGGGGTGTTTTGGGGATTATGTTGAGCAAGTTGAGGTGAAAAAGGAAAAAGGGAAATTTGAAATGGAAATGGGGGAAAGTAGTGGGAACGTAGCAACATAGCCAGCTCGGAAAGTTTAAATGATATGAAAAAAAGGAAGGAAATGGTTTATCTACTCTATCTCTATTCTCTATCGTCTCCCCATCCCCATCCCCCCCAACTGTCCGTTGGTCGAGAATGGATCTTGCTCGGCCTCTTCCATCATGCCACTCACCGTACTAAACCTCCTCCCCCCCATTTCCCCGCCTCCCTCGCCAGTGCTCAAAAAAGAATTCCTCATGCTGCGCCGAGCGACCAAAATTAGTTGAGTAGGTTAGTTCAGTAGTGGATTGTGTAGCCATGAATAGTAATTTCTCACGGAGTTTCGCACTTTTCTGTCACAAGGCGAGCGAAGCGAGCCAGCAACACCATACACTAGTTGTGTATAACTCGCTTCGCTCGTCGCTCGCTTCGCTTGCTCACCTCCTACTCCTCGCATTCACTTCGATGGTGTTCATAATGTGCTGACTGTCGTTCTCGTGCTTGTGCTTCCTCCCCTCGTCGTCTACGCCAATCTCCCAGTCCAGCGATTCTCCCCACGCCGAGTTCGCAACCGCCCCCTGCTGCAGCGTTCCGATCTGCCAGCCGTCCACCCCCCAAATCTTCACCGTGAGGTCTAATGAGGTTGACACGATGATGAGGTGGGGGTAGTGAACTGAGGTATCTTCTGAGAGCACATGCACGCCTGGAGGGGTTTTGTGGCGGATGTGGACGTGGTTGTTCGAGGGGTGATGGTGGTTGTGACCATGGTGGTGGTGGCTATGACGATTATGGTGATGGCCATGACCATGCTTGTGCCGCTCCTTGTGCACGTGGCCGTACCTGTGCACCTTCAAGAATTTCGAGCTTATAAATTTAGCCTGCGTGATCGCCTCCTTGTGGCCCTCCCAGTAGCGAATTATTGTGGGCTGCCTGAAGGCGCTCTTCATCCTCCTCCCACTATCCTTCCTCTTCTTCTTCTTCTTTTTCTTTCCCTTTTCTTCCAGGTTGGTTCCGGTTAAGAACGTCGTTCCTTCCTCATCCTCCTCCGAACTTTCACTCTCACTCTCACTCTCACTCTCACTCTCAATCTCACTAGTGCTCTCGCTTTCACTATCACTGCTGCCACTGCCGCTGGAAGAGCTCGAACTGCTACCGCTGCTTCCACTGCCACTACTGCTGCTGCTGCTGCTGCTGCTGCTTGAGCTGCTGCCGCTGCTGCTTCCGTGGTGGATGTGGCTCGTATGGTCGAACTGCTGACTCCCCAACCTCGCCCTCGGCATCTTTATTACGGCTCTATCATCCAACCCCTCTTCAACATTCCACAATTTCAAAATCCCCTCATTGTCGCTGCTCAGCAAAAAGTTGTTCTCGCTGCTCCAGCTGAGGCTGGTAATTGCGCTCGTGCACCCAAGCGTCTTCCGGCAGTTGTTCTCAAAGGTCATTATCTGGCAGTGCGGCTTGACGCTAGGATGGAGGCTCCATATTATTACTGTTCCGCCGCTGTCCCCGCTCACCAGGCAAGGGTATGGCGACAAAAAGTCAACGGCGCTCACGTCAGAGGTGTGCCCGTTCAAGAATCCGATTGGTCGGGTGTGCGACGGGGAGAAAATGTCCCAAATTAGTATTACCGGGAGGGTGGAGCAGGTTGGAGTTGCCACGGTTGCGAATTGTCCCAAAAACACGCTGCACGGAGCGAAGCGAGGCGCATTTTTATTGAAGACGAGCGAACCCAGCGAGCCAAACGAATTGGGTGGGTTAGTTTTATTTTAGTTTAGTAGTGGATGTAGCCCATTATGTCTGTAGCCATTTCGCGGGATTCTTCGTTCTAGTGTTCCTCAAGGCTCGCCCGCTTCGCTCGCTCACCTGATTGCCAGGAGTGTGACCTCGCAGTTTTTATCGTTCTCCGCCTTCTTTGAGAAGCTCGTGTTCATGTGAGTTGCCTCCTTCCCCCTTTTGTTCGGCTTCGTCGGACTCTTGACGAAATAACTCTCGCCGCCTGCCCCTGCCATTGCACCCCCAGACGGCACCGTGAAAGGGACCGCCTTTGGGGCACTAAATGTCCCGGCGATGCTATTTCTCCGCCGCGTGATTCTAACTGGCGTCGCCACCACGGCGCTCTTCGGGAGTTTGTTCAATTCCAACAGCTGCGCCGAGCGAAGAAGGGAAGGTGCGAATAAGAATTGAGTGGGTTAGTTTAGTAGTGGTTGTAGCCGTGCCGTATGTAAGCCATTTCGTGAGATTTTTCGAGAGTATGCTCGTCTTCATCAAGGCTTGCTCGCAGTATTTCGCTCGCTCACCTTCCTGTACGCCAGCTCGTGACTGACAGTGGCAATATTTATCGGCTCTTTGTTCTCCCGAACCATGAAGATCCGAGTGAGCCCGTCCCAGCTGGATGTTATTACGATCTGCCTCTCCGCCAAGCACTTTATGTTTGTGACTTCGCTATCATGCCCGTCCATGTCGAACATTTTCTGCGACGAGCGAAGCGAGGCGCGTATTTAATAAGCAAGAGCAAAACGAGCGAGCCAAACGAATTGAGTGGAATAATGTTAGTTCAGTAGTGGATGTAGCCATTATGTCTGTAGCCATTTCGCGGGATTCATCGCGAGTATTCTCGTCCTCACCAAGGCTCGCTCGCTTCGCTCGCTCACCTCCATGTTGTTGACGGTGTAGAGACTAAGGTAACCCTTAGCAGTGCCGACAATCAATTTTTGCTCGCTCCAGTCGATGCACATTGCCGTTACGTCATCATTTTTCTCGGTGACTACGTGCTCATGGATGATGAAGCCGGTCCTGCCATCCCACACCTTGACGCAATTACCCGCGGCGGTCAAAAAGCTGCGCCAAGCGAAGCGCCGAGCGAAGCGAAGCGAGGCGAGGCGCATTTTTAATGGAGCAGGGGGGAGAAGAGCGAGCCGAACGAATTGAATGGAGTGGGTTAGTTTAGTAGTGGGTGCGGGTAGCTGTAGCAACTTCGCGCAATCATCGTTCGAGACGGTCCAAAAGGGCGCATGTGGAGGTGGATGTGAAAACTAAAAAAATCGCAAAAGCAGTCGAATCACTCGGCCGTAACTCAAACGCATGGAGGTTTTAGAAGCAATGAATTGGAAACGGTGGCGGGTTCGGCCAGGAGCATCTTTTTGTGCAAGGGGGTTGTTCAGGGACGGTCCGAAACACGCCAAGTGCACACCAATGTGAAAACAAAAAAAACGCAAAAAAAGGCGAATCACTAATCCAACCATAACTCCGACGCCATAACGTCTTCAGACACTCAGAATTGGACACGGTGGCGAGTTCGGCCGAGCGCATCGTTTTGCGCAAAGCGACTGTTCAGGGGTGGTCCAAAACACAGAACAAAATGAAAGTCTCGCTCGCTGCGCTCGCTCACCTGCATGTGCTCTTCTGAAACAGAATTTCCATAGAAATGTTCGTGTCGGTAATCCTAGGGTCTTCGTCAGGCTCGTTCTCGAACAAGTGCAACGTTCTCTTGCTCGCAATCACCATGCACCCGCTGGTGTCACCCTCAAAATAGCTAAAGTCGCTGAGTGGTTGGCTCGTTTCGCAGTAGATCGTCTGGCTGCACTTGAAGTTCCGAATGTCCCACACTTTGATGACTCCGTCACAGCTCGCGGAGAGAATTTCCGGGGACCTGAGCGGAGCGGAGCGGAGCGAAGCGAGATTAGCAGAGTGGGTTAGTGACGAAATATTCTGCCGTCGTCGTCTTCGCAGCTCGCAGCTCGCAGCTCGCAGTTCGCACCTCTCGCTCATCTTCACGCCGATCAGCGCTGCGGTGTGGCCCATCAGCCTGCAGATGATGTTCTCAACGTGAGGGTTCCAAACAAGAACGTCGTGGTCGAATCCGGCGGAGGCCAAAATTCGGTGGTCGGGACTGTAGTCAATGTCCATGACGCCCTTGGTGTGGCCGAGCAACGTTTTCTTGTGCTGTTGAGTGTGGAGGTCCCAGAGGCAGATTTTCGAGTCCATGCCGCAGCTCACCAGCGTGTGCAGGGACGGTATGCTGTGTAGGTCCAGGATCGCGTCCGTGTGCATATTCATCTGTGCCATCGTTTTGAAGGACAAGGGATCGTAGCCCGAAATGGTCACTTTGCCCGTCTTTGGGTTCATCACTCCTCCCGTGAAGAGAATGCCGTTGGATTCGCTTTCTAGGTTTCCGCCTGTTGGGTGCCACTCCATGGTGAGCTGAGGGACTGGTACGGGAAGGCGTTGCTTCAAGGACCAATCGTCAAGATCCCAGAAATTTATGCTGCAGTCGGTGCTGCTCGAAATCAAGTACCCCAACTCCTCCAAGTGGTCTACAGCTAGCACCTGCGCCGAGCGGAGCGGAGCGGAGCGGAGCGGGTTAGGAGTGCACGTTCGCTCACAGTCGCTTCGCACTCTTCTGTCGCTCGCTCACCTCCCCCTCGTGCCCCTTGATCTCCTTCCAGCTGCTCACCCCCATTTTCTTGTGCAACTCACCCACGCTATCAGGCGTGCAGATTTTGAACGTCTGATTGAATTATTTGTTGGTTTAACGCATTTTTTGTAACCTCGTCGCGAGAATATTATTCTCTCGCTCACCTTGCTCCCTCTCTCGGTAACAACCAAACTCCCAGCCGGACCGTGGTCGATCTTGAACAGCCTGTCGATCTCCCTGTTGTAGCTCGTGTTGACGGTGTGGGTAGCCATGTACGGCCGGATGCTGTCGACCTTCTCCAAGTCCGTGTACTGGAACCCATCCACCACGTAGTCCGTGAAGTCGTACCAAGAGATCTTGTTCTTCTCCTGGACGTCTACCTTTCGAAAGAGCGAGCTGGCCTGTGCCGCCGAGCGAAGTGCCGAGCGAAGCGTATTAATGAATGGGTTGGAAATGAAAACTTTAAAAAAAAGGCAAAAAAAGAAGTTGTGCGTTGGAGTTACGGCCGATTCAGGCGCGCTCACCTTCTCAGCAAGCAACGACTCCCTCGTCGCTTCCCGCTGCTCCGCCTCGGACAGCGCGTTAGCAACCGACCCGAACCGCTGCTGGGAATTGAAAAGCCCCACAGTCGTGCGGCGCCGGGTTCGAAAGTCTTCAGCAGCAGCAGGAGAGGGGGGGGTGGGCGCTTCTGCTGCTGTTGTTGTTGCTGTTGCTGTTGCTGTTGCTGTTGCTGTTGCTGGCATGAGCCCCGAGAGCCCCATCGGCAAGAGAGACACTCGCTTGCTGTTGTTGGCGTTGGGGGCGGTGGGTTTTGGTGAGTTCTCGTTCGAGTTGCCCAAAAAAGGCCTCGGGCTGTTTTTCGGGGTTATGTTTAGCGCCGAATTGACAATTTGTTTAATGTCGTCGTCATTTCCACTTATAATGTTGCTACTGCTCGTCCCAAACCCCGCAATCTTCTTCTTCTTGGCGTCTTCGTCGTCGGCAAAGTTCGGGTTCATCATGACCTTGGTCAGAAGGGCGGTGAACTGAGGACCGGAGAGGAGGCCGTTCTCCTGGGAGGAGAACTCCTTCGACAGGTACTCCATGTTCGTTTCGTTCAGCGCCATTAATATTTCGCGAATATTTTTCCCCTCCTTCTTATAAATGTTCGATATTTGGTTGTCCGATGTGTATTGCTTCTTTTTGGGGACGGCGGTGATAGTGTTGTCGTTGATGGTCTTATTGCTGTTGCCGCCACCACCGTCCAGTAGCTGCTGCTGCTGCTCCTTGTTCTTTAGCCTCACCTCCCTCAAATCCACGTGCTCCTTGATGTTCGCCCGATAACCAAAATTCAGCTCCTGCTTGGCGTGCCCACCAAGGCCCCGAGCCGACTTGGCCCTCAAGTCGATCCGCCGGGTGAACTCAGACATGATCGGCGTCGCCGTCGACATGCTAATCTGCTGGAAAATTTCTTCTTGTTGGTGTTGTGGCGGGTCGTCGAGAGCCTTGGTCGCCTCGTCCGATTTTTGCTGGATCTCAGCCTGCTGACGGAGCTGCCTCATCCTGTGCTGCTCCCGTACGTGTGTCCTGTCCGTCTTGGGCCGCCCGAAGGACAGCTGCGAGTACAGCGTCGGGTGGCTGTCTGGGTTGAGGGACGTGTACGTTCGCACAGAGTCGGGGAGGGCTATTCGACCCAAGTTGATTATTTTTCGGCTGTCCACGGCCCAAATGTCGCGGGATTTATTCTGAATTGTTGAGGTTGTAGACGCCTGGGAGAGGTCCAGTTTGGGGATGGAGGGTCGCTCTCGGGCCATGAGTGGAGGTGTTGGAGGAAAAGTTTGGATTGGATTGGGATTGGATTGGATTGGATATTGACTTGGATTGACTTGAATTGCTTCGAATGGGTGGGTAATTGACACACTTGGATAAAGCAGATTTTAAGAGCAATGTGAACGTCCAGGCTACTAGGTTGAACAAGAAGAAGAAGTGCTATCCTTGCTGTAGTTACGTAATTTTGTCAATGATTTAAAAATCCAAAAAATATTTTCCAGTTTCAGATTCTAATTTTGTGCTATTGCAACAAGGGGTTATAGATCTTACTCTTTTGTTCTTTAGAGCTAAAATTCTGCTGACAGGTGTTTTATATACCATCCAAAGCAATTCAATAAAAAATTCAATCATTCATTATCCTCCACTTGTGAAGTTCATGAAGTTAACTTCCAACTGACAAAATGGGCCTAACAAAGGACTCGACTGTGACCAAGAAGAAGACTGCCCACAGCAGAGTACCGTCCCAATCCCAGTCCCAATCCCACAACCCGGAGACAAACCTCAAGAAAAGATTCAAGCTCATGAAGGTGGCTCTGACAAAGACAGCCACAGCCAACAACTGGGAAGCATGGCCGAATGGCGACTCAGCGAGGGCGGTGTTCACGAGGGACGACATTTACCTCTCAATCGATCACCTCGCGTCCACTGCAGAGCTCGTAATAGGGAAGAGCTCTCTGAACCGAAAGCGACGCAACTGGACGCGAATACAGGCCGTCTTTAAAAACCCCACAATTGAGACGTTTTGCGCTCACGAGGATGGAGACGAGGACGAGGACGAGGACATTGAGGGGACGGCAGAGAAGCTTCAAGAAACGCTGGACGGTTTACTTTCCCTTCGCCCATCTGTGAAAGAAGTGGAGGAGGATATTGGCTCGTGGTCGTGTTTCTCCAGCTCGGTAAAAGCACGCAGGAGCCTTTGAGTAATTCAGCAAATGGCGTTGGGGTGAGATTTAGTTTAGTAGAGTTAGTGGATCACAAATTAATAACAAAATTTGGAACTATCTTCATTCAGTATTAAAAATAAGGATGCACCTTATGCTATCTAGGATGTGCAAATATTTTCGCATGCTTAATGTGATTGGGTAAAAAATATTAATACACATTACACATTGCTATATGAAGCTTTGTTTATTTTTGCTCTCTCTCTCACAAGTAGTGAGTTCTATCTCAACTAAGAAGAACTCCCCAGTCACTGTTGTTCTTCCGGATACGTCGAGGATTGTTGGAGCTGTTGATGAAATTTCAGATTCAGTTCTTGCCTTCAGAGGGATACCTTTCGCCGTTCCACCGGTTGGCGACCTCCGCTTCAGATCTCCACAGAAGTATGTGCCTACTCCCAACCAATCCATCGATGCTTCGGAATTTGGCAACATTTGCATGCAAAATGGTGACATCCCTTGCAGTGAAGATTGTTTGTTCTTGAATGTCTTCAGCAATGTTAAACAAACCAAACCCCTCGTCCCAGTAGCAATTTGGGTGTACGGCGGCTCCTACGTGAATGGAGCGAGCGATCTTTACCCAGGGGGGGAGTTTATAGATTACACAAATGGCGAAATGATCCTAATCACGTTGAACTACAGGCTCAACGTTTTTGGATTTTTGGGTGGGGAGGAGCTCCGCCAGTTGAACGACGACAAATCGACCGGAAATGCCGGTATCCAGGACCAGCGACTCGCTTTCCAATGGGTGCAAGACAACATCGCCGCCTTCGGAGGAGATCCGAACCAGGTGACAATCTTCGGCGAGAGCGCCGGAGCCGGCAGCATGAGCTCGCACTTGACCATGCAGAAGTCCTTCGGTCTGTACAACCAGGTGATTCTAGAAAGTGGAACAGCTTCCCAGTGGACTGCCCAACCCATGGAAGTAACTCAAAATATTTTCGAGCAAGTCAAGGCTGGTGTTGGTTGCGCTGACGTTCAGTGCTTAACAACCACAAAGGCGGAAGATTTCCTGACCTTGACTTTAACCCCGGTCGGAAATTACATAGGATTTGGCCCCACTGCTGACGGGGTGGAGGTGAGCTCACAAATTAATATTGCTTCATCCACAACTAAACTAACCCACCACACACAGCTCGATACGCACCCTTGGATTAAATTCAAAAATGGAGAAGGCAACGACGTCAAAATACTGCATGGAACCAATACGGACGAAGGGCGCAGCTTTGTCCCTCTCCAGCCGAACGCTACGGAAGCAGACCTCCTCCAGTTGTGGAGTGCCGTCGGAGGTTTCACCGACGATGACCTCGCGAACCTCCACAAAATCTACGTGGACAATCCGGAGGAGCCTTATCCGGAGGTGGAGGGCTACAGCGTCTTCTTCTGGGGAGGCATGAGGAGCTACGGGGACATCTCGTTCTCTTGTCCCGCTAAGTTTGTCTCCCAAACCCTCAGCGATGACGAGAACCACAAGAGTGACATTTTCACTTATCACTTTGAGCACCACAAGAACAACGAAGACTTCGTTGTGCACGCATCTGAGATAGAGTACGTGTTTCACGCTCCGATGATCAGGCGCGCTGATAGCAAGGTCGGCGACTACATGACAGAGAGCTGGAAAAACTTCATCGTTGGGGGAAATCCAGGCGAGGAGTGGACGAAATATGATTCGGTGAATGATGAGTTGCTGCGGATTTCACTGAACAGTGGCGAGGAAAACGTTATCAAGAGCGGGTTGAAGCTTGATGCTTGCAACCTGCTGATCCCAGCAATTGATAGGACGCTGGAGGAGGATTTTGCATAAATTGTATTTTTTATAAATAAATAAGAGATTCAGTGTCCCAAAAGTCCTCGAATTAATTGTATAGAGTTTAATTTATAGAGCCGACCTTACGGATATTACAGTTAAGGGCCTACAGTACTCTGATTACCGTATAGGGAATTAGCAGTGTTTGAGTAAGAATAGTCTTACAAGGTTCATCTATACGGTCAAACAGCTTTGACTTTTTCAGAAACTAGATTGAACTACTATGCTATATGCTATATATAGCATAGCATAGACAAAAAAATATTAAATTATTGATTGGGAGAACATGACCAAAGTCCACGATGCTTCAACTGTAAAGAGGAGACGAGACTCCACATTTCGCCGCAAATCCATTGAAAGTGGGATGAACATCCCTATTCTTTCCCTCGAAGCAGTTCCCAAGGCTGCAAACCTTGAGGATGCAGAAGCTGGAATTTTCGCTGCTGAGCTTGCGAAGGACTTAATTTCCACAATCAAGGGTTGCGAGAGCGTTGTGCCGGCAATCAAGCAGTGGGCGATTGTCAATCA
>Ga0302116_1000964_pt1 | contig 17462 bp, 10 predicted proteins | sample AG5_SCM_MG_FD_203124 | JGI IMG/M metagenome (GOLD analysis project Ga0302116, IMG submission 203124) | Marine microbial communities from Western Arctic Ocean, Canada - AG5_SCM | ecosystem: Environmental > Aquatic > Marine > Oceanic | place: Canada: Western Arctic Ocean | collected 2017-10-01 | reverse complement strand
CCGGCGTCGGCGATGCGGCGCTTCGTCGCGTCGACGTTGGCGAGGTTCGCCAAGCCCTGGAGAAGCTCGTGCGCCTCGAACGTGATCCCGGATTCCACCACGTTACCGTCCATGATGTCCTCGAGCGCCGCGAGGGTCTCCTCGATGATCGTCGGGTCGTTTTCCATCCGGGAGTCCATATGGTCTCGCCCGACGATGTCCGCGACGCACACCGCGGCGTTGACGCGAACGGACGTTTCCTCCTTGGCAGCCATCAAGTTCAACAGCAGATCGACGCAGCCGATCTTCTTGAGCATGTTGTGGTTCGCGGCGTTGGTGCTGAGGTGCCGCAACGTGACGCCGGCGTGGTCGCACACGTCCATGCCGCGAAGGTCTTGAAACCCGACTTCAAACGTACACGTCGCGGCGCCGTCGTCGTCGACGGTGCACCATCGCGCGAGCTCTTGGTTCACCAGGATGGCCATCTTGTTCTTCGCGGCGATCTTGTGCGTCTCGTCGTTGAACCCGAGGATGGCGGACGCCAGGGCCATCGCGCTGCATCGCACTTGGTCGTAAGGCGAATGCTCGAGCGTTTCCTTGACCACCTTGAACACGTCGTCGGACTTGACGAGTCGCCCGCAGACGACGCTGTTCTTGTGGCACATCGCCTGCAGCGCGAGGAGCGCGTGTACGCTGCCGTACTGCGCCATGAGCACCAGGTCGCCCTGGTTGTCTCCGTCCGACGCGCCCGCGGTCTTCGACTGCTTGACCGCGAGGTCCTTGTCGTTCTTGTCGATCTTCGCCGTAAGCGCCTGTCGTATCCACTCCGCCGCCTCCGTGGCCTCGGGGGTGACGGACTCGATGTCGCCGCACTCGACGGATTCGGCCCACGCGTGGATGGCGGCGGATGCGTCCGCGAGCTTGGCGTCGAACTCCTTGTTGTGTCCCACGACGTCGGTGTCGTACAGGGTCTCGGGCCACTGAAGGTGCGGCGGGTACTGGTCGCGATCGAGGAGGACGGGCGCGGGCGCGGGCTCGATGGACTTGGCGGGTCCCGCCGCGACGTTCGTCACGACGGCGGAACGACGGCGGGCGGCGGGCGCGGTGCCTCGAGACGCGCGCGGGGCTCGAGACTTACGCGCGTTCTTGTATGTCACCCCGGCCGCGGTGACGCGCGGCTGCGTTCTCGCCGACATCGACATCGTGAATTATACAATTCCGAAAGGGTTCGACTCGACGCGGAGGTGTCCTCGTGGATTATACAAACGACCCGCGGGGTGTCCTTCGACGGATCGGGGCTCGTCTCGTCGAGTGACGGGACGCGAGCGACGCGAGCGAGTGGCTTTATTGACCGGAGGCGCGCGCTCGGTGCGTGTGGAGAAACACGTGGTGCCGGAAACACGTGGTTGGTTATTTCATGATCCAACTTTGGAGACTCAACTTTGGAGACTCAAACCACCTGTTTGCTCATACTATTTGCTCATACGAAACAATTAAATCTAACCGTGAACGCTTGCAACGCGCACGTCGAGTCAGTCTGAATCGCGTGACCTTCGCGCGAGGAAATCAACAGACGACGAAAGTGGGCTGATCAACTCAAGGAAAGGAAGACCGCCGGGTTCCGCCCCACTGGCCCACACACGGACGCGGCGGACACACGCGCGCGAACGTCGAACCCACCCACCGCCGCCGTTCTCGGAACCGGGCGCACAGTCGCACACAGAACCCGCGCCCCGATCCCACGTGACGGAGCGGTGGAATTGAATCGCGCGGCACTTAGGGCAGAGACACACGAACGATGAGCAACCTCGGGGAGATCCCGGGCGTGCTGAACGTGCTGCTGTTGGACTCCGACGGCAAGCGCGTGGCGGTGAGGTACTACGACTCGGCGATGAAGACCACGGCGACGCAGATGAAGTTCGAGAAGGAAGTCTTCAGCAAGACGTCACGCAACAACGCGCGCGGCGAAGCCGAGATCGCCCTCCTCGACAATCACATCGTCGTGTACAAATTCTGCGCCGACCTACACTTCTTCGTCACCGCGAAGGTGGACGAGAACGAGATCATCGTCGCCACCGTGCTGAACGCCTTCTTCGACGCGGTGTCCTTGCTGCTACGGGGGGTGGTGGAGAAGCGCGCGGCGCTGGAGAACCTCGACCTCGTCCTGCTCACAATCGACGAGCTCATCGACGGCGGCATCATCCTCGAGACGGATCCCAATAACATCGCCAACAGGGTGACCATGCGGGGAGCGGAGGGTCAAGACACCCCGTTGGCGGAGCAGAGCCTCGCCAGCGCGCTGGCCATCGCGAGGGAGCAGCTCACCCGCAACCTCCTTAGATAGATACAGAGAGCGTTGTAAGTTAACACATCCAGCCGGTCGGCCAACCAAAACCTCGAAAAAACCTCGTCGATCGATCTGGCGTCCACTCTCTGGAGCGCGTGCGTTAAGGGACGCGCGTGGCTTTTGCACATCGCCGAAGAGGCTGGGTCCGTGGGTGCTGCTAGCCCCGCGATCGTCATCAGCGGGTCGTCATGGGCATCCTCGAGAAGATCAAGGACATCGAGCTGGAGATGAGCCGGACGCAGAAGAACAAGGCGACCGAGGGTCATCTCGGCATCCTCAAGTCCAAGCTCGCCAAGCTCCGCACCGAGCTCCTCGCGCCGGCCAAGTCCGGCGCCGGCGAAGGCGAAGGCTTCGAGGTGTCCAAGTACGGCCACGGTCGCGTCGCCCTCATCGGCTTCCCGTCCGTCGGTAAGTCCACGCTGCTCACCCAGCTCACCGGCACCGACTCCGAGGCGGCCGCCTACGAGTTCACCACCCTCACCTGCATCCCGGGCGTGATCCACTACAACGACGCGAAGATCCAGCTCCTGGATCTCCCCGGGATCATCGAGGGCGCGAGCGAGGGCAAAGGCCGAGGGCGGCAGGTCATCGCCGTCGCCAAGTCATCCGACCTCATCCTCATGGTCCTCGACGCGACGAAATCTGAGGCGGCCAACTCGCGATACGCTCACAAAGAAATCCTGACCCGCGAGTTAGAAGCTGTCGGTCTGCGTTTGAACCAGCAACCCCCGCGTGTGTACATCAAGAAGAAACACAGCGGCGGGGTCCAGGTGAACAACACCGTGCCGGGCGGTTTAACTAAGATCGACGAGGCCACCGTGCTGAAGGTTTTGGCCGAGTACAAGATCCACCACTGCGAGCTGCTGATCCGCGAGGACATCGACGTGGACCAGCTCATCGACGTTTTGGAAGGTAACCGCAAGTACATATCGTGTATGTACGTGTACAACAAGGTGGACGCGCTGACGATCGAGGAGGTGGACTCGCTCTCCAGAAGGGACGACTCGGTTTGCATATCGTGTTACATGGAGCTCGGGATGGACCGGCTGCTCCGGCGGATGTGGGCCGCGATGGGACTGGTGCGGGTGTACACGAAGAAGACCGGGGGTAAGCCGGACTTCGACGAGCCGGTGGTGCTCGCGGAACACCGCGGCGGCACGGGGGTCAAGCACTTCTGCGATCAGATTCACAACACGATGGCTAAAAACTTGAAATACGCGCAGGTTTGGGGAACCAGCGCGAAGCACATGGGGCAGCGCGTGGGGGTAAAGCATCCGCTGGAGGACGAGGACGTGGTACAGCTGGTCAAAGGGGACAAGGTCGATAAGGATGAGCTGAAGGGCCGATTTAGCGTGACGAAGAAGAACGACCCGGCGCGAATCGCGGACCGCGTCAAAAAGGCGAAATTAAAAACATAGATTTTTAAAGTTAGTCGAAGGGCGCGGTCATATTAATATCGAATCTAAACCCCTCACGATGAGCGCGGAGGACCCAAAGGAGGGACCCCGCGCTCCACTCTATCACTCTCTCTCTCTCCCAGTATCCCTCCCGTGTGTGTTAATGTTAATAATCCCCGTTACATGATCAGAATCGCTCGCCGAATCGCACGAACCAGTTGCCGTTGGCCTGGTTCCCGTCTGTGGCGTACTCCGCCCGCACGGGCCCGAGCTTGATACCGGCACCCATGCTCGTGCCGCTGCCCGCGCGCCTGTAGTACTCCGTCGGGTTACCCGGCACCGCGCCGGACGTACCCAAGTCGGTGCACCGCTCCCAGAACGCAAACGCGTGCGTGTCGAGTTTCGGGATGGGAACCCGCAACTCCGCCGCGTACTCGAGGAAAGAACGAGCCGCGCCGAGCTCGCCGACGTTGTACCCGCGGCAGCTGTGCGGCCCGCCGAGGGTGAAGGCGTCGTAGGAGGCGCAGTTACCCACCACGGTGCCGCCCTTGGCGTGAGCCACGAGGACGGGCGGCGGGGTGTTCTTCTTCTTGTTCTCGGGTCGAAGCTGGATAAACCGCGTGCACTCGGCGCTGAAGCGGTTGTAGATTGGGAACGAGCTGCCGAGGCCGACGGATTGCGCGAGGTTGAAGATGTCCCTGGCGCCGACTGGGGTGCCGTTGACGAAGTGGGTGGTATCCCGGATCAGGCCGCCCTGGAAGAACATGAGCCTGTCGGTGCCGTTGCCGCTGTGCGTCGTGGGGGGTCCGTCGGCGGAGAGCTGACCTTGCGCGCCCTGCTTGGCCCCCGCGCCCACGACGGCGCCGCTCTCGTCGCGCGTGGTAACCTCCTCGCAAATCACCGACGCGGTCGCCTTGGACTGCCTGGTGAAGTTCTGCGTGACGGTCGCCTTGGCGCCGGCGCGATCGACCCAGATGGAGGGAACCTCCTCCATCAGCGGCCCGCCCGCGAAGACGGGCGAGAGCTTTCGCGAGTTGAACACGGACGTCTTAAAGTTGGTCTTGTCGGGGTCGCCGTCGCCGAGGCAGTACGGGTGGTGGTACTCGAGCTTGAACCCTAAGTCGTCCTGGGGCTGGAGGAAGTTAGCGGTGGAGACGGAGCCGTACAGCTGCCGGCCCCAGCCGTCGAGGTTGCGGTGTTCGAAAAAGACGGAGCCGCCGGGTTTGATGGACACCAAGTCGGGCTTGCCGCCTTCGCCGGGGGCGATGGACCACTCCAGCTCGGACTCCGCCGTCTTCACGGGCCGTTCGCGGAGTACGATGTCCACCTGGACCTTGCTCTGGTCCCTGTCGTCGGGCCTCGGTACGACCTGCACGTTGTCGAAGAGCTGCAGGAGGAAGATGTCGCGGAGCGCGGTTTTGGCGTCTTCGACGTTGTACAGCTGTCCAACCTTGAAGTTGTGCTCGCGCTGGATGACCCGTGGGTGGGTCCTGCCCCTCGTGATGGGCTGCATCTGGTCGTCGAGGAAGACAGCCTTGACGCGGGTGATCTCTCCCTCGATGACGTGCGCCACGACGTCGCCCGTCTCCATGCCGTCAAAGTGCGAGATGGTGCCGAACGTGAGCCCCTTGCTGGTGTAGTACCCCTCGATGATGTTCTTCATCGTGGCGAGGACGCGGACGGTGCACTGGCCTTGCCTGCGCACGGTCGTGAGTACCTCACGTTCGATCGTGGGGGGCAGCGCGGTGGCGCCCTGCACCTTGAACGTCTGGACGTTGGGCCAGATCTTCTCGCGGAATACAAACTCGACCGCGTACCCGTTTTTACCCTTGGGCGTCACGTTGGCGTCCACGTTGGCAAACAAGCCGGTGTTGAGGAGCGCTTCGAGATCCGCGGAGAGGTCATCCTTGCTCACCTCGTTGCCCTTGCGCGCGTTGAGGCCTCCGAAGAGCTCAGCCTTGGTGGGAATGCCGGGGCCGGTGGGAAGGTTGGTGGCGAGCACGGACTCGACGATGAAGTTGCCATCCTTGAGCACGCGGCGCGCGGGGATGTCGTCGTCGTCGTCGTCGTCATCGTCGTCGTCATCATCATCATCGTCGTCGTCGTCGTCATCGTCATCATCGTCGTCATCGTCATCGTCATCATCGTCCTCGTCGTCGTCGTCGTCGTCGGAGGCGTAGGCGGCGGGGACGCCCCAGCCGTTGCCGCCGTTGCCGCCGTCTCCGCCGTCTCCTCCTCCGCTCGCGCCGTCGCCGCCGTTGCCCGCGAAGGCCATCTGGAGGATGTGCATGGGCTGGGCCACGAACGCGGCGGTCACGCCGGTGACGGCGAGCGCCATGGTCTTGGCGGAAGGGAGCGCGAAGCCACCGAGGGTGGGACCGTCGGTGGATGCGACGAAACCCTCCTCGGGGGCGTCGGAGCGATCCGTCGCCATGACGACGACGGAGCGCTCCTTGGACGCGGTCTTCCTCACGGAAAACGCCGTGACGGGCTTTGCGCGCATTGAGCCAGCCTTACGCGCGGGCGCGATGCGGCCCTGCACATGGAGGGAGGTACGGGGAGTCGAACGGGTCAGTTGTGGATAATCATCGAACCTGGATTCCGAAAACAAACCCTAAAACCCGAAGCGCCAATCGGTGCCGGATAACGGCCGGTTGGGCGGTTTACGATGCGTGGGACGTCGCGGGGAGGCTCACCTGGGCCGTCGTGAGGGCCGAGCAAGCGAAGCTGGCCATAGTTGCCGTTTCACTTGGTGTCTGCCTCCGCTCTCGTAGAGGACAGTGAGGCGTCCGTTGGTGGGATTGCCGAGAAAAAGTACAGTGCCGACGAGGACATCTGATAGTGGCGCGCCGCGCGCTAATCGCGCAGAAAACGGGCAACATCCCCCAGATCAGAAAGAGAGCAGCGAGCGCAGACCGATGACGGCGAGGATGGCCGAGGAACCCGGCAGCCCCCAGAGCTTCAACGAGCTCAAGCTCCAGGCGGGCGAGTTCGGTGCGTCCCACGCCCATCCTGCCCTCCGCCAGACCCTCCCTTCGTCGGCCCCGCGCATCAGCCATCAGAAAAGTTTGACTTTCCAAACTCCGCGCTCGTCTGACTCTTCTCGACCTCCCGCCTTTTCCCCATCCGACAGCCGAGGAGATCTCGCACGGCGAGGATGACGACGCCATGGACGAGTGCGAGTTCGAGATCACGTCCACCGAAGGCCCGGTGGACGCCGAGACACAAAAGTTCGACGCGATCATCGGCGCGCTCGAAGATCTTCTCATGAGCGACGGGTTCGCCGAGGCTCAGGCGCAGTTCTGCCGCGCCAAGTGCGACGTCTTCGAGGACACCGAGGAGAACAAGCTCGAGTACACGCCAATCTTCGACGAGTACACGGAGACGCTGGAGGATAAGATGATGGGACACCTGGACCGATCGGTGGAGGGGTTCGACGCGACTGAGTTATTCGACATGATGGAGTCGCGCGAAGGGCAGCTGGACGGCGACGTCTTCGACCTGCTGATGACCCTGACGTCCTTCGAGGCGTTCAAGGAGCTCATGCTGGACTACAAACGAGAGGCTGAGGGTGAAGGCGGCGCGGAACGGGCAGCGACAGACGACGGGAACGGAGGTCTCGCGGGCGGAAACATCTTCGGTTTGGGCCTGGGCGCGGGCTTCTCCGTCGCGCCCGCGCCGGCGGTGGGCGAGGAGCAGCTGGACGGCGACGAGCGACCGGACCTCGACGATAGCCTCGTCATCACTCCAGGACCGGGCGCGGACTCGCCGTGAGACGACGGTGGAGGACCTCATTAATGTACTCTAGTATTCGTTTGTTTGGCTATCGATGTTGAAAAAATTAAGCGCCCGGGATTTAGAGCCACCGCCTGTACCGTCTCCACCGGGAGGCGTATTTCACGATCCTCCAACCTATCGCCCTGTACGTCGTCCCCGCGAGCCATACTCGGGCGTACTCCAGGAACAGCACGTTGTACACCACCGCGCACGACGCCAGGAACCAAGCCCGCGACGCGCTGTGCGGCTGCAACAACTGAAACTGCAGCAAGTTGGTCTCCAACCCCGTCAGGGACCACTCCGAGCACGTGTGCGCCGCCGCGCACCCCGCCACCCACAGCTGGCAGTACAACGCCGCGTACGTCCACTCCTGCCAGTCGAAGCATGATATCGCCCGGCCGCCGAGGGATCGATCGAAGCACGGCTCGTGGTTTTTCTCGTTTGCGTCGTTTCGCACCGCGTTTCGATTGCGCATCACGCACGGTCCGCACATGGCGCCGGTGCCTTCGTCGAACTTGCACTTTGGGAACTGGCCCGGGAAGCCGATCTCGCGGAGGGCGACTAGGACCGCGCGTACGTTGTGAACCGGGTTGGTCATCCGGGTCATCAGCGTGTACAACGAGTCCGTGTGCAGGATCGTGTGCTTGAACTCGTCGGTGAGCGCCGTCTCTTTGGCGAACTTGTCATCTTCCCTGATGCCCTTGAGCATCGAGCCCGATGGCAGGTAATCCCCTCGTTCGGCAACCCTCCCTCGGATCGTGTGCCTGAGCTCGGCGCCCTTGTTTTGTCTAAGTCCAGTGGCGGCCCCTCCTTTGGACGCCGCCTCGGATCGATGATGCTGACTGTCCCACGCCCCGTGCGACGAATGGAGGTGGCGCACCGCGGCGGCGCCCCACTCGCGATGGTATGAGGTGGACGCGGGCGCATCGAGGGCGACCCGAGACAGCCTCCGGCACGCGGCTCGGAGCGCCGACGACGACATCTCCTCCGCGCCTCCGCCACTGGGAGGGACCACGAGGGGCCGATTAATTCAGTTGGAAAAGCGCGACGAAAAAGAGACGACGATTATCCGAGCCGCCGTTCACACAAGACGACGGGCACGGCCACCTGCACCGGCCACACATCCCAGTGACGCCGGCAGATATGTCCGCGTTCATCGCCTCGAGCGTCCTGGCGCGCTCCACCGCCAACCCGAGGGCATCGTCCGTCTCGACCCGCGTCGCATCGACGACGGGAACCAGGGCGTTCGCAAAGTGCCATGGGGCGGATTCCCTGTCCGCGCGAGACGCGCTGGGTGGGTCGTCGCGAGTGCCTTCGCGGACGTCGACCCCGGCGCGCTCCACCGCGCGCTTCGGCGTCCGCGCGCTCGATGCCGCCATGCCCTTCGACAACGAAGCACGCGCCGCGAAGCGCCTTCGCAAGCTCAAGATCGGGATCGTCGGGTTCGGCAACTTAGGCCAGTTCCTCGCCAAACGCTTCATCGACAACGACCACGCCGTCATCGCCACCTCCCGCGGCGACTACTCGGACGCCGCCAAGAAGATGGGCGCGCGTTACTTCCCCGATCCCGACGACTTCTGCGAGCAACACCCCGACGTCGTCATCTTCGCAACATCGATCCTCTCGACCGAGGCGACCATCAACTCGTTCCCGGTGCAACGCCTACGAAGGAACACCTTAGTCGCAGACGTCCTCTCCGTGAAACAGTTTCCCAAGCAGCTCTTCCTGCAGCGGCTACCCGATGACTTCGACATCGTGTGCCTGCACCCGATGTTCGGGCCGGATTCAGGCAAAGGGACGTGGAAGAACCTGCCGCTGGTGTATGACAAAGTTCGCATCGGAGAAGAACAGCCTCGACGCGAACGCGTGGATAACCTTCTCAGCATTTTCGAGGATGAAGGGTGCCGCATGGTGGAGATGTCGTGCGAGGAGCACGACAGGCAGGCGGCGAGCTCGCAGTTCATCACGCACACCGTGGGGCGGATGCTCGGCAGCATGGAGCTGGAGGATACCACCATCAACACCAAGGGGTACGAGTCGCTGCTCAACCTGGTGAACAACACCAGCAACGATTCGTTCGACCTGTACTACGGCCTCTTCATGTACAACAAGAACGCGACGCAGGAGCTCAACCGCCTGGAGCTGGCGTTCTCGCAGGTCAAGGCGCAGCTGTTCGACAGGCTGCACACGCTGATCAGGGACGACATCTTCGACATCGACGGAAGCTCGCCGGAGCAACTCAAGGCGGCGTGGGAAAAGGCGGGCGAGACAATGAACGAGCGGGGGTATAAGGAGCGACTGATCGACCAGGTGAACAGCACGGGCGTGATCGGCGGGAGCAGGGACGAGCCGGATCGAAAAGGGGCGCAGAGCGAGGCGCCCTCTCGTTAATACGAAGTTACAGTTGCATCATTCAATCAACGCCAAAAAATAGAAAAAGACTTTCACTCGCACACACACAAAAAATCAGTGGAGGAGCCCGGCGCCCTGATCGTGCCCGTTGTTATCCTTGTGGTCCCCGCCGGTGTGCCCCGCCGCGTAGTGCAGCAGCGCCAGGGCACCCGCGCTCATCACCGCCGCCAACGCCGCCCACACCAAATCGAGCGGAGCCGCGTACGTCATGTGCAGCGACATCTCCAGCAGGTTCACCACCATCACCGCGACGATGATCTCGCCAACCTTCTGCTCCAGGTCGTCGATTGACGACACCTTGAGCCACGCGAGCTTCTTTAAACGCCGGTCGCGGACCTGGCCGGCGCGGTTGGACCGCGCCAGGAACAGCTCGAACGACCCGAGGCCGAACACGAGGCAGACCATGCCGAGGAGGAACCTGTCCAGCGCGCCAACCGCGGATGACACCAGGCCGACTGGTGAGTACCCCGCCCACGCCTGTACCGCGTCGAAGAGTACTTCTTTCAACCCCATGGAGAACAGCAGCGCGGAGAGTATGAGGGACGCCAGCACTCCCATGAGCACGAAGAGCGACGCGGATACGAGCGTGAACCGGACGAACACGTACTCGACCTTCTCGATCAACGAAAACTCGCGAAAGGGCTTGCGCACTTCGCGCGAGCGCTGCATGAGCGCGACGTCCGGTTGCTCGAGGTCATCGGCGTCGTACGTCTCGGCCGTGTTGGCATCTTCATCGTCGTAGGACGCGCCGGGCTCGGCGTTCGCCGCGTCCACGAGCGAGCGCGTGTGGCACGCGCGGGAACCCCGCTCAACGAACAGATTGTTCGTCCTGAGAGACTTTCCCCAAGCGGCGGAGCCTCCGCGCGCGGGTCGCGTCGTCGGGACGCGCGCGCGGCGGGCCAGGGTCGCGCGGGGCGCGACCACCTTGGCGCAGGCCGACAGCGACATGGCGCCGATGGAAGACATGCGTGTCGTGTGTCCTCTGCAGTGAAGACGCGTGGGACTGACGCGGATAGAGTTACCGCGGGTCGCCTCATCCTGAGCAGCTGAGCCGTTCATTGGCCAAATCGCGACAGCTGGGAACTTTATAGTCGACGGTCAAACGGTTGATTTATGTGTCATTGACCCCGAAATTGGACCGATCGTGACAATTTGCCCGTAGTGGGAACCTCTATTTGCGAGATCTCCAGCCAATCCTGACTGCAACATGTGCACATCTTGTAATCCTTCGCTTGGATGACTCGGCCAAAAAGCGCGACAGGACGACTTGGCGGTTGCGATCTAGCGTCTCACAGAAGGGCGACTGCCGTTGGCGGGCGAAGGCGGCGATCGAGCTGTTGAAGCGATGTTCCGCAAACCCCTGCCGACGACGGGCGCGCACAAGCTCGGCGGCAGCGACGAGAAGAAGCTCCGCAAGCAGATCGTCGCCGCCTTCCCTTGCGCCACCGAGGAGGACGCCATGGAACTGGTGCCCAAAAAGTCGGAGCTCTCCCTGCAGAAGCTCGCGGCGCCGTCCAGGACCCAGATCTACGTGGGAGACGGCCAGCCGGTGTTCTACGATGCGAGCGGGAAAGGTGACTTGTTTCCCACGGTGTTTGCGCTGTGGCGGGCGCCGGGGATACTGGGTGAGCCCGTGTCCGTGCTGGGCGCGCCGGTGACGAAGTTCATCGTGCAGGGCGCCGACCTCATGTTACCGGGCGTCGGCCGCGTTCCGCCGATCGATTTCGGCCGCGGCAGGCTCTTCGCGGTGGTGGTTCCGGGTAACCCGGCTCCGATCGCCATCGGCGAGGCGGAGATGTCCAGCGCCGAGGTGCGGGACGCGGGGGGCGCGGGAGGCAAAGGACGCTTTCTCAGAATTCTCACCAGCTATCGCGACGCGCTCTGGGACTACGCCGCGTCGCACGCGTCCCGCCCGCCGCTCGTACCGAACGAGGGGTTCCTGGAGAAGGGTGTCGTGCCTATCGGGGGAGACGCAGGCGAGAGCGACGAGAGCGACGACGAGAGCGGCGGCGACGAGGAAGCGGCTGCGAGCGACGTTGAGAGCGACGACGATGCCGTGAACAAGGCGGTCGCGGGGTTAACGATCGATGGAGGCGACGATGGCGACGCCGAGGGTGCCGAGGAGGGTGCCGAGGAGGGTACCGAGACGCCACCGCGGCAGCTCACCAGCGCGGAGATGGACGCCCTGATCGAATCCGCCGTGCTGCAGGCGCTGTCGAGGGATCGGACCATCGACGACAAGTCGCTGCCCATGCTCGGAACCGCGTTCTGGGCCCGGCACGTCAACCCGAGCCGGCCCGCGGGTACCACGCCGCTGGACATCAAGCGATCTACGTACAAAAAGATGAGCGCCCTGTTGAAGCACGTGCACAAGATGGGGTGGGCGACGTGCAAGGAAGACAAACGCACGAAGGAGACCGCGGTGACGGGGATCGTTCGATCCCACCCCGACGTCCGGGGTCACACGCCGCACGGCACCGCCGCCGACGCCGAGGAACAGGAGCGCATCGCCGAGGAACAGGAACGCGCGGGACGAAAGGACTTTTACAAGGGTGCCGCCGCAGCCGCGGGAGCCGCGGAGGGCGGCAAACCGGCTCCGCTTCGACTGGAGGAAACGTACAAGCCACACGTCAACCTAACCTCCGTGCTCGACGCCATCGACGCCCCACATGGAGACACTTTGTACACCGGCCCGGAGGCGCGGGATCTCGTGGTGAAGTACGTGTCGCTTAAAGGACTGGACGCGGGTGCCGGGAACGTCACGCTTGATCCACATCTGTGCGACGCTTTGTTCAAGGGCGTGCTTAAAAAAGGGGACGCGTATCCGCAGCGCATGTCCAAATCGGACGTCGCCAAGGCGTGGCTTCACAGGTTCCACCCGCAGACGTCCGTGTCGCGGGGTGGGACGCGGGTGGTGAAGAAAGGTGCGCTGCAGCCGCTACGGGTGGAGAGTGATAGGCGCGGCGGAGACAGGCGGATCACTCGGGTTGTCGGGTGCGAGACTTATTTGATCGATCCCGAGGAGCTGGCCCGGACGTTGGGTGTTAAGCTGGCGACCGCGTGTGCCACTGGGGAGCTGGAGGGGTGTAAGAACGTGGGCAGGCGCGAGGTGGTGGCGCAAGGGAACGCGGTGGAGAAGGTTGCGAGGATCCTCGTCGAGCACTACGGGGTGCCCTCGAAGCTGGTGGACACCAAGGACAAATTGAAGGGGAAAGGCAAAAATAAATGATCGTCTTTTCAGTCAGTGACGGTCGTAATTGCTATTAGATACCATGATGATTGCCCATACAGTTGTCTAACTTAAATCGTCTCCGCGTGTCTCTTGTTCACGGTCCGTTGAACCCGGGCGAGCAGAGAGGTCAGCGCGGGACGCGTGGCTCGACCCAAGGACGCCCGGAACCCCGATCGGACCCCGGCGCCATGTTTTGGCGCTCTCCCGGGCTCGTGCAGGCATCTCCCGTGGAGGTGCGCCCCCGTACGGTCACCGTTTCCCGACGTCCCACGCGCGCGCGCGTCCCGTCGTGGCCACATCACGCCATCTCTCTCTCGCCTCGGGCACTAACAACCCTCTCCCTCCCTACCTTCCCCGCCCAACAGCTGGTGCTCGACAAGGAGAGCTTCACGCTCGAGGAGCTCCTGGAGGAGGATGACGTCATCCAGGAGTGCAAGTCCCTCAACAGCCGCCTGATTGACTTGTGAGTGCCCCGCCTCCCGCCCAGATCACCTCATCTCATCTCCCACCCTCGCGCGCGGCTTCGCTGCCCTAAAACCAAGCCAACAAACGCGTGCCCCATCCTCTTCACCCACCTCTTCACCCTCTTCATCCCGCTCGCCCCACGATCATCGAACGCCGTCCACTGACCATCTCCCCGTCCCCGCACATCCACGCAGCCTCAAGACGCGGCCCGTCGTGGAGAAGCTGGTGTCGTACCTCGTAGATCCGCCCCCGCCCGACGCGGACCCGAAGCGAGAGTACAAGTACCCGTACCTGGCGTGCGAGATCTTCAGCTGCGAGATCGACGCCATCCTCGGCGCGCTCACCGACGATGACTGCGCCTTATTCTCCCGCGTCATGTCCTTCATCGACGTCCCGCCCGGCACGCGGCTGAACAGCATGCTCGCGGGGTACTTCAGCAAGACGGTGACGTGCCTGGTGAGCCGACGAGCGGCGGAGTGCGTCGGATGGTTCCAGTCCAATCCCAGGTTCGTGAACCGACTGGTGGAACACGTGGGAACGTTGGCGGTGGCGGAGGTGCTCCTGCGGCTGGTGGGCGCCGATGACCCGGGGAGCATGATGCCGATGCAGAGCATGCTGCTGTCCGCGATGGGCGCGGGGGGGGATCAGAGCGCGTGGCTGTGCGACACCCCGCTGCTCGATCGGCTCCTGGAAGCACTCGACGTCGACTCGGACACGGCCGACTCGGGGGAATCGGAGGAATCTCCGGAAGAGGCTGCGGCGACGCGGACCACGCGGCAGGCGAACGCGGCGGAGGTCCTCGTCGGCATCGCGCGCGGCGCGCCGAGCGCCTTGGCGACGAAGCTCTCGGGGAAAGATGCGATGTCCAAGCTCTTCGACGGGGGATTGAGAACGAGCGGGGGAAGCAGCTCGGGGTACGGAGACGGATCGACGGGCGGCGGCGGCAACCCCGACGGCACGCGCGTCACCGCGCACGACGGCGCGTCGTCCTCGCCGCTCGTCAACGTGCTCGACATCGCCATCGCCATCGTCGACGGGAAGCGCGCGGCGAGTGGACCGATGCAGGCGATGCGCGCCATGCTCGCCGCGGAGACTGGCGCGGGCGCTCCGCCTCCGCGGGACGCGCCGCCCGAGGCGCTCGAGGCGTGCGTCGACTACCTCGGCCCGCTCGTCGCGCAGCTCGAGCGTACGGGCGACTCCAGCTCGCAGCGAACGACGTGGGGCACGATCACCCCGCCGCTGGGCATGCGACGCGTCAAGATTGTCGACATGATCGCCACGCTCGTCGGGTGTAAAAACGAAGCCGTCGCGGCCAAGGTGCTCGAGACGCGGGCGCTTCGCAAGTGCGCGGATTTGTTCGTGGCGTACCCGTTCAACAACTTTTTGCACCACCACTTCGAGAACGCAGTCGTGGGGATCCTCGAGTGGGGCCATCCGGGGCTGCTGACGCACCTGTTTACGTCGGCGGAGGATGGCGGCGTGGATCTCGTCGGCGTGTTGACCGGCGCGGGTCGCGACGTCGAGACCACCCGGGGTCCCGTCCGCGCGGGGAACCAAGGCCACGTCACGCGCATGGCCAACCGCTTGGTCGCCGTGTCCATGGGCGAGTCCATCGTGTCGGCGCGCGATGACAGACACGAAGGCCGCGTCGGTGTCGGGTCGTACGGGGATGAACCCGATGACGAGAACGATTCAGTCGACGATACGGAGGCGAAGGCGGAGCGGGAGGCGGCGGCGGCGCGGTCCACGGCGATCGTCAAGGCTGCGCTCGGGGCCGATACGCGGTGGCGCGTGTACACCGACGGCGAGCTCGGCGAACGGAACCAGGTTGAGAACGTGCACAAGTGGGCGTGCGGACGTCCCGCGGGTATGGACGACTACGGAGACTCGCGCGAGGAGGAGGAGGACGACGACGGGGATTTCGACATCGGCCTCGGCGCGGGGTTCACCAGGGACTCCTACCACAGGTACGGCGGCGCGGACGACGACGAGGATGAACATGACGACGGCCTCGGCGACTCGGACGACGAGGATGACCTCGACCCGCTCACCACGCGCGGCGCGGCTTTACTGTTCCAAGGGGACGCCAACGCTCGGCTGGCGAGTTTGACGCTCGGCAACGGCGCCGGGCATCCCGACGTCATGATCGAGGAGATCGGCGAGGAGATGGACCCGTACGACGACGACGATCTCGACGCGGATACCACGGAGGTTCCCGCGTCGGTGATGTCCATGTTCCGAGCGGGCGGGCCGTCACCGGAGACGGTCGGCGGCGCTCAGGACGACGACGACGAGGTGAACCTCGCGGATTCGGACGACGATGAGATTATTAATTCGCCCGACGCCAAGACGGAGAGGGTGGAGCACGATTCGCCGACGTTGATGAAGGAGTACGGCGCGTCTAACTTTTGGGGCAGTTCCATCGACGACTCGCTCGTGCCGGACGACATCTAGGCGGAGAGAGAGGGGGGGTAATTGGGGGGAGGCGGGCGGGTAGCAATCGAAGTAAATCTGAGACAGCCCAAGTGTGAAAATTCTTTTGCGCACTTTTCGTCCCGGAAAGAAAAAGCGGCGGCTGAGCGCACGCACTCGACACCGCACGCCGGCTGACGCGGCGTCGCTCTTCTTCACTTCATCCGCGGACGCGACATCTATATATCGCGGTCCGTTCACGATGCCGAAGAAGGTCAAGAAGTTCATCGACAAGAAGAATGCCGTCACCTACGCGCTCATGGCTCGGCCGGGCGAGGAGGACATGATGGAGGCCGCCGCCTTGGCCGGCAGCTCCAAGGACAGCATGCTCTCCGGTATGAGCGGCATGACCGCCAAGACGTCAAAGTCCGACGGCGCGCAGGTGTGGATGCGCAAAGACAACAACCACCACGCGCGGGACGTCATGGCGGAAGAGGCGAACGCGGACGGCTCGGTGTTCAACGATGCGACCACGGAAACCATGTCGCAGGCGTCCGGCATGACGTCCATGAGCCAGTGGTCCAACGTGACGTGGGTCATGGGACCCAACGGCCCGATCCCACGGCGCGAGCGGTTAAGCCGCGAGAAACGCACCGAGTTACGCGAGCTCGGGTTCGACCCGTCGGAGGGATACGACTACACGCGGCATCTCCGGCAGGTTGGCGAGGGCGGCGGCACCATGTTCGTGCCGACGCGGAAAGACCACGTCAAGGGCATCAAGGAACGAGACGGCGAAGTCGCCGAGCACAAGCTCACCGGGCAAGCTCACGGCGGCTCCGGCAAGAAAGGGAACGACTCCGAGCTCGTCTACCTCAAGGAAGACCTCGAGCGCGACGGCCTCGACGCGCGGGCCATCAACGACGAGCGCACGGATACCGCGCAGGCCCGAGCCGCGGTGGTTGAGGATGAGCGCTGGACGCACGAACGCGTCAAGGCGGTCACCAGGGAGAAGGTGTACGTCGCCAAGGACACCAGCGTGGCCAACGCGGTGGTCGCCAGGGCGGTGCGCTCGAGGCCCAAGGCTGGCGCCGCCGCGGCTGAGCTGGAGGATATGATCTACACCATGGAGAGCGCGGAGCTCGCGGCGGATGAGGAACTTCCGGATCTGCGAGCGCGATTCGACGACGGGGGCCTCGGGGATCTTCAGGACGACTTCATCCTCCAGGCCATGCTGGGCGAGGGGGAGGTGGGCCCGGACCCGCACGACGCGAAGGCGTTCCCGCCCGTCGTGCTGCGTTACGACGAGTCCGAGGTGGAGCGACAGCTGGAGGCTATCGAGGAGGAATTGGAGGAAGAGGCGCTCGAGGAGGAGGAGGAGGAACTCGCGGCTAACGGCGGTTTCTTTGGGTTTGGCGGTGGACGCAGAGGCGGCGGCTCCGAA
>Ga0302116_1000963_pt1 | contig 17462 bp, 31 predicted proteins | sample AG5_SCM_MG_FD_203124 | JGI IMG/M metagenome (GOLD analysis project Ga0302116, IMG submission 203124) | Marine microbial communities from Western Arctic Ocean, Canada - AG5_SCM | ecosystem: Environmental > Aquatic > Marine > Oceanic | place: Canada: Western Arctic Ocean | collected 2017-10-01 | reverse complement strand
TGTTTAGTCCTGCTGTAACTCCACTTGTCATTTCATAAGCCAAGCGTCCACGTACACCAGAACCATCAACTTCTTCTTGATCGCGGTGTTGGTAGTAATAACCAGCTGATGCTTTCAACACTGGAGTGATGAAATAACCAGCATCCAATCCATAGGTGTTCAACGCACCAGAGTCATAGACACTGTTGAGTCTCTGCTCGACATCACCGACAGGGATCAGTCCATAGCCGTTCAATGTCCAGCTATTAGAAACCGCTTCTGCATTCAGTGCGATCTGCTGGAAGCCGACAGTCTTCTTGTTTTTAACGTTGACGCCGGTATCGGCATCACCTGATTTCAATGAACGGCTGTCATAACCACCATTCAGACCAAACATCCAGCTGCGGTCACTATTCAGCCAGCGATAACCAACACGGGTTGATGTGGACACAGTTCCACCAGCGACATCGGTGTTGATGATGCTGCTGTAGCCCTCGCGATCAGCGAAATTGGCGTTGACCAGGGCATCAAGGAACCAAACACTGTTCTCACCAACAGACAGTGGAAGGAACCCGCCAATACCAGCTTGGTTTGGTGTTCCTGCACCCTGCAGTGCACCTTGAAAGCCAATGGTGGGTTGACCACATCAGCGAGACTGATGCTCATCACACCAAGCTCTTCAGCACTGCCGTCCTCTTGAGCAATGGCAGGTAGGGAAGCAATAGAGATGGCAGAAGCCAAAAGCGCCAGGGAGAGACGACGCAGCATTGGGGCGTTAATTAGATGCAATAACGATGCCTTGCTTGTGCTGGTAATGCCAGCTGCAGTGGGCAGTATCAGCTTTGTTATGTATAAATAAATACTTAAAAACCCCGCTCGTGGCGGGGCTAGTTAATATTCAGTCGGGAGATCGATAGCGACAATGCTGTGATCTTTGATTTTCTTCCGCAAAAGACTTGATTGCGCCTGGATCGAATGATTAGCTATATTTGACTAACTAAAATTAAATTGCAATAAAGTCATGAAAGATAAAGGCATACGTTTTTGGCGTATGTGGGTCAACGATCAAGGAAAAAGTTGTCAGACCCTTCATTCGCTCGCGGGTCATAAGCAATCAGTATTTGCTGAGGGAGCGGCTCCACTTTTGAATGCATTGCACTACAGCGGTAGTGCCAAGTTAATCACGTTAATTCTGACGCCGGGATTTGTTGGTGAGTGGCATGAAAATCCAATGCCCCAATGGATCATTCCCCTGTGTGGACGCTGTAGTTTTGAAACTATGGATGGAGTGATCGTGGAGATGGGGCCTGGAGAGATCAGCTTTGGTGGTGATCAAGGAACTAATAACAGAAAAGGACATCGCTCTTGTGCAGTAGGAGAAACTCCTACTGAGCTTCTATTGATTCAAGTACTAGACCCCCCTCCTTGGAATCCTTGTTCTTGAAGGAAAGTCAGATCCTGCGTTAGTCGCATATTTTGTCTCTATCCTTCAACTTTCTCACTATCAGATTTAGAGCGACCCTCTCCCCATCCGAGTGATCTAGTCTGCTGACCTATCCCCCAAAAGGACTAGAGGCTCACACCCAGCTGCCACGCCATCAGTCTGTCTCTCTCCTCTTCCACCAATAAGGGCACCATCCAGTCCGACTCGACCTCAAACGAGGTCTTCTCGTCCATTCCATGGCGGTGGACGACATGGGGCACTTCAAGTCCAGCCGCACGGTTCTAGCCGATCGTTCGCAACTTCAGGCTGGTTTCGTCCTCGTCAAAGTCTGGGTCATTGCTGATCTCCATCTGTTGAGCGGCGTGGTCGAAGACCCTGTTGCCTTTGCATTTGCCCGGGTAGAAAGTTTGTTCGCCCCTTGGATCGATCAATCGATAGACGTAGTACTGGAGGGCTTCAGATGTCTCTTTTGAAAATTGGTTCATGGTATTTATTGACCGCAATCAGTTGATTGAGAGGAAATAGTTGCCTGTGGAGTGGTAGCCGCTTGGGCAGAAGCGTCCGTTTTTTACGAAGGAATCTCGGGCTCCATTTCATGGTTTGCAGTATCCAGAAGAGTTGCTGTAACCCGATGACGTTTGTGCAGTGGGATGGAATTATCAGGAACAACAATCTCCACGTTTTGATAAAGCTGTAGCCTTTGAAATCCTTGAAGTACGGCTGCTCCTGAACTGCGGTTACTTGAGCTGGTGTGAGGTGCGAAATCTTAGACACCTTGCCTATAATAAATCGGGATTTCCCAAGGTGTTCTAGTAATGCTGGTCGATCAATCGGTGCATCTTTAAGTGCAGCAGGCAGATCCTCAAGCGAGGCAATGGGTGCCGATAAGACGAACTGCTCTTGAAGATCCTTTGACACAACAGCTGGAGATACTCATCCACCTTTGAAGACTAAGCGTGGATGCCACCTCTTTAGTAAGGAGGAGTGGGGTCACCCTTGCTAATCTGTAAGCCAAGCAAGGAATAGACGATGGGGCTTTCGCTAGATAACAAGGTATCAATCATCTGTGATGCTGACGAAAGTGCTTGGCTTCCTGTGGGTATCGGTGATGAGCAAATTGCTTCTTACAGTTATGAGTGCTTGCCCCAAGAAAACTACCGAGTAGTTAGTAAGAAGAAAGTAGGGAACATTATTAATGAAGCAACCATTAGTCAAGACGGCATACTTATTCAGTTAGACAGCGGAGGGTTCGGTGTAATAGCGATAGACACCATCGCTTTACCGAAGAGCACCCGTGTAGTTGTACGTTCCGTCAGCCACTTACAGGGAGACGACTTCCATTTCGTTGAAGCGGTAAAGGCTTCTCAACTGGCGACCCACGACTGGTCTTGCGAGAACAAGGAAGCCAGCCAAGTCCTCGCGGAACCACCCCCTCCTGCTGATTGGGTAGAAGACAGCGATGCTTGGCATGAGAGCAAGCAATACAGGCAACACTTTGATGGCTTCACCAAGCACTTTGAAAGCATCTACAAGAACCTCGTGAAGGTGCTGTCGTTAGCCTTATCCCAAGCACAGTTGGCTGAATACAGAACCATCACCGACCGAGTGTGTGAGGGCAATACAGGCTGGTGGAGAGACATAGCAAGAGCATCAGTAGCCCTTGCGTTTCAGGGCAAATACACAGACGCCAACCTGCGTCAGTTTGTTGAGCTTGGCTCCTGCTTTGAAGACGACGATTTCACCTTTGAAATCAGCCAGCAACAAGCAGTCAAAGCCTTGATGGAGATAGCAAAAGAGAAGTCAAAGAAGATGACGGCAGAGAAACTGTGGGAAGCGCAGGAGTTATTGGAAGTCTTCACCTGTAATGAACTCATCCGTATCGTTCAGAACAAGCCCAAATACAAACCGTTCTTCTACAAGTGGCTATGGAGAGAAGAGAAAGAGCCAGAGAAAGCCCTGCTTGATAACGCAGACCTCTACGAGATGTATAGAGAAGAACTAATAGGTGACAGAAAGAAGGTGATGGATTACTTCGGCACGGATGGTCTCCTCGTAGTGGATTACAGAGACCAAGTCCGCAACTCTTTAATGAGGGAGGACGGCTGGGCTTTGGATGAGACCAACGAGTTTGAAGAGAAGGAGAAGGCCAGTGAAATGTGGTCGAGAGAGAATGAAGCAATACGTAGAGGTGCTACTCAACCTCCGAGTGGCTAAACCAGGTTCCCAATAGAGACTGACTATCTAGATAAGGACAGCAAGGTGATTACAAAGTCCGTCATCTATAAGTCAGCAGAAGTGTTGGAAGAGCACATAGGTTCGACCAAGATTATAAATATTGATGAGATAGAATTTGACCCGAGTAATACACTCCGAGGTCTCTTCTACTGGAGCGACGGTTGCCTGTTTGATTTAGAAATCAGGAGTTTCGTCAGTGTTAAAGATGTAGAGACATACTTGAAGTCACAAGACGAAACGGGGCACTTCCATTTTGCCTACTACGACATCATCAAAGATGCTCGCATCACTCAAACCGTAATAGGAGAATCTTTACAAGCAGAGGAAAGCCCAAGTACGACAGCAGGGAAGAAGAAGGTAAAGAAAGAGAAGGAGGCAGATACAAGAAGCTTTGTGTTTACGCTATAGAGAACTCCTCAAGCAAACACTCACTACTGGACTACTATTCATGCCTGCTTGAAGATGAAGGACTTGGGTAATCAGCAAGAAAAACATGGGACTCCTAAATAAAGCTCTATACAATATGTTAAATAGTCTTAAAGACGATCTATTTAATGATGAAGTACTTAGCATTCATAACTATTCAGCCGAGTAATCATTCACAGTAGATGGTTCGTCTGAACTAATGAGTATTGGCCAACCTTCTGCTAGCTCCTGCCCAACACCAAATCAAATGCGCTGCTAAGATCTGACCTGATTAACATAATATCAATATGCAATCCTTTTCAGAAGAGCGGCAAAGTCGACTTATTAAAAAAGTATTAGGAATTACCGGAGCAGTGGCAGGAGGTGTCTTAATTCTCTCAAGTGTATTTGTGGTTCCCGCTGGGGAAGTCGGAGTGATAACCACACTTGGGAAGGTGGCAAAAAATCCACGAACTCCTGGCCTAAACCTTAAACTCCCATTCATACAAAGTTCACACCTATTTAGTATACGAACACAAGTTGTACCTGAGAATTTCTCGACCCTCACTAAAGATCTTCAAGTAATTGAGGCAACGGCAACCATTAAATATGCTGTCAAGCCAAATGAAGCTCCCCGCATCTACAGCACAATTGCAATCAGCGATGATGGTATATATAAACGTGTCATTCAGCCCTCCCTTCTTAAGTCACTGAAGTCAGTATTCTCCAAGTATGAGCTGAACACAATCGCCACTGACTGGAATAACATTTCAACTTTGGTTGAAGAAAGCGTTGCTGGGGAACTGAATAAGTTCGGCTATGTTGCCGTTCAAGGTCTAGACCTTACTGGACTCCAGATTGCAGAAGAGTATCGTTCGGCTATTGAACAAAAACAGATTGCCGAACAACAACTTCTAAGGGCCAAAACCGAAGTGAAAATCGCAGAACAAGAAGCTCTTAAATTTACAACTCTCAACAGAGGACTAAATAATCAGGTTTTGTATAAGTTATTCCTCGATAAGTGGGATGGCAAAACAAAAGTTGTTCCTGGCATCAATGGTGGAACTCCGCCTGTGATCGTGGGGCAGTGATAAGAGACACGACTACCGGAGTGATCATAAGAAAGAGCCCCTATTGACAAACACTGTTATCGATCTTGTGATGCCCAGTAGAAAATGCTTCGAACGAAGTACATAGAACTCGCTGTCACCAACAGGTGCTTTCGAACTGAACTGCATGGGCTGCAACAACGGATGTGAACCACGGAGGCGGATGTCCTTTGCTGTCTAACGGGTTAAAGGCTCACACCCAGCTGCCAACCAATCAGCCTGTCTCTCTACTCTTCAACTAACAGTAGCTCCATCCAGTCAGACTCCACCTCACCAGCTACATCCCTTCCAAGCTTTTCAATACCGAGTGCCAGCAAAACCTTGTAGCCATCAGCGTCATTAGCCCTTAGTGCCATCAGTAGCTCCTGAAGAAGAGCCAGCGTCATCTGTGTGTCGAGGGTCATTGGTTAAGGACAACTGCTTAAAGCATTCCTCGCTGCAAAAACACAGCTCGAAAGAGAGAGAGAGAGAGGTTACTTAGCTAGCAATTAAGGCAATTATCGGCTTGCATGAGCAATCAGCCTTTCACTCTTATTCGTGTTTTAGTTTTTTTTCATCGGCAGCAAACCCTGATGAACATACCCACCATCAACAATTAGGTCTACCCCTGTAATATAAGATGCCTCATCGCTACATAAAAAAGTGGCTGCATTTGCTATATCTTCAGGCATTCCCATCCGCTTGAGAGGCACTAAGCTCCCAAGCTTATCGAAAAAGTTGGGGTCCTCACTTGCTTTTTGCTCGAAGATTGGCGTCTCAATAAATCCCGGTGAAATTGCATTGACTCGTATACCTTTTTCGGCTAAATCGATTGCAAAGTTAGCAGTCATTTTTGTAACAGCTGCTTTCGACGCAGAGTAGATAACATGATCCGTGAATGTCACATGACCAGCAATTGATGAAATCAGTTAGATTGACGAATTTCGCTTAATCAGCTCTTTTTCTACTATCTTAATCATGTCAAACATAGCTCTTACATTAACCCCAAAAGTATGATCAAATTCATGAAGCGTTGCATCTTTGAGCGGCAACCTGTAACCAACTCCTGCGCTGCAAACCAATGTATCTATAAAACCAAAGTTGTCTTTAGCTTCCTCAATCATGCCCTTGAGCTTCTCGTGCTTCGTTACATCTCCTTGAATAATTTGCAGATTTTCCCCCAGCTCATTCTTTAACTCATTAAGCCTTCTCTCGTCCCTACCAATAACAGCAACATGGGCTCCTTCTGCGACAAAACGCTTCGCAATTCCTCTGCCAATTCCACTACTACCCCCTGTGATTAAAGCAACTTTTCCTGATAAGCGAGTTGACATGCTAAAAACTTGATTCTTGCTACTATAGCAAATTCAACATCTTCAACAACCTCCATTTTGTTTGTATTGAATGCTACGAATTCGTTGCTCATCGTATTTTTTCTTGCCAGTTCACCAACTGATGCCAATGAATGACAAGAAGGTCAGTGGAATGCTGTTGATGCGGATGTACTTAATGCCCTGATCCTTCGCCAGGAAGGTGAAAGCCCAGTCCTTTGAATTCACGGTGACGTTGCCGCCGCTCTGGCTGAAATCACAAGGGCCTTGGATGCATCCCTTGCTGGTGTCATCCCAAGCCAGGGTGCAATCAACCCCGGAAATTCAGGAGGAAAGCCACTGCAGCGACACCTGGCGCTGCCGCGGACCATCGAGTTCAACAAGCATCACTTCTTGATACTGTCCCAATTGCAAATGACCATTGCTTACATTCACGGTGACCTCATTGCCAAGCATCAGAGCCTGCAAATGAGCATGGGCATTGCGCGGTTCGTCATCTGGAATGCCAAGGCGTAGCTCTAGATCATCATGCTTCCAGTCTGAACCGGATGGTGCCTGCTGGCTCAACCAAAGCTTCAGATCCATCAGCAGTCGTTCCTCCATTTCGTTAATAATCACGGCGGTTGTCGTGTGCTGACCGGAAACGACGATGGAACCATCGCTTAGACCGTGCAACTGAACAAAGCGTCGTAACTCTGCAGTGAGAGACTGGCATTGAAAGGAAGCCTCGGTACGGAGGCTCAAGAGCATTGATGTCATGCGGCCATGCTGGCTCATCAGTGCAGTTTGACGAGTTTGCCTATTGGGGTGAGAGCCACTCACTCGAAGGGATGAGTCAAGGCATAAAAAAAGAAGGCGACTAAGCCTTCTTTGGGGGGTGTGAGGAGTCAAACCTTGTAGGGAGTTGACCAAAACCATGATGATGAGGTCACTGCAGATCAGTCAACCAACTGATACGTAGGGTCTTGCTAAGCAGGATTTCTGAGCCATTATTCATTCGTGAGGAGGGCTTCTTCACGGAGTGGAAACTAGGCGACACGCCCAACGAGAAGCCGAGAAACCCTGCCTTTGGCGGGGTTTTCTTTTGTCCAATGCAGTGGGCAATTTCAGCTTTGCTGGTGGTCCTTATTCATTGGAGTGGACTGAAATCCTTGGTCGGAAGTGATCGCCAGCTCTGAATAGCCTTGGGAAGACTCACCAAAAATATGCTCCACGCTGAACGTGTCGCCTTGCAAGGCATTCTTGAGCTGCATTGTGCAGAGGAGGTTTATCTAGCTGTGATGGACAGCAAAAAACCCGAAGCCGTAGCCGCGGGAATGAGATTGCTGGGTTGTCACATGCACTCATGGAGCCATCAGATGCTGGTGGCCATGGCGCTGGATCGATTGAGCGCTGAGGAAGCCTTGGGGTCAGTTCTGCCTATCAATAACCGACGGCCTCGGGGGGGCTCATCCTCATGATCACTTTTGCTGACGATCTTATTCAAATCTCAATCGATCATCTACAGAGATCAACTCACAGGGAATCGCTCAAATAGGCAGATTCAATATTTTTGCTTATAGTTGAGAGGTGATCAGACATAAACTTTATGCAGGTGGGAAAAAACCTTAGCCGAATTGCTATTTGGCTCATGGGACTAGGCTACCTCTTCGTAGAAGTACGCGAGGTAGTGGCAGCAAAACAACTCGCAAATATAACAATTTTTGCTCTTTTGTTTATCCTGGCCAGTCATCAACTTAGCCACTGCCGCCTTTACTTGACTTTAAGGAAAATACCATTGGCTACGCGCTGCTATCGCGCATCATGTCTGATGTTTATTGCCTCTCTAATGGCAGTGTTTGATGCTTCGCTTGACTTCATAATTGGATACTCATCACTTGATAATCAAGGAACATTACCTTTAGCTTCACTGCTAATATTGGGACGTATCGTCAATCTTTTCGAAGTAATTTTAGCAATCCGCTCGATGGAACTTTTCTTGCCAGTGATATTCAATGGTCCCACAATTACTCCAGAAGATTGGGACTCAGATAATATAGAATTAGAAGTGATTGAACAAGACACTTCAGTGAAAAAATCATGCTGATTCTGAACATTTAAATGGTGTTTGCGTGCTAAGCTAAAGATTGGAGGAAGATAGGGTTGCTAGGTTGATTGCTCTTGGTGCGAAAGCTGTAAAGCCTTTACGCAAAGCCGCCACATTTGAAGCCTATATAGCTTGTTTTTATCGACTTCAAATGCAGTGCCATCTTCCTTTTCGATTGCTGAAAAAGATGGCCAGCTTCCGATGCGATGGCCGCGAATCCTTTTACTCAGATATTCAGGTAGTCCTGGATTGGGAATGCTAGCTGCATCCCTCCATGACTTTTCGAGTTGATATCAATGGCAAGGCGGCAGGCCTTAATCACAGCCACTACTCAGCACTTCAAGTCAAAAATGCGATCGTCGATTTACATCGCAACATCTGGGAACAGCGTTTGTCTATCGATTTGGAAGAACCCACCAATACCTGCTGGATTTGGTATTCCTGCACCCTGCAATGCACCTTGAAAACCCCAGTTGAGCTTGACTGCATCCTTGAGGTTGATCTCCATCACCCCGAGATCATCTGAGCTGCCTGCCTCTTGAGCAGCAACAGACAGCAGAGCACCGTTAGAGAGTGCAAGTGCAGCAACACCGCTCAGCGATAACGACAGGCGCAGTGAACGCTGCATTGATAAGGATCTATTAAAAGCAGAATGGCTTGCTTTTACTGCTGATGCCCTCTGCAGTAGGCAGTTTCAGCTTTGCTGCTTTGAGCCCCAAAAGGACTAAAAGCTCACGCCCAGCTGCCAAGCCATCAGCCTGTCCCTCTCTATCCGTTCTAAATCGACAGGAACATTAGAGGAGGCAAGGGATTCGATTATCCTTGAAGCATGGAGCAAGACTAAAAATTAATAAGGCTGCACCGATTACATAGAAATTATTGACATTTTTTAAAGGCAGATCCGAATTTTCTTTCAACAACAGCTCCATCAATACGGACAACTGATGTCTCATAAAGATCACAGATTTTCTTTTTAAAATCAGACATTTCGTCAGGATCGAAAACAACAGCATTTGCGTATCCTTTTTCTTTCATTGTTTTCTTCACACAATCCTTATCCCAGAGCTGAGCTTTTTTCTCCCAGCGGCCTGCATTTCCAAGACGAGAATAAACTTCGGTACCTTCAACAACACAATTATCCTTCACATCATCCCATTCCTTAAATGTCATAATAGTGAGACTATCTGAATTATTGACAATCATTTCCGCTTTAGAATAAGGTGACGCAAGCATTGAAAGCATCGCAGCTCCTATTCCGGCAATTGCAACGAAGACTTTTAAACGGCTCATGGTTTCACTCTTTTATCCATATCTTAGTCACAAGAGGAGCAAGCCTCTTGTGACAATTCGATGCCGGAAGACGCAATTAACAAAGCACCTTGACGTCTAACTTCATACCTAACGGTCGCTACTAAGACTTATCCCATTGGTTTGTCAATTCATCACATCACCGAGATCATCTGCGCTACCTGTCTCTTGAGCAGCAGCAGACAGCAGAGCACCGTTAGAGAGTGCCAGTGCAGCAACACCGCTCAGCGATAACGACAGGCGCAAGGAACGCTGCATTGATAAGGATCTATTGAATGCAGGATCCCACTCTTTTACTGTTGCTGCCCGCTGCAGTAGGCAGTTTCGGCTTTGCTGCTAATCAGTAGGCAATGAAAAACTCCGCTCTTGGCGGAGCTATTTCACAGGCATCTCCTCAATACCAATAGGGATCTCCAAACACTAAATCTTTTTCTGTTATTCAATTTCCTTACTTCCATATCCATCGTTGTCTCGCCTCGTTCAAAACGCTCCTTCCGTTTCAATATCCAACGCCTTGCACCCTCATCAATGCGATGCCCTGTGATACTTACGTACGCACGCCCTAAGGCACTCACCATCGGGTCGTTAATCCCATCACTGCAAAAGCAAAAATCTGAATTCTCTGAACTTTTTCATAACTCTTCAAAAGGATATATGAATATATACTCAAAATGACATAAGGTCAATCCATCATAAAGTGTACGTGAAATAGAAAATCTATGACAGTCTCATTGGCAATAGTCCTACCCATCTTCATGATCATTGCCACTGGCTTTTTCTTTGCAAGAAAGAAGATTATTGATGCAAGCTCTGGTGCTCAACTAATGCAGTATGTCTTCTACTGTGCAGCTCCCTTTACGGTATATTATGCATTAACAGGCAATAATTCTGCGGGGTTTTTTTATTGGCCATTTTGGATCGCTTATCCAATGTGCTATCTCGTTATTATAATTGGAAGTTATTTTGTATTTAGATTTTTAAGAAGAAGAGAAGCAGGCATTAGTCTTGCTTTGGGGTTTTGCGCAAGCCTCGGGAATACAGTCCTTGTTGCGTATCCAATACTAATTGGAATCACTGGAGCAAAGGCTGCTGTCCCGATGGCAATTTCGGTTATCGTTGTGAATATTCTTTTTATGCCATCTTGGATCCTTCTGCTGGAATTTGAACGCGCTCGAAATAGCGAGGATGTGGGTAAATATGAAAATAATGTTTTCAAAAAAGCAGCAAAGGCAACCTTGCTAAATCCTATCGTCATTGCAACCTTTGTTGGTATTTTGGCTAGGTCTATAGGTATTGAATCAAATCAAGTTGTCACCAAATTCCTTATTTACATCTCAGGCAGCCTCGTTCCGGTAGCACTTTTTGCTGTAGGATTAAGTATGAGCGAATTAAAAGTAAAATCATTTAATTTCGACATTTTAATGGTTGTCATTGCTAAGTTAGTAGTCGCTCCTATCGTAGCTATCTTTATCAGCAAAGCATTTGCTCTCAATGATTTTTATTCTGTTACGCTTGTAATTTTCATGTCCATTCCACTGGCAAAATCTATTTATGTTGTCGCGGGAAAATATAAGATTTTTGACCTTGAAACAGCGCAAATTATTTCTTATTCTACGGCTTTATCTATATTTACTATTCCAGTCTGGATACATATTTCACATATGCTTTGGCCAGCAGCATTTGCGTGAATCCTTAATCATCACGTTCTAGCTTATTCTAGTCATATCAACTTTAACAGAGGAGTCCGATTTGCAATTTATTTTTCACTAATATAAGAAAACTAATAATCATAACCACTAGGAAGATGACAATACCAATTGTACATTTCATTAAAATTTTCCTCTCGTTTCCAGCCTTGCCCGAGGCGAAGTCGAATACTTCCTACAAGCGATCTATTTCCACTCACTCGAAAGGATGAGTCTCATTGCCCGTTCGGGTTAGCCCTGTTCCTTCAGCCGTTCGTCTTCCAAAGCCGCCATATCGCCCAAGCAAACAGAGCCACCCAGAAAGCGGCAACTAGCAGGACAGTTGGTCCAACAAAAGCTGGCGGCAGCACATAGGACAGATCCCATAGGAGACTCCTGCCGAGTGCTTGCCAAGCGATGTTTGGGATGACGATGCATGCCCATGCAAGAGCAGCCGTGAGAAGGGTTTTCTGGAAATTATTCATTGCTATTCCTCGTCAAACATTCACCTCGGCATAGAGGTTGCCTGTGCCTGATGGTTTGAACCTGCCGTAGTTCTTCAGATGAACCTCCATCGTGTGTCCCATTGCCTCAGCGATGTTTGCGACAGGAAGGTTCTTGGTATGGCTTTCCTTGGTATGGCTTTCCTTGGCATAGCGATGCCTGAATGAATAAGTCGTGAGCTGTTCGCCTGCATGATCTGCCTCGTTAATCATTGCCATCCATATTTTCCGTCTTCGCAGATATGACGTGACAGCTTGAGCGCCTTTTCCTTCAGTTCTCAATGGCGGCAATACGTCACCGATTTGAAGACGTGCCTGCAACTTCCAATCAACAGCAGTTCCGTCTACATCACGGACAAACAACGGATGCAATCGACGCGGTTCTGTCTTCTGACCTTTGATGCCACCCATTGATTTTTCATAGATGCACCAAAGAGCACCGTCCTTGATTCGCAGCCAACGCAATTCCTCGGGACGCAACCCATATACGGCGAGCAGTTGAACAGCAAACTGCCAGCGAGGGTCAGGAATTGATTCAATCAAGGAAAGGATTTGTGCATCGCTGAGGGGGTATCCAATCCGCTTTGGCTTCAACGTTTCAGGTAAACGAGCAGGGGGGCTGTAAATGGGTTTTAGATGACCCCTTTGCACCGCCCAATCCAAGAACTTGAAAAGGACTCTGCGGCTAATTTGTCGCATCCTTGTGCCCTGTTCCCATTGCGCCAGTGCTGCCATGCAAAGAGCTTCTCCATCGCATGGAGCCTTACTTTTGAACTGATCCCGACAATTGCGGAGAACAGGCATGTAGTTCTCTTTCCACGTCTTGTCGCCTGCATAAGGAACAAACTTGTGAAAAGCATCAACTAACTGCGTAAAATCAAGCTTCTTATTTGAACCACTTGTTTTGGTGCTCAGCGTTGCAACAGTAAGGGTTATGCGTCCACCATCCCAACGCTTGAACATCTGCTGAATGAAAGGGAGGGCTAACGCTGCCCCACGCTCAGTCCAATCAAAATTCAGAGCGACAGTACCCGCCCCGCGAACCTCTAACCGAAGCCGACCACGGTTGTTACGGACGTACCAATCCTCACCACACGTGACAGCAACCTGTCTCCTGAAGGGCTTGATCCATGGTTCGGTCTGGCTAACCCGAGGCATGTGCGAAACGACATCCTGCTCTCGGTATTGTGCGAAAGGCGTGCGAAAGATGTCAAGTACTTGGTTACACCAGCTGACACCAGATAACACAAAAACAAGTGCGTAGCTGGGATCTAGGCTTAAAAAGACATTGCCTACTAGGGCGGACAACCGCTTTGGGAGCAGGATGTCGCAGGTTCGAATCCTGTCACCCCGATTGCAAAACCAGTCAGTCCAGCACTGACATCTCAGCCGCCTTCCCAGGGCGGCTTTTTTATTGCCTGCAGAGTGGTGTGCGCAAAATGTGCGCAAAGTATTGAGTGAAGGACTGGTTTTGCGCACGACTTTTCCAGCATGCGATGACAGACCTTGAACTCGTCTGCAACGTTTGATTCAGCAAAGTCAAACCCCCAGCATCACGACTCCACCCAATAAACGGCAATCTCATGCCACGGGTGAAGCGAAAAGCACCAGCGTTCGGAATCTCGCTGAGTGACCCAGGAAGAAGGGGCAAAGGACCGATTGATCGGGGCGCGTTGACCACGTCCGATGACTACCAGTCAGAAAACGGGGCAATGGCGATAAGCCACAAAGCTAAGAACAGACAGGCTTCGCTGAATTTGCACTCATTGCCACTTCGGAATGACTATTTAGCCCGAGTGGGTGCAAGAGCCACAAGCTGCAAAGCTTTTGGCGATAGAGCCCAGCACCCTTAGAAATATGCACCGTGAGCGCAGGATCGATGCAGGATCGTATTGTGCTTATGCAACAGAATCCATTGGTAGTCCTGTTATTATTGCATCCCTGCAATTACGGAGATGCAGCGTGAACGCACCATTGAAGCGGTGCAAAAAGAAGACGAACGTCGAGACACAGAAATAAATCGTCTCCAACAAGCCATCGAGATATATGACGAGACAACCCTTGATCGACGAGTTGATGGAGGGCAAGGGTGGTGCCAAAGCGGGTTGGGTATCCCCTGACTAATGCACAGATCCTGCAATTGCTAGACAACCTGCCAGAAGGTGAACCCCATGAGCGTTGGAGATTTGCGATTCAGCTCCGTACTGTTTTTGGGTTACGTCCGGAAGAGTTGCGTTGGTTGCGGGTGAAAGATGGGGCAAAGGAATCAGAACTTTGGTCCATTTATCGCAAGTCAGTGGGTGGCAAAAAAGGAGCGAAGGCAGATCCAAGGCGTCTGCATCCTTTATTTCTGCGTGATGCTGATGGTTCAGCCAGGGATTGGAATCTGCAGGCGCGTTTGCGGGTAGACGGGCAGTTGCCCCCGTTGAATCGTGAGGTTGATGGCGCTCAGGCGTTGAATATCTATCTTCGGCGTCACGAGGTTTGGAACTCGATTCGCGCTGTATTCGAGCATCAGGGCGAACAGCTAACGACTTATTCATTCAGGCATCGCTACGCCAAGGGGATGCATTCCGCGAATGTTCGGATCGCCAATATCAGCGAAGCCATGGGAGACACGAACGAGGTGCATCTTGAGAGCTACACCTGGTTCAAACCAAAAGCAATGGAAGACATCATTGCTGCGGTTAATGTTTGATGGCGATCCCAACCGATCAGGAATTAGCTGTCATATTCAGGTAGATTCAGATTCTCCAAGTCAAACGGGGATTCTCTAGATTCAACTCTTTATGTTCACATTCACTTGTTGGCGTGATAAGACTATTTAAGTGGATGGATCGTATTGTTCTGGGCAAAATGGACAGCAGTAAAGTTAATAATATTAGATGAATTCAAAGGAAGAATTTTCATTCAAGAGACCACTCTTCTTAAGCAAATCAATATCATCGCATTGGAATAAACTTGCATGATGGTCATCTGAATGTATTTCATGATCGAAGTCGTGGTCGTCATCCACAAGATTACCAATCAACCCTGATATCAATAGCTTTCTATCCGAATCTAAAAGTGGAAGACAATCGCTTTCAGTCAAAACATAACTCGAAGATAGTTTTTGAACCAGGCAGGTCAAGGTATTAATTAGCCTACACCGAATTTAGAGTATTCACTAATATAGAAAGTATCAAAAGTCTGATTCCAGTTGCAAAGTTTCTGTGCGCTATTGATCTCCCTGCTGAAATTGACTAGCGATACGCTGAATGTGTGCGTAAAGAGAGGGGTAAATAGATCTGTTTGTAAATAGCTCATGGTTTTAACGTAGAAATTTGTATTGACCCGATGATCTACTTGATACAGAAGTTTTTTGCTTCGTTAATGCTTTTGTGGTTGTCCATCTCTTTCACTACGCAGTTACAGGTTTCATTCTTCTTGCTCAAGAGCAGCTGTTTACCTGCTTTCGTATATTCCTTATTCATGGCTTCAGCGCACTTTCCGAAAATAATGTTATCCACCCACTTGCTTGCGTGCGCAGGTACAACAGAGATAGAAGCCACAGCCGCAAAAGCGATCACAAAAGTTAGTCGAGACATTTATAAAAATTCGTAATTGATTACAAAAACTCTACACCACCGCGGCTGATCTATATTCATGGGTCATCCCAAGCTTCTTCAGACGGGATAAGAGTGACTTTTTTCCTGGAGCTAATCAAATGCACGATCAGTCGAATATTCAACTAATCTCCCGACTGGATATTTACTACCCCGCCAGGAAAGATGTTTTTATCTTCTTGATCATTTTATAACTTTATTAGCAGTCAATAGGAAGCTGGCATGGCAGGCCCGGGACCTGGCATTACGCGAAAGTCGAAACTTATACGACTAGAAATCGTTGTATTTATTTTTGATCCATGCCCAAGGTTAACACCATCAAACACAAGAACCTGCCCTGGATGCATTATAATTGGCTTAAAATCTTTAGCCCCAATCTTGCTTTCGACCCAAAGACTATTATCGCCCCAAACCTTGGTAAGAGGGACCCAAATATTCAATCTTCCTTCTTCAACGCCAAAGTCTCGATCCTTATGAAAAACACTACTCCCTCTTTCACAGTAATGAAAGCGAAAAGATGGTGGACTCTGGTATGAGCTAATCTTTCCAATTTTATCTACGACTACGTCGGAAACAAATGAACAATAAGTCTCAAAAATTTCATCAAAAGAATTTGCTAGCTGGTTTTGAGTTGGGCTTCTATTTAGCATCTTGACTTGATCTGATGCGTGAGCTCTCTCTAGGTTTGAAATCCCAAGAACTCGGCAAGCCCAATCCTCAAATTGATATTTATTGGGATCGTATTCTAGGATTATTGGCTTCATGCACACAACTGTAAGCGCGATTCATTTGCCATTGGTCATAGATTTCGTTAACTCTTAAATAATGTTTTTGTGAATGCAGAATCCTTTAGAAGCGATACCTGCTAAAGCGCCAACGCACATCAGCAGAGTTATGCATTTGCAATTATGTTTCAGACGTCTTGCTTGTTGCCGGCAAAGGATATGCATGTCTGGCTTCCTTTCAGCCCCGCCACGAGCGGGGTTTTTTGATGAAGCGGGGATTGATTTAAGCAGTTGTTCTCAACCAATGACCCTCTATACCCAGATGTCGCTAGCTCTACTTAAGGAACAGCTTTGGCTTTACGGCTTGATCGGTCATCATCATCACCCAATGGATTCCTAACTTGTCACACCTGTAGCTGAGTTGTGTTGCCGCTTAAGAAGAGGCGAGTTACACATCACTCTCTACCTCCATGGGGCCTTGATTTGTTCGGACAAACCCACAAAGTGATTCCCTTCGCTTAAACACTGATGAAGGGGAAGTATTGTGAATCTTGGCTAATTCTGAGATCAAGCCCCGTGGCCATCGATGAGGATGGTGAATATTTGCAGCAAGGATTGCTTCATCAAGTTGCGATTTTGACTTTAAGATTTTGGTACTCACCATTGTAGTTTAAAGAAGGCACCAAGACTTTTCATTCTGATTCAAGAATTGCTGTGATCAGATGAGGTCTCTTTTGCAACTCCTCATTTGCTTCAACTGCTAAATCCTGTGCATTTTTAGCATCAAGGGCATATACCTTCGCCACGTGTATTTCTCCTTGAAGATCCTTAAACTTCACTTGGTAGTGATGACCAGAGGCAGACGTTTTCATGTGTGAGTTGTATAGATGGGAGCCCCGCGCTGTGGGACTCTCGTGTAAGTGATTAGCCAACTACGGCTAAAATGCTGTAGGGAGCTTCAGGGGAGCTTGTGGGCATTGGGTCGAGCTTGCCTAATGCCAACGCCTTGGCGCGGACGTACATCTCGCTTGATGTGGCACCAGCAGCTTCCATTGCTTTGGCGACGAC
>Ga0302116_1000958_pt1 | contig 17501 bp, 21 predicted proteins | sample AG5_SCM_MG_FD_203124 | JGI IMG/M metagenome (GOLD analysis project Ga0302116, IMG submission 203124) | Marine microbial communities from Western Arctic Ocean, Canada - AG5_SCM | ecosystem: Environmental > Aquatic > Marine > Oceanic | place: Canada: Western Arctic Ocean | collected 2017-10-01 | reverse complement strand
AAGGAGATGGTTTACCAACACTGAATCGTGAAAAGTGTGGTGAGGACGGTTGAGCCCCAAACGATCGTGTCGCAGGAAGGAGGAAGAGGATTGGCAAGAGTCTCATCCAAATAATATGCAACGGAGTCCTACAAAACGGTAAGAATTGGGAGCATGTGCGAGGGGAATATAATATTACGAGATTACTGAAGCACGTGTGAAGAGACCCCTGATAATTTTATGCCTAATAACAAGCACCACAAGTGGCTCAAGAAGCGTGATTGGCATGCGGTGGAAGGAGCCATGCGTCACCAAGATAGCGACGTAGATTTGCTCGTGAGAAAGTACAAGGAGAGAGATGAGCATGGACGACTGCCACATCATTGGATGGCAGCGAAAGCTCAGACACACACACATACTCTTGCCAGTGTGGGCGTGCATTCGATTGGCTACAATCTACAGGCCCTCATCACACGAGACAATAAAGGCGAAACTCCCCACGACATTGCCAGTAGGAGTGGAGCCTGTGCTGAGATCATCGGCTTGCTCTCCCTCACTCCCGAGGAAGTTCGTTCGTTGGGCGAGGAGGAGATGCTCCGCTTGTACGCACCAGTGGCTTATTGGAAGAGTGAGATGGCTGGGTGGATCAGATCACGATCGTATGCAGACTGTCACAAGTGGATCAATGAGCACGATGACGAGTTGGTGCGTGAAGTGCTCAAATACTACAATTATAATCTTCATCAGTCAATTGCTTGCTATAGCCAGGTATACAGCGACTCCCTCGTGTTTCTTGCTCTTCGAATGATCCATCGGAACCCACCTTCCCTTACTACCAGAGATCCTCTTGGTCAGCTATTTGTTCAATATGCTGAGCACCCCCAATTCAATGCGTGTAAAGAGATCCGAAACATCCTCCGGCTCACCCCCAAGTACATCTCCTCCACCCCCTTCCCCACCCTCCTCCGAAAACACCTCCCCAAGCAGTTCGTCGACTCGTCAATCTTCGGCACCTACAACACCGCTTGCACGTTCATCAAGCACATGAAGTACGACAAGGCTGAGCTGGTCGAAATTGAGGCCATCCTCAAGCCGGCTCGCAAGTGCGACGTCTGCGGCTCCACCCCCGCCAAACCTTGTGCACGGTGCAAACGCACATTCTACTGCTCCCTCCCCTGCATGAAGTCTGCGTGGAAAAAGCATAAGAAGACGTGCAAACCCCCAACCACCCCTCCCGCCACCGAGACCGAGCTCCGCACCCTCTACAAGGGCATTGCCCTCCTAAATATGTGCATACAGAGGTCTGGGGCTGGGGATGGACCAACTAGCGTTGTACTGGGGTTCCTGGCAAGTGGTTCAGCGTATTGATAACATTAAGCCACCGATTCATGAGAAACAATTGAAATTTTGCTATTTTTGGAATTTAGCTGGTTCGCATCGTTCTCATTGTTGGAATGGGGGGTGCAGCGTTCCTTGCACGACTCGCAGTACTCACACAAATTGTTAAAATATTTGAACACACTCCCTTATCAATAGCATAATGTAAATGTATGTTTATGAGCTAATTTCCCTGATCCAGCTTCACAACTTCTTAGCCCCCTCTTCAAAATCTTGGATCACCTCACCCACCGCCTCATCCAAAAATATTTCAAAATTCAACTTCTCCTCCTCGCTCAGCATTTTGACAAACTCATTGAAGCTCATTTCGACCGCTCCAACTCCGCCCTTTCCCACACCTCCACTCACGCTACTCGCACCATCCAACAATGTTTTCACAATGGCCCTGTTCTGGGCAAAAACATCACCACCGTGTAGTTTATCAAGAATTTTCAACCTTTGAACCAAGAAGGACAAGTTTCGCACGTCTTCGCTGTTCAAGCCGCTCCCACTTCCCGTTACTAGCATTTTAATAACCTCATTGGTGCCAGCAATCTTATTGGTGGCCAGGCTGTCTAGCTGCAGCTCCTCGCGAAGCTCGATTTTAGGAAAAACCGCCGATATAAAATCTTCGACCTTCATCACCTTCACCTTTCCTCCAGGCAAGAGAAACGGTGCTTGGAGGTTTCTGAGGGGTGGAGGTGAGGGTAGGAACGAAGGGAGGAAGGACGGCCTGTTCGAGGCGTTGTCCAGAATCGCAGTCCGAACAGTTTGTCTGACGATTATATTCAGTAGATTTGTAGCTTCTGGCAGAAGAAGATTCCGAAGCAAGACGCCGTCGTTTGAGAAAATGTACTTGAGCACGTCTTCAAGCGAGCTGCTGATCTCCTCCTCGTTGGCGTCGAGGTCAATGAAGGACTCAGACGACTGGTGTTTGTTTTCGTTGTTGTTATTGCTGTTGTTATTGACATTGTTGACCAAGGCTGTGAGACGAGAAATGTTGATGGACTCCCCCTCGTTGTTGAAAAGCAGGTCCCTGAGGACGTTGCTAGTTGATTCGCTGCGCCGAGCGTGCAAATAAAGGACGAGCGTTAGCTTAGTAGTGGATGTAGCCAATATTACTATGTCTGTAGGCCATTTCGCGCACTTCATCGCGAGTAAGAAAACGTCTTCCAACAATAAGCTTTCGCTCGCTTCGCTCGCTCACCTGCCGTCGTTGAGCAGCTTGCTGGCAATAAACGGATAGCTCTCCATGATCAAAGCGTAATCTGGATCCCCCGTAAGCGCCACTCCCTCCAGCGTGACTATCGCACGACCGAGAATGGCAAAATAGCCGGGAATGGAGAACGGCACGTCGTTCAAGACGGTGAGTGCGTCCTGGGTCATTGCGGAAAATCCCCCAACCTTCCCCTTGTTCTTGAAATCGTACGTCTGCGCGCGAGCGAGTAAATTGAGTAAATTGAGTGGGTTAGTTTGGTAGAGGCTCATATTGACCTCTTCATCAAAGCTCGCTCGCTTTCACCTTCAGGAGCTCGGCCTCGTACTTTTTCGCTCCCCCGCCTTTCACGTAGGGCGACAGCGCCTTTCCCATAAGGGGGACGACCAGAGCTCGGTCGACGGTGGGGGGGAGGATCTGGAGCGCGATGAAGTCTTCAACCAGCGCGCCCCAATTGTTATTCGCAAGGTGAATGATGGCCGAGACCATAATGTCACGGTCTGACTTCTCAATCGTGCACACCAACCCAAAATCAATCAATGCGAGCTTCGTGCCGTCGTTGGAATCGGGCTCGTCGAGGTAAAGAAGGTTTCCAGGATGTGGGTCCGAGTGGAACAGGCCGAGACTGAGCAGTTGGAAGAGGAAGGCCTCGTTGGCAATCTTCGTGACCGACTTAACCTCCTCCTGTGTGCAGGAGGAGAGCTTTCGTCCGTTGACCCACTCTGTGACGAGAATTCGGCGGGTGGAATACTTGGGGTAAACTTTTGGGACGGTGATGCCATCTATCTTCAACAAATCTCGCATTTTCAACTGGTTGTTCCCCTCGTTCTTGAAGTCGAGCTGCGCCGAGCGAAGCGAGCCAAACGAAATGGGTGGATTAATGTTAGCTTAGTAGTGTGTGGATGTAGCCATTATTATGTCTGTAGGCCATTTCGCACACTTCATCGCGAGTATGCTCGTCTTCCAAAAGGCTCGCTCGCTCACCTCCGTGTAAAAGCCAATGCTGAACTCGTTCACCAAATTGATGTAGTTCGTCTTCTGATTGGGAACGAACCTGTCCATCAGAGATTGGTACACCTCGGCAGCTCGGCGCAGAACGTACAGATCCTTGCTCACGCCCGCAAGAACGTTCGGCCGCTGAATTTTCACAGCAACAACTTCCCCGTCCAAAGTGGTTGCCTTGTACACTTGGGCAAGGCTGGCAGCCGCCACGGGCTCGGAGGAGAACTCGCTGAAGAAGTTGTTCAACGGTGCGCCAAGCTCCGTCTCGATCTGCTTGATGGCCACGTCGGAGTCGAAAGGGACAACCGAATCCTATGAGTGAGTGTGTGTGTGGGTGTGTGTATGCGTTAGTTTTTGGACGACAACGAAAATCAAATACTCCAAACGCGAGTGAAGTACTGCGCTTGGATTCGCTTCGCTTCGCTCCTCACGTACCTGCAAGATTGCCAGCTCTTCGAGCGCTTCAGCAGGAAGAACGTCAGGCCGTACGGACATCATCTGTCCAACCTTGATGAACGTGGGGCCTAGCTCTTGCAGAATGATTCGAGCCGACTTGGCAAGCTCCGGAACGTAGGTAGACATGTTGTCCTTGTCGGTTATAAAGAGCGAGAGCAATCTACCGTAAAATGGAACAGAAAGCTTCAAGAATTCTGCCCATCTGGCCGACAACGCGCCCTTCTCCTTCTCCCAGTACTCCTGGATCAGCAAGCGGTCATAGGAGAGTGGGAGGCCAGACAAATCGTCAACGGCCTTGTTCGTGGTGTCAATCGTCACGAACGAATCAGTTGAAGAGGGTGGGGTCAACTTTTTCATGTTGATTTGGCTAGCGGAAGCCGCCAGTGCAGCAGTGGCTGCTGCAGCCTGGGCAATATTGGATGCTTTTGAAGCGATGGAATTGGAATTTTGCTTCCGGTCTGTTGTTGAGAACAGTCTCGTAAGACTACTGCTGACTGGTCTCCTTTGGAGGAAGAGTCGATTCGATGTAATTTTGATAGCCCCGGTTTGCAAACTTTTCACAAACACCGAATTAACCACCAGGAGCATTATAGCCAAAGATTTGATCATCGAAACAATAAATATACGCCAAGTCTTGAGATTTCCAAATTTATAAATTTTAAATTGGAATTACTTTTGCTCAGTACCAAGGAGTGGTCCCAACATAAAGCATGGGCAATAATCCATCAGGCTTGGGTAAGGGACCCCATTAGCTAGCCCATTATTCGAATCCAGTTTCAATTTCATGTTTCAATTTCAATTTCATAACACCACACAACACGTATCACTTATCACATATCGCACACGACAGGCCCCCCAGGAGCTGGTCCTCCAGAGGGAGACCCCAAAAAAGAGGGCGAGCAGAAGAAAAAGAAGCGCTTCGAGCCTCGTCCGGTGACAACGAAACGAAAGAAGAAGCGAAGAGGTCCTCAGGGCCTATCTAAAACCCCCACAGTCCTCCCTTCCACAAAGTGCCGCCTCCGGCTCCTAAAGCTTCAGAGGGTGAAGGACTTCCTTCTCCTCGAGGAGGAGTTCATCCAGAACCACAAGGTGTTCAAGCCAACAGAGGAGAAGGACTCAGAGGAAAGGGAGAAGATGGAGGAGCTAAGGGGCTCCCCCATGAGCGTCGGAACCCTCGAGGAGATGATCGACGACAGCCACGCGATCGTGTCCAGCTCGTCCGGGCCGGAGTACTACGTGACGGTTCTGAGCAGCGTGAACAGCGAGCTGCTCGAGCCCGGTTGCTCTGTTCTGCTCCACAACAAGAACCAGTCGGTTGTGGGAATTTTGGGGGACGACACTGATCCCATGGTGAGCGTTATGCGCGTGGACTCGGCGCCGCTCGAAACTTACGCGGACATCGGGGGGCTGGAGCAGCAGATTCAGGAGATCAAGGAGGTGAGGGATGGGGATGGGGATGTGGAGCGAAGCGAAGCGAAGCTGCCTTGTGGAAAACGGAAAAACGAGAAAACGTGAACATCAACACCCGCGAAATGGCTACAGACGTAATTGATTGCGATAACATCCACTCTAAACTAAAACAAAAACAAAAAAACACACACACACTTACTCGGTGCAGGCCGTGGAGCTGCCCCTCGCCCACCCGGAGCTGTATGAGGACATCGGAATCAAGCCCCCCAAGGGGGTGATTCTCTACGGGGTGCCGGGCACAGGGAAGACGCTGCTGGCCAAGGCCGTGGCGAACCACACGAGCGCGACCTTTTTGAGGATGGTCGGGAGCGAGCTCGTTCAGAAGTACCTTGGCGACGGGCCCAAGCTTGTCAGGGAGCTTTTCCGCGTTGCCGACGACCTGTCCCCCACGATTGTGTTCATTGACGAGATTGACGCTGTGGGGTCCAAGCGGTACGACAGCTCGAGCGGCGGGACGAAGGAGATTCAGCGGACCATGCTCGAGCTGCTCAACCAGCTCGACGGCTTCGACGAGCGTGGGGACGTCAAGGTGGGTGGCCTAATTTGAGACTACTAACAGCGCCCAACCCTAATCTTAAAACAAAAGAAAAAACTCTTAACTAACTTACTAACTCAATTTACTCCGCTCACCACCCAGGTCATCATGGCAACCAACAACATCGAGTCGCTGGACCCTGCCCTAATCAGGCCCGGGCGAATCGACCGAAAGATCGAATTCCCCCTCCCGGACATCAAAACAAAGAGGCACATTTTCAACATCCACACCGGGAAGATGACGCTGGCGGAGGACGTGGACCTCGAGAAGGTGAGCGAGCAAAGCGAGCGAGCTTTTTGTGGAAAGTTTACTACAGACATAATGTACATATTGTCGACTATGTCATCCACTACAAAACTAACTTCCTCAATTTGTTTTGCTCGCTCATTTCGCTCGCGCTTCAGTTCGTCATGAGCAAGGACGAGCTGAGCGGGGCGGACATCAAGGCGGTTTGCAGCGAGGCGGGCATGCTGGCGCTCAGGGAGCGGAGAATGAAGGTCACGATGAGCGACTTTGAGAAGGCTAAAGACAAGGCGTTGTACAGGAAGAAGGGCAACATACCCGAGGGTTTGTACTTGTAGAAGGAAGAAAGATTTGAATAATTTTTGCAAACTATAACTCTTTGTCTTTGTATTCGTTCAAGAAGGCGAGAACGTCAGAGGCAAGCCGCTTGCCAGACATGACGGCGCCCTCGATGTGACCGTGCTCGCGCTCAGTTTCTGTACCACCAAAAAATACTCTATTGGCTATGTTCTTCCTCAAAATTGGTTCGCCGTAAGCCGTTGTCGTTCTATAGCCGCCTACGCCAACATCGGTCCAAAATTTAACGGTGATTTTCTTCGGGAGGGGTTTGGCCGAAATTGTTTCGAAAATGGCAGCAATGTCCTCGTTGACCTTGGCCTCCGTCGCGGACGGTTGGACGAACATCCCAATTGCAAACTTATCGTTCGCGTAGTCTGAATTATCCCACGTCACGTCAATCACGCCTCCTCGGGACGAAGTTCCCGAGCTGCAAAGGTTGAGCCCGGCCTCTCTCCACCAGGGAGCATCGTATTCAACGATGGCTTTGCCGGTGTTGTACATCCACGTTTGGGTTTGTAGCATAGTTTGCGCTTGGGTTTCTGGGAGAGGGGGGTTGAACGTAATGTTGCTGGCGATTAGCTGAGGAGGCGCAGCAACTATTGTGATTTTTGTTCTGACAAAGTCGTTTATTATGGTGGGACGGCTGGTCGTTGAAATGGAATTGACGGCAACATTTAGTTGGAATTGTCCACCTAAAGCAGACACTTCTGCAGCCAGTGCGGTGGCTATGCCGCCAACACCGCGCTCGAAGCGTTGTCCACCTGGCCCACAGGCAAGGAGCTGACCGTGGGTATTGGTAACCTGAGTCGCGTAAGAATTTACAATTACGTCGTTACCGGCAGCTGGCTGAGGGAATCTAGTTGTGTTGAGGCGGGAGGCGAGCTCGCCGAGGTGCTGGTCAGACCAGCTCCACGCACCACCAAGGTCGAAAGAATTGGAAACTGTGAGTGCACGCCCGCCAATTTGTGGGCAGCGCTCGAGAACTAGGAGCTTTGTGGAGGGGCGAGCTTGGAGGATGAGGGAGGCCGCATGCAGACCAGCGATGCCAGCACCAACAACCACGACATCAAAGACAGGTTGGAGGGTCGCCATCGATGATGAAATGCGAAAAAAAAGAAGGAGGGCGCCGAGGAATTGGGTTTGAGGGAGAATTGTGCCTGGACCTAGCTATTGGCTAGTGGTTGGGTAGCCTGTTGGACAGAGCTCGATAGGGGAGGCGAGAAAAATTTATAACAAATTTAATCATTTTTGGCAAGCTAATCTTTTTGCCCTCCAACGAGCCAGTGGTTGCTCAAGAAGCGTGATTGGCCCGCGGTACAAAATGTCATGCATCTCCCAGATCGGTAATTGGATTTGCTAGTGAGAAAGTACAAAGAGAAACGAGAAATGAGCATAACGACTGCCACATCATTGGCTCGCAGCGAAAGCTCAGACACACACACATACTCTTGCCCATGTGGGCGTGTGCGGTCAATTTGCTACAATTAAAGCGAAACTATCCACGACATTGCCAGGAGAACGGAGCGGAAGACGGACCAACAAGCGAGGTATTATATTTTTCGATTCGGCATAGTGCAGATTATGACGGAGGTGAAGTTGGAGGTGGAGATGTGGAAGGGAGGAAGGATAAAAAATTAAAATCATCTTTCTTACGTTACAAGCCGAGACCCATTTCAATCGCACCAACCACCGATCCTCTTCTACCTCCTCCCGCAATGAAATCTTCCCTCTCCCCCCCATCCTCACCAATTTCCTCCAACACCCCTTTGTCCTCCCCCCCCGGCAGCAATCGCCCAGGTATTTTCTTGATCAGCTCTTCTGTGAGCCACCGTGGCCGGCCAGTGTTGTGCCAGTCGTTCCATTTCTTGCCCAACCACTCCTTGATCTCGTCCTCGAAGTGCGCGTAATAACTCGGGTGGTCTCCAAACACCTTAGCCATAATCTCGTCCTCGCCACTGCGAAACAGCGCCTCGTTGTACTGTTTGCCCGTCCTCGTGCTGTAGAATGTATTCCTGAGCTCCTTCTCGCTACCAAGCATCAAGCCCAAAAGCGCAACAAACCACATCAATAGCATCACCGTTGCTATCATCATGTAGTCCTCCTCCTTCACCAATATATTCATTTCTCCCTCATCCTCTAACTCATCCTCCTCCACCCCCCGCCCAAACTCCTCCTTAAGCTTTATCGCCCCGAACAAGCTCGCCTGTGTCAACACCATGTTCATCAACCAGTAGAACCCGCCCATCTCTTTCGGATGCCGAGCGTGCAAAAAACCTGTGAAATCACATACCACCTTCACCGTCACTCGCATAATCAGACTGACAACCATACTCGTCCCTTGCGACAGTGGCAACCAATACCTGAAGTCACCCCTAACCACCTTGTAAAGCAAGTACGTCACCATTTCACCTCCCAGCACGCTAAAAGCAAGTGTTTTACCACCAACCTGAACCAGTATCGCCATTGCAAAGCTCTTCCCTAGCAGCTGACAGAAGCTCAGCAAGTACATGCTGCGCCGAGCGAAGCGAAATAATTCGGATTAGTAGTGGACTTCAACAAAACTTGACTTGCTCGCGGCTCGCTCTCGGCTCGCTCACCTCCACCTCACAACCATCAACCTCACCCCACGCAGTGGCACGAACCCGTAGAAGATTTTGCCAGTTCGTCTACTTTCCTCACTGATGTCCTTAATGTACGTCATGTAGCTCACGGCCTCGCTCACGAAAGCTGTACTGCAGAAAAGAGCGCCCACCACGACAATATTGAAGTTCGCCATATTCAAGATGTTCATCACCTGGATCACCGCCATGGGAATGCACTCTGCAAAAACTTCTACGCTTTGGAACAACATCATTTCGGTCACAGGCGGAACGAGCTCGTACCCTCTCATCTTCGCGTTTGTGTACGTTCTCCAGAAGTTGAATCCCTGCTTCGTAAAAGTAAACGTTTGCAGCAACTCCACAAGCATTTGCCTCTTGTTCTTGCGGTGGATTGCAACTACCAGAAGTATCTGCAATAAGAAACTCAACGCGACAAAAACAGTCATCAAAATTGCAGCATCCTGCAAGAGCAAGAGTGGGTTAGTCGAATCGCCCTTTTTTTCTTTTTTTTTCCCGACTTGCTCGCTCACCTGCTGCTGCAGTCCGAGACTGCTGTAGTACCAAATCGTGTACAAATCACCTGTCACGTCGAGCATGCTCGCCAAAGAAGCACTCACGCTTATGAACAGCTTCATTTTTGTTGATGAATGCCTGATACACTTTCCGATTGTCAGCATCAGCGGTTTGAAAAATTTATGTTCGGGGGACAGCGAGAGCTCGTTCATCGCTGGGTGCATCTTCACCCACGAGGCGAACGCGCCTTCTTCGGTAGCTGTGACGCCCAGAAACCGTTTGAACGAAGCACCCAAGTGATTTCCGTCGTGAACCGTCAGCACTGCGAGCTTTGACTCGCGGTGGCGCCTCTTCTCCTCCTTCCCACCCTCGATTACAGCCTGAATCATTTTCTCAAAGAACGGGTGTTCGATCTTCATTGTCCTCATCGCGTGGAACTCCTCAAAGAAATTCTTGACTCTTTGCTCCCTCATTTTCTTCGTCCTGTTCTTGCTGAATAAATTGCTGCTGTTCGCCATCAGCATCTCCCCCATCGCCTCCCCGTCGCTCTCGTCCAGCCCACTCTCCAGCTTGCGCCAGTTCAGGAATTTCATTTGCATTCTGTTCAACGTTCTGTAGTCGCGGTTGGTCGGCAGCGCGTCTTCCAACACAGATATATTCTTAATTGCTGCCCCAGTAGAACCTTCGATGATTACTTTGGGCTTACCGATCTTCCTCGTTCGGTACTTGTTCTTCTTCGGGATTGGATCGAAAATCATCTCAATCTGCGCCGAGCGAGCGAGTTATACGTGAATAATGTTTTAGTAAATGGCTCGCGTTTTATTTTTCTCGTCTAACACAAGGCTCGCTCGCTCACCTTGCATTCGGTCTCGCTCACTTGCGTTATTTTCGTGGCAGCTACGCTTTTGTCCTGGACGATGGGGATCTCCTTGCTTCGCAGTCCGAACATTGTCTTCACTGACCTACTCCGTGTTTTAACCTCCAGCACAGTCGTAGGCGAAGAATAAAGCGTGAGATTGCCGTCATTCTCTTTCCACGTCATTCGCCTGTTCATACTGTTATAGACCTTCGTTCCGTCACTCAGCATATTACTCTCCAGCATACTAACCACTTGCGTGTGACCCTTGTCGTTCTCCTCCCTGTCGTTATCGGCGAGTCTGCGCTCATCAGTGACAACCTCGCTCAGTTTCAAATCGTGCTCGCTCATCAACGACCGGCTGTCAACGCTCAACAAGAATGCCAGCGCCTCCTTCCCCCCGCACCGCACCGTCGTGCTCAACCTGCACCAGGATTTCCCCCCAAACTCAACGGCGACTGCGCTCACCAGCTCGTTGTCTGTTTTCACCGTCGCCTTGTCTCGCTCACTGTTCCGGAACTGATTGAATAGCAGCTTCCCCCGCTCAATCTCGTCGCTCTCGACCTTGCTATGCTCGTTGACTATCTTGAACTTCTCTACCAGCACCCCCCTCCTCTCCAAGTCGATCTCGTAGTCCTTGCTGAACAATTGCCTCATTGCGCTGAAATCGCTCAAAAATCCAGTGGCCGAATGTTTTACGACTTGGTGAGGAATATGCCCACCAAGATTCACCTGTACCATGTATGTTAACATTGATGAGTGCTCGGTGATTGACTCAAAGGAGAGGAAGCCGACTGTGCCAGGCGAGCCAAACGAATTGAGTGGAATGATGTTAGTTTAGTAGTTTATGTGGCCGCCTGCAGCTTTTCGGGACATCCATGCTCGCTCACCTATCCCGGCTCGCACACAATTATTGTAATCGTTGTTGGCGCTGGGAAACAAATTGGAGCGTCCAATGCTTTCGCTGATATACACAATTCTCCCCCCTCCCACACGCTTCCAAATATGCCTCGTCAACCATTGTCGAGGTCTCACGCCAAAGCCAAGATCTCGAACGATCAAGTTGTCTAGGCTGTGACGGTTGTTAGATTTTGCCTCTCGCACCAGCACATTTTTCCGGTCGTTGATTCGCCTGCGCCGAGGAAGCGAGGCGAATTTTTAACGAAGCACGAGAGCACGAGAGCAAGAGTGAAATAGGAGTGGGTTAGTTAGTCGTCACCTCGCACTCTTCAGTCACAAGGCGAGGGAGACGGAATGAAACTCACCTTCTCTTCCTGCTCAAAAGCGTGAAGCAATAGGCTGCGCATTCTTCCACACTTGCGTCAACATTCACCACGCACTTCATATATCCGTCGGAATCTCCTTCAACGTGCGCAATGCTCATCTGAGCGAGGCGAGAAAAAGTTTGTTAGTGTTTTGAAAAGAAGATTGGAAAATTGAAAATTTGAACGCTCACCTTGGTTCGAAAGTCGGAGTAATTCAACGGAATGAACATGTCTTCCTTGACATTCTCCATCTTCTCGGTGATTCTCTTCACCATTTCATTCTCTTCCTCAATGTAGACCTCGTTTTCGTCGTTTTTCATCACCCTCATCAACTCGTTTCGCTCCTCTTGGTCGATCTCTTCGTCCCGATTGAACCTCTCGCGGAGCTGGAAAACGAAGCCCAGAGAGCGAGGGATTTGCCTATTCATTACTTTTACAGGAATGTGTCCTCTAGCGTCGGTGTAAGAACAAAAGGTGAGGTCGCATTTCTGCTTGCCAACATTTTTCAAAATGACGAATCCCCGCGACTCCCCTTGCACCAGCTCCTTTGCTTTGTGGTTGCAAATATCAACTAGATGATGGTTGTCTTCATATGCATGGGTGGGTGGTGGTCTCCAAGAAAATACGTACGTGTCATCGGCCTGCTTCGTCCACGTGCTTTCGTAAATGAACTGCCGAGCGGTCAAGGGCCAGGGTAGCGTTTTTATGGTGCTGAGCACGTTGTGGTTGGAGGCTATGTGTTTGATAACCTCGCGGGGGTTCTTGTACAACTTCTTGGTGGCATCGATGCGCTCGTTAGAGCAGTAGTCCCAGAGCCAGGCCAAAGCATTTTCGGCGGAAGTGTCGATTGTTGTGGTAACCTGCGCCGGCGCCGAATCGAAGCGAATTTAGAACCAAAACGGATAAATATTGAGTGAAATAATGTTAGTTTAGTAATGGCTCGTATTCAGCTTGTGAGTTGCGAGCGAAGTGAGCCAGCAACACCATGTACAAGTTGTGAGTTGCGAGCGAAGCGAGTTGCGAGCGAAGGGAGCCAGCAACACCATGTGATAGAAAATTGTGGCTAGCTGGCTTCGCTCTCGGTGTGACTAGTTCGCTTCGCTTGCGGTGTTGACTAGCTCTCTTCGCTTGCGGCTCGTATGCTCGTCTTCCTCACCCCCCCCCCCCCCCGCTTCGCTCGCTCACCTTGCCCCAGGAATTGGATTCCCCCTTGTTGTGCTTCTTCGACAGCTTTAAAAACACGCTCGAGTCCTTGACCAGCTTCTCCCACCCGCTGTCGTCCTTGTAGTCAATCAAATCCATTTCCTGCTGGACGAATGATTGTTGCTCGGCAGTAATTAAATTTACCGTTCTGGGAACGTTCTTGTCAAACTCGACTCGCAGCTCCGCGTCCACCACCAGCCCGGTGCGCTCGTAGAACGCCTTTAGGAACGTGACGGGGTTGAGTGCACGTCCAATGTTCGCGTTGACAAGTGAAGTGGGAATTTTCCCTTTGTCCACAATGTTCACCGCAAACGTGACTTCGCACAAGTTTTGTGCGAGGGGCGTGATAATCCAAACACCTTTAGTCTCGAGCTGAACAACGCCCAGACTTTGCTCCTCCTCGCCGTTGTTGGTTGGATGCACGGAAGTGGAATTAGAACTCTGCTTGAACACTTGTGCAAATGTTTTCGACAATGTCGACCCAGCAGTTTTCTTTTTGCCGAGATTTCTTATCTCGGCTGGATTGAAGGCCATGACAAGGGTTTTTGAGTCCTCTTGGATATGATTATTATTGTTGTTGTTGTTGATTTCGCTCCACACGAATCTCTCGTTAGTTTCTCTAGGTAGGAAGGGTGGCGGCATGGATTTTTGCACGACGATGTGCTGGGTGCGGTGTTGGGCGGGGGGAACGGTAACGGTGTCTGTGGTGATGGGCTCGTAAATCTCTCGGAGGAGGTTTCCGTAATTTTTCTGGTGCTCCTTCATTCTCGAATTGCTGCAGTAGAGCCACACAAAAGCAAGGGCTTGTTCGGCTGTGGTGTGAACTATGGCGGAAGCTTTTCCCCACGCTGAGGGGTCTCCCTCCTTCATTTTCTTGAACTTTTTCACGCTCAAATCGCCGTCACGCAGCCGGGTCCAGCTCATGCGCATGTTGCTGTCCATTCCAGCTGTTGTATTGCGCCGCTGAATGCCTCCTCCGAGGTTAAGCATGTCGGCAAATTGCAAACTGCTGTTGATCAGGCTCTTCTCTTCTCTTGATGCTTCTGGGGTTGAGTCCATGCTGTCGATGAACGACAACCGCTGTGATTTTGATTTGATTTCGGTACGAGTTGGGTTGATTTTTATGGGTTGAGCGAAGAGAAAGGAGTAGAGAGTGAGTGGGTTAGCAGGGGGTAGTATTATTTATATTATTTATTTAGTATTGTCAGTCAGGCTCACCTCCAGCTCGTCGATCTCCTCGTCACGCTGAAAGTACTTGTAGGCCTGCCGCACAGTGTCAAGGACCCCTGTCATACCCATGTTTGCGATCGCCTTGGGAACGCTTCCCTTGATGTCTACTCTAGTCGTAAAGGCGAACCTTGTCTGATTGTGGGGAAGGCGCTCGTACTTGTGCATGGCTGTGAATTCGCCTCGGATTGCACTCTTCAAAGTTGTTTTGGAGAAACTGGGAGGGAGATCAGGGTCGTCGTCGGCGACAGGGGTGTAGAAAAGGATGAAGTTGTCCTCGTCTACTTGCTTGAAAATACCGCGAGCAAGCCAGTCCCTTGGTTTCAGAGGAGGAGGGAGTTTTCGGCAAGAGTAGGTGATTTTGTGGTGATCGTTGACAACATGGATCGTTTTGTTTGGATACTTGGAGCTGTCTGGACCGTTGGCAGCTATATGGGAATCACGAGCCTCGTGTGTGTTGGTCAAATACAAAAAGGCGAGGAGTTCTTCTGGGCTTGCATGAACTGTCCCGGTGCATGTCCCAATGGATATGCCATCTTTGCTGTTCACCATGAAATGTTTAGGAAAGGTTTGGCTATTGGCACAATCAACTTTTTCAAAGTTGTCCTTTGAAATAGAGAGGGCCTGTTCAATTTTGGCCATGGTGGCTTCTTCATTGGGTGAGTGGGGTTGGAGGTTAGAAGTTGCTGAGAGGTAGGACATGACAAACTCGGCTCGGATTGCTTTATCTGCCAATCGCAATTTTTGCTGTCGGCTGGTGCTCATGAGAAGAGCCTGGGTGATTTGAGTTTTGTATCGGTTCTGCCGAAAGTGGAGAAAATGAGAGTAATGATAGAGTATGATAGCATATGAAAAAACAGATTAATTTTTTATAGTTTTTTTTTTTTTAATGCCGATCTTTACTAATAAATGCTCAAACTACTGCTCTAACAGCCCCTTATATAGGGAGCAGTAAGGCAGAACTGACGGTGGGAACAAACACGAGCAAAATTGTATAATTAAGCTAAAGTCACATGTTTAAAGTTTACTAATAAATGCCTTGCCGGCGAATAACTCAAATTTTATGTGCTTTCAAATATTATTATAGTGAGTAAAACCCCACATGGGATGTTTTCTTTCGTGCTGTTGCACAAAGTTCAAGACTTTCATGGACAAGGAATTCTATGTAGAAGGCCTAATCCCGGAAGTCATGAGTTTTGTTGGGGATCCAAAAGTTTGGGAACAGATCATTCCAAATATGAAGGGGTTCTGTGTGAACGAGGAGAAGGATTTCTTCACGGTCGATGGGCCGACCGACTGCTTTGGATTTCAGCCGATTTGGGGAAATAAATTAACTGGCGTTCGCTACTTCAACTTTGCTCGTTTCCCGGATGCAAATTTCCCAAATCCAACTTTGAGTTACAACTGTGTGATAGGGGGTAGTATGCCGGAAAACGAAGGGTTGGGTGAAGCGAAGGATTACACGTTCCTTTTCGACGTTTGCTACTACATGAAAGCTGGCGAAGGAAAGAATGAGGGGAAAACGAATGTTCGTCGAGTGATCACAAACTTTGAGCAGCGGAATTTGAAATGGTTCCCGTTGCCCCTGGTGATTCCTTTGAAGATCAAGATGCTTCAAGAGAATTGGTTCATCAAGAGCATGTTGGCGAAGCGTGCCAAGGAGAAGAAAGAGAGAGAGGGAGGGAAAGCAGTGGGTGTGAAGATGGGGGAGAGTCCTAAAATTAGCCCAAATTCTTCAGATGCGCGACAGGCGAAGGGGGTCTTCGTCCCTCCAGACCCCACACCGAAGAACATTTAAACAAACGAAAGTTCGTGTTGTTAGCTGTTTAGCTTCTGGCACTTGCCTTGGAGCGGCGGATGAACGAGCGAGGAATAATTTAATAATTTTCAATTTTTTTTGAGAGAGAGCAAAATCTTTATAAGCATTTAAGTAGCCACTTGTAGTGACCACCCCGCACTCAACTCGTTTCCCTCTCTCTTTTCTTGTTCATGCATTGTGAGGGCGTAAATGGTAGAGATGCGCCGATGTCAGGGGCGTTGGCTATTGCAGGTGGGGATGAACCACCGGCGCTGTCCAAAATCTATGCATGGACAATTTTTTTGGCTGAGCGAAGCTTTCTCCCAGACTGACATATCCAAGGACGAAAATTACCTGACTCCGGAATCAGCCCATCCGCATTAGGACATTAACGCGATTATAGACAAATTAATGAGTCATCTTGAATCAAGAACTAGTGGTAGAACCTTAAGATGCACCCACTCTCTCACTTTAATAATTAGCTGCATTGTCACTAGCTCTATTGTGACAGTACTGCAAAACGTTCCCACCAGGAGCCAGAGATGAAAATTCCGCGTTTCCGGATCCCACATAAAATCCAATAGTTTCGGTAGAAGCCACTCAAAGAACTCGACAAGCACGTATACCTGCATCCATATTGAAAACCAAAACCAAAACCGGCTCATTGGTGCGACAACTGCTGCTCCACTGACGTAAACTCCAATATTCCCAACCTCCACAACCGGCAGAACATCAAAATTTATGTTCGCCTGAATCGGGTCGCTCTTCAAGTTGATTTCAGCAAGCTTCAGCAGCCATTCCTCGCGCTCTTCGCTCTCGTGCCATTGTACCGCCGCCGAATAGCTTGCGTACCTGAGGATCACGATGAACATAATGTCGCCCAAAACTTCAGTTTGCAGTGTTTCTTTTAGCAAAGTGGCACCTTCAAACCCCTCGAAGCTGTAGTTTGCCTCTATTATTCCTGTTTGCCAATTCTTGAACGCATCTATGTTGGTTTGCTCTACTTGCCGGCGGATCGTAATGGTGCATGGATTAGGTCGCTCCAAATCGTTGTTTTGGGGAGTGTGTTTTTGTAATAATTGCCAACCTTGTGCCTCTCGATCTAGGAGGCCCTTTCGTTGACGTGACTTTGAATTTGGTGAGACATTGACCATGAGAGATAGGTTTGATTTTGAAAATTTGAGGGAAAAAAAAAAATCTCGTTTTTCTTTAGGGTAGTAAAATATGTCCTCATGTAAGGCATTGGCCCGTCGGCTCCGCACCAGGCCTATCTCCACTGCTGTGATTGCCGCCGGTGTTGCGGTGTCGATCTACAAAATCTACAAGAAAAATAAAGAAGAGGTTGCAGCTGAGGCCTCCCCTTCCCTTCTCTCTTCCTTGTTAAGCGCCACGAAATCATTCCTCCCCGCGTCCATTCCCACC
>Ga0302116_1000956_pt1 | contig 17540 bp, 18 predicted proteins | sample AG5_SCM_MG_FD_203124 | JGI IMG/M metagenome (GOLD analysis project Ga0302116, IMG submission 203124) | Marine microbial communities from Western Arctic Ocean, Canada - AG5_SCM | ecosystem: Environmental > Aquatic > Marine > Oceanic | place: Canada: Western Arctic Ocean | collected 2017-10-01 | reverse complement strand
AAAGCAGGAGAAGCCGGGGGGGGGGGAGAGAGAAAGAATTGGGTTCAAGAGGTCAGCAGGCTTTTAAGATGTCGTTGAATGTTATATGTGGCTCATGGGGGCAGTTGAAAATGTGGTGAGGTGAAATAGTGTGTTGGAATTGCAATGGAATTTGCCAAGTGATGAATTTCGGAAGTCTGTTGAAAAAGTTGAATACTTAGGGGGGTGATGGAAGTTGATAAGGGGTAGTACGGAAGTGCTAATCAAAAGAATTGAGGACACAAAGGAAAATCTACTGCTTCCAAAATTTGCAAAAGCACGTGAAAAGGGCCAAAAATTTATTGCCGAATGTGCGAATATCAAAAGCAAAATATGGGCCTTGTCAGAGGCGTGTCAGCGTCAAATTACACACACAAAGCAATCAGCTGTTATTCATGGTCAAGTCGAGCGACTTTGTTTAATTTTACCAAACAAAATCCACTCCCGAAGCACGTTACTATTGTCAAGGTCCCTCTTTTCCGATGATAACGACAAAAAAGGATGTGGGGGAGAAGGACGAGAACGTGGATAATATGGAGATTGAGTTGGGCGGCGACTACAAGAAGAACCCCATCGCACGGGCGTTCCCCGGGTGCTGGACGCGACATGAATCGGAGGATATTTTCAACAACAAAAACGGGAGAGAGTAAGATGGGAATAGAAAAGAAGAGCGAGCGAGCATCAGTTTCTTGCCACAAATCGTCAATCATCTAAAGCAAAAGCAAAGTGAAACGAATAAAATCTTCTTGACATACCATATTTATTTTTTCCTCTCTTCAGAACCCGAACTGCGGCCCCCCGCCTGGTGGCGCCGGCGGTAACCCTCCCACACTGCTCCTCCTCCTTCCCTTGACATTTCCATTTCCATTTCCATCCTTCGGCTTTATGACGCTCATGACCCCAACGTTGACGTTGGTGTTGAATTTCTTGTTGAAGTTTTCCTCTCTGTTGAGCAGCTCCCTCTTGAAGTAGATCATTTCCTCCTTGGTCTTCTTCACCAACGCGTCCTTCTCGACCATTTCCATCTCCAGCCCCCTTATCGTGTCCAGATCCTCCGGTCGGCTCTCCCTAGCCAGCCACCGCTCGTGCATCGCTTCCAGTTCGCTGTTTTTCTCCGCAATCGAAATTTCCATCTCGGCCTTCTCCTCGGCGAACTCGCTTTTCACCATCTCGAGTGTGTTCTCCGCTTCACTCTCCTGAAACTTGAGCATGCTTTTGAACTCTGATTTTAGCTTACTCTTCTCCTCCTTGTGGCCCTCGACCAGTCCTGTCACCTTCTGCTCGTTGAGAATTCTCATTTCCTCGATTGCAGCTTTGAGCTCAATGACCTCCCTGGTCAACGAGTCCTTCTCGCCACTTGTTTGCAAAAGTTCGATTTTCGTTGCGTCGAGATTACCCTCCAAGGTCGACATGACGCTCGAGTGGGAGCTCTTCAAGTCCGTGACGTCGCCGTCGTGCTTATGAGTCAAGTCCTCGTGCTGCTTCTTCAGCAGCTCCGCCTTCAAGAGCTCCGCATCCCTCAATTTCTTCAGCTCCTGCTCCGCCGCAGCCCTCAATTCCTCGTTCAATTTTTCCCTTGTTTCAAGCGCCAGTTTCTGCGCCGAGCAAAATAAAGCGAGGCGCATTTTTAATGAAGCACGAGCGAAACGAACCGAGCGTGCGGTCAGTTTAGCAGTGGAATGTAGCCGTCTTTCTGCACCCATTTCGCGAGATCCATCGCGAGTATTCGAGCCTTCGCTCACTCACTCACCTCCCTCTCTGTTTTATTCTTCTCCTCCACACTTTTCATCTGCTTTGCTGCTGCCTCCTTCTCCTCTGTGAGCCGAAGCTCGTGTTCGGTTTTCAGCGATTTTCTCAGACCGGAGATCATCTCTTCGTGGGCCTTTTGCAGCGAGCTGGCGCTGTCTCCGTGGCTCTTCTTCAGCTCGTTGATTGCTTCTGTCAGCTTTCGCACGCTCTCGGCATGGTCGCTCTTTTCTAACCCAAGGTTATTTTTGAGCTGAGAAATTTCAGCGTCGCTCTTACTCTTTGCTGCGTCGAAAGCAGCCTGCATTTCAGCTCGGAGGTCATCTAGAGCTTTCTCGAGCTGAGCAGTGCAGTGTGGTGTTAGCCATTTCATTTCGTTTCTTTTCGTTTCATTTCAATTTTCATTTCCGCTCGCTCGCTCACCTCCTCCTTTGCCTTCATCTCCGCATTCATCAGTAGATCAGTAGACTCGCTGTTTCCGTCGGCGATCATCTTCTCGAACTTGGCGGTCAACTTGCTCAATTCCCCGTCCAACTTCTTCTTCGCAGCAACCGCGCTGCTTTCCAACTCCTTCCTCAGTTCGTCGATTTGCAGCTTCAACGCATCGCTCACGCCTTCTAGCCTCTTCGCCTGCGCCGAGTGGGGTTAGTTAAGGTTAAAAATTCGAGTCGCTCGTCTTCTCGTCTTCACTCACCTCCCTCACACTCTTCTCCAAATTTGCCTTTAGGTCCGCCGTTTCCTTCTTCATCCTCGCGCTTTCGCCTTTCAGCAAGTCAGTTTCGGCTGCACTGTTCTTTCCTAATTCGGCGATTCGCTTCTGCAACTTGCTCTTCTCCTTCTCCCAACCTTCCACCGCGCTCTTCATCTTCTCCTTGGCCGACTTCGTAGCTTCTCCGAGCAGTTTCTCTCCGTTGTTGACTGCCTCGGCAGTTCGAATTTTCTCCTCTTTGTTCTTCTTATCCCAAGATTCTCTCTCTTTGGTCAGCTTGTCCTCCGCCAAGCCAAGCAACTTTTGCGTTTCTACTTTTTCTTCGAGCAGGCTCGCGTCGAATTTATCACTCGCCTCCTTCATTTTTGCGTTCCAGCCCTCCTCGGCAAGTTTCAAGCTTTTCAAGCTGCTAATTCTCAGTTCCTCCATGTTCACTTTCAACTCGTCAATTTGCTTGTTCATAGCCTTGCTGCTCCCTCCCATTGCCTCCTTGCTCTTCTCCAAGCTCTTTTCCAATGCTGCGATCTTATCGTTCAGATCTTGTATTGTTTTCGTTGTGCGTGTGAGCTGGTTTGCAGCCTCCATTTCCAGCTTTTTTATCGCCGTTTCTGATTTTTTCACCTCCCCCTGCGCCGAGCGAAGAAGGTGCGAATACGAATACGAATTGAGTGGAATAATGTTAGTTTAGTTGTGGCTCGTATGCTCGTCTTCATCAAGGCTCGCTCGCTTCGCTCGCTCACCTTCAACTTATCCATCTCCTCCCTCAAATCAGCTATTTTGCTATTTTTCTCGTCGTTCTGCTTCTCGCTCTTAGCAAATTTTTCATGCATCGCAGCGAGCTCGTTCATCATTTTGTTCGTCGCAGAGTTGTGTTCGGACGCTTTTTTCTTCATGTGGAGGTTAAGCTTGTCGACTTCGGTTTCCTTTTCGTTCAGCTCGTCCAGTAGTTTATTGAGTTTTTGGCGCATTATGTCGACCTCCCCGCCAGCGTTCATTGCGGAGGTCTGGGCTTCGTCTTTCAAATTTTGTAATTTTTTTTGAAGTCTGTTTATTTCACTGCGCCGAGCGAAAGCGTGGCGCATTTTTAATCGATCAGGGGGGAGGGGAAGCGAAGCCAAAAAATTGAGAGTAATGTTAGTTAAGAAGTGGCTCGTATTCTCGTTTCCATCAAGGCTCGCTCGCTTCGCTCGCTCACCTCTCTCCCACTCCAACTATTTTCTCCAACTCCTTCTTTTCCTTCTGCGCGAACAGTTTATTGTGTCGTATTTAGTGTTCTGTCGTATTCTCGTCTTCCACAAGACTCGCTCGCTTCGCTCGCTCACTCACCTCCACCTCAGCAACAACCTTCTTCGCCTTACCCACCTCCCCCACGGCTTTTTCCAGCCCCTTCAACAACTCGGACCTCTCCAAACCGAATTTGCCATTCAATTCCTCTATCTTCGCTGCCAACAACTTTTCCCTCTCTCCCAACAGCTGTTTCCTTAACTGAAGCAGTTCCTTCTTCCCCACCTCCAATATTTCTTCCAGCTCCTTCTTCTTTTCACCTTCAATTGTGCTTTTTATAGTGTTTTGCAGCGTCATTTGCTCCACCAGCATTTGGTTGAATTTCTCGTTGTGGCTCCTCACAATGTCGGCGCACTCCAACTCGTGTTTTTTCCTCATATGCTCAACCTCGTCACTCGCCACGCCCTTGTTCGCCTCAAATTGTCTTCGCATGGTTTGTTCCTTCTGCTCAAAGTTTGAAACAGCGTTTTTCAGTTTTTCCTTGCAATCGCCAATCTCGTCCTTTAATTGGAATATCTTCTCCCGGCACTCTTCCCTCAGTTCCTCCTGGTCGCCCTTCATCTTCTCTTTCAGCGTCTTCAGCTGTCCAATTGCATTTTCCTTCTCCTTCTTGAATTTCCGCTTCACTTGCTCAATTGATTCCTTCTCGTTGGACTCCACCTTGCGCTCTTCGATTAAATCCCGAAACCGATTTATCTTGCTTCCGGCGTCTTTCAAGATAGTTGCAATTTCCTCTTGTTGCTCACTTGCCCGCTGCTCTATGTCGTACGCATTGTCTTCGTTGACAGTGTTGAGGTGGTAAATAACCTTGGTCAGCTGAGCAATCTTCTTGGACATTTTATGGTGCAAGTCTGGCCCCACGACTTGAGTCGACGACATATGGTTTGGGTTGCGTTATTTATTTGGGGGAGTTGTGGAGGGGGGGGGGAAGGAATGAGTTCAAGGTTTGTTGTGGTGGGCTCAACTCAAATTTAGTATTTCAATTTTTCAATTTTTTTCTATTTTTAAAATTTTATTGTTTTCACTATTTTCCCGTTAATATTTGTTTGTTATCTCCTTCTCCCTCCCGTGTCCGCCCCCCAAGCCTCCAAGGAAGTTTATTTATTTTTAAGTTGAAAATTGACACCAGGAAACACTTTAACATAATACGATGAAGATTACATTTATTCTCCTCTCCTTCGCTTCGATACCAATCTCCAACAGTGCAACATTCGGGGGTTGCACTATTAACAATAATGGAGCCAAACCAACACCTCCTGCTATCTCAAACCCTGGAACCTGCTCCGACACTCAAGCTTGTGGGGGGCAAGCCGATATTGTTCTCAGCATGGATGGGTCCGGGTCCATCAGTACTGCCTCCTACGACCAGGCTAAAATCTTTCTAAAGGATCTTGCCATGAGTTTTGCGATTGAGCAGGACCTAGTGAACATTGGAATGGTGCAGTGGAGCGGTTCGTCGACTGGTACCTGCACCCCTAGTGCAGGAACCCCCTCCTGCGACGCTAGTATTTTGAACCCTTTTGTGAACATGGAATTGAGCTATGATTTGGATCAGATTTGCTCCACAATCAACGCAAACCAGATCAAGAGCGGCACCCCGACTTTGGAGGGCCTTCTGGCGAGCCACTGCGTTCTCAAAGGGGGGAGACCAACTGCATCAAAATTCCTAGTGTTCATCACGGACGGCTCCCCGAGTGCTGGCATCGCCCCGTACCCGGAAATAGTGGCGGCCGCAAACGCCATCAAGGCGGACGGAGTGAAGCTCTTCAGCATCAACGTTGGGGGTGGGAGCTCTGTAGACACCTTGATGAAGGCAATAGCTTCCGATCCCAAAGCTGACCACTACTTCTCCATCTCAGACTTTAGCACGCTTGTCAACGGAAATTTTGCGGATTTGTTCGTAGACCAGGTGGCCTGCGTTCCGACCACCGATCAGCCGAGCAGGTGAGGCGAGGCGAGGCGAGGCGAGCGACGAAGTGCGCGAAATTGCTGCAGACGGCTACATCCACTACTGAACTAACCCACTCTGCTTCATTAAAAATGCACCTCGCTTCGCTCGGTGCAGCGCCCCAACGCAGGTTCCGGACGATAGCAGGTGCGAGTGCTGGTTCAAACCCGATCTGCTCGCCTGCCCGATCGTGAGGGGACTTTTAGAGTACGAGTGCGGAGGCGGGACTGGCAGCTATTTTTATGATTGCACAGACGAGCAGCACGAGGAGGAAGAAGCAGCGTACGTGCTGTGGAACATACTGCTTTGGGTTTACAAGGTGAGCGAGCGAAGCGAGCGAGCCTTGTTGAAGACGAGCAGACGAGCAAACTGAGAAAACTAACTTTTGTCTCCCCCTTGATTCATTAAAAATGCGCACAATCTCGCTTCGCTCGGCGCAGGTTTGCTTCTTGCTCACTCTGCACTTTGTGTGCCAGTGCCGGACGGTTGACATCGGCACAACGGACATTTTGTGCTGGCGGCTGCAAAACGCGCACTTGGTCTTGTTGGTGGCGAATATCTTCTTGGTTCTCATGACTTACTTGTTTAGATGCATTGCTCCGATATGGGCAATATTCTGCTTCATATTTTTGCACATCGACGTTGTGATGTGCTTGATCAACAGGCAGCTGCAGAAGAGACCAGTCGCCGCCCCGAAACCACCACCGCCCAGAAGCAATTTAGAACTGTTCGCGTACACTAACAATAAAAAATCGTGGAAGGAGAAGGCATTCCAAACGATTGAGGTGAGCGAGCGAAGCGAGCGAGCCTTTTGGAAGACGAGCGATGAAAAGCGCGAAATGGCTACAAAAAAAATGTCGAAATCAGAAGATTGCTACATCCACCTACTAAGCAAGCTAACCTAACCATTGTTTCGCTCGGCGCAGCTAAAGACCCACAAACAGGTGCTGAAGGGTGATGAGGGGAAACTTAAAAAGGCGGAAAAACTGGCGGCGGCCAGGAAGAGTAGCATCAAAAAGAAGGGTTTCAGTGTGAAGGGGGCAGGCTTGATATAAATTGAAAAACTGTTTCTCCTACTTTGTTCTTAACCCACATTTTGTTTGCGTTGATGCATCATTTGGTGGTGGTGTTTTTTGCTTGTGAAATTATTTTGCACGATCCTGGAATCGCGGTAATTTAACATCAACATAAAAATCCTTTGTAACTCCACCATGCAGAATCTCACATTTCTTTGTGAGAGTGACAGCAGCCCATACAAAAACGAGCTGCTTGCAACGGCTGAGTTGGAATTCATCCCTGTAAGTGCAGTCAAACTTAACCCAGCCTAAACCCTCTCTTAACCCTTTTATTCAGGACTGTGCTTTCCCGTATGTGAATGTAGGGTACAATGATTTGTCGAAGTGGGTGGAAGGGGATTGCAGCCTAACCTATTCCGAGGCAGTTGCTGAGATAGAGGGCTGGAACCAATATGACATCAAGTGCGTTGTTTACATAATTCCTCAGGTTCTCGGCATGATGATTTGCCTCAACTATTACTTCATTTCACGGGGAAACAGAGTGGCGAGGGGAAAGGACTCGCCAATGTCGATAGGTGAGAAAGGGTTGCTCGGCTTTCTGGTCATGCAAACTTCAATGGCAATAAATCTCATCGATATGGACTGCACGGCCGACCGTCTTAGCATCTTTATGTCCAACCTGACGATGGGTTTTGGGCTGACATCGATGATGTACACCACTTTCACCTTTGTCGAGAAGTGGGTGATGATCATTGAGGCGAAGGGCAAGTCTCAAGTGTGTCCCCCCTGGCTGAAAAAGCTGAAACATGTTTCAGTCATCATTATCTTCGTTGGAGAAATTATCGTTGCGAACGTAGAGCAAGTAGTAGGAGGCGGAGGTCTGGCATCCGAGGTCAACAGCGCCTACGATGCCAAGATCAACAGCTTCAAAAACTTAATCTGCGGATTTGTAGTGGGTCTGTGGGGGGTAATTGCTGTCAATTACGGCACTTCAATCAAGAAAAAGCTCGCCACCGCCGGAAACAAGGAAACTTCGGCGACGAAAAAGATTGGCGAGTACTGCAAGGGAATTGGCATTTGCTCCATCCTGGGGTGCGGGTACAAGTTCCTGTTCTGCGCGCTGAGGATAGGCAAAACGATTATTTACACCGATCCCCCATGTGGCGGCGGTTGGATTTCCCCTCTCCCAATACTGATGATTGTGGTGAGTTTCGTGGCTGTAGCGAGCCAGAAACCTAATAAAAGCAACGCAAAGGTTGGCAACAACAATTCAAATGTGTCTTCAACAAAGGCGGCGAGTAGTTCTTCGAGTTCCACAGAGTAATAAACAAAAATGAAACTTGATGAAACTACGGCGAGTAGTTCTTCGAGTTCCACAGAGTAATAAACAAAATGAAACTTGATGAAACTACGAGAACCTTCTACTTTTTTTTTTTTTTGGTCTCGCTATTGATCTATTTCTATCGTCTCAATAGAGCCAACGAAACCCAACCCATAGACATCAGTATTCCTCCGACCGGCGAGGCCTTGCCTATATTCTCGTCCTCGGTGAGAACTTTTCCGTATATGCCGCCACTGAACAGTGCAGTGCCGGAAGCGAAGCAGAAGCTGGAAAGTCGCAAGCAGAGCTGCTGGGGAGCTGGGACAATTGTCGGGAGAGCAAGCAAGATGATCGAATGGAGAAATTGATACTTGTTGGCCACCTCCCACTGTTTCACCTGCACGTCAGTCGTACTGTTGCGTCTCTTCAGCCCGTGGGACCCATAAGCTCCGCTAAATATGCAAGAGGCACAGGAAAGAGCCCCTGCTGTTCGTTGCCACGTCATCAGAGGCTGAGAGGAATTAAATATGAGGGAAATTAAATATCCGGGGTGGGAGGCAGAGGAGGAGCTCAAAGCGGGGGGGGTTGATTGATTGAGACTAAATTTTGAAAAAAGTTGCTATTTTCGTATTTTGCCTCTGTCTTGCTCTGTTTTCTTCCCCCTCCCCTCTCCCTCCCTACGAGCTGTTATACGACAAAACGCTTGGCTTTTTCCCCTGACAATAAACTGTTATACAACAAAACACAAATGGAAATGAATTCGAGGATTCTCATGGCTCATAATGGTGGTGCCAAGTGCTTGGCTTTTTCCCCTGACAATAAACTATTAGTGTCGGGATGCTCTTCAGTCCGCAATGGTTCCGTCATCACTGTTCATTCAGCAAAAACTGGAAATTTAGATTATCGAGCAGCCAATGTTTTTGTTAGAAGAGGTCTCACTGGTCTTTGCTATCTTTCGAATGGCTCGGGAATTGTGGCTTGTAACTATGATGGTGGGGGTGGAGATAGTGGCTTGAAGGTATTCAGCCCTTCCCTCGAGTTGGTCCAGACCTTGGAGGGACACGATGGTGAGGTTGGTTGCGTCACCATCTCTCCATCAGGCTCCCACCTTGCTTCTGGTGGAGGTGATGGGAAGCTTATAATTTGGTCGGAGCCGGGGGAGGGTGGCGAGTGGGCGAGAGTGCAAGTGCTTGAGGATCACACGAGTACTATTCGTGCAGTGTGCTTCTCCCCCGACGGCAAGCAGCTGGCTACTGGAAGCTACGACAAGGTCATCAACCTCTACAGCTTCAACGAGGGAAAAGCCATATTAGCGCACACGTTGGAGGGCCACACCTACACCGTCTATTCCCTCTCGTTCTCTCCCGACTGCAAACTCCTTTGCTCGGGAAGTTGGGATACATCCATCAAATTTTGGAACCCTGCCGATGGAAGCTTGGTGAAGAGTATCGACCAGGCTCACACCGATTGGGTCCGTAGCGTCTCATACTCCCCCAACGGGCGTGTTCTTGTGAGTGCTGGTGACGACAGAACGATGAAGATCTGGGATGCTGAGACTTTTGAGCTCAAGCACACTTTCGAGCAGGAATTCTTCACCAACCAGCTCACCATCACGGCCGATTCCAACTTCATTGTTTCGGCGAACGAAGACCGCACGGTTAGATTCACCCCCTGCCGAGAGTACCACCTCACGGGCCTCTCCCCCATCCTCAACCTCATTCTCCACATTGTCTACAAGTGGGAATTTGTGTCGTTTTTGGAGCCAAACAAAAACACCTCAGCTCTCGAGGAGGTTATGAGACGTCTCGGCGAGTGCGTGCACAACGGCGGCTACAACGTCGCCTCCGAGATCCTCTCCTTCCTCTCCCCAGCCCACCTCCCTGTCCAAATCACCCCTACCAGGTGGAAATCCAAATCACCCCTACCAGGTGGAAATCCAAATCTGGACCTTTAATTAAATTTTTACTCTTTTCATACATCATATTTATTTACATGATTTAAACACACACCACCATACCCCCTTCTCACTTCTCACTTCTCTCTGCTCACTTCTCTCTGCTCACTGCCCACAGTTTGGCAACCCCCCGCTGAAATCCAGATCTTCTGGCAAATTGTTTCTGGGGTTGATCGCACTCGCAATTTCCGCAGGAATTGTCAACCCTGCGCCGACAGTGTGTGTTCTCGACCTGTGGGCCAAGGCTCCAATCCCCGCAGCTTCGTTCATGCTTCCCGTTCTTTCCCGAATCGGGTTTGGGAGTGTTTTGTTTTGTGTAGGCTCCTTTTTGGTTTTCATTTTCTTGTCTTTTTTTTCTCTCCCTTTCCCCGGTGGTCTTGTTGGTTTTATCACTCCTTTTTCTTTTTCTATTACTATTTCCGTCTTCACTTTTTCCTTCAGATTCAAATTCTCCTGGTTTTCTTTTTCTACTTTGTCAACCTTCATCTTCAACTCCACCCTCACTTCGTCGCTGTACTCTCCATACCCCATCCCGCTTATCCCGCTAACCATGACGCCGTATACTGCATTCTTCTGCCTCCCCAGCCCTCTAACCTTAATATTCTCCTCTCCTTCTTCTTCCCCTTCCCTTTCCCCTCCTCCTTGCCCCCAACAAAGCCTGGGAACGATAATCAAATCGACAATTCCGCCGCTGTCGAAGTCTACGACTTTGACCTTGAATTCGCGGATTTCCAGGCCTCCTTCCGCGCGAGCGCCCGAGACGCTTGGGAGAACAATTTCGAATGAGTCGTGTCGGCAGTTGACAATCTGCACCTTCTCCAGCTTCCCCGGCTTCGCCCTCCATGGCTCGTAGGCATACTCCTCATCAACCCCAAAAACTTTCCACACCCCTTTTTTGTACAGCCGGCTGACATCCACTGGCGTGAAGAAGCACTCCTCCTCCCACAAGCTAGGGTCAGCCCCCCCCCTCAACAGAAGCCTAACTAGCTCCTCGTGCCCCTGCTGCGCAGCCAGAAACAGGGCCGTGCACCCCGTTCCGGTCCGACTGTTCACGTCAACACTGTTGTCCTCCAGCAGCATCTCAACAGTTTGAATGTGGTTGTTGTACGCGGCGTAGTGCAGCGGCCTGTGCGCCGAGCGAAGCGAGATTGTGCGCATTTTTAACGAAGCACGAGAGAAAGAGTGAAATTAGGAGTGGGTTAGTCGCTTCACACTCTTCTGTCCACAAGGCTCGCTCGCTTCGATCGCTCACTCACCTGTACTGCCCCCCGAACTCGGACAGGTCAGGGGAGTCGGCGAAGCTTGGGTCGATGTCGATGTACTTCGAAGCTAGCTGGGTGTCGCCGTTCCAACATGCCTCGAAGATGTCGCTCGAGTGCAGCTGCCTTGAAGATGCTTCTAAATTCGCCACTTGAAGGTGGAGTTCTGAGGCTGAGTAGGAGTAGGAGTGGGCGAACTCCATGTCGACGCTTATCGGGAGAACCTGCTTTACGGCCCAGGCCACAAAGTCGTTCTCCTTAATAGTGCCAGTTCCACTTGTATCGAGGGTTTCCTCAATTTCATTTAGAGATTGTTTCAGCATCGGAACTTCGATAAGAGATATGAGTTGTTGCAGGGTTTGTACTTCAACCATTTTTGACTGGCTTGGGTCGCATGACGCAAAGGCGTCTCTCGCCTTCTGCTCCATTTGGGACAACTAATTTTTAAATTTACCAGAACATTTCTAAAATAAATGCAAAATCTTTTATTGCAATCAATACTTTGCCAATAATTTCGGCACCATGGCAGATGAGCATTCAATGACCAGCACTCCCTATACTTCAAAAGAGAACAATGCAGTCAATCGATTGCTTGAAATTGCAGAAGCATTCAAAGCAAGCAAGTCAAAGAAGATGACAACTGACTCCACTCTTGCTCAGGGCAAGAAGCACGTTGCCAAGGGCCAGCATACGACCACTGGCTACTATAAAACAAACGTCCCCTGCGGTCTGCAAGAGCTACACGCTCACATTGAAGCAGAAGACAACTCCTCCAACTTCAAAGAGAAGATCGAGGAAGCTTTCAACGACCACCACTCCATCCGCTACTACGCAATGTCTCTCCCCAATCCAGTTCATGACCGCGAGTTCCACACGTCCGTCATCACTAAGTTTGAAGACGGAAAGATCATTTTTGTCAGCGTTCCCTGCATCATCGAAGAGAAAGCGAGAAACGTTCACCCCGACCGAGTTCGGGCTGAGATTCGAAATATGTACATTTTGACGAAAATCAGTGATAACATTACCCGAGTCGATTTCTACGCCGAGATTGAGCTCGGAGGGTACATCCCGCGGTGGATAATTAACCGTGAACTTCCGAAGTTTATGAGCGCGCCCACAAAGTGGCAGATTCACTTCCAACATCAACGAAAACTCAACCAACTCGATGCAGAGGACGGGAAGAATATGGGAATAATGCTGATGAATAAGAAGAAGAGGGAAAGCGTGGAAAAGCGGTTGGAAACGTTCTTGTCCAAGAACGAGGCGCTCCACCAATTAAAAACTTCAAGCTTCCCCCAACTTGATGGCATGATGCTCGCCCTCCTGCAGAACAAGCTCTTCCACAAAAAAACGAAGCAAGGTGGGAACGAAGTCGGCGTTGAGCCTCAAAATAGCCAACTCGCTCGTATTTTTAGGTCACCAGTCTCGGCAGTCAAAATTCTAAACGATCTTACTGAGGCCGAAACAACGAAGATTGGGAGATCGTTCAAGCTCCTCCTGCTCACGACAACAGAGCCCGCGGCGGCCGTTGACGCGTGGAAATTGGACAACAAGGTGCTGGCGCCGCTCTTTGCAGAGCACGCGTGGTTCGAGCCGATGATCAACGCGATCGCCAAGCAGGTGAGCGAGCCAAGCGAGCGAGCATTGTGGAAGACGAGAATACTAGCCACTTCTAAGCTAACCCACTCGGATTCATTACAAATGCGCCTCGCCTCGCTTCGATTCGCTCGGCGCAGCTCTTGCAGAGTAGTAATCTAGGACTGAAGTGGCGGGTCGGGCTTGGGGCGGGGCTCTCAATCATGGATATGATATCTGACGCGGGGGTAATCAAAACCTACCAAGCGAGCGGCAACACGTCAGGAGCGAACTCACTAATCGCCATGATTGGCTCGTCTCTTGCTGCACAGCTTCTTTTTACCTACACGCAGAACAGGAAGAAGAGCAAATGGGTAATCTTGCGAGAATTGGCATTCGTCGTCTCGTTTTTGAAACCTGGAGTGGACGCTTACAGGGTGGCAACTGGCTACGAGGATAAGGATACATTATTCAACCCGCTTGTTGAAATGGCTATTGGGAAATGTGCAGAGCTAGCGCTTGAGAGTGTACCGGGGGGTCTTCTACAGGCGTACATGTTCGTCAACTCGCCGGAGAAGACGATGTTCCTCTTGATGTCGATCTTGATCAGCACCCTGACGACCGGGTTTGCGAGCGCCATGATCTCGTACGACATGGACATTTCTGTGGCAAACAGGAAGGAAGTGCCGCTGTTCTACGGCTACATCAAGGACGGCAACACGGAACGTGGAATCACGTTTGTTTTGTTGATTCTGCTCGCCGCATTCCACAACCTCAGCCGCACTATTGGAACCGCGCTGCTCCTCTCAGTGAGCAAAGAGCTTACCTTCGGAATCATAATTGCAGAGCAAGTTTTTTACCATCTTTACAAAGCAGTGAGGAGGGACTACGTGCTTTGGGTCGTTGGTCTCGAGGGCTGGCTAAAATATTCGGTTGCATTCGTTATTCATAGCGTTGCGAAGGTGCTATTAGATTACACAGGTGAGTGATGGGCAGAGCGAAGCAACTTATTTGTATTCTAACCCACCCCAAACGTGCAGGTATGGTGCACCTCCGAGGCCCTAAACTAATTGGCGGGGCTTTGTTCTCGTTCCAGACGATTGTGAGTCAGTGCTACCCCTTCGTTTCGCTGTACTTCTACAGGAGGAGCTCAATAGAGGACAAAATAGACCCTGACATGCTGAATTCGGCGTTCACCTTCCTGGCGAGCATGTGGTTAGCGTGCGCGGTGGCTTTCATGGTCGTTACGAAATCAGAATTCTACCACACCTTCACACAAGCAATAACGGGCTGGCAGTTCACCATCGACTCGTTCAGAAAGAGCGACGATCCTGAGACGAAGATGCTCACAATCTTCGACAACCACAGCAGCTTCACGGAGAGCATCAAGCCGGAGGTGATCGCCTACATGCGCGACAACTGGGCGGAGTGGGTGCGAACATCCCCCCCCTGGTTCACTCCAAAATTCATCTCCTCAGTCGGCGACGAGTTCATTCCGGACGCCGACCTCCTTCAACTGAACGCGAAGGGCACTAGACAACGCCGCAGGTCCAGCATAAATTTACAGAGCATGCGCGAGCTCATCTTGAGCAACGACGACGAGGTAAATTGATATAAATAATATTGGAATCTGTTTACAATTTGCTCCTATAACATCCCCTCAGGTTTTTCCCACACACTCGCTCCAGACACTCGATTTACATAATAGTTCGCACCCTGCGCCTCGTCCCACACCTCGTCCCACTCGCTCTGCTTCGCCACGTTCTGCTCTTTCCGCGGTGGAGGCGGTGGCGCGTCTTCGTCGTCGTTGACATCATTTTCAACAACCCTTTCGGGAGGTTTCTTCGCCGCAGTGGGCTTGGCCGCCTTTTTCTTGCCGCCGCTGCCCTTGTTCTTGAACCCCTGCGCCCTCGCAACGTGCGGGCTTAGCTCCTTCTCCTTCTCAGCCCTATCCTTGTACTTTTGGTGCTTTGACAGCGCCACTTGTCCGCTCCCTAGCCCGACTGACTCAGCCTCGCTCAAGTGCCGCACGCTCTCCTGCAACCCCATCCCCCCGAAGGGCCGTCCTCCGATTGCCTTCTTTCCAACTGGGTTCTCCGTCATCTCGATTCCCTCCTCTCCATCGTCCAGATCCTCCTCTAACTTCTCACCCACACCCACACCAACACCACTCAACGTAGACGCCCGCTCTACCTCAAGCTCGTACTTCTTCAAGATGCTCTCCTTGTCGGTGTGACTCAGATCAAACCCAAGCTTTTCCAGCACCTCCTCTGCGCTCAGGCCCTCCTCCGCTGCCCCGCGCTTGATCAGGTCCCACTTTTTCCGAGCCTTGACGGACTTGTTCGCCGTCTTCACCTCGAGCATCATGAAGCAGAAGAAGACAAACATGACGCTCAAGTTGGACAAAATCAGCAACCAACCGAGCGTCTCCGTTCTCAAGAGCGCTGTCGGAGGAACATATTCTTCTTCTGGCGTCCCTTCGCTCACCATCAACTTCTCGTGCTCGACCTCCAGCAACTTCTGAAACTTCACCAACAACGACCAAAGCAGAACCAAAAATATTTGGAAGTGGGTGAACATGCTGAACATGTCGTCGTTGAAGTCCTTGTAGGGCATTGTGGCGAAGTAGACCAATGCCGCAACCATGGCAATCAGAATGCCAATGATGAGCTGCGCCGAGCGAAGGGGGTTAGTTTGGAAAGTGGCTCGCATTCTCGTCTTCCAAAAGGCTCGCTCGCTCACTCACCTGATCAATCTCGCCCCGGCCGATCAAAATCGTAGCGCCTGTAATGGCCATCTTTCGGTACTGCTCAAACACCGGAATCCACCACCACTGAGGCTCGAACTCCTCGTTCAGCGCACTCAGGTACCTCGGCGCGCTCTTCTCCAGCCGGAATAACCTCTTCTGCTCCTCCTTCTCCTTCTCCAGCTCTTCGTTGACAATTTGATCCACCGTTTCGGTTGTCATTCCTCGCCTCCTCCCATCTGCCGCTTGCTTGTTCTCCACCAGGGCCCTCCCAGTTATCACGTGGATAACGCTCTTCTTCATGTCCTCGTAGCTAGGCCCGAAGTGACTCCCCAGCAGGTAGTAGTATAATATTGGGATCCCGAAGGGGTAAATCAGGAAGCCCAACCACCCCAACATGTTTATCTCCTTGTACTCGTCGCTGGACGCATCGCAGATCACGAGCGGGTCGGCATTGAGGGTGTTCGTTTCGTCGTCGCAGGAGAAGCACTGGAAGACCACCAGGCTGATGCTCGGGAGGAGGATGAAAGTGATGAGGATGCTCGCGAGCATACTGATCTCCTTCCTTTCATTTTTCTTTTTGATGTCCTTTGTAGCAAGGGTGGAGAGCGCGGCGAAGAGCAGGATCGTGCCGACCGCTGCTGTCGGCCCGAGCACCGCCATCCGGAGCTTCATGAGGAAGGAAATCTTCTGGTAGCATTCTATCTCGGTCATTACGTTGAGGCCCAACCAGGAGAACCACGTCTTTTCAAACGCCACGTACTCCGGGGGGTACTCGACGCTGTACACCTTCCCCATGAGCATGACGACTTGGTAGAAGGAAAAGGCAACCTTCCCCTTGGACTTGATTGACTTGACGTGCGTTTTCATAACCGAGGATATTATTCTAAACACCTTGGGGGTGCGCTTCTTGAAGAAGTAGATCAGGAGGGTGCGGACCTTGCACAGGTTCAGCGCCACGATGAGGGCAATCAGGAAGATTACGCCCAGCGTGATGATGTAGGGGAGGAAAGAAAACTTCTCGGCTGGGCAGGAGGCGCACTTGCCGTTGATTAGGTGGTAGTACTGGGGGGAGCAGTCGGCACACAGGTAGCCGGCGTAGCCCTCATTGCAGGTGTTGTAGCCAGCACAGGAGGTGTCTTGGGCTGGGCACAATATCGTTTTGTTTGCCTCCAGCCAATAACCTTCCGCGGCGAATCGGCAATCGTTAGAACTGTCGTGGAAAACGCTGTGGGTGTGGAGGGTCGTCTGGTTTTCCGTCGTCCACCCCTCCTCGCAGGATTTGCACTCTGCTAACGATGAGTTGGTTGAAAACTCGCCGACGGGGCAGACTTCGCAGTTTTCTATAGAGACTTGGCCGAGAGTCGTGCCAAGCGAGCCGAGCGGACACTTTTTGCAGTTCGACTTGCCGGTTTCGTCGTTGTATGAGCCCATGCCACACTTGTCGCAGGTGGGGCCTGGGAAGGCTAGGGCGTCGCTGAACTTGCCGAGGGGGCAGGGAGTGCACAGGGAGGAGGAGGCTTGGCCAGCTTCTTTGCCAATCGTGCCCTTGGGGCAGGCGATGCAGGAATCGGCGGAGTTGGAGCCAATTTGCTGGTTGTAGTAGCCCTGTACACAGTCGGTGCAGTGCTCGGAGGAACCGGTGGTGCTGCTCCACTTTCCAGCCTCGCAAGCAGAACAGTGTGCTAGCTCGGTTGCGCCAATCGTTGTACTCGTCGTTCCCGCCGGGCAAAGTTTGCAGGCGCTCAATGACGCGGAGCCAGTCTCGTCCATGTACTTTCCGGTACCGCAATCGTAACACTGGCCAGAGCCCGGGACTGAGGAGTACTTCCCCGTGGGGCAGTTTTCACACTGGTCCACCGAGCTGTGCTCACTCGCAACCATTTCACCGTTCTCCTCGATGATTTTCCCGGCCTCGCAGGATTGGCAGGCGTCGGAGGAGTTTGAGCCGGCATTCGGGTTGT
>Ga0302116_1000954_pt1 | contig 17562 bp, 16 predicted proteins | sample AG5_SCM_MG_FD_203124 | JGI IMG/M metagenome (GOLD analysis project Ga0302116, IMG submission 203124) | Marine microbial communities from Western Arctic Ocean, Canada - AG5_SCM | ecosystem: Environmental > Aquatic > Marine > Oceanic | place: Canada: Western Arctic Ocean | collected 2017-10-01 | reverse complement strand
GGAAGAATGGTATTTTAAAGTGATGATGGCAAAACGGCTAAAACCATATTATGGTTAGTCGAACGCCACAACGAAGGGTTACCTTATGAGCATAGTCAGTGAGCTTCTCGATCACAAAGGTCGAAATGTCTGGAGTATTAGCGCAGGCAGCACCGTTTACGAGGCGGTTGTGCTGATGTCGGAGAAGAACGTTGGTGCCCTGGTCGTGACCAGCGATAGCTCTAAACTCGCGGGCATCATTTCCGAGCGTGACTACGCAAGGAGCGTCGTCCTGAACGGCAGGTCCAGTAAGTCCACCCTGGTATCCGAAATCATGACTGAAGACGTTGTGTTCGCCAAAGAAGATACCCTACTGGATCGTTGTATGAATCTGATGGCGCAGAAAAAAATCCGCCACCTGCCCATTGTCGATCGTCAGGGTCCTGTAGGAGTGATCACCAGCGGAGATATTATGAAGACCATCATTAAAGAACAATTAATGACGATCGAGGAACTGGAGACCTTCATGTTTGTTGATGAAGGCGGCGAAGGCTAGGGAAGTTGATCGTTCTTTGTTAGTCATGCAACAGGGCATGAGGAACCCAGCGATATTGATGTCAGACCTTCGGTGATGATGTCAGACCTTCGGCGATGATGGTCGTGCCTTGATATTGCAGTCCGTCGAAACCCTGTGATTGACCGCCTAAAACCTGAATTTCAGGAACCGACATCCAGTTTTAGCCAACCTTGTGTATTGACTAGCTTCTCGAGTTCCGGGGGGCGGTAGGTAGCATCTTTTTCGTAGCGTTCCCTGACGCTCGGATGAATACGCGTGCCGACGCATTGCTGGTCGACAGGGCGATGCAAGCGCGCTTTGAAACGGAACAACTTGCGCCTGGACTCGTGTAGCTGAGCGCCAGAACCATTTGAAAGCCCCGCTTTCAAATGAGGCGCCAGGATCAAACCCGCTTTGACTGCCTCGTCCATCATCCATCCAAGTGTGATGTCAGCGACGGAACGGCCGTCTTTATCAGGTGGGTAAGAACCACCAATATCTGAATGTGACCCGCAGAACCAGACCTGTTTCAGGTCTACGCCTGTTCTTGCTCGCCAGATGGTAGGTTGAAAGTCCACGCGTTTTTCATCAATAGCCAATCCATGCCGGGCGAACTGCACATTGCCGCCCATTTTTGTATCGTAGAACTCATCATTGCCATCCAGTAGGCCCATCACGCTACTGGGGATGCCCAGGGCGCCGACGGTTTCCCATACGCCAACAAAGTGAACCTTTCTGGACCGGTGACAGTGGGACCGGCGAAAGTCTTGCGCATTGTTGCCATTGGGATGATTCTTTTTTGCGGGGCTTTTATAAATTCCCCAGGCGTGATTAATCAGTTTGGCATCCTTGCGTTTCACGATACCGCAATTGTTGATCAAGCCGCATAATGCCCTGACCGTATAAGCGCCGCGGCTAAAACCAAACAGGTATATTTGGTCACCGGCTGCATAGTTCTGGACGATGTATCGGTATCCGTCGAGGATATTTTTGTGAATTCCACGACCGGTCGCGCCGGATATGATGCTGCTGTGGTGGGTGCCAAGTCCCCAATCATAAAACACGTGTTGTTTCTTTTCGCGGGAGTTGGGCGCTATCGACCTTGCGAGCTTAAGGACATTGGTAGGAAAGTTTTTTTCGATGTCATCTTCGGGTCGGTTCCAGGTTCCGTCTGCACATATGACGATATTAGCCATCTTCTCAGTTCCCTGAGTTGTGAGTGGTCTTTTCTTTATTAAAACGTATGCGTAGCAGGTCTAGCAAGCAGGATGGTCGCTTAGCGCCTAACTCCAGTGGCTTTCAAGATGCCAAATAGACGAGGTGAGACGTATCAGAACGACTGCCAGAATAATGCCTGAGGCCGCGAAGAGCAGGGCACCTTCGGCGCGGAAGACTTCTACAAGGTAGCCATTTAGCAGCGATCCAAACAGTCCGGCGCCCATAAACGAAAGCGAAAAGAATGCCATGATGCGGCCCCGTTGTTCTGCCGGTGCCTGTTCCTGCATGATGCTTCTAGACATGGTCATGACAAGCCCGCCACCCACTCCCCAGAGGAAAATAATGACGATGAGTTCGGTAAAATTTCTCGCAAAGGCAGCGCAACCGAGCAAAAAACCAGCCACTGCAAGCGACAATAATAACGCGCGCCCGGGCCTTTTAACGCCGCCCATCCGCAGTAGCGTCATTGAACTAAGGAACAAGCCCGCGGCATTCGCAATATTCATCCAGGCGAGTTCTGTTGAGGTGCCTTCATAGTTTTGCCGAATGAGCAGCGGCATGGTCACGACGTATGACCCCATTAAAAACAATCCCATCGCCAGATTCTGTAGCGTCACAGTGAGCAACGCGGGGGTCGATCTGACCGTGGTAAAGCCCTCAATAATTGAGTCGACGATATGTCGGGTGAACCCGGCGTCCGAAGGGCTGGTTGATTCGTCTACCTTCAAGGCGGCGAACGCGATAACACCTAAGGTTAGAATCGCACTTTGAGTGCAGAGCACGATAGTAGCGCCAAGTTGATCAGCCTTGGCTGCGATCATGAAGCCCAGTATCTGGATACCGAACTGGATCATACTGACCTTGATCACCAGTTTCTGTACCTTACCTTCTGCAAGTTTGGCCAGCAGGCCGTCCCTAGCAGGTGTTACCAGTGCCTGGGCAGTTCCCATCCATAGTGCGAACAGGATAACGGTCTGGAAACTTAGATGGCCTGAAACAATAATCAGCGTTAACCCTATTGGTCCGAGTGCCGCCGCGGATTGACCTATGATGGCAATTAATCGGCCACCATACCGATCAGCAAGGCTGCCGCCTACCAAGATGAACACCAGGGAAGGCAGTAGCAGGGCCATTTGGGCGACGCCGACCCGGGTTGGTGATTCATTGAGCTGAATGGTGATCAGCCAGGCAAAGACCACCATCTGAATACCAAAGGCTAGAAACCAGCTGCTGTTGGCTAGAAGGTAAAGGTTGAGGCCGCTGGGTCTAAACACTGGTTTTCCTGATAAGGATTTTGCGCATCAAGGTTGAGAGGACGCCAGCGCTAGGCCTTTAAATATGCTGTAAGCAGCCGTGACACACAAGTGTATTTTTGTTGTTGATACTTAATGATCCAGGCGTTGGAAATAGTGTAATCTGGTGACATGACTGAGCCAACGCAACGTTTATCTCGCTTCAAACTGTTCTGTTACGGCGTCACGGATATGCCGCTCCATTTCGCGTTGACGCCCGTTCTTATTTTTGTCCCCAACTATTACACCTCTGAAATGGGCATTAGCCTGATCCTGCTGGGTAACATGTTGCTGCTCGCCCGGGTCATGGATGTTTTTACAGACCCACTGGTGGGTTATTGGAGTGATCGAACCCGCACTCGATGGGGCAGACGAAGACCATGGATTGTTGTGGGCATGCCGATCCTTACCTTGAGCTTTTATTTTCTGTTTTTACCGACGGGTAAGGTGGGCGCGGGTTATTTATTTGCGTGCATTATGGGTCTGTATTTGGCCTTAACGATGATCTTGATTCCCTACTACTCGTGGGCGGCGGAGCTTTCAGACGATTACAGCGAAAGATCGCGAATAACCGGTTGGCGGTCGGCGATAGGTATCGTGGGAAACATAGCCGCACAGGGTGTCCCGATTTTGTTTCTTGTGTTGTTTAACTATGGCGGCGACGAAGCCGTGATGACTATCCTGGGCGTCATGATGGTCATCCTGCTGCCGTTATGTGTCTTGGTCACGGTCACGCAGGTGCCTGAAACGCGTAACTACGTTAGTTCGACGACGCCTATTGCCAAGGGCTTTCGGCTGATGTGGCGTAATGGTCCATTTAAGCGGCTGATTGCTGCCCTGATGATAGGCTCGACGGCATTTAACATTACGACTCCGCTGTACGCTTTTTTTGTCGGCTATGTGCTTGGCGCGCCAAAGATGACAGTAGTGATGCTGGGCTTTTTTTATACTTTTAACCTAATAGGCATTCCATTTTGGGTGTGGTTGTCTAACCAGATTGGTAAGCACCGTGCCTATGCCGCTAGTTTTATGCTGATTGGGTGTGCGCATCCGCTTTATATTTTCCATGGCTGGGGTGACTTCTGGTGGATGATTCCCATATCAATGGTCTCTGGGTTCGCCGGGGGGGCCTTTGCTGCGCTACCTAACTCAATGAAAGCTGACGTTATAGACCTGGATACGATGATGAGTGGAGACAACCGTAGTGCATCCTTTTTTGCAACCTGGTCATTTACCGCAAAGATGTCCGCGGCGGTAGGTGGTTGGATTGCACTGAATGTTCTGGGGATAATCGGGTTTGATCCTCAGCTTGGTGCCGGTAATAGTGAGGAGCATATGCTTGGGCTCCGGCTCCTTTTCACTATTCCTCCGGCAATTTTGTTTTTTATAGCAGCCGCAATCGTGTGGAATTATCCTATTACCGCAGCACGGCATGAGCGGATGAGGGCCACTATCGCGCGGCGCGACGCTCGTCGAGTTGCAAAAGCAACCGCTATTGTCGTCAGTTGAGCTGATATATCGAGGAAAAATGAAAAAACTATCGATCCTGTTAATCTCACTGCTGGCTTTTGGTGCTGAATTAAAAGCAGGCAATCAGTCGATTGATGAACTGCTGGATGGATTTCATTCGGCCGCTGCAAATTCCGACTTTGATGCTTATTTCGCACATTTTTCATCTAACGGACACTTTTTAGGCACTGACGCAGCGGAGCGCTGGTCAGTTGAAGAGTTCAAAAATTACGCTCGCCCAGCGTTTTCTGCAGGTCGGGGCTGGCGTTATCTCGTTCTGAGCCGAAATCTTGAATCTGTTTCAGGCCTTGAGGTTGTTTGGTTTGACGAGATCCTAACGAACGTTTCTCTTGGAAAATGCCGAGGTACGGGTGTCATCGTCAAGGAAAACGGCAAATGGAAGATTGCATACTACAGTTTGACCTTATTGATACCGAATGAGATCGCGGGCTCTGTGGGTGCCCAATCCATGCAGGTAGATACACTGGTGACACCTTTACCCTAGCGGTTATAATTTAACGATGTGACGCCAAAAACTAAAGGAGGAGCAATGTCGGAATTAAGAGAAGTTAAAAGTTGGCCCGAGCAGGAAACAAGAGGACATACGATCCCTGGGTACCGTTACACTTCTGAAAAGTTCTTTGAACAGGAATGGGACGGGATGTGGACCAAGGTTTGGTTGCTTCTTGGCAGAGAAGCTGAGCTACCCGAGCCAGGCGATTGGCAAATGGAAGAAGTCGGATCCGAAGAAATTCTGATGGTCAGGCAAAAAGACGGTGGCGTTAAGGCGTTCTATAACGTTTGTCAGCACCGTGGCAATCCGTTGGTCTCAGAAGCCAAAGGAACCGTTCTTAGACGTTTCGTCTGTAAGTATCATAGTTGGGCCTTCCTGCCCGATGGTACGCTCAACTTTGCACCCGACAAAGAAGACTTCCCCGAAGGTAATCCCTGCAACAAAGTGACTTTGGAAGAAGTGCGTTGCGAGACGTTCGCAGGCTTTATCTGGGTCAATATGGATCCGGACTGCGCCAGCCTGAAAGCTTTTCTTGGCCCCATCTGGGACGATTGGGAAGTACGAAACATTGATACCTGGCAGCGAACAATGGCAAATTCCATGTGGCTGCCCTGTAACTGGAAAGTAGTACTGGATAACTTTAATGAGTCTTACCACGTGCCGACTGTCCATCAGGGTGCGACGCCTGATACCGACAGAAAAGCCATCCGCGGGAACATTGATACCTATTTCAAAGAAACACGGTTTGACCTTTCGGATGAAGGTCATAACCGAATGGTGATGAAAGGTGGCTTTGGCGTTGGTCAGACAGATGAGCAAGGTAACATTATCGACCCGCTTGCGAGCGAGTTGCGTTATTGGGAAATAGACCCCTCCGATTTCAAAGGCAGGCCCGAGGCAACCCGTGAAGCGTTGCAGCAGGCGAAACGCCGTCTTGGGCCGGAGCGCGGATTCACGCATTACGACAAGATTCCTGATGAGCAGTTTACGGACGCGTTTCACTACACACTATTTCCCAATTTTGCGGTATCTCTTTGGTCAGACGGGTTTCATTTTCTGCGTGCCAGACCCCATAGAAGTGATCCAGAACAGTGCCTGTTTGATAACTGGTGGTATGCGAGTCCGGCCTCGGTGCAGAATGTTAATGCTAGAAAGGGCGCGAATACCAGTGCTGGTGCAGAGTTGACGATGCTTGAGTATGGTGGAGCAGTGTCAATCGGCCCTGGAATTGAAGATGATGTGCGAGTATTTGTAACCCAGCAAAGAGGGTTCAGGTCGCGGGGCTTTAAAGGTGTCTATCTATCGAATCAGGAAAAGCGCATCCGTCGTTACCACGAACTGATAGACGACTATATTGAGGGGCGGCAACCTAAACGCTAAGGTGTTCGGTACGGTGTCTTGCTCGTCGCATAAAAGTTCGACAGGCATTTCAGGAAACGGCTCGCCCTGTGAATGCGGGGTTGGAGCCTGTGGCCGGATTTGGCGTTAGGGTGACTAGGAATGAGTGAAGCAGCGACCTACAGCGTGGTTACACTGGAACAAGACCCTGGACCTGAAGCCGGTGTATTAATCGTGGCGCGTCGCCGTGATCATGGACAGCATAATGCATCACCGCGCGGTTATCCCACATAAGCAGATCACCCGGTTGCCAGCGATGTCGAGCCTGATACTCTGGTCTTGCGCTTTGTTTAAACAGTGTTTCAAGCAGCCCCTGGCTTTCGCTTCGGCTCCACCCGTCAAATCTTTGTGTGAAAGCGCGACAGACATACAGGGCTTGTTCACCGGTTTCATCGTGGCGTCGAATAACCGGATGGCTCGCTCGCGGTATCTCAGATGAGTCCGCTTTAAAGAGGGCCGCAAGGCCGACGGCGCTATGTACTGCGGTTAAATTAGCCAGCGTACTTTTAAGCCCCTCGGATAGCTCGTTGTAGGCGATGATCTGATTAGCGAAAGCTGTATCTCCGCCGATCTCTGGTGCTTCCAACGCATATAGCATGGTGAGTTTTGGCGGCGCTGGGTTGTAGGTCATATCGGAATGCCAGTGCTGGTTTACATCTCGCGTCTTACCCGTGTTTTTAAGTTCAATCAGGCCTGGATAGTCGTTCATACTAGCGTAGGGGTGTTGGACCAGTTCACCCCAGCGCGAAGCGAAAGCCATATGCTGTTCCGGGGTGAGAGTCTGGTTAGGAAACGCAAGTACTCGATACTGCAGGAACAGGTGATTAATTTCTTGCCATTGGTTGTCACCTAAACGGGTGACGTCGACGTCTAGGATATTGGCGCCCAGTGGCGCTGAGATCGGAACGACTCGCATGACTTCTATATCGGTAGGTGTGTGGGTGAAGTATAGCGTCAAACCGGCCCGTGCTTCGCTGCCGGGACTCGTTTTCTTGTCAGGGCTATTATCTACAAGGGCTATTATCTCTAAGGGCTATTATCTCTAAGGGCTATTATCTACAAGGGCTATTATCTACATAGACCCTATGTTTATGTTGCTGTTACGCTACGGGTACGCGGTGCGTAAAGAGCGAGGTTTGTCAGGGGACAAGCCCGACGATGTCCGTGAGCACAGGGTCATATCTCATTACTCAGCCGAAACCGTTGTCGGGGGCAAGATAATTTGTAGTTTTCAAAAACCTACTTATATAAACGCACAGCGTTGGCTACCACGGCAACCGTTAAAGTTGCTGTAGAGGCGCTACCAACAAACTCTAGTTGAAAAGGAATCAGGGATGACCGAACAACACATTAACGGGGAATACTTGGCTAAGCGTCAACTGCAGCGGGGTACGGCCGGATGGATCCTCCTGGCGGGACTGGGTGTTGCCTATGTTATCTCCGGTGACTTTGCGGGGTGGAATGAGGGCATTGGGGTTGCTGGCTGGGGGGGCTTCCTGATCGCTGCACTGGCCATGGCGGTGATGTATTTTACTTTGGTGTTGTCCCTGGCCGAGATGTCGGCCGCGATTCCCGCTGCGGGGGGTGGTTACAGCTTCGCTCGTCAGGTGATGGGCCCAACCGGTGGGTTTCTCACCGGTCTGGCCGTGCTTATTGAATATATGCTGGCACCGGCGGCGATCGTTATCTTTATCGGTGCCGCTGTAGAGGCATTGCTAGGCTTCAACGGACCTGTCGTGTACGCGTTATTCTACGTGGTATTCGTCGGTATTCACTTGATAGGAGTTGGCGAAGCTTTGAAGGTGATGATGGCCATTACAGGTTTGGCTGTGTTCGCGATCCTTGCCACTGCTGTTGCACTCGTCTTCGATTTTGACAGCTCAAGGTTGTTTGACATCGCCGCCGACCCAAGTGCCGTGGGCTCATCGGAATTTTTACCCAGGGGCTATTTCGGCATATGGGCGGCGTTGCCATTTGCTATGTGGCTCTTCCTTGCGGTGGAGGGTGTGCCTCTGGCAGCAGAGGAAGCAAAGGACCCAGCAAAGGATGTACCCAAAGGTATTATCGGAGCCATGCTATTTTTGTTGTTCACCGCGACACTAGTGGTGTTCTTGCTGCCGGGTGTCGCTGGCGCCTCAGCCATTGCTGGCAGTGGCGTGCCGTTGGTAGATGCCCTGAATGCAGCCGGTTACGGCACGCTTGCCAAGGCCGTCAATGTGCTTGGACTGGCAGGGTTAATCGCTTCTTTCTTCTCGATTATCTACGGGTATAGTCGGATGGTTTTTGCCTTATCAAGGGCGGGTTATCTACCTCGATTTCTCTCCCTGACCGGCAAGCGCCACATACCGACTTGGGCCTTAATCGTTCCTGGCGTCATCGGTTTCCTGGCATCCTTGTCGGGAGAAGGTGGCCTAATGCTATCGATGGCGGTGGTCGGCGCGACAATTTCATACGCGCTCATGGCGCTAAGTCATATTTTACTGCGTAGGCTACAACCTGACCTGCATCGCCCCTATAAAACGCCTGGCGGCGTATTGACCTCAGGCACCGCGTTGATACTGTCGTTGATCGCCCTGACGGGCGTCTATGCCTACGACCCGCGGGCCTTCTGGTACACCCTGTTACTATTCTTGGTGATTGGTTCCTACTATTTTTTTTACAGTAAGAACCACCTGGTGGCGAGGACGGCAGCAGAGGAATTCGAGATGCTAGCCGAGGCGGAGGCAGAACTCAGCCGAGACTAGACTAGACTCGTCTGGTCTAGAAGCGCCTAGCGATGTTCCGCGATGGCATTTTTAACGCGGTGTTTGAGGCTTAATTGACGTTGATGTGACGATCGATTAACGAATGGACACCGATTTATTGTCATCGATATCTGTCGGTATTAAAAACCATTGGCGTTGTCTCCTGAATTGTCAGCCACCATGCTCGTTCGCGTTGTCGTGCCAGGATTGCTTACCCACTTTCCTGATCGATGGGTATTACCGTACTATCAGCAGCGTTTACATTGTTGTCTTGAACGCCGACGCACAATGGGGTAACCATCACTTTAACTTTTCCTGCAAGATAAATGTCAGATGAGAGGTCAAACTAATGACGCAACCGTGAGTTTTTTTGGTTAAATGTCGGCTGAGGATTGTCAACCGTCAAGCACCTTGTTGAGGTGTTTTTTTACTTATAAAAGGAAGTCGTTCAGATGGATATTGAAGTCCCGAAATTTGGGGAATTATTAGTAGAGCACCTGTCGGGTGTTCCTCAGGATGCTTACCCCTACCTGCTATCGCAGCTTGAAAGAACTGCCGCAGCGCGTTACCGGGGGTGGGCGGATGATGTGCCAGAACACCGTGATGGCATTATGGCGTGCTCAGCTCGCGAGGATGAAATCGCCGATCGCGTCGAGGCGATGTTCCCACCGTCCGATGAACACCGTGAACTGGTCGCAGGCATCATTCCAAAAGCTACAGACACCTATTATGCTGCCTTTGATGGATTTACACCGATAGAGCAGATGTATATCCAGTCCAAAGCGGAGCGGCAGGGTGCCGGTGCATGGCAAACGCTCAAGGGTCTTTATCCAGACAAGGGTGAACAACTCGACGAGCTCTCTGAAATCGAAATCGGAAGCGCCGATTATCTGGACGCCCTGCTGCCTACGCTTGCGTAGTGCGTCGGTTACTTGACGACTGAAGCAATATCTTCAATAAACCGGTCCAGAGTATCCAGTTTTTCCTGGTTACAGTCAGGACCCAAGGTGAAGTCGGGGACAATAAATTCGTTAACCCCGGCTTCAGCGTAACCTGCGATAACATCCCGGAGCTCTGATACCGTCCCTGCGATCTTTGGTGGCTTAGCGGTGCTCTCACGCATTTTTTTCGCGAAGGCTGCGTCCTCTGTTATAAACATTAGCGCCACCGCGGACCTTTGAATGTCGGCAGGGTTGCGTCCCAGGTTCTCGCAGTGTTGATCAAGAATAGCCATTTTTTGGGTCAGTAACGGTACATCACCCCAGACATTCCATTCGTCCGCGTATTGCGCGGTAATCCTTAAAGTGACCTTTTCTCCGCCACCACCAATCAGTAGCGGTAACGTGTCCTGTTTAGGCTTTGGGACGAGTGGGGCATTGTTCAGTGTGTAGTAGTTTCCTCTAAAGTTTGCGGATTCTTCGTTGAACAGCAGCTTGATGACCTGGCAGGCTTCTTCAAGCCTTTGAAGCCGTCCGGCAACGGTGTCAAATTCAATTCCGTACTTTTCATGCTCGTTTTCCTGCCAGCCAGACCCCAGACCTAACACCAGTCGGCCACCGCTGATGTGGTCAACGGTGGCCGCCATCTTTGCCAGTACCGCCGGGTGTCTGTAGGTATTGCCAGTGACCAGCGTACCAAGCCTGATACGGGGGATGCTCGCAGCCAATGCGGCCAGGGTGGTCCATGCTTCAGGAAGTGGTGCACTGGTGTCCTCGGCATTGGGCATAAAATGGTCAGCCAGCCACATACCGTCCCATCCCGATTGCTCGACGTGATTGCCTAACTGTTTCATGACATCAAAGGACTGGTTGGGTTGCGGCCAAAAACTGAATCTCATTTCATTGTTCCCTGTAAATTGTTCCCTGTAAATTGTTCCCTGTAAATTGTTTCCTGTAACAGGTGTCTGTCTTGAATGACGATAGCGCTCATTATGCCCGGCTTTTGTCGGAACAGTGGCGTAAGTTTAATCCCGTTTGGGTATCATTTTTGTTCAAAAACCAATGATTAGCGATCCTGACCCATTAATGGCTGCAATAGCGGGGCATAAGCTAGCAGCAGTATCTTCCCAACTCCATTATGCTGTGGGTATATCTAAACGTGGAGATGAAGATGTCGGATTTTGATGTGGTCATCAGGAATGGGTTCCTGGTTGATGGTACGGGTAGCGAGTCAGTGAAGGGAGATATTGCCATACTAAATGGAAAGATCGCCCAGGTAGGGTCAGTAGCTGGAACCGGTCGTGAGGAAGTCGATGCTGCTAACCTGACGGTTGCACCGGGGTTCATCGACATTCACACGCATTTTGACCCGCAGCTCTGCTGGGACTCTTATGCAACGCCATCTATCGAGCATGGCATTACAACGGTAGTGACCGGCAACTGTTCTTTAAGCCTGGCGCCTATCAAGGATCGTGCAGCTGCGGATAAAATCGTCAGCATGTTTGGTGTTATTGAAGATATTAAAAAGCGTACCTTCGATGAAGCAGTACCCTTTACCTGGACCAGTTTCCCTGAATACCTGGATCATATTCGTCCAAAGCTTGGAATCAACGTTGGTGCGTTAATTGGACACTCGGCGATTCGCCTGTTCGTGATGGGTGCAGCGAGTCAGGAACGGGCTGCGACGCCCGAAGAAATTGAAGCGATGTGCGAGCTCGTAGAAGAGTCTATGACGGCAGGGGCCCTTGGTATTTCCAGTTCCTACGTTGACATGGATGAAAATGGAAGGCCCGTTCCAAGCCAGTATGCGGATATAGATGAAAAAATCGCACTGGCTAAGGCGATGGCCAAGAGCGGTCGCGGTATCTGGCAGATTGTGCCATTTTTCCCGGACCTTAAGCGCGAGTTGGACAATATTCGGGAGTTGGGTGACATCAGCCTTGCGGCCGGCATTCCCTGCAGCCTGCAGCCTGTGCTTAGTTCACCCACTTCGCCGAATGCCGAAGAAATTATCGCCGCCCTCGAGGAACAGAAGGCTCGAGGTGCAAAAGTGTATGGCCAGGTCATGCCGCGCTGCTTTGACCTGAACATGCGCCTGTCGGAAACAAGCATGCTGCTTTTTTCACTACCGCAGTGGAAAGCGATTATGGATCTGCCCGCCAGCGAGCGCCTGGCGAAGTTCAGTGACCCCGGCGCAAGGGACGCTCTTGTTAGTGAAATGAAGAACGCCGCCGGTATGAGTGGTGCACTGCCGTTCCTGACTGTCGGTGAGGTTCACTCGAAGGCCAACGAAGCGTACAAAGGAAAATACCTTGCAGAGATAGCTGAAAGCGAAGGAAAAGAAATTGGCGACGTCATTCTGGATATTGCTATCGCCGATAAACTGGAGACAGAATTTCAGTTAAAGAATGTGATTAATGCCGACAAAGCCGCTGTCGCTGAATTAATTAACCATCCGCTCTGTCATTTTGGTGCATCTGATGCGGGAGCTCACATTACTCAGTTTTGCGGGACGGGTGACACAACGCATTTACTTGAGCACTACGTGCGAGAAACCGGGCATATGACGCTGGAGCGAGCCGTTCATAGAATGACGGGCGAAGTGGCAGCAGATTGGGGCCTGGCCGACAGAGGCACACTGGCGGTTGGCAAGGCAGCGGACATTGTAGTCTTTGATCCAGAGACCGTTACCGTTGGGGATGAACAGTTCGTTGATGACTTCCCGGGTGAAGCCCGTCGTTACGTGCGCCGCGCAAGTGGTTATCATAGTGTGTTCGTTAACGGTGAACTGGCGTACGATGCTGGCGGTTATACAAATAATTTGGCAGGGTTGGTCGTATAAGACAGGCAAGTCAAAACCCGAGTCGACGACTAGCGTTTGCCAGTAACGCGGCGATTGTTGGTCTAAACAAGGACATTTTTTAATTTAGCAGGGTGAGTAAATGAGAGTTGGATTAGCATTCGCGAGTAGCGTCAGTATTGACGGGCCTTCTACGGCAGAGATTTGTAAAAGAGCAGAGCAGGCCGGGTTTGAATCTGTTTGGGGTGGTGAGCATGTCATCCGGCCCGACGACATTGAGTCGCCGTACCCATACACTAAGGATGGCAAGATACCGATGGAGCCGGATACCCCATTGCCAGACCCGCTCATTTGGTTGGCTTACGCGGCGGCCGTCGCACCGAGCCTTCGCCTGGGCACCTGCATTCTGATTGTTCCCCAAAGAAACCCACTGATTTTGGCCAAAGAACTTGCGACACTTGATCAACTATCAGGTGGGAAGGTCGAGCTTGGGCTGGGCGTTGGTTGGATGAAAGAAGAGTTTGATGCGTTGGGGGTTCCCTGGGAACGACGCGGTGCAAGAAATGATGAGTACATAGAGGCAATGCGTGCACTGTGGGCCGGACCACATGCTGAATACCACGGCGAGTTTGTCGACTTTCCTAAAGTGACTTCCAGCCCGAGGCCGGTCAACGGTAACATCCCGATATTGGTGGGTGGTGACACTGATGTGGCGATACGTCGAGCGGTTAAAATGGCCGATGGTTTCTTTCCCGGTGAGGGCGACGCGGAACGGTTGGGCAAGTTACTGGGTCGCGTGAAGACAGCCTGCGATAAAGCCAGCAGGGACTACAGTACGCTTGAGATCAATACGATGTTCGGTTCACAGATGGCTGACCCTGAAAAGGGCATCGACGAGCTAAGAGCGCTAGGGGTTGGCAGAATTATGCTGCCAGCCTTCTTCTTTGCAGGCCCGGGAGGTCTGGACCGGTTAAGCGAGTTTGGCGAGAAATACATCCCGATGACGAAGGATTAAGCCAGCAGCAAGATGATACTGGTGTCACGGTAACGCCACCCCGCGCCTTTTAGGTCGGGGTGGCAAGCCACTTCCCTGCAACAGGGTTTGACCGTTTTCTCGTTAAACGATGCTGAACCAGCCTTAACCTGACAAAGTACCCGCATGCCGTTAGAACATGTCATTACCCAAATCAGCAACGATCGCTTTACCGCTATCGCCTTACCGTTATTCCTTCTGGCAATTGTACTCGAGGCGCTCATTTCACTGCGGCTGCATCGTCAGTTGTACGCCACCAAAGATTTAGGCGTTTCGGTCGCCATGCTGTTGCTCTCATCCGCTGTTGATTTCTTGCCAAAAATCGCAGCTTTCATCGCATTCTTCTATCTGCACGAACTCTCGCCGCTGCGTGACGTCGTTCAACGACAATGGTGGGCATGGATCCTGTTGTTTTTTCTGGATGATTTTGTTTACTACTGGTTTCATCGTGCTAATCATGAAACGCGAATTTTGTGGGCAGGTCATGTGCCTCACCATTCATCAACAAAATTTAATTTCGGGACAGCTTTGCGACAGGGGGTAGGGGAGCGGGTGCACAAATACTGTTTTTGGGTTCCGTTACCGTTACTGGGATTTGATCCACTCATGATCTTCACAATCATTGCCCTTAACCTGATTTATCAGTTCTGGGTCCATACAGAATTGGTAAAAAAGTTGCCCCGTGTGATCGAATGGCTATTTAATACCCCGTCACATCATCGGGTGCATCATGCTTCTAACGTTCGCTACCTGGATCGAAATCATGCAGGGGTGTTGATCATCTGGGACAGGATGTTTGGTACTTTTTCAGAGGAACTTGACGCAGACCCTGTAGAGTACGGGCTGACAAAAAACATCGATACTCATAACCCCGTGACTGTGGCGGCAGGCGAATATCTTGGTCTGTGGCGCGATATCAAGGCTGCCGATAAACCGGGAGACAAACTCCGATACTTATTTCTAGCGCCGGGTTGGCATCACGACGGAGAAGACCTACGTTCAAACACGCTCAGGAATCGTGGCTGAATTGAGGAGGCCGTGATATCGAACGCGGCAACGGTAAGGCATACTTCAACACTACGGCGACCACCGAGGCAATATTCTGAATGTGTTCTTTTTACCCTAATGACATCAAGGCAAGTCCATGAAAAAATTCAAGTTTTGTCCGATGTGCGCCGCACCTCTGGTGGAGCGCGTAAAAGATCGCGTAGAGTGTTCTGCCGAATGTGGTTTTGTGAACTACGACAATCCAACGCCGGTAGCCGCAGTGGTCGTTGAGTACGAGGGCAATATTGTGCTTGCCCATAATCGATCGTGGCCTAATACCTTCTATGGTTTAATTACTGGCTTCGTTGATCATCGCGAGGGACCCGCCCAATGCGCCGTTCGCGAAGTCAAAGAAGAGCTCGACCTAGATGCAACGCCTGCTACCTTGATTGGCGTTTATCCCTTCGAACGGATGAACCAGGTCATTATTGGTTACCACGTGCAAGCAACAGGAACCATAACGCTGAACGAGGAACTCGACAGCTTTAAACTCATGCCACCCGAAGAATGTGTCGTGTGGCCGGCGGGTACCGGTTACGCATTGCGTGATTGGCTGCGCTCTCAGGGCGTTGAGCCTGAGATGATGACACTCCCCTAGGGCCAGCTTGCAAATACCCCGGTCGTAAACCACGACAATCCCACGATAATCCCACGCCAAATAAGGTCAGACGTTTACGTTAGCAACAATAAAAAGCCGCGATAGAAAAATGGGGCCATAGCGTTGCCGCCTAATGTGCGGCCCGCCCCGAAGAAGTTGGGATGATATCTATTGGGGGAAGGTCTGCAAATGGCCTATTGGTCATCAATGTCGCTTTGGCTTTACTTCCTCTTGGGCTTCACTTCCTTTGGGGCTTTACCTTCTCTGGTGCTTTACCTCCTCTGGGGCTTTACGCAGCCTGTCTTGTTGCTGGTGAGACGGGTTAACCGTTGAGTGTCTGTTCTGACAGATTCAGCGGTGTCGCTATTTTTACAATCCTTCCTGGAAAGCCTTTGAAGTGAGGTACCCCCTGTTCATAATCTAAAAACTCCTCTTCGTCAGAACACAGAACCGCGTCGCTCGAGATGAATGCTCCCGCCAGATGTTCACTGGATCGAAGTTCCGGATACCACCAGCCGTGTGGGACCCGTATATGCCCAGACTTCATGGAGTTCTGGACCAGTATTTTTGCGGTCACAGCGCCATGTGCGGTCTCCAGCCTGACCCAATCTTGGTCCTGAACGTTTTCCCGCGCAGCATCTTCTGGATGCAGAAACAGTTTAGGTGAGGGGCTGCGATCACGCAGTGCTTTGATATTTCGTTGCCCAGTTTGAAAAAAAGCATCCTCCCGGACGCCGGTAAACACTCTGTAAGGGTACGCTTCAGAAATAGCGGGTCCTTCCCTGTGGTAAGGCAGCGGGTCAAAACCAAGGTCTTCAAGAATGCTGGAGTAAAGCTCTACCTTTCCGGACGGCGTCGCAAAACCTCGTTGTTGATACTTTTTGAACGCCGGCGTTGGTGCTTCCATGATGGTTGTATTCGCAAACTCTGCAAAGGTGCGACCGGAGCGTGACAGGCGATAGTCCAATATGTCCTCCAGTGTCTCCCATGGGAAATGTTCCGAAAATCCCATGCGATGTGCCAGGTCATGCCAAAACTGATAGGTGCTTGATGCCTCCGGTGGCGGTTCGACGGCTTTCTGGGACAGCGTCAGCCTGGTTGTCCAACTCCAGCTATCGGCGATATGGTTTCTCTCTGTAAAGACATCGCCCGGCAATACATAGTCGGCGAGCATAGCGGTGGGTGTCATAAAGATTTCATGCGCAACGATCAGATCCTGGTTCATCATGCCTTTTAGAATCTGGTGCTGGTTTGGATAACTCATTAGGGCGTTGTTACCTAACGCGAAGAATGCCTTGATAGGGTAGGGGTCACTGGTTGCCATCGCGCGAAAGACGTTGGTTGGATTGGCCATCTGGCAACCCATGACAAGATCTGCGTATGGATATCCCCAGACTTTTTCGGTTTCTTGTTTCAGCTTTTCCGCCACCCGGTAGGTAAACACGGGGTGGTCATCGAACCCTAACTGTTTGGCTTTTTGCTCATCAGAAAGGGCTCCGTGCATGCCTATTTCGGATTCAGGAATATAGTTAGGATTGAAGCCCCCCAAGGTCTCCCCACCGACAACATCCAGGTTGCCTGTAACGGCGCGTAGTATTGAGTGCAGCCGAATCGCCGAGGTGGAAGAAATCTGCTGATCGGTAATTGGCGTCCAGGGGATGACTGCGCCATTCGCGTTAGCGTACATCCGGGCAGCTTCAGCGATTAGTTCCCTATCTACGCCGGTGATCTCTTCAACACGGTCAAGTGGGTATTCGTCTACCCGCTGGCGAAGTTCTTCAAATCCCGTACACCAGCTTGCGACAAACTCCTTATCGTAAAGTTCTTCATCAAAAATGACTTTTAGCCAACCCAGGCACATTGCCGCATCAGTGCCGGTTCGGAGTCTAAGGTGCAGGTCTGCAGTTTCGGCCTGATCGGATACCCTCGGGTCTAA
>Ga0302116_1000953_pt1 | contig 17570 bp, 23 predicted proteins | sample AG5_SCM_MG_FD_203124 | JGI IMG/M metagenome (GOLD analysis project Ga0302116, IMG submission 203124) | Marine microbial communities from Western Arctic Ocean, Canada - AG5_SCM | ecosystem: Environmental > Aquatic > Marine > Oceanic | place: Canada: Western Arctic Ocean | collected 2017-10-01 | reverse complement strand
AAGAGCCCGCAAATTCAAGTGGCGGAGGCTCGGGAGAGAGTGAGGGGGGAGTTCTCAGGGGCGATGTCGAAGATCGAGGAGGACGGTCGTCGAGAGACCGAGGAGGAGGTGAGGAAGATTGGGGAGCTTTTCGACGAAGATTTCGACAGCGGCAGCGGCAGCGGCAGCGGCAGCGGCAGCGGCAGCGGCAGCGGCAGCGGCAGCGGCAGCGGCAGCGGCGCAACCCAATTGGCCTCGCTGTGCTCGGAAATTGACGCTCGGGGCTTGGTCCGGCTCGAAGCTCTCCTCGACCTCGTCGAGGGTGACCGCCGGGGGCACAATCGCGGGGCGGCGGAGGCACGGAAAAGGTCCGCCGAGCTGGAGCTCGAGTGGAAGCGAGCGCCGGACAACGAGGTTAGGGCGAAGAGGAGGGGGCTGGAGGGAGAGGCGAGGACAGGGAGCGGGGAACTTGAGGCGAGGTTGAGGAGCGAAAGGGGGGGGGTTGTGAAGTGGGAGGAGAGCGTTAGGGAGGGTGGCGCACAAGCACAAACACAAGCACAAGGGGGCGCCCAGGACGGAGCCCACGACGGAGCCCACGACGGAGCCCACGACGGAGAGATGCTACGCGCGTTGCAAAAGAGGGAACTGGCGGGGGTGAAGGCCTACGTGAGCAACAGGCTGGGCAGGGAGGCGGCGAGGTTGAGAGGGGAAATTAACGATAAGAAGAGGGAGAAGAAGCTGAATCACAAGAGGGTGGGGGAGACTGATCAGAGAACCATCGACGGGGATATGAGGGAGATTGAGGAGCTTGAGCTGGCGAAGGAGAAGGCGATGAAGAGCAAGTTTGAGAAGATGCAGGAGGAGATGCTTAGAAACGAGACGGCTCGGCACGCCATACAGCGCGCTAGCAACACTTCCTTCTTCGAGGAGCTGCTTGAGCTCAAGCTGAAGCATGACGGGCAGATGGCAGAGCTGGCGAGGGAGCGAGAGGAGCGGCAGAGGAGCTTGAACAATAACCTAATCAACCAAACGACGGCGACGGCGAGGCAGAACCTCATGACGCAAATTGCCGAGAGCAAGCTTGACGAGAGCGAGCGGACCCCAGGCGCGGACTTCGACCACGCGAAGGTGAGTAAGACGAGCCGAGGCGAGCCGAGCCGAGCCGAGCCTTGAGGAAGACAGCCACAACTAAACTAACCCTATCACGCGCCTCGCTTCGCTCGTTCGCTCGGTGCTTCGCTCGGCGCTTCGCTCGGCGCTATGCTCAAGACAAGGCGAACTCAGAGCTCGAGATGAATATGAACTCCGAAATGGACCGCGCGTTCTCGCTCGAGAGGACCCGGCAGTACATCTGCGAGGGTCTCGAGGAGGACTTCGAGTCTCAGATGACGCAGCTGAAGAGGTCTCACGAGAGGGAGCTGGCCCTGCTCAGCGACACATTGTACAGCGAGCAGAGGAGGCAGAGGAGCAAGATGAAGGCGAAGCTGGAAGCTAGGAAGAAACGCAGAAAGGAGGAGGTGAGTGAGCGAGAGGCGAGGCGAGGCGAGGCGAGGCGAGGCGAGGCGCGAGCGAGCGAGCTTTGAACAGACAGAAAGTGCGAAAACCCAACTAACCACTTTAACGTTAAAAAATGCGCCCAATCTTGCTTCGCTCGACGCAGATGCGGAACGCCAATTGCTCAGATGGTGAAGTTAGTCGAGCGATGGACTCGCTGGACCAGGAGTACATTGAATCGGAGGCACAGCTCTTTTCCCGCAAGTCCAAGGAGATTGACACCCGCATTCGAAACATGAGGGAGGTGAGTGAGTCTCACTTAGTCTCCGCTCGCTTTGATGAAGACGAGAATACTCGCGATGAATCAACGCCCGCGAAATGGCTGCAGACGGCCACATCCACTACTAAACTAACCAACTCAAATCGTATGGAACCTTCTTTGCTCGGCGCAGCACTTCGTTGAGGCCGAGAAGAAGTTCGTCGACTACAACGGAACACTCGAACAAATTAAGGCCGAGCACGAAGCTGGCTTAATCGATCTGCGCCGGTCATTCGACTTTGAGAAAAGGCGCCAGAAGGACCTGCTCCAAGCACGGTTGAAGGCCAAGCGAGCCAAGAGGGAGAGCGAGAAGGGGGGAATGAGCGAGTCCGTCCAGGACCTCCTTGCCAAAGAGGAGGAGGAAGAAGAATCCGAGGTTGAGGCTCGAATGACGACCGAGAAGGCAAAGGTCGAGGAGAAGCACCTCGGAATATTGAACTCTACGCTTTCACAAGCGCGGACAGAGGAAACGAACAGCAACAGGTGAGCTTTTGGTAAACTAGAAAGTTAGATGCAGTCTTGCGAGCGCGAGCGGAAGCGAGCTGTGAGCGGAGCGTTGGACGTGCATAATGGCGTGTTTTTGTACCATTCCGGAACAATCGCTTTGCACGAAAAGATGCGCCAGGCCGAATCCGCCGCCGTGTCCAATTCATAGCGTCTAAAACCTCTATACGTTGGAGTTATGGTCGATTTAGTGATTCGCCTTTTTTTTTTTACTAACAACAATTCATTCAATCGCTCGCGCAGCATGTTCCGCGACCTCCACGACGACATCGAGCGCATCAGGCGCGAGCACGACATTGGGATCGCCGAAATGGAGAAGGACCTGGCCTACAAGGTAAGTCTCACTCAGTCTCCGCTCGCCTTGAGGAAGACGAGAATACTCGCGATGAATCAACACCCGCGAAATGGCTGCAGACAGCTACATCCACTACTAAACTAACATTATTCCACTCAATTATTTTGCTCGGATTGCTCTTGCTTCATTAAAAATGACTGTCGCACAATCTCGCTTCGCTCGGCGCAGCACGATGTTCAGAGGAAGAAGTTGAGAGATCGGTTGAACAAGAGGAAGCACGATTTGGAGTTAAAGCTGAGTGAGAATGGGTCGAACGAGTTGGAGAGCAAGGCAGAACTTGACAGCTTGAACGTCGAATTTAGGGAGGAGGAGGATGATTTGGAGCAGCTTTTCAGTGCCGAGGAGATCAGCTTGGCGGAGAAGATGAACAAGTTAAGCAACGAGCAGCGAGCGGAGGGGATGGTCACTGCGGAAGCTGTTGCCAATGAGCAGGCAGCAATGCAAGCTCAGGCAAAGAAGATCAGGGAGGACAACACTGAAGCCGAAAAGCAGCTCGAGTGGGAGATGAAGGCCTTGCGGAAGAAATCGGAGAACAAGCTCAAGGAAAGACTGGAGGCTAACAAGAGGAAAAAGCTGAAGATGCTTGCGACGAAGAACGCTTCGGTCCAGGAAAAAAAGCTCGTCGAAGCTCAGCTCCTCGAGGAGGAGCTCACAGAACGCCAGAAGCTCGAGGAAGAGCTAGCGAACGCCAAGGAAGAGCTTACGTTTTTAAAAAACCAAAAGAACGTTGAGAAAATGCAAATAATGCGCGAGGAGGAGGACAAGCAGGCCGAAAGAGCCGCAGCACTTGCTGCAAAGACCCGCGCCGAAAATCTGGAGGAGCTAGCTAGGCTGAAGGCAGAGAATGAGGAGGGCAGCAAGCGCGTTCAGGAGGAGCTCGCCTTCTCTCAAGATCAGCAGAAAAACAAGTTGAAGTCGAGGCTGGCGAAACGGAGGAAGCAGAAGGAGAAAGAGCTTGAGAAGAAGAAGGTGGGCGAGCAGGAGCGAGAAGCTGCCGAACGGGCTATTAGGGAGGAAGAAGAAAGGCTCCAGAAAGAATTGGAGAAGAAGCTCGAGGACGAGAAGATTGAAGCTGAGAAGCAGCGAAAATTGGACGATGTTGCCAAGGAGGAGGAGGTGAGCGAGCGAGCGAGTGGAAATGGCTACATCCAACCGCATCCACTACTAAACTAACCCAACCCAACTCAACCCAACCCAACCCAACCCAAACCCCACTCGACGCAGATTGAAAAACTCGAGATGGCTGCCGCGGCCGAAGCCAAGGCTGACTATGCGAGGCAGCGGGTGAAGCAGGCTGCAAAAGATGCGAGGCTAGAGGCGGAGAAGGAGGCAGTGGCGGCCTCCGCCGATGCGGAGAGGGAGGCGATGGAGAAGGAGACAAAACGCTTGCTCGAGCGGTACGAGATTGACCAGAAGCGGCTGAAAATTGAGGAGAAGCAAGAGCGCGAGCGGCAGAAGGTGCGTGAGCCTTGTGACATAAGAGTGCGAAGCGACGACGACTAACCCACTCTTGCTCTTGTGCTTCGTTGAAATTGCGCCTTGCTTCGCTCGGCGCAGGTGCTACTGAAAAAACGGCTTAAACTCAAGAAGGAGCAGGCAATCCGCCGGAGAGCGGAAGAGGCTATGCTCAAGGTAAGCGAGCGGAGCCGGGGAGGGGGGGGGTTGACAGAGTTTGGCAGAAGAGTGCGAAGTGACTAACTCACTCTTGCTCTCGTGCTTCGTTAATGACAGCACAAGAACAAGGACGACTTGAACGCGCTGAACGCCGTCCACTCGAAGCAGCTCGGCGATCTCGGGCAACACCTGCAATCCGGCGTGAGTAGCGAAGAAGCGGAGGAGCTGAAGAAGGAGCTCGATATGATTAAGCAGGAGATGGAGGCAACCAACGTTATCTTGGACGATAAGAAGGAAAAGCTTCAGGAGGAAATTTCCCTAAAAAATGAGATTTCAACCGAGTTGAAGGACAAGCTTGAGCTCTGCGCGCACGAGATCGAAGAGGTTAAGGAAGACTGTATTTCGGCCAAGTCGCAGCTCGCCATCGCCACCCGGGAAATTGTCGAGCTAAAGACCCGCCTGGAAGACAGCGACACGATCTCGGCGGCAGACGCCAAGGTAATTCGCGACGAATACGAAGTCGCTAAGCAGAGTGAGCTGAACGCCACTGCTGCTTTGGACGAGGCCGTCTTTGCGAGGGAGGAACTGAATACCGAGAAAGATTTGCTTGAGAGCGGCATCAAGGAGCTGCGAGTTGAAACGTCCAATTTGCACGAAATGCTGGAGGAAGAGAAGAGAAAACATGAGAAAAATTTGCTCTCTCTGGCAGAAGAGAAGGAACAGGCTGTCGAGCAAGCTCAGGGAGAGGCCCAGGTGAAAATCGTGGAACTCATGCGAGAGAAGAGCGAGCTAAAGGTGGTGGCGGATAAATGTGTAAAGGCGGAGAAGGAGGTGAGTGAGCGAAGCGAAGCGCAGCGAGCGAAGCGAAGCGAAGCGAAGCGAGCCTTGAGGATGACTCGAGCAGCTACATCCACTACTAAACTAACGTTATATTATTCCACTCAATTCGTTTGACTCTCTTGGTTCGCTCGTGCTTCATTTAAAATGCGCCTCGCTTCGCTCGGCGCAGAATAAAAAGGCGCAAGCGTTGATGGAAAAATTTGAGAAGCAGTACAAAGTTGAGATCGGACTGAGGAAGCGTTACTGGAACCAGCTCGAGGACGCCAAGGGGAAGGTGCGCGTGTACGCGAGAATTCGACCGCTGTCGAAGAACGAGATGTTCAACGAGGAAGGGGGCGATGGCAGCGAGATTAAGGTCCACGTGAGTGATGAGACGAGGGTAGAGGTGAGCGAGCGAAGCGAGCGCCGACGGCGAAACGAGGCGCAAACCCTAACCCTTAACCTCGTATCAGCTGATGATGAACTTTGGTGGCGAGGGAACGCCCGAACAGAGCAAGATATTTGAGTACAACAGCGTATTCGGACACACTTCTACTCAGCAAGAAATCTTCGACGAGTGCTCGGGGCTGGTGCTCAGCGCGCTGGACGGGTACAGTGCGTGCGTCTTTGCTTACGGTCAGACCGGAGCCGGTAAAACGTGGACAATGACTGGCGGCAAGGAGCGCAAGGACTGGGGGTTGACACGCCGATTTATCAACTACATGTACGACGAGATTGAAGCGATGAAAGACTCGGCGGAAGTTGAGGTGAGCGAGCGAGCCTACTACAGCCGCGCCGAGCGAGCCGGCAACACCAGACACTAATTAACTAACTATCTCGCTTCGCTCGCTCGCAGGTTTCTTGTGACTTTTTCGAGATCTACTGCAATCAGTTGAAGGACTTGTTCCACCATTTGGATCACCCCAAGGAGAAGAATCCCCCGAAGCTGGTGGTTGGGCTGGACGCGAGCCACAAGGTTGTGGTTAAGGGGTGCGTGACCAAGACGAGTGTGGACTTTGTGGGTCCGGAGGAGATGCTCAAGTTGTTCGACAGGGCTAACGGTGGAAGAATCGTGGCTCACACGGCCATGAACGCCGAGTCGTCGAGAAGTCACTCAATCTTCGTCATCAAGACGAAAGTTTACAACAAGACCACCAAAAAGAGCTTCTCGGGGAAGCTAAACATTATTGATTTGGCGGGATCGGAGAGGATCAACAAGAGCAAAGTTGAGGGTCAGCAAAAGGAGGAAGCAATTGCCATCAACGAGAGCCTGAGTTGTTTGGGCAACGTTATTAGCGTGTTGAGCAGTGCGGAGTACGCAGAGAAGAAAGGCAACATGTTCGTTCCGTACAGAGAAAATATTCTCACCAAGGTCATGCAAGACAGCCTTGGGGGGGATGCGAAGACGTTGATGTGAGTGAGAAGCGAGCGAGCGCAGCGCAGCGAAAAGAAGCAAGCGACTTTTTCTTACACCTCAAAAATTGCCTATATTGCACATATATTCAACAGGTTTGTCAATTGCTCTCCTGCCAAATATAATATCAACGAAACCTTTACTTCCCTCACATATGCCTCCCGAGTAAAGAATATTCAAAACAAATTAGCGACAAAGAACGAGGATTCTGCGGAAATTACTAGACTTAAGAATCTCCTGAGGAAGCACGGCGTTTCTGATGGGGAGTAATTAATACACAACAATAAGTTTATACCTATCACGACTACTATGACCTATCTATGGCGTCACGTTACGGAAGCATGAGGGGGTGCTTCTCCAAAAACCCGTCAACAGTGGGCTCGAACAATGTCATGCTCACGCTGAAATTACCCGCACCACCTCCCTCAAAGCTCGCCGGCTCATACACCGGACTCCGCACAACCTTGTCAACCCAAATTTCGTATATGTACTTCAGAGCGTTTGACAAGTCTGCGACGCCCTGCGAATACAGCATTGTGGTGAAGACAACAAACCTCAAACCTGAAAATGTCTCTAATATATGCAGCTGACACGAACCGGTTTTAATCACATTTATTTTCTCCGGTGCGCGCCCTGTTGATGTTGGTTGGAGTGCAGTCGTCAGCTCCTTGAGGCTGTAAATCATACCAAAGATCAGCTTGTGTTGCTCATCGGTGATCGAAATAATTGGGGAGTTGGAATGTGCGTTTATATTGTAGGGCTTCGTGTACAGGCACGCGCCGTTGCGCGCATACACTGACAGAGAAAGGATTGGCATTGCCTTTAGGAGTATTTATAAGCGGCTGCAAATTTTGCAAACTTGTGTTGCTCCACGTGTCCACAAAATTAATTTTGGGACAGCAGCAAAAAACCATGTTTTCCTCCTTGAGGGCTTCCGCACGCTTCTCCACTCGGGCATTCAGCTCTACCGCCGCCGAACCACTTTCAGCAGTGGGCCACAAAAGAGCGTTCCGAGCTACACTTAAGGATCAGAATGAGCAGTCCCTCCTTGGAGGAGGACAGCGCCGCATCGATGCTCAGCATGCCAAGGGCAAGCTGACTGCCCGTGAGCGAATCAGCCTCCTCTACGACACTGACACATTTAGAGAGTATGACAAGTTGAAATCCCACCGCTGTACAGAGTTCGGTTCCGAAGACGAGAAATATCCCGGCGATGGTGTCGTTGCTGGCCACGGCAAAATTAATGGCCGCACGGTGTTCGCCTTCAGCCAGGACTTCACGGTTCTCGGTGGTTCCCTCTCCGAGACCAACGCGCAGAAGATCTGCAAGGTGATGGACAAGGCCATGAAGGTTGGAGCTCCTGTGATCGGTTTGAACGACAGTGGGGGTGCCAGAATTCAGGAGGGTGTCGACTCGCTGGCCGGGTACGCTGACGTCTTCCAGCGCAACGTTGACGCGAGCGGCGTCGTTCCTCAGATTTCCGTGGTGATGGGTCCCTGCGCGGGAGGAGCCGTCTACTCCCCCGCCATGACCGATTTCATTTTCATGGTCGAGAATTCAAGCTACATGTTTGTGACTGGGCCCGAGGTGGTTAAAACGGTTACCAACGAGGACGTGACGAAGGAGGAGGTGAGCGAAGTACTGCACTGCGAGCGAGGTACTGCACTGCGAGCGAAGTACTGCACTGCGAGCGAAGTACTGCGAGCGAGCTTTGAGGAAGACTTGCCTTGCCATTGCTAACCCACTCAATTCAATTCAATTCAATTCATCATTTTTATTTCAATATGAAATATTTGTTTCATTTGTTTGGCTCGCTCGGCCCGCTCGGCGCAGCTAGGCGGTGCCAAGACGCACACCGAAGTTTCCGGTGTGTCTCACCTGTCCTTCCAGGACGATATTTCCGCGCTCAAGGGGGTGAGGCGCCTCTTCGACTTTCTCCCCCTGTCTAACGACAAGGCCACATTGCCCAGGAAGCCGAGCACAGATTCGGCGACCAGAAGCGTCCCGGCATTGACTCACTTGGTTCCGGACGATCCAAACACCCCTTACGATATGCTCGGGGTCATCAGGCAGATTGTCGACCACGGAGACGTTTTCGAAATCAAGCCCAAATTTGCGCAGAACATTGTTACGTGCTTTGCCAGGATGGACGGGCGCAGCGTCGGCATCGTTGCCAACAACCCAACAACCCTCGCCGGGTGCCTTGACATCGACGCGTCCATCAAGGCTGCTCGGTTCGTCAGGTTCTGCGACGCGTTCAACATCCCCATCATCACGTTTGTTGACGTGCCGGGGTTCTTGCCAGGAACGGATCAGGAGTACGGAGGAATCATCAGGCACGGAGCAAAGCTGCTCTACGCGTACGCCGAGGCGACGGTGCCGAAAATTACAGTAATTACAAGGAAGGCCTACGGGGGAGCGTACGACGTCATGAGCAGCAAGCACTTGAGGGGAGACTGCAATTACGCGTGGCCGGGGGGGGAAGTTGCCGTCATGGGAGCCAAGGGGGCGGTCGAAATCATTTTCAGGGGCAAGGATGTCGAGGAGAACACGGAAGAATACACAAAAAGGTTCGCCAATCCTTTGGTCGCGGCGCAGAGGGGATTCATCGACGACATCATTGACCCAGAAGAGACGAGGAAGGTGATTTGCGAAGATCTGGAGGTCCTGGAGAACAAGGTATTGTTGAACCCCAAGAAAAAGCACGGCAACATTCCCCTATGAAGTGGATGAATGGATGAACATAAAATTTAAATAGAAAGGGGGGGGAGATTTACCAAATTTATTCAACGGGGTTTAGGAAATCAAGTACAACACTTGTTGGCCCGTCTCCAGCTCCAGGCTCCTGGATGCACCGGTTGAGGAGCAGCATGCCCTCGTGCAAAACCCGCAATTCTGCCTCACTCGCGGGAGGGGTGGTTGGGGCTTTGCACACCTTCTTGTGCTTCTTCCAGTGAGCTGTTTGGTGTATCTTTGAACAGTAGAAGGTTTTCTTGCACCTAGAGCACATCAGCCTCCCGAAAGCGTTGCAAAAGCAACGTTTTCGTAGTTTCGGATTCAGCATACCCTCCACCTCGACCAGCTCGGCCTTGTCGTACTTCATGTGCTTGATAAACGTGCAAGCGGTGTTGTAGGTGCCGAAGATTGACGAGTCGACGAACTGCTTGGGGATGTGTTGTCGGAGGAGGGTGGGGAAATGGGTGGAGGAGATGTACTTGGGGGTGAGGCGGAGGACTTTTTTGATTTCGTTGCACGCATTGAATTGGGGTTGCTCAGCCATCTGAAGAGGCGAGTAGTATTTCTCAGTTTATAGGAGGGAAAGAGGGTGCCGATGGATCATTCGAAGAGCAAGAAACACGAGGGAGTCGCTGTATACCTGGCTATTGCAGGCAACCTCTCGAAGAAGTTGAGAATTGTAGAATTTGAGCACTTCACGCACCAACTCGTCATCGTGCTCATCGATGAACTTGTGGCAGTCTGCATACGATCGTGATTTGATCCACAAAGCCATCTCCTTCCACCAATAACCCACTGGTGCGTACAAGCGGAGCATCTCATCACCACCCAACGAACGAGCTTCCTCGGGAGTGAGGGAGAGCAAGCCGATGATCTCAGCACAGGCTCCACTCCCTAGGGCAATGTCGATGGGAGTTTCGCCTTCCTTGTCTCGTGTGGTGAGGGCCTCGTAGTTCAACCAAATCGATAGCACGCCCACATAGGCAAGAGCATGTGTGTGTGTCTGAGCTTTCGCTGCGAGCCAATGATGTGGCAGTCGTCCATCCTCATCTCTCTCCTTGTACTTTCTCCTGAGCAAATCTACGTCCCGACCTGGGTCAAGCATGACTCCTCGCACCGCGGGCCAATCACGCTTCTTGAGCCACTTGTGGTGCTCATTGGTTGCCATAAGGATATGTTCGTGGAAAAATCTCAACGAGAATGGGGAGAGGGGGAGAGGTGAGTTGCTGGGGCAAGGTAGGAGAATTGGTTTGATATTTGTGTTCTTCATTGTTGCAACTCTTCACTTCCGGCACCCCTGTCATCGAAACAACAGAAGTTGACGACAACATCAACATTGAGAAGCTCACCAAGCAGTACTCTCAATTTCCCTACCCTGAAGTGTTCACCACGACCAAAATCAAGTCCGTCTACTCTAGTGATCTCGCAACAGTCTCGTACTCTTGCTTCTCAGGGCGTTGGAGCTCCGTGTGGAAATCCCCAACCCTCCGAATCCTAAATGCGGGAGGCGGCACAGGTGATGCGACCCTCCACCTCGCCTCCCAGCTTCGTTCCATCGGCGTATCAACCGAACAGTGGGATTCGCCGCCAATCGTCCACCTTGACCTCTCGCCAACGTCCGTCGAGATGGCCCGCTCCCGCGCCGTTCACCAGGGCCTTGCTGGCCTGATAGACTTCCGCGTTGGGAGTTTGCTTGACGAGGGGGTCATGGGGAGCCTCGGGCGGGGGGAGGAAGGTTTCGACTTTATTCTTGCCCACGGAGTTTTGCACCACCTGGTCAGCCCTGAGAAGGGGTTGGACTCTCTCAGAAATTCACTCAGGCCGAGGGGCTGCGTTGGCATCATGGTCTACGGAAAGCTAGGAAGGACTGGTATCTACGATGTTCAAGAGATGATGAGGCTGCTTGACTCAAAAGATGACTCTTCAAAAGATGACTCTTCCTCTTTTGAGGACGAGGAAGCCAAGGTCACCCTCCTCCGCTCCCTCCTCTCCTCCCTCCCCTCTACGAGCCGCCTCCGCCGAAACGAAAAGTTCTGGGGAAACGTTCTCGGGGAGGTGAGCAGCGGGGCAGGGGCCTACGATCTCTTCCTGCACTCTCAGGACCGCTCCTACACTGTTGACGACATCTTCGACTGGGCCCAGGGGCAGTGCGGAATGAGGATCGTGGCCTTCAACGAGCGGGGGCTGTACGATCCGAGCCTGTGGATCGATAGCAGCGAGACAGATAGCAGCGATCCAATTGCCGATTCCGATGAAGATGAAGATGAAGATGAAGATGAAGATAGCGAGGAGCTGAAGGCCCGGCTTCGAAGCCTCGACTGGAGGGGGAGGGCATCCCTGGCCGAGCTCCTCCACGGGGCAATTCAACGCCACAGTTTCTACCTCACTGCGGACAGTGACGAGGACCCAGCGCGCCACATGACACCCCGGGTAGCGCCGAACACGATCCCCTGCGCGCCGAGGGGGGGGAAGGTCGAGATTGGGGCTTACGAGGTCATCACGTCTTACCAGAACAACCACACGGTGGATATTTCCAGGAATGTTGACTATGCGTCGAGCGTGTTTCCAAAAGATATGAAGGTTCGCTACGAGGGGGTGAGCGAGCTGATTCAGTTTCCGTGGGTTTATGGTGAGCGAGCGAAGCGAGCGAGCCTTGTCACAGAAGAATGCGAAGCTCCGTGCGAATTTTTATACATGGCTACATCCACAACTCAACTGAACTAACGCGCCTCGCTTCGCTCGGCACAGGGGACTGTAAGATGACTTTTGAGGAGATCTGGAGGAAGGAGGTTTTCCCTATTAACAACAAAATTACGTTGAATTACTTCTTGGGGATGATGTGGAGCATTTTGCAGATGCTCGGTGACTGGGGGAACTTGGTAATTCTCACGGAGCCGGGAGAGGTGATTAAAATTGATCTTGGCGAGGACGAGCTCGACGAATTCAAGCTGGAATTTTAAATGTTCAATATCGTCGTTCTATTCCACCTGTTTCCAATCTATATTTATAATTATTCATCATCCATCAGAGGCACTTCCCCCTCCACCACGGCAAAATCGCAATCAGTGCACGCCCTGATGTCAGCCACCGTCAACCCCTTGGCAATTTCAACCAGTGTTAATCCCCCCATTTTCTTGTCAACCAAAAACACACACTTGTCCGTGATGACAACGTCCACAACTCCCTTTCCCGTCAGCGGCAAGCTGCACTCTTGCATGATCTTGCTGCTTCCGTTCTTCGCGCAGTGATCCATTGTCACCACCACCCTGCTCCCGGGCGCCCCCACCAGATCCATCGCTCCTCCCATGCCCTTGACCATCTTTCCTGGTATAATCCAATTCGCCAAGTCCCCGTTCATGCTCACCTCCATCCCGCCCAAGATTGTCAAATCGACGTGTCCCCCCCTGATCATCCCGAACGAGTCGCTGCTCGCGAACGTGCTGGCCCCAACCGTGTGGGTGACAGTCTGCGCCGGCGCCGAGTGAAATTAAGCAAGATTGTGTGCATTTTTTATCGAAGTACGTTAGTTCAGAGGATGCAGCGAATGCAGCGGATGCAGCGGATGCAGCGAATGCAGCGGATGCAAAGGATGCAAAGGATGCAAAGGATCGCTCGCTTCGTTCGCTCACCTGCTTGCCCGCGTTGATCCAGTCCGCGTCTGCCTCCCCCTTGGCCGGGAAGGGGCCCATTCCCATCAGCCCGTTCTCGCTCTGGAGCTCGATGCTCACCCCGTCGGGCAGAAAATTGCTCGCCATGGTGGGAATCCCAATTCCCAGGTTGACGTACATTCCGTCCCTGAACTCCTTCGCCGCGCGCCGGACGATTCTTCCCCTCCCACCCGTCACCACCTGCTGCGGCCAAACGAATTGGGCGGAATAATGTTAGCTTAGCTTAGTAGCGGAGAAGCCATTACCATTATGTCTGTAGTAATTTCGCGCACTTCATTTCATCGCGAGAATGCTCGTCTTCATCAAGGCTCGCTCACTCACCTGCTCTCCGTCGCCTTCGGCAGCCTGCTCGGTCACCTTCTCGATCCTCTTCTCATTCTCAGTGCACTTGACAACCCTGTCCACAAAGATCCCCGGGAGGTGAATTTCGTCTGGCTGCATCGTTCCCGCTGGCACTATCTCCTCCACCTCGGCGATGCAAATCTTGCCAGCCTTGGCGCAGTCGGGGTTAAAGTTGCGGGCCGTGCCGCGGAACTGAAGGTTGCCGCGTTCGTCACCACGCCAAGCCTTGACGATTGAAAAATCTGCGTTTATGGCCTCTTCCATCAAGTAGGTGGCGCCGTTGAAAGTCTTAGTTTCTCGGGGGGATGACTCTATTTCGACCTCCTTGCCACCGCTGCCTTGCTTGTACTTTATCGGAAACCCCCCCTTCTCGATAATGGTCCCCACGGCCGTGGGCGTGTAGAAGGCCGGCACTCCGGCGCCCGCGGCGCGAAGCCTCTCGGCTAAAGTTCCCTGGGGAGTGAGCTCAACCTCCAACTCTCCCTCAAGATACATGCGCTCGAACTCCTTGTTCTCGCCAACGTACGAGGAAATCATGCGCTTTACCTGGTTCTTGTTGTTGAGCAGCATGCCGAGCCCAAACCCGTCCACGCCGGCATTATTGGACACGGCCGTGAGCTTGGTCGCGGTCGAGGCGTAGGTGGTGGCCAAAGACTTCAACAGCGACTCAGGAATTCCACACAAGCCAAAGCCCCCCACTGCCAGGATTGAGTTGGGAAGAGCGACTCCGGCAAGCGCTTCACAAGGAGAGTCGTATATTTTGCTGCTGCTTGTCGAGAGGAAGCAGCGGCCCAAGCCCAAGTGGCGTGCGACGAGGAGGCGCGATTGCTGGAGCATCATAAAATGATTTTCCTCGATTAGGAGAAACACAGAAAGGACAAAATTATTTTGCAGGCCCGCTCAAAACAACATTATCTATAGAATCCGTACCATCAGCTTGCTCTTCGACCTTATTTTCTCCCACTAGCCAGAAATACCCCTCAACCCTCGTCCCACCTCCCTCGGTCAATCTCAAATATGTCTGTGAAGATGGACGAACAGCTCCTCCACGGGCATAATGTTATTGTATGTTGTGTGGCGTTGCGGAGTAACGGTCATGTGGCATCGGGTAGTGATGACGGGTCAATCATCATCCACTCGACCAGCTCCAACAAGGTAGAATATCAAGCTGACAATGCTTTTACTGGAGGTGTCGAAGGTCTTTGCTATCTTCCGAATGGCTCACTTGTGGCTTGTGGCTATGGTTTTGGTGGGGGTCCCAACTTGAAGGTATTCAGCCCTTCCCTCGAGTTGGTCCAGACCTTGGTGGGACACAATGGGGATGTTAGATGCGTCACCGTCTCTCCAAAAGGCTCCCACATTGCTTCTGGTGATGGTGGTGGGAAGTTGATGATTTGGTCGGAGCCGGGGGAGGGTGGCGAGTGGGCGAGAGTGCAAGTGCTTGAGGATCACACGGATATTATTTTTGCAGTGTGCTTCTCCCCCGACGGCAAGCAGTTGGCTACTGGAAGCTTCAATGTCATCAAGGCCTACAGCTTCAACGAGGGAAATGCCATCTTAGCGCACACGTTGGAGGGCCACACCAACATCGTCATGTCCCTCTCGTTCTCTCCCGACTGCAAACTCCTTTGCTCGGGAAATGACAATAGATCCATCAAATTTTGGAACCCTGCCGATGGAAGCTTGGTGAAGATTATCGACGAGGCTCGCACCTCTCCCGTCCGTAGCATCTCATACTCCCCCAACGGGCGTATTCTTGTGAGTGCCGGTGAAGACAAAACGATGAAGATCTGGGATGCTGAGACTTTCGAGCTCAAGCACACGTTCGAGCAGGAATCCATCACCAACCAGCTCACCATCACGGCCGATTCCAACTACATTGTTTCGGCCAACACAGACAAGACAGTTAGAATCACCTCCTGCCGAAAGTACACCCGCACTGCCCTCACCCCCATCCTAAATATCATTCTCCACATCGTCTACAAGCGAGACTACGTGTCCTTCCCAAAACACTCCCGGCGGACTCCAACCCACGCCCACACAATTAGACTACTCGGCGAGTGCGTGTACAACGGCGGTTATGACGTAGCCTCCGTGATCCTCTCCTTCCTCTCCCCAGCCCACCTCCCAATCCAGATCACCCCGACCAGGTGGAAATCAAAAAGAGATAGTGGATGTTGATAAAATTTCAAGTATTGTATTGTACAAAAGCTTGCATTACATAACAAGCAAATAAATTCCTCCTCGTAAATACATCTCAATATTTATTTAGTTTGGTCACAATAAACACTCGCAAGCTCTGGTCGAGACAGCTCAACACACACAGTCCCTCCCTCGAATCGCTCCAATCGAAACTCACAATTGGCTGAGTACTAATAACTCTGCTATTCAGCAGCTCCACACTCCCCGCCACGCCAATCGGCGCCTTGTCCTTTTTGCTCTCTGCTACCCTGTTGTTTGGGTAGTGGTACTTGTAAATGTTGAAACCGCCGTTTCCTCCCCCCGTCATGAATATGTCCCTGTTCTGCGGGAGGTGCTTCCCCAGCCAGACAGTTGATTTGTGGGCTCGCTCGGACACGTGCGCGAAGCCCTCCTCTTGGTGGTAGGTTCGCAAGTCGTACGTGCGGAACTTGGACTCCAATGTTGTGACGACGAGCTTGTTCATTTCGATGTCTTTCCTGTCGAACTCTAAGCCTGTGACGCCATTCTTGCAGTTTGTTTCGTATCTAAGGCTGTTCGTCCTCAAATCAAACATTTTCACGTCACCGTTATCGTAGCCCGCAACAACACACCGCTCCTCGTCGTCGTAAGAGTTGCCAAACGCTACGCTCCAGCAGTCCCTAGCTGACTGACCCTCCTCCGGCTCCAAGCTCAACACAGGCTCGTTGACCCTTGCGTCCCAAACCCTAACGCACCCGTCCCTCCCCCCCGTGACAATTTCCGGCGCTCCGTAGCCCCCGGAGGTTGCTCCTCCAATCCCGTCTATGCAGTTCACGATGCCCGAGTGGGCCTGCACGTTGAAAACTGTCTTGTCCTCGTCCAAGTCAACAATTGAGAGCACTCCTCCATAATCTGCGCCGAGAGAAGAAGGTGCAAAGAGGTTAGAAGTTGCTCGTATTCTCGACGGCACACTAGTTGTGACTAGCTAGCTTCGCTTCGCTTCGCTTGCTACTTGTACGCTCGTCTTCGTCAAGGCTTGCTCGCTTCGCTCGCTCACCTCCCACAGCAAACTTCCGGTCTTCTAGAGAAGGGCAAGCGCCGAATGTGCCGCACTTGATACCGTGCTGCTTGATCATTTCGTGCTTCACAATTGCGTCTCCGTTGGCCATTTCATAGATCGTCAGGGCACCTTTGGCTTTGGGAGTGATTCCTCCGGCCACAAATCTTGCTGAAAAGGGAATCCATTTAGTTTCGGATGGTGTGAAGTTCAGATTCTTATTTATGTGTTCAATGATTTGGGGGGCATCTGTTGAGTCCATGTTGAATGTTGGCAAAGGTCGGATGTTCTCTTATATTATTTTAAAATTTCTATTTTGATTTGCTGTGAAAATAGGAAATAAATTATAACTTTCCACGCGAGCCTCAAAAATTAAAGAAAACCAATCATTCACCGGAGATAATCTAACGAAAAAGAATTGAACAACAACTGCCTCTACAGAAAGATTGCCATGAACTATGAACGACCAGCCAAACGAGGTCGCTTCCTTGATAATCAAGCGATGGAAAATCAGCAGAGGGCTGACAGCTACAACGATGCCAAAAGTAGCACAAACAGCAACAACAATGCTAACAACGACGCCCCCCAACTAGATGACCACCCCCAGATGGACTTCATTTACCCTTGCAAGGTGACCCGGATAGAAACTTATGGATCCTACATGGCCTTCCCTGACCACTCCCAGGTTGGCTTTGCCCACAATTCCAAGCTAGCAGACGGAGGACAGAGCATAACCTTTGGTGATATTATCGACTGCAAGGTTATCGAGGTCAACACTGATGGCAAAACCGGAAAAATAAAACTTCAATTGGCCCAGAGTTATGGAAGAGTGGTAGGGGCAAAGCAGCAGCAGTTTCAGAGAGAGCAGCAGCAGCAGAGGGAGCAGCATCAACAGCCGCAATTCCAACCACCTTCGATGCAGCAGCAGGGGGCACCGCCAATGCAGCAGCAGCAATTCCCCCCCCAACAACAAGGTCAGCAATACCAGGGTCAGGGTCAGGGTCCTCCCCCCCAACAACAGGGTCAGCAATACCAGGAGGCACCTCCACCAATGCAACAGCAGCAATACCAGGAGGCACCACCACCAGTGCAAAATTACAACCAACCCC